>Ga0163147_10000041_pt1 | contig 158963 bp, 127 predicted proteins | sample OliLakLV19MP6G1_FD_148597 | JGI IMG/M metagenome (GOLD analysis project Ga0163147, IMG submission 148597) | Freshwater microbial mat bacterial communities from Lake Vanda, McMurdo Dry Valleys, Antarctica- Oligotrophic Lake LV.19.MP6.G1 | ecosystem: Environmental > Aquatic > Freshwater > Lake... | reverse complement strand
GGGAAATGTCGGATTTAATAGCGAAAATATTATTTTTTGTTTGCCGTAAGACGAATTGTCTCCCCACTCGCGCTGGTCTGTTTAACTATGACAAAGCTCAATAACCACCACATCGTCTTTTTCTTCTCGAGTGGTAAAAATGATTTTGTACGACCATCTCCTTCGGAACTTGCCCGCCATCTAAAACTGTTGTACCTTTGAAAAAAAGCAAGCCAGCATTATTTTTATGGAAGCAATAAAACAACCACTTACCAATTTGCAGTTAGAATTGCTGCGGGTATTTGCCAGAGAGATGCCAGAACAGGATTTGTTGGCAATCCGGCAATTATTGGCGCAGTATTTTGCGGAAAAAGCAATGGACTTGGCAGATGCAGCTTGGGAAGCGCAGGGCTGGACGGAAAAGGAGGAGCAGCACTTTTTGCAAGGGCACGAACGCACCCCTTATAAATCCTAAGCAGTGTGAAAGTCGTTCTTGATACCAATATTTTTTGGGTGTCTGTACCCAGACGCGCTCAGACGAACTGGGTATTCCGCGAAATGCTGAAAGGCACTTTTGACCTGTATGTGTCGAGTGATATTTTGCAAGAATACGAAGAAATTATTGGCAATCGCCTGAGTAAAGCAACTGCCGACGCGGTTATGGAAACATTGGAAAATCTTCGCAATGTTTTCTATATCAATGTCTATTATCGCTGGCAATTGATAATGGCTGACCCGGATGACGATAAATTTGTGGATTGCGCGGTCGCCGGCGGATGTGACTATATTGTAACCAACGACCGACATTTCAACGTTCTAAAAACAATTGGCTTCCCACCAGTAAAGGTTATCAATTTGGAAGAATTTGAGAGGCTATTGAGTATGTAATGCTTGTAAACTGATATAATTTGGGGAAATAGCAAAATGTATGTTACGCAGCGTAAAAGCAATTTATGACGGGCAAACCGACCTTAAAGTGCGCTATTAATGACCCGAAAAAAATTTCCTTTTTTGCGTTATATTTATACACCAAATCAAGCCATGCACGAACGAACCGATATATTGAATACGCTACGCCAATACAAGCCCTACTTGCAGGAGCAGATGGGAGTACGAAGTCTTGCGCTTTTTGGTTCGTATGCGCGCGAGACTGCCAGTGCAGGAAGCGATATTGATATTTTGGTGGAATTGGAGGCACCGCGCTATGACTGGCTGGTGCGCCTGCAATATTTTTTGGAAGAAAAACTACGCGCACCGGTAGATTTGACGCGTAGAGGTCCCCATTTGCAGCCGCAGTTTCTAGAAACCATCCAACAAGATTTGGTATATGTCTGATTCAAGCCTACAGCAGCGAATTGAATTGGTGCTACGTGTCATTGGCATCATTGAAAAACGAATGCGTAAAATTCATACGGCTGATGATTTTGTGGCGGACGATGACGGCTTAACCATGATGGATGCGGTGGCGATGCGACTGCAACAAATTAGCGAAACGGTTAAGAAAATTGACAAAGCAGCACCAGATTTATTGCCATCCGCTGGGGTAGATGTAAAATCCATCATTCGTTTTCGTGACTTTATTTCTCATCATTACGACGAAGCGGATTATGAAGTGCTATTTGATATTTGTAAAATAGCTATTCCTGAATTAAAAATGCAGCTTTTGAAAATCGTGTAATTACTACTTCCGTTTTTACTGGGCATTGAGTGCTTCTAAAGTAATATAATCGCCCTGTTCCACTTCTTCTAAAATGGCATCTAATTCATCGGCTGCTTCGCTGGCGTACACCGGCTCGCCCGTTGCTATCCGATAACCGACGACTTTATCTTGTTGCTCTAAGTAAGCATACAGCATAGAATGTACCACTTTCAGGAAGCGTTCATCCACTTGATTGAGGTAAGTATCAATATCCGACCGAAGCTGTGTTGCGCTTATTGTTTCATCATTGTTGTTCAAATAAATATAGCGACTTTAAGAAAGGAAATCAACAAAAAAATTTCGATTATAAATGCTGCCTATATTGGCTTTGGAGTGGCAGCCAAATAGCATTTGCTGCAAGGACACAAACGGAGACTTATCTTATCCGCTGGTGCTGTTCTGTGACCATTAGCCGCCGCTCGTTTACAAAGCATATCCCTCCGCCATCAAATATTTGCCGCCCGACTTTTGCGCGCTGGCGGCAAACTTTCGTACGCGGCCCTCCCAGCTTGATAATTTGCCCCCAGACGTACGACTGCTGGAGGCAAATTTTTGCGCACCGCCGCCCAATATTTGAAATTTGCCGCCCGACTTTTGGGCGCGGAGGGCAAACTTTCGCGCGCCGCCCTCTCAGCTTGATGATTTGCCTCCAAACGTGCGACTGCTGCGGGCAAATTTTTACTTGCTGCTACCGAATACTGAAAATTTGTCCCCTGATTTTTGATTTTTGATGGCAACGGTGTACGCGTTGTCTCTTTTTTTAGTATTAAAAAAAATTTATCTAAAATTTAGCTTTACGCTTGCATCATTTGATAAAATTCTTTTATTTTACATTTATTATTTCACAAAAACAATTTATACACATGCCTACCAAAGATTACATTCCTGGTACAGACACGGAGTTAGTTACCTGGCTTACCAATTTCAAACTGAAAATTCCTGAGATTACAATGAGACTTATGTTACCGATGCAGACCGCCGATAATCTGCAACAGGAAGATAAAAGCGTCCTACGGTTCGGAACTGTAGGACGCTTTTCATGCCGGAACTTGCTGGTCATTTCAATTTATTATACCTTACAAATTTTGAAATGATGAATCGTAAATTGATTTTAGCATCGAAATCGCCGCGTCGTAGTTTTTTGTTGCAACAGGCTGGTTTTGAATTTGATGTGCAGGTAATGGATGTGGAAGAAACCTATCCTGACGACCTGTCGGTGGAGGAAGTAGCGCCCTATCTCGCTCGCAAAAAGGCACGTGCCGCTCGGCATTTTATTACAACAGATGAAATTATTTTAGCAAGTGATAGCGTCGTCATTGTTGAAAATGAAATTTTTGGAAAGCCGACGGATGATAAGGATGCGGTGCGTATTCTTCAGGCGTTATCTGGGCGGATGCATCTGGTAATTACAGGCGTTTGTTTGTTATCAAATGAAAAAGAGGAGGTTTTTTCAGACGTTGCAAAGGTCTATTTTGAAGAATTGACAGCCGAAGATATTGATTATTACATTGAACATTATAAACCGTATGATAAAGCAGGTGCTTATGCTATTCAAGAATGGATTGGTTTATGTAAAATTTCAAAAATAGAAGGGACGTATTCAAATATTATGGGATTGCCGATGCATTTGGTGTATCAGAAATTAAAATCATTTTAAAAATAGGACACTGATAAGACTGATAATTAAGATGCTTTATGATAGGTTTTAAAAATCGTCCTAAAAATCAGTGTGCCATTATTACTTCGTCAATGTCCACACCCAACTGCCACTCTGGTCAAAATATCCGATTTTATCGCCTTGTTCTACTCGAAATAAACCCTCGCCCGCATAGCTAATGTATTCAAAATCAGGTGCTACGATGACTTGCCCACTCAGATTGCTCAAACCTGTGAATCCCTCAATACGTACTTTAGCGTAGCCGTTTTCAAACGTTTCTATTTTATCATATTTAGGTGGAATGATTTCAATACCCTTGCGATTGATGATGCCCCATTTACCATTTACTTGCACCACTGCTACGCCATGTTTGAATTCTGTTGCTTTTTCATAAAATCCATTATAAATATTTGCTTGTTCGGTGATGTAATAAAAACGATATTCATTATCACGCACTAAACCCCTACCCTCTCGAAATTGTAATAAACGGTCTAAACTCGGCTCAATAATTAAATTTCCTTGCGTGTCCACCAAGCCAGCACGGCGAATACCTTTGTAAACCACTGCTTTACCATCTTGAAAATCAAGGCATTTGCTAAATTGGAATGGAATCACCGCATTGCCCGTGCGACTGATGTAGCCACAAATACCCTCCTTTTGAGCTGCCGCACGACCTTCATAAAACGCAGCCGCTTTTGAATAATTGGAAGCAATTGTTAATTGTCCGGTCGTGTCAATGTAACCATAACTTTCTTTGAGTTTAACAACTGCTAAACCTTCTGAATAAGGTTGTATTTCATTATATGTTTGCGTGGTAAGAAGCGTGCCATTGCGATTAATAATGCCATATCGGGTCCAATCTTTACCATAACTTACAATCGCCAATCCATGTTTATTAAATGCTTCAATCGTTGTAAAACGAGGCTTGACGACAAATTTTCCCTCCCTGCCAATGAGTGCAAACTTCCCATCTACCACGACTCGCGCCACTTCTCCCTCAAAATCAAAGGCTTTTTCAAATTTGACCGGTATAATAAATTTTTCTTTTTTATCAATATAACCCGTACCATCCGAGGTGTTGACCCAAGCCATACCACCTTTGAAATTACCGGCTTTATTATAATTAAAATCCATTATTACATCGCCTTGCTTGTCAATGTAACCCCATTGCCTGCCGATTTTCACAGCCGCCAGTCCTTCACTAAAATTGGACACTTCTCGAAACCGACATGGAATGACTTCCAACCCTTCTGCATCCACAAATCCCCACAAACCAGCACGTTGCACCGCCAGCCTTCCTTCGCTAAACTCACCGATTTCTTCATATACGGCATCTACCGTTAACTGCCCAAGTGTATCTATCAAACCGTATTTCGGCTCCTGCACGTACACGCGCACAATGCGATTGCCTGTATTTTCTAAAAATTCTATCCCATCATATTCACAAGGTATAATGGCGTTACCCGTTCTATTTACCATTCCCCATTTTCCTTTACATTCTACAATACCCACCCCATTTACAAAATCATTTGCAAAGGTATAAGTTGGCTCTACTGTGGCGCGTCCAGCAGTGTCCACGTAGCCCCATTCGCAACCCTCGCACACCAGAACCGCTTCTTTTTGAAAAAGTTGGTCATAAGTCGTATAATCCACCATCGAATTACTGGTTTGTAAACCGCTCAAATAGGTATTCACATTGCCCAACGCATTCTGATTTTTCATACTGCCTGAGAGCTTACCTTTCATACTCATACGCGCCACGCCATCTTTAAAAGCGCCGATGTACGCAAAATCTTTACGAATCACTTTACCAATCCGATTCACCAAACCATGCCGACCATTCGCAAACACGCAGCGAGCGACCGAACTGCCCGTATAAAAATCTTCAAACCGTACATCCCAAAAATCAACATCCGTCACCAACAATCCAACATCATTTTTCACCAAACCATAAGTCATATCGAGCCGATAGGTTGTACGTTCAAATTCATAGCGATTCGCTTGGTCAATGCCTACGAGCGTAAAGCCCAAATCTTTCACCACGCGCACAAAGGAAAAAGTGGGTTCTATTTGGATACCGCCATCCGATAAGCGACGCAAACCCCAGCGGTCATTGGCGGGTGCGTAAAACCATTCAAATTTATCGAGGATATAATCCGTCTCTTCCGGTTGCGATTTTTTTGGAATGCCCGCACCAGAGCCGCCAATACGGATACGCAAATGTTTATCAAAACTGCTACGCCCTGCCAAGTCACCCTCGTCATCAAATTCTAATACGGTCAGCGATTCCTCCGTTGTGCCCGGCTTCAAAGTATAAGCTTTAATTCGATTATTTTCTGCTTCCATGCGCTGATAAAAGGGCTTGACCACTTCTTCGCCTTTGAAATTGACGACTCCAAATACCGCACCTTTTTTCACCACCGCAATATTGCCACGCAGCGGCGCCATGTAGTCATATTCAAACGGGGTCATCGCTTGGTCATTCACTTTTACAATGCCCCATTTACCTCTATAATTCACTCGAAAAGCGTCGCGCTCATAACTTTGTATCTCTGCATATTGCGGTTTTAAAACTACATCGCCGCACCAATCCAGTAATCCTAACTGACGATTCTTCTTGATAATCAAATATTTGCGAGAGAAAGCATAGTAATCATCGTAGTCGCCTTGCGTGATGACGCTGCTGCACACGAGGGAGTATACATAAGAGCGATTGTTTGAAATGAGCTTGATAAAGGTATCGGAAATTTTGCTGTAGCCTTCGTATTTGGGAGGGACGACATTGGAGCCATCATCAGAAATTGCGCCCCAATTTGCCCCAGTTTTATAGAAAATTAGGCTATCATTGAAGAAGGTAATTTCATCGGCAATGCTTGGCAGCGTCTCTTTTCCAGTAGCGGATACCAATCCTAATTTGCCGCCCTTTCGGACTAAGAATAAGTTATTTGCAGCTAAAGTTACATCATCAAAACGTGGTTCGCTAATCAATCTACCACTTTGGTCTACGATACCCCATTTGTCGTTGCGTCGGTAAGCTATATAATTGTCGTTCAAGACATTAACTCGTTCATAGCCTTTTGGCAGCACGATATCACCCCGCAAATTAATCACCCACCAAGCTCCATCGCGCATGACTGAAATCAGCGTAGAATCCAGCACTTTCAAATCGTCATATCGCGGTGCGATGATTTCTTTTCCTTGGCTGTCCAATAGTCCTACACCGCCGCTACGCTGCATCACCGCGTAGCCAAAGTGCTTGAATTCGCCAATTGCATCGTAGTTTGGTTGCAATACGATTTTGCCATCCGAGTTGATAAGTCCCCATTTTTTGTTGACTTTAATCGGAAAATAGGGCTGCGCGTAAGCAATAACGCCCCAGCCGATCAGTAATAGCGTTGTCGTCCATCTTATCCTCATAAGCCTGTCCATTCAAAAACCGGGTTGTATAGGTGATTGCCTCGCCTTGCTGTGCGTCGTTCAGGTATGTAATTTTCTTAACGTAGTTTCAGGCGCACAAAGTATTCTTGTGACGCAGTTCAGGTCGTTGGTGTGAGATTGTGATTTGAGCTGTAAAGCTAACAAGAACCCACCATTAATTTATAAAAATTTCATATCAATTTTTTTTTAATTTCTGAATCTGACAACCTTCCATTATTCCAGCCCTTGTTACTCAATGGAACACGGATTTTCGCGGGTGCAACGGATTTAGACGGATTTTTCGCTTATTGTTCCACATTCCAATTTTCCATCATTCCAGCCCTCGTTCCTCAATAGAACACGGATTTGCGTCCCGACAGTGGTGGGGACGACGGATTTAAACAGATTTTCTCTCTTAGCGGCTCGTTTCCTATCTTCCAATCCTCCAACTTTCCATCCTTCCAATTTCTTAATTTCTTAATTTCCTAACTATTTCATTATAAAATAAAGCTACCCACTGCCCATACATCTTCCCAGACGGATGCAGCCCATCAGAAGCTACTAAAGCCGGGTCTTCAAATCCTTTTCGAGAAATGGGCGTAATGTCAAAATATGTAACGCCTAACTGTTTTGTAATATCCGCATTAATCGTATTATATTCGTCTACACCCTTGCTAATGCTCGGATTTCGTTGTCCAAATGGCGTATACGCATAATCAGGAATGGATACTACAAACACGCGACTTTTATCACCACCTGCCAGCAGAATTGCTTTTTGCAATAACGCTCGAAATTCCGTTTTATATACTTCAATATGGAGGTTTTGATATTGATTATTTACACCAATGAGTAATGAAATAAGGTCATATTTAGTTCGCAACGTAGCATTTTCAATCGCCTGTTTCAACTGACCAGTCGTCCAGCCCGTTCGCGCAATGATGGTCGGGTCAGCAATTACAATACTATCTTTCCGCAATTGCGTGACTAATTGCACCGGATAACGCTCTTCCGTTTTCACACTTTCGCCAATGGTGTAAGAATCGCCCAACGCCAAGTAATAAAGCGTATCCGGCTTCGGCAGCATCGTGATATCCTTTGCAGGTATCGTGTCAGTCGGATTTTCTACCATTGGATTTTCATTATTACTATCTTCGCTACAAGCATTTAAATAAGTCAATCCCAATATAGCAACTAAAAGTGTCGTCGTTTTCATCCTTTATTTTTATTAAAAACAGTACAATAAAGAATTTGCTCAACCGATTGGAAAAGCTCGGTACGGTTCCCAACGCCCGCCCGTATGTTGCAGCAATACGATATGAGTTACGACAAAAGAGCGTTCATAGGTTTGGGCAGCAAAATATGCCCACGCTTTCGCAAATAAATCACGCTTCAAGTCTTTATGAGCAATGGTTATATGTGGATTAAGTTCAGGATGTGCGCAGTCATTTTTTAAATGTAATTTTTCATTTAAATAACTTTCTAAACGCTGCTGTAATTCTTGAAGTGCTTCGCTTTTTTCTACATCTACAAAAATTACACGCGGCGCAAACGCATTGAAATTTTTCAATAAAAGTGTAAAGCTTATTTTTTGTTTCGCAAAATATTCCAGTGTATTTACTAATTCGTCCAAGCGATTCAGTTGCCATTTAAAAGGTGGAAATAACGTAAGATGCGGCGGTGATTTTAGCGCGTGCTTTGCTTCAAAATGTTCGGCACAGTAATGTTTGAAATCCGTAACTGCTCGTTGAATTTCCTCATCTGGCATTACAGCAATAAAGAATAACAATTCGCTCATGTTTGTAAATTTGCTACATTTCTTTTGGAAATTCTATAAAATGCGAAGAAAGCAACTCACTTTTCAAGATAGTAGACCCGATTTGAATGCGTATTTAAATGATATTCAACCAAATCGGCATCCAATCAGTCTACTATTGGATGGCGTGTTGGATATGCGAAACATCGGCGCGCTCTTCCGGTTGGCAGAGGCAGCGTGGATAGAAAAAATTTATTTATACAGAATGGAAAAAGTGCAGTTAGGCATAGAATTCAAACGCGTGGCGCGTTCGGCGGAGCAATTTATACCGTATGAATGGTTACCAGATTTTGAATCGGTACAACATATATTACAAACCCATCATTTATTAGCATTAGAATGGACCAATGATAGTATAGAATATAATAAAGTAAATGTGCAAACGCCTTGTCTGTTGGCAATTGGCAATGAAGAGCGGGGTGTGTCGGATGAAATCTTACAAGCAGCAGAAACCTGCATTCACATCCCGATGTACGGTGTGAAAACCTCGATGAATGTAGCCGTAGCGACGGGTATTGCGGTGTATAAATTATTAGAAATGTTCGAAAAATGAGGTGACACCTCCTACAGAGATGTCACCTCATTTTAAAGCGTGTCCGTATGATTCTTTTTCTCCTCCTCTATCTTCTTTTCCATCAAAAAATAATAGCCAAGCAAGCCCAAACCGCCCATCAGCAGTACCATCGAGCCATACGCCGCCTCTTCCATCATACCCAGTCCATCCAGCAGATTGCCTAAAAAAAGCCCAATACCTACCATCACACCCACAATTCCATATTTCAGCGATTTTGTAGATTCTTTCTTACGTGGCTTGTACACATCCGCGTCTTTACCGTATTCGAGCAGTGCCATACGTTCCTTGTAGCGCGAGGAATAGTGCATATAAATCCAGACAATGACCGCAGTAAAAAAACCGGCTGTACCTAAGAGTGGAATTAAAATTTCAGGACCGTTCATATTGAGTGATTTAATTTTATACTTTAAGTGTTCTATATTTGAAATCTATGACGAGCGTTACAAATTACTGGTTGCAAATTGTCTAAAAAATTTATAACTTTAGTAGATGTGGCGAATTTTAAAAATATGCTACATCTTGTATTACAAAAAAATCAACTATCTATGTTACTCAAAATCAATATCGAAAATCCCGAACCCCGCAAAATCGAACAAGTAGCCGACATCTTACGCAACGGCGGCATCATTATCTACCCCACCGACACAGTCTATGGTTTGGGTTGCGACATCAACAACAATGATGCGGTAGAAAAAATTTGTCGCTTGCGCCGTTTAGAGCCAGAAAAAGCGATGCTTTCCTTTATCTGTAAAGACATCAGTCAGATTACAGATTACGCGCTTCCGATTGACAATCAGGTATTTAGAATGATGAAAAAGAACCTGCCTGGTGCTTTTACGTTCGTTTTAAATTCTAATAATAAAGTACCCAAAATGTTTAAAAATCGAAAGCGAACGATTGGCGTACGCGTCCCAAATCATAACATTTCATTGGCAATTGTGGAGGCATTGGGGCATCCAATTCTGACAACTTCTTTGAAATCAGACGATGAAGTATTAGAATATTTCACTGACCCAATTGACATTTACGACGATTTTCAAAAACTCGTGGACATCGTGATTGACGGCGGTATTTGCGGCAATATTCCTTCTACTATTATTGATTGTACTGGAAGTGAGTTGGAAATTATTCGGGAAGGTGCGGGAGAGTTGGTTTATTAGGATATTCGCTGCGCTGCTATTTTTTGATACTGGTCTGCCGCTGGCGGATTGCACATTTTGTTGGTAGCTGACAAAAGAAAAAACTGCTTTTGAATCCGTAGTTCTATATTTGCGTCTAATTTGAGCAACTTAAAAATAGTAAACGCTCAATAGTCAATGGTAAATATCTTTAAATGAAGCCAAATTTTATTTTGACCTTCTCTTTCGTAATTTATTTTATTAATATTTCCTTTGCTCAAAACGGAATTGTACGCGGCAACATCTTCGACCGCGAAACAGGCGAGCCAATCGTGTACGCAACCGTGCAAATCCAAAATCTTAATGTAGGCGCAGTCACAGATGTAAATGGCTTTTTTACAATTGCAAATGTACCCGCAGGAAGTTACCAATTATTTACAAGTTATATAGGTTATGATAGTTTGTCAACGAGTATAAATGTCCGCGCGGGGGGCATTGTGTATCAACGGATTAACTTGAGTGCAAGCGCGATTGAACTGGAAGAAGTGAATGTGTCGGGCGCACGCGAGCAGGCGCGTTCGGAGGTGCAAGTGTCCAAATTACAAATTACAGCACAACAAATTCGCTCTTTACCTTCCACAGGCGGCGAGGCAGATATTGCACAATATTTGCCGGTATTGCCGGGCATTGTCTCTTCGGGCGACCAAGGCGGACAGCTCTACATTCGAGGAGGTTCACCTATTCAAAATAAAATTTTGTTGGATGGAATGACGATTTACAATCCTTTTCACTCCATTGGTTTTTTCTCTGTTTTTGAAACCGAAGCGATTCGCAGTGTAGATGTGTTGACGGGTGGTTTTAACGCAGAATATGGGGGTCGAATTTCAGCAGTTGTGGATATTAAAACCCGCGAAGGCGATAAGAAAAAGTTTGGCGGCTTGGTCTCTGCTAGTCCATTTCAAGCAAAAGTATTACTGGAAGGTCCAATTAAAAAATTGAAAGAAGAAGGGGGCGGAAGCACCTCTTTTCTCTTGACAGCCAAGCATTCTTACTTGAACGAAAGTTCTAAAGTTTTCTACGATTACGCGACAGATACTTCATTTTATTCATTTGCGGCAGGCGACACGAGTCTGGCAAATGTGGGTGAAATCGGCTTGCCGTATCAATATACTGACATTTATGGAAAAGTCTCTTTTGTGGGTGGTAACGGTAGCAAGTTGAATTTATTTGGCTTTAATTTTATCGACGAATTTAATTTTGTGAGCCTCGCAAAAGTCAACTGGGATGCCTCTGGTGGTGGCGCAAATTTTACACTTATTCCGCAAAATTCTAATACGATTATTGATGGTGCTGTCTCGCTTACCAATTATGAAATCAGTTTGCAAGAATCCGACAACGTGCCGCGTACAAGTAGCATTAGCAGTTATAATGTAGCTTTGAATTTTTCTAACTTCGGCGGCGACAGTGAATTTAGATACGGTTTTGACTTCACTGGTTTTAATACCGATTTTCAATTTCGAAATTTTATTGGGATTACGTTTCAGCAAAAAGATTTCACCAGTGAATTAGCAGGTTATGTGAAGTACAAGCAACGCTTGGGCGATTTGATTTTAGAACCCGGATTTCGATTGCATTATTATGCTTCGCAATCCAAAATGTCGTTTGAGCCACGCATTGGTTTAAAATATAATATTACAGATTTTTTGCGTTTTAAAGCGGCGGGTGGTTTATATTCACAAAATGTGCTGAGTACGGTAAATGAAGAGGATATTGTAAATTTTTTCGTTGGTTTTCTTGCAGGTCCTGAAGAAACGTTATTTAAACCCGGCACGCGCGACGCTACGGACGACCGCCTGCAACACGCTTTTCATGCTATAGCTGGTATAGAATTGGATGTTACAAAAAATGCGACTATAAATATTGAACCGTATTATAAAGGTTTTACGCAACTCATCAGTGTCAATCGCAATAAACTCAGTGCACAAGACCCTGATTTTCAGGTAGAAACGGGCGAAGCATACGGGGTGGATTTTTCTTTCAAACGCGAAACGCGCCAAACGTACCTGTGGGCAACGTACTCCTACGCTTACGTGAACCGCGATGACGGTGCACAAGTGTACCCAACCATTTTCGACCGCCGCCACAATGTCAATCTCCTCGCCACCTACAGCTTCGGCAAAAATTTGAATTGGGAATTCGGCGTGCGATGGAATTATGGCTCTGGTTTCCCTTTCACCCAAACCCAGGGCTTCTATCAAAACATTGACCTGAGTGACATCGCTACGACGGATATTCTGACGGGCAATTATGACCTCGGCACGCTCCTCGCCGGCGAGCGCAATGGCGGCAGGCTTTCTGACTATCACCGCTTGGACGTTTCGCTCAAGCGCACGTTTCATTTTTCTAAAAATAGCAAATTGGAAATTTTGGCAAGCGTCACCAACGCGTACGACCGCGACAACATTTTCTATGTGGATAGAATCACAAATAATCGAGTGAATCAATTGCCGGTGCTGCCGAGTTTGGGGGTGACGTTTGGGTTTTAAAGGATAAAGTTTTCTTGCGAATCTTTCAAATCTAATTTATTTTTACAGGATTAAATTTTAATTATTACATCTCTCCAATCTTTCTTTCACCTCCTCAAACTTTACATATTTAAAATCATTTCCCCAAGCCTGATTAATGTAATTAATTATATTCGTTATTTCAAATTCTGTAAGTTCGGGAATGGCTGCCATGGGTTGATTGTAAGTCGTGTCGTTTACGATGACCGCGCCTTGTATGCCGTAGCGGATAATACAAGCGGTACGCAAGGGGTCAGTTTTGACGTAATCCGCGCCCTTAAGCGGCGGAATAATACCTTTCAAACCCGTACCGTCTTCCATATGGCAATTGGCGCAGTAGTAGTTGTAGAGACCTTTACTTTGTTGATAAGGATTTGATTGACAATTAGATAGAAAGATGATTAAACTGGCGAAGAAGCAAAAAAGGAGCAGATTGATTTTCATCCGTAGCATTTTCTAACAAAACAATTCTACGGAGGAAAGTTTACGCTATTGAGCAGAAAAAGAAAAGTCATCGTCCGAGCGGGAGATGACCTTTCTGCGAGTAGTTTTCTTTTCAGCAGTTTGTTTCTTTTCCTCGAGCCGCTTGCGTTTGTTGGCAGTGTAAGCCACAACTTCGGCACGGGTTTTGACGGGCTTTAATGCTTTGAAAATCAATTGGTCAAACTTTTTTATTGCCAATGTTTTATTTTGTAATTGCGACCGGCTCGCCTCGGAAGCGATTTGTAAAATGCCCTCTTGTGTGATGCGATTCGACAAACGTTCTACAATCAATGCTCTCTGCTCATCTGTCAGCGTTTGCGATTTCAACACATCAAATAATAATTCTACTTTTGTTGAAACTTTGTTGACGTGCTGCCCACCGCTGCCGCCGCTACGCGCTACCCGAAATTTGAGTTCTTTATGTAAGGATTCCATTTGTTTTTAGACGTTAGGTTTTAGATTATAGACGTTAGACTGTCATTGAAAATCAGTAAGTTAGAGCGTGTCTATGGTCTAAAGTCCATCGTGTAACGTCTCAAAAAAAAAATAAGTTCACAACCGTGTAAAATGTCTTAAAACAATAGAAATTTGCGATATTTTTTACAACTAATGCCTAACCGTGCTGTTGTATTTTCAAATTTCTCTGAAAGTTTAAAATCAAAAATGATGCAAAAGAAACGCGGAATTGTGTGGTTTCGGCAAGACCTTCGTCTGCACGACAACGAGGCGTTGACGGAGGCTCTGAAGACAGTGGATGAAGTGATACCGGTATTTGTATTTGATGAGCGCATGTTTTTGGGCAAGACGAGTTATAATTTTCCGAAGACAGGCAAGTTTCGGGCGCATTTTGTTATTGAAAGTATTCATGATTTACGTGATTCGTTACAAAAATTGGGTAGTAATTTAATCGTCCGCATCGGAAAGCCGGAAGAAGTGATTTTCGACATTGCCAAACAAGTAAAAAGTAGCTGGGTTTTCTGCAATCGCGAGCGAATGCAGGAAGAGGCTCAAGTGCAGGATGCTTTGGAAAAAAACTTGTGGACGATTGGTCAAGAGATTCGTTATTCACGCGGCAAGATGCTCTATTACACAGCAGATTTACCTTTTCCAATTCAGCACACACCCGATGTTTTTACCAATTTTCGTAAAGAAGTGGAGCGTTACGTGTCGGTACGCGAGCCACTGCCTGCGCCTACAAAGCCGTTTAATCCGCTTACGGTTCAAGTAGAATGTGGAACTATTCCAGTTGTTGAAGATTTTGGACACGAGGCTATCGAACCTGACCCACGCGCTGCTATCATTCATAAAGGTGGCGAAACGGAAGGTCTGAAACGTTTGCATTATTACTTGTGGGAGTCCAATTTGATACAAAAATATAAAGATACGCGCAATGAAATGATAGGAAGTGATTATTCGTCTAAATTCTCTGCATGGCTGGCGCAAGGCTGTTTATCGCCGAAGCAAATTTATTATGAAATAAAAAAATATGAAGCTGAACGCGGCGATAACGAATCCACCTATTGGCTGTTTTTTGAATTGTTGTGGCGCGATTTTTTTCGCTTCGTGGCGAAAAAATATGGCAATAAAATATTTTTGAAAGGCGGTACACGCGATGAAATTGACACGCGCTTGCGGGATGATTTTCGTTTGTTCGACCAATGGGCGGAAGGTAGAACGGGCGTTCCATTTATAGATGCAAATATGCGCGAGATGAATGCGACGGGTTTTATGTCGAATCGTGGTAGACAAAATGTGGCGAGTTTCTTGGTGAAAGACTTGCGCGTGAATTGGCAAATGGGCGCAGAATTGTTTGAATCTCAACTCATTGACTATGATGTGACAAGTAACTGGTGCAACTGGAATTATATAGCTGGTGTGGGAAGCGACCCGCGCGAGAATCGTTATTTCAACATTCTTTCGCAAGCGCGGCATTACGACCCAAATGGCGATTATGTAAAATTATGGCTGCCGGAATTGGCGGACGTACCCGCCGAAAAAGTGCATCAACCCGATATTTTGTCATTTGCAGATCAGGAAAAATTGCACGTAAAAATAGGTGCAGATTATCCAATGGCGATTGTGAATACGCGGAAGTGGGCGAGTTAGGAAATGCTGGATATTGGATTTAATTTATTGTTAGCAAGCAATTACTTTGAAGGTATTTTGCACTCGATGTGCTTTCTGTTTTGCCATATCAATCGTCTCGCCCAGCACCGTCACATGTCCCATCTTTCGAAATGGCTTCGTCTCTGCTTTTCCGTATAAATGCACATTCACGCCTTCGATTGCCAGGCATTCCTCCAAACCTTGATACAAAACATGACCGAAGTAACCCGGTTCACCCAACAAATTAACCATCACGGCAGGCGATTTCATCTTCGTACTTCCCAACGGCAAATTCAAAATACCGCGCAAATGCTGCTCAAACTGCGACGTATAACAACTATCTATTGTATGATGCCCACTGTTGTGCGGACGTGGCGCTACTTCATTGATTAATAATTGATTATCTTTTGTTAAAAACAATTCAACCGCCAGTAATCCGCAAATATCGAAGGCTTCAATGACGGCTTTTGCTAAATTTTCTGCTGCTTGGGCAATTTCAGAATCAATCTGTGCTGGACAAATTAGCATTTCCACTAAATTTGCTTCCGCGTTAAAATCCATTTCGACGGTCGGAAAAGCGACGACTTCACCATTTGAATTGCGAGCAACGATAACGGCTAATTCTTTTTTAATATCCACTAACTCTTCTACGACACACGCTTCAGATAATAATTTAGTTTGCAAATCCGCTTCGGAGCGAATGATAGCAACGCCTTTACCATCATAACCTGCTGTGCGGCTTTTTTGTACAAATGGATAGGTAGTTTTCTGATTGCCAATGGCTTTTCGCAAATCTTCTTCGCTATCAAAAAGTTGAAAATCGGAAGTTGGAAATTGATGTTGCTGATAAAATTGCTTTTGTAACCCTTTATCTTTTATAATATTTAAAGCGGATGGTTTTGGATGAATCGTCAAGCCTTCTTTTTCTAATTGCAATAAAGCATCGGTGTTAACGTGTTCAATTTCAATCGTTAATACATCTACCATTTTCCCAAAATTATAAACATCGTCATAATTTTTAAACGAACCTTCCGTAAAACCTGTTGCAAATCCTCCTACGGGAAAATCTTTTGATTCATCCAAAAAATACATCGGCAAGTGCCAATTTCCTGCCGCAAGTGCCAGCATTTTTCCTAATTGACCACCGCCGAGTACGCCTACTTTTGTCCGTAAAATATTTTTATTAAAATCCATTTTTAGTCGTATTTTTCAGTCTGCAAAAGTAGAAATCAAAATGAAAACTATTCTCATCAAAAATGCTCAAATCGTCAATCAAGGAAAAATCTTCCCTGGTGATATTTTTATCAAAGATGGCTTTATCGAACGTATTGATAATCAAATTGATACATATGCTGATATTGAAATAAATGCGGAAGGAAAATATGCCATTCCGGGTATTATTGACGACCAAGTGCACTTTCGGGAGCCAGGCTTGACGCATAAGGGTGATTTATACACCGAGCCACGCGCCGCCGTCGCTGGAGGGGTCACTTCGTTTATGGAAATGCCGAATACCAAGCCCCCTGCCCTTTCACAAACATTATTACAAGAAAAATATAATATCGCTGCGCAGAAATCCTTGGCAAATTACTCGTTTTTTATGGGCACTTCGAATGACAATTTGGAAGAAGTTTTAAAAACAAATCCTAAAAATGTCTGTGGTATTAAAGTTTTCATGGGTTCCAGTACCGGAAATATGCTCGTGGATGACCCCACTACTTTAGAAAAATTATTCTCCCAAACGCCGATGTTGATTGCTACGCATTGCGAAGATGAAGCCACTATTCAAGCAAATGAAGCCGCTTTTCGCAAAAAATATGGCGAGAATGTGCCGATTGAATGCCATCCTGATATCAGAAGTGCCGAGGCTTGTTTAAAATCTTCGAGCTTGGCAGTGGAATTGGCAAAAAAACATGATACGCGTTTACATATCTTACACATTTCAACGAAAGATGAGTTGCAGTTATTTAGAAATGATATTCCATTACAACAAAAACGCATCACAGCAGAAGTTTGTGTGCATCATTTATTTTTTAATGCCGATGATTATGCTCGTTTGGGTACAAATATTAAATGGAATCCGGCTGTAAAAAGCAAAGAACATCAAGCGGCACTGCTGCCCGCGTTACTCGACAATCGTCTGGATATTATTGCAACTGACCACGCTCCACACACGCTGGAGGAAAAACAAAATACGTATTTCAACGCACCGTCGGGCGGACCGCTCGTGCAGCACGCATTGAATGTGATGTTAGATTTTTATTATAAAGGCTTGATTTCATTAGAAAGAATCGTCGAAAAAATGTGTCATGCGCCAGCGATTTGTTTCCAAATAGATAGACGTGGATTTCTGGAAGAAGGTTATTGGGCGGATATTGCAATTATAAATTTAAATAAAAAGTGGACGGTTAATAAAGAAAATATTTTATACAAATGTGGCTGGTCGCCGTTGGAAGAACAAATATTTACTGGAAAAGTGGAAAGCACGATTGTGAGTGGACATTTAGTATATCAAAATGGGCAGTTTTTTGAAGAGAAAAAGGGAGAACGCTTGCTTTTCGCTCGTGACTCAATGGAACACTGATGCAACTGATTTTTACTGATTTTTAGGTGCGCTCTGTTCTAATTTGTGATTAAATCTTTTCTTTAATTGTCTATCTAATATCACAAAAAATAAATAACTAAATGAAATCATTGCTAACGTTGTAAAAACAGAAATGGGCAGTGCATTTAGTCGGTCTATAAAATTAGTTCCGATTCCATCATTATTTGAAGTAGTATTCACAGAAGTAGCTGCATAACCCAATAATCCCATTACAAAAATGACAAAACCTCCTAAAAATAATTTTATCCATTTCGGATTTACCAGCGGCTCAATCGCTTTTTTATATAATTGCGGCAAGCTATCCATTACATTCATCACAAAACGCATAGACGGATGTTCCGGCTCCATGTGCTGTAAAGTGCCCTGCAATTGCTGACGTGCTTGCAATTCCGCTTTAAATTCCATGTCGTCCGTCAGGCGACGCTGCAGCCATGTGCGCTCCTGCTCGCTTGCCTCGCCGTCAAGGTATTTCCACATCAATTGTTCGTCCTGTGGTGTCATAAAAAATCTTGAATTTCAGCTTTTAATTGTGTATTCAGATGTTCCCGAAGCACTTCTCGAATGCGATGCAATTTAGTTTTAATATTAGTCTCCGTCAAGCCCGTTATTTCTGAAATTTCTTTAATCGGCTTTTCATTCAAATAAAATAAGGTAATCAAAACTGCGTCATCCGGTCGTAACTGATTGATTGCCAATTGTAACTGACTTTTTAAATCGCCGTGCTGGATGGTTTCTAACGGACTATCTTCCAAGTCTTCAATTTGCAAAAAGTTGTCATTATCATCCACCGAAGTGGTAACCAATTGCTTTTTTCGAGCCGTGTCAATCGCCGTTCGATACGTCACCGTGTAAAGCCAAGTACTAAATTTCGATTTTCGCTCGTAGCTGCCCAGCGTTTTATAGACTTTTACAAACACATCCTGCGCCACTTCTTCTGCTTCTTCCCGCGACCGCAAAATCTTGTGTGCAATGGTAAAAACGAAATGCTGATACCGCTCCACCAACTGCTGGAAAGCCGGTCGGCTGCCGCGCATCGTCGCCTCTATCAATCGGATGTCTTGGTCTATTTGTTGCATTCGTAAGTCCTCTCCTTAACAGATGCCACAATTTAAGTCATTCCCCCACGAAGCACCGCTTTATTTCGACCTTTGACGATTGGAAATTGGATTGGGTTACAGAAATGGCCGATAAAGTTGTGATTGGGGATTAGTGAATTGTGATTGGGGATTAGTGAGTTGTGATTGGGGATTAGTGAGTTGTGATTGGGGATTAGTGAGTTGTGATTGGGGATTAGTGAGTTGTGATACGGAAAACAATAGGAAATAATTCATAAGTCGCGTTTTCCGAATCACAAATTACATCTCACGTTTTACAAATCACATCTCACGTTTTACAAATTACATCTCACGTTTTACAAATCCCCAATCACAAATCACAATTTAATTATAATCTCCCTCATCAAACATACTGTCATCATTGAGCATATTGGCGAGTAAATCGCGGAAATTGAAGCTCGATTCCAGCATTTCTTTATTGATGACATTGAATTCTGCCAAGCCGTGCAGCGCGAGTTCCATGTAGGTGTACGCCTCGTCGCCTTTGAGATCGAGTGTTTCTTCTACCAATTTTCTTAAACCAGCGACTCCGTCCAAGACTTTTTTGTAATCTTTATCGCTCGCATCATTCAATAATTCAATCGCATTGCCACCGGAAAACCACGCTCGAATCGTGCCATACGGGTCTTTCTCGCGTCCTTTTTTGAGTTTATCGGGATTCGGAAAGTGATTGAGAAACATTTTTTTAATTGCTTCATTCATCAGTGCTACCGCTACCGTTTCGGGTCCTTCTTGCTCGCCTTCGTACACGAGTTCTACCTTTCCGGTAATGGCTTGCACCACGCCGTTGAAGTCTATAACCCGCGCCACCGTTGACTTTTCGCCATTTATTAGCATTCTTCGCTCGGCGGTACTTACGAGGTTTTCATAACCAGAAATACTCAAACGTGCGGACACGCCACTTTTGTCATCTACCAAATCACTTTCGCGCGCTTCGAAGGGAATCATTTCCAACAGAATTTGCAGTAAATCAGGCACTTGTACCGTTTGGCGTTGTGCTTCTGCTAATTTTGCTTCCTGTTGTGTAATTTGCAGGGCAATTTCAATAGACTTCGGATAATGGGTCAAAATCTGACTTTCAATCCGGTCTTTCAATGGTGTAATAATGCTGCCACGATTGGTATAATCCTCTGGATTGGCAGTAAATAAAAATTCAATATCCAATGGCAGCCGCAATTTAAAACCCCGAATTTGAATATCCCCTTCCTGTAAAATATTAAATAACGACACTTGAATACGCGCTTGCAAATCGGGCAACTCATTGATAACGAAGATACTGCGATGCGCTCTTGGCACCAATCCGAAGTGAATCACACGCTCATCCGCATACGACAATTTCAAGGTGGCGGCTTTAATCGGGTCTACATCGCCAATCAAATCGGCTACACTTACGTCTGGCGTTGCAAGTTTTTCTACATAGCGTTCATCCCGATGAATCCAAGCTACGGGCGTGTTGTCGCCATGCGCTGCGATTAAATCTATTGCAAAACGAGAAATCGGATGTAAGGGGTCGTCATTCAACTCGCTACCTTCCACGATGGGCATATATTCATCCAACAAATTCACCAATAATCGTGCGATACGCGTCTTCGCCTGACCGCGCAATCCGAGCAAGAGAATATTATGGCGCGACAAAATCGCCCGCTCAATATCCGGTAACACCGTTTGGTCAAAACCGAGAATACCTTCAAATACTTTTTCTTTCCGCTTTAATTTTTGAATCAAATTGGCACGCAGCTCTTCCTTAATTGATTTGGGTTGATAGCCACTTGCCTTGAGTTCACCTAAGGTTTTACTTCTGTTCATCCTATTTTTTATTGGAATACTGGAATTTTGGAATAATTGGAATGATGGAAATTGAAATGATGGAGTAAGAAATACGCGTTTCCAATCTTTCTTATCCTCCAATCTTCCATTTTACGTTCCAAACAAAAACGTCCAAAAATGGAGATAGTTTTAAAAATAAGTGGAATTACTAAACTTATACGATTGATTGGCAGAATAATTTTATCGAAAAAATATTTTATGGGCTTTTGTAATCTCGCATGATTTCCAAATCTAATTTTAAAACAAAGCTCCCTTTAGCAATTTTTTAACCCAATTAATTAAATACTCAATAATTTATTTTTTAAATCCCTAATATTCAATTTATTATACAACCCTTCTATTTTAACGCATATTCGTCTGCTATTGGCACAACCCTTTTTACACCTGCACAAAAATGTTTTCCATTTGTTAGGGACTGTAATTTTTAAACCAAAAACTTTAATTATGTTACAGACACTCGTAAAGAAGCATTCCCTTTTGAGCCTCGTTGCACTCGCATTATTCGCCATGCTTTCGTTCACCGCTTGCGATGATAATGATGATGACGACAACAACAACGACCAAGCCCGCGTGCAGGTCGTACACGCATCACCCGACGCACCAGGTGTGGACATTTTGGTGGACAACAGCAAGGTGAACTCCAGCGCATTGGTGTACCCAAACAACACTGGCTATTTGGACGTGGCAGCTGGTGTACGCAACATCAAGGTGAACGCGACCGGTACCGCTACCTCTGTCATCAATGCCGATGTGACGTTTGAAAAAGACAAGAACTATAGCGTTTTCGCTATCAATCGTTTAGCGTCTATTGAAGCTGCAGTGCTTACGGATGACCTTACCGCACCTGCTGCCGGCAAGGCACACGTGCGCTTCATACACCTCAGCCCGGATGCGCCTGCGGTGGACATTACGACGACGACCGGTGCAATTGTCTTTGGTAATCGCGCTTTCAAATCGGCTACGGCGTTTACGCCTTTGGATGCGGGTGCGTACAATTTGCAAGTGCGCGTGGCAGGTACCAGCACGGTGGCACTTACCATCCCGACGATTACGTTGCAAGCCGGTAAAATTTACACGGTATTCGCAAGAGGATTATTGACACCGCCTTCAGGTAGTACCAATACGATTGGTGCGCAGATAATTGTGAATAACTAAAATATGGTGTAAGAGGTAAGCCACAAGCTGCAAGTAAAATATCTTGTTTCTTGTGGCTTGCCGCTTTTTATAAGCGATTTCTATTGATCATATCCAACAGCTCATCCCGATAATTTTTGCCGACGGGCAGGTGCTTGGCTTGTCCTTTTTCCATGACTTCTACCATGTTGCCTACGATGGCGGCGATTCGACCGATGTTGACGATGTAAGAGCGATGAATGCGTTTGAATAAATTCGATGGTAACTTATCTTCCAAGCTTTTCATTGTTTGCAAGGTGATGACACGACTATTTTCAAGGCGAATAATGACGTAATCTTTTAAACCTTCAATGTAAAGGATTTCACTAAAATTGACTTTGATGAGTTTTTTATCGGCTTTTACAAAAATATAATCGGGTCCCTCTTCTTCTGCGCCTGCGTGATGCGCTCCCCCACCTACGGGCGATTCTTTACGTTGCAAATCAAGTTGGTCTACCGCTTTATTCACAGATTTCATAAAACGCTCCAGCGAAATAGGTTTAAGTAAATAATCCAAGGCATTTAATTCAAATCCTTCAATTGCATAATTAGAATAGGCTGTTGTAAAAATAACGAGTGGCGGTTTCGATAAAGTTTTCAGAAAGTCAATACCGGTGAGCTGTGGCATTTGGATGTCCAAAAACATGAGGTCAATAGGAGTGCTTTTCAGCACTTCGTTTGCCTCAAAAGCGTTATTGCATTTTTTGACGAGTTTTAGTTCAGGTACTTTTTCTATGTAAGTTTCCAGTACATCCTGTGCTAATGGCTCGTCGTCTACAATAATTACATTCATCATAGGGAAAGATTTGAGTAAAGTTGGTAATTTTTTTTTGAAAAATTGCTTTTCATAAAGCTCAAAATAGCAGCGTATTGCCGAATAATATTCGGCACTACGTTGCGCCATCCAAATCTAAGTAAAAATTGACAGTGTAGGTGCGTGGCGTGTCTTCTATTTTCAACTCATACTGTTTGGGGTACAAAATATCCAAGCGGCGACGCACATTCACTAAACCAATACCCCCGCTACGCCGATGTTCTTGTAAGGGCAACGATTCTGCTTTACTGTTTTCACAAATAAAATTAATTCTATTTTCATCTACTATCAAGTGCATATTTACAAAACCTCTCGAAATCTGATTGTTCAAGCCGTGTTTAAAACTATTTTCAATAAAGGGCACAAACATCAAGGGCGCGATTTGTTGGTCGCTGATATGTCCTTCTACTTCAAAATTAATCTCCACATTTTGTCCCTGTCGCAGTTTTTCCAAATCCAAATAATTGCGGATGTAATGCACTTCGTTGCTCAATGGCACTTGTTTTTCATTACACTCATACAACATATAGCGCATCATTTCCGACAATTTTATTACAATTTCTGGTGCTTTTTCTGATTTTTTTAAAGTCAAGGCGTATAAACTATTCAAAGTATTAAATAAAAAGTGTGGATTGATTTGGGATTTTAGAAAACGTAATTCCGACTGCATCGTACGGGTCTCCAATTCTTGTTTCTCGCGGGCATTGCGCACCCAATCGGTAATGATTTTTACAACGGTAGAAGAGCCTGCAATCAAAAACATAAATAAAAAATACCAATTTTGGTTTTCAATCAAATTGTCCTGCGCATAGGGCATTGCCGAAAATTTAAAGTAAAAAGCAATCATTTTCAACGGTGTAAGAATGAGTGCTGCCAGCAATAATAATCCGCAATAAGTTAAAAATTTATTTTTACTTAAATAATTGGGAATCAGATAGAAGAAGTTAAAATAAACAATCACTGCATAAAAGAAAACATTAATAATTTCATTACTCAGTGTGAAGAAAAAGCCTTGTTTGTAGCGCATACTTTCCCATTCTACAATGGTCAATAGCAAAAGCAGTCCCAGCCAAAACAGGGAATTATACACGAGCCGCTGGGAAAAAAAACCAATGAGCCGCGTGCGCCAGCGATGACTTAAAAGCGTTTCCACGTTGTATCCAACTGTAACCATAGTATCGGCAAAACAAACTTTTTCAGCGTCAAAATAGGAATAAATTCGATAAATGCACTCATCTCATGGAACTATTACAATTGGCAACGGGTTCTCTTTGACTTGGCTGTGAAAGGCGGAGATTTTTATGTACTTTTGCGCGAAAAAATCCATGTACTGAGTACCGAGTACTTTGTACTAAGAAAATCGTACTTCGAGATGGTTTATTTAACAAGACGGGAAACGTTTAATGCGGCGCACAAGCTCTGGGTGGATGCTTGGAGCGTGGAGGATAATATCACGGCTTTCGGCAAATGCTCGAATAAAAACTGGCATGGGCATAACTATGAATTATTTGTAACGGTGAAAGGCAAGCCCGACCCAACGACCGGTTTTGTAATGGATGTAAAAAAACTCAGCCAACTCATCAAGCAGTGTATCACTGAAAAAGTAGACCACAGCAACCTCAATCTGGATGTGGATTTTATTCCAAAAGGGCTACAACCTACCACCGAAAATCTGGCAATTCTTTTTTGGCAACAACTGGAGCCGCATCTCGAAGGATGTAACTTGCATTGTATCAAATTACACGAAACCGAAAATATTTTTGTAGAATATTATGGGGAATCGTAAGCGGTGAATGGTGAAACGTGCTCTCTCCCGTTTCACCTCTCACTTCTCCCTTTAAAATCAGATACCCAATGATAGAAACGCGCACCGATGAATTCAGCAGTTTGGAACTCCAACATCTCACCGAAAGTTACGAAACTATTCTTACCAATATAGGTGAAAATCCGCAGCGCGAAGGCTTACTTAAAACGCCCGAACGCGCCGCCAAAGCAATGCAATTTCTCACACAAGGCTACACGCAGGATGCTGAATCTATCCTTCGCTCCGCTATGTTTCACGAGGATTACAGCGAAATGGTTATTGTGAAAGACATCGAAGTGTACTCTATGTGTGAGCATCACTTGCTGCCTTTTTTTGGCAAAGCGCACGTGGCGTATATCCCGAATGGCTATATTGTGGGCTTGAGTAAAATTCCGCGCGTCATTGATGTGTTTGCGCGGCGTTTGCAGGTGCAGGAGCGCCTCACGCACGAGATTCTGCATTGCATTCAAAATACTTTGAATCCGCTGGGTGCGGCAGTCGTCATTGAAGCGAAACATATGTGCATGATGATGCGCGGCGTACAAAAACAAAATTCCCTGACCACGACTTCTGCCTTCACCGGCGAATTTCAGCGCGTAGAAACCCGCAGCGAGTTTTTGACTTTGATTGGACATTATTTGCACTAAACCGGAGGATGGGAGGATAGGAATATAGGAGGATGTCAACGTCGCGCTCCTATATTCCCGTCCTCCCATCCTCCCATCCTCCTAAAAATGAAAGCATACTTATTTCCCGGTCAAGCCTCTCAATTTGAAGGCATGGGAAAAGACCTGTACGAAAGCTCCGAACTGGCGAAAAATCTGTTGGAACAAGCCAATGAAATTCTCGGCTTTCGCATCACCGATGTGATGTTTGAAGGCTCGATGGAAGATTTAAAACAAACGAGAATTACGCAACCAGCGGTTTTTTTACATTCGATTGTAAAAGCAAAACTGGCAGGTGGGCATTTCCAACCAGAAGCCGTAGCCGGACACTCGCTGGGAGAATTTTCTGCACTCGTGGCAGCGCAGGCCTTGAGTTTTGAAGATGGTTTAAAATTGGTGTATCAACGCGCCTTGGCGATGCAGGAGGCTTGTGAAATAGAACCAAGCACAATGGCTGCGATTTTAGGTTTGGAAGATGAAGTGGTTGAAAACACCATTGCCGAAATTACAGATGAAATCGTAGTAGCAGCAAATTATAATTGTCCCGGACAACTCGTCATTTCCGGCTCGGTACGCGGGATTCAAATCGCAGTAGAAAAACTTACAGCAGCAGGTGCCAAACGAGCGATTGTACTCGAAGTAGGCGGCGCATTTCACTCGCCTTTTATGCAACCGGCACAAGATAAATTGCAACGAGCCATTGAAAATACGATTATAAAAAGCCCGATTTGTCCGATTTATCAAAATGTAAATGCCTTGCCGGAACGCAATTCTGATATGATTAAACAAAACCTCATTACACAACTCACTGCTCCTGTACGCTGGACGCAAACCATCCAAAATATGCTTCAAGATGGCATTATAGAATTTATAGAAGTAGGCGGCACGGGAAAAGTATTACAAGGGTTTGTAAAGAAAGTAGATAAAAGCGCGATTACATCGGCACTTTAGGAGGATGGGAGGATAGGAAGATGGGATCATCAAAAGCGGAATCCTCCTATTTTCCCATCCTCCTATCTTACTATCCTCTTTAAAACAAAAATCCGACCGAAAAAGTCCAGCGCGATGGACGGTCATCAAAGTCAAACTGTTGATTGCCAAAGCGGATGTGCTCGCCAAATTTATTGAAGTTGCCTTCATAGCGCACGTCCAGCATCAGACTCCAAATATCTAATCCAACACCACCTAACCAACTCAGGGTCAGCGCATCAAACTTTTCATCATACGTATCAAAATCAAATAATTCCGAAGAGTTGTTGATAAAAATGTGTGCCTCTGGGCCAGCCATCAAGCGCAGCGGACCCAATTTGTACCCCAGCAAAACCGGAATGTCCAAGTATTGAAATTTCTCTTCCTTGATCTGCGTCGTAAAATCGGACAAATCCGTCACTTCATAATCCACACTGTTGGAATTAAAAACTACTTCCGGTTGGATCAGGAAATTACCGATTTGACCACGAATGACGATACCGCCGTGAATGCCATATTTCGCATCTTTCAGCGCAACGCCGATGTCATTCAAGCCGTCTTTTACCTCAAATTCTTGTGCGTTAATATCCGTTGTGCTCCCTCCTACTTTCAATCCAAATTTCAATTGGCTAAATGCGGGTATGGCAAAACAAAAAGAAAGGATTACTAACAAAAATGCGTGTTTCCGTAACATAGTTTTTGTGTTTTGATGTTTGAATAATTGTAAAATGAGATTGGTTTTCATAAATAACTCTTTTTCACCTACTTCCCTATCATCCAAAATTTGCAGTAGAACGAACTAAAGATGCCCAGGTTACATATCTCCCCTCAAAAAAAGTTTTGATTAACACAAATTTAACGGCTTAGTAAGCGATAAGTAACAAATTTGCTGGTAAAATTCGAGCATTCGGTAAGATAGAAGTCGTCCCATCAAGGATAAATTTGCTGGTTTTAAACAATTTCTCTTTCCCGCCATTTCTATGAAGGACAGCATCAAACAAAATTTATGCTTGCTGACACAACAGAAAGCTAACACTTCCGTATTGTTACGAATATAAATTAAAATCGTTCTTCAAATTTCAAACTATATGACTGTTTTAACGACCAGCGCGGGCACTGACAACCTGCAATTGATACGCGAAAGCGCCCGTGATTTTGCGGAAACCTACATCCGTCCGCATGTCATGGAGTGGGACGAATCGCAATTTTTTCCCATGGATTTATTTCATCGCATGGGCGAATACGGCTTTTTGGGCGTACTCGTGCCAGAGGAATATGGCGGTGCCGGTCTTACTTATCAAGAATATATTACGGTTGTTGAAGAGATTTCCAAAGTATGTGGTTCTATCGGCTTATCCGTTGCTGCGCATAACTCGCTGTGTACCAATCATATTCTACAATTTGCCAGTGAACAACAGAAATCAAAATACCTACCCAAACTCGCCACCGGCGAATGGCTTGGCGCTTGGGGCTTGACGGAGCCCAACACCGGCAGCGATGCCATGCGGATGCAATGTGTAGCTGAAAAAGATGGAGATTATTACATACTGAATGGCACCAAAAACTGGATTACACATGGAAAATCCGGTCATGTAGCAGTCGTCATTGCGCGCACAGGCGAGTTGCTCGATAGTCGTGGAATGACTGCTTTTATTATAGAGCGGGACACGCCGGGCTTTGGCGCTGGTAAAAAAGAAAATAAATTGGGTATGCGGGCTTCCGAAACGGCAGAAATGATTTTTGACAATTGTCGGGTATACAAAAGTCAAGTGTTGGGTAAAGAAGGCGAAGGTTTTATTCAATCCATGAAAATCTTGGATGGCGGTCGCATTTCAATTGCGGCGTTGTCGTTAGGTATTGCGAAAGGCGCGTATGAGGCTTCCGTGAAATATTCAAAAGAAAGACAACAATTTGGACAGCCCATTGCTAATTTTCAGGGCATTGCGTTTAAATTGGCAGATATGGCAGTCAAAATCGAAGCAGCGGAATTACTGACGCGTCGGGCAGGCGACTTGAAAGACCGGCATGAAAATACCACTAAGCTCTCCGCGATGGCAAAATATTATGCTTCTGAAATTGCAGTAGAGGTGGCGACGGACAGCGTGCAGATACACGGCGGATATGGGTACACGAAAGACTTTCCGGTGGAAAAATTTTATCGGGATGCGAAATTATGTACGATTGGGGAAGGCACTTCCGAGATTCAAAAATTAGTTATTTCAAGAGAAGTGTTGAAAGAATTTTAAAGAATTAAATGGTAGGCAATTTTGTAATTGCTCGGCTCGTTATTAAAAAAATCATTATCATCTAAATTAGCCTTGGTTTGAATGGAATCAGGGCTTCTTTATTTTTAAAATTTGAAATTATGAAATTTTTCCGCACTTTATTTACTACTGCGATAAGCATCATAACTTTTCAGGCAATGGCAATGACGACGGCACTACCCGTTGACTCCACTCAATTTGTGACTATTATTTTGGTACGGCACGCCGAAAAAGCCACAGCAGATGCAGATACCGAATTATCCAAAACAGGCAAAGACCGCGCAGAGCGATTGGTGCGCGTTTTGAAAGATGCCAACATTGACGAGCTGCACAGCACGCCTTTCAAGCGTACCAGTAGCACAATAGCGCCGATTGCCGGTAAATTGGGTAAAAACATCGCTTCTTATAAAACCAATGACCTGACCGCGTTTGCCGACGCCTTGCGCAAAAAATGGGGCAAAACTATCTTAGTAGCCGGACATTCCAACACCACACCGAATCTTGTAAACCTATTGATAAAAGAGAATCGCTTCCAACAACTCGACGATGCGGAATACGGTAAAATATTCATCGTGACCATCCATAAAAGCGGTGCTTCTGAAGTAGTCACTCTGAATTATTGAACAAAAATCGGTTCTAAGAATGGTATTCAGGTGTCAAAAAAAAGAGTTGTGTAAATCTGAATGTGTGAAAGGGTTGCCAAGTGTGCATAAAGCGCACGAGGATACATCATGCAGTGTGCATCATGTGTGTAAGGTTTGATACTGACTAATTTGTGTGTATTAGCTCTTGGGACAAAATAGGTATAAGAAAAAAATGTTGACTAAAAACGGATTAATGGCTCTCAATCGCTGAAGTGCGTTAGATAGTCTTGTGTTTGAAGTTTTTGTTTGGGAAAAACGCCTTAGTTTTGCGTTTTGAAGAATTCGAATACAAAGATGCACTAACTTTTTAATATTCCAAAAAAAAATTAAATTAAATATGCTTACCAAATTTTAGTATGCTGTCAAATTATTCTTCGTCCATATTATGAAAGACGTTAATAACATCTTCGTCCTCTTCTAATTTCTCTACTAACTTAATTACGTCTTCTACTTGCTCATCATTCAATGCTTTGGCGTGCGTGGGAATACGCAACAACTCTGCGTTTTCCACCTCCAGATTCCGCTCTTCCAATGCCTTTTGCAGCGTGCCGTAATCGGAAAAATTCGTATATAACACCAGCATATCTTCCTCACGTTTCAATTCGTCCAAGCCATAATCAATCAACTCTAATTCCAACTCTTCCGGGTCTAATTCATTCGCTTTTATTTTGAAAACTGCTTTGCGATTAAACATGAATTCTACCGAACCGGAAGTGCCCAGAGAACCGCCATACTTGGAAAAAACGTGCCGGACGTTGGCGACGGTACGGTTGTTATTGTTCGTTGCCGTTTCCACGACCACCGCTATCCCGTGCGGCGCGTAGCCTTCATACACGACCTCATCATAATCTTCGGCGTCTTTCGACAAGGCTTTTTTGATGGCATTTTCCACGTTCGCTTTGGGCATATTGGCAGTCTTCGCGTTTTGCACCGCCAAGCGTAGTCGAGAATTATAATTAGGGTCGCCCCCACCCTCTTTTACAGCAATGGCGATTTCGCGACCAATTTTAGTGAACACACGCGCCATGTTTGCCCAGCGCTTCATTTTTCGATCCTTGCGGTATTCAAATGCACGTCCCATCGAGTCTTCGTTTTTTTGCGGATGCAAAAGTAAGGTTTTGAAAGGTAAAGTTCAAAAATTTTAAAGTTTAAATTTAGATTTTGCGACTGTTGGACTGTCTTATCAATTTTATCAAATACCAAATTGACGGCGAGTCATCCGCAAATCGGCATATTAGCACATCCGCATATCACTTAGCTGTCATTTTGGCACTCGCAACATTTCATTTACGATTCAAAAATCATATTTTCTAAGTTGGCACTACTATTGTGCGTGGCGAAGTAGACAAAATTCCTACATTTGCATTCCTTTCAAAATGAGAAAAAAAACGTATTCAAAATGAGCGAAATATCTATGAAACCGATTGGCGACCGAGTCGTAATAAAGTCGGCTGCAGCTGAAGAAGTGACACGCGGCGGTCTGATCATTCCGGACACGGCAAAAGAAAAACCGCAAAAAGGCGAAATCGTAGCAGTTGGTCCTGGCAAAGACGGCAACCTAATGTCGGTACACGTAGGCGACACTGTTTTATATGGCAAATACGCTGGTCAACCGATTGATTATTTTGGTGAAGAATACCTTATCATGCGGGAGGACGAGATTTTGGTCATTCTATAAATTAGATGCCAGAAGTCAGATGCCAGATTAGATACGTAATATTTTTAATATTATATTTTGACTTATCTATTCTGTCTTCTCTCTTCTTTATATTCTATATTGAAAATTAAAAATTAAAATTATATGTCAAAGGAAATAACATTTGATAGAGCTGCCCAAGAAAAACTAAAAAAGGGTATTGACAAACTGGCAAATGCCGTGAAAGTGACGCTGGGTCCGAAAGGACGCAACGTGGTCATTCAAAAAAGCTATGGCGCACCTCAAATTACAAAAGACGGGGTAACGGTGGCGAAAGAAATCGAACTCGAAGACGCCATCGAAAATATGGGCGCTCAAATGCTCAAGCAAGTGGCTTCCAAAACGGCGGATATTGCAGGCGATGGCACAACGACCGCAACGGTACTGGCACAGGCAATCGTAACGGATGGCTTAAAAAACTTAGTAGCTGGTGCCAATCCGATGGACTTGAAGCGCGGCATTGACAAAGCGACCAAAGCAGTCGTAGCTAATATCAAAGAGCAGGCGGAGATTGTACGAGATGACTTTGATAAAATTGAACAGGTCGGTACGGTATCCTCTAACAATGAAGAAGAAGTGGGCAAATTGCTCGCCGATGCTATGAAGCGCGTAACGGTGGATGGCGTGATCACGGTAGAAGAAGCCAAAGGCACCGAAACCTACGTGGAAGAAGTGAGCGGTATGCAATTTGACCGAGGCTATCTCTCGCCTTATTTTGTGACGAATGCGGAAACAATGATCGTAGAATATGAAGCTCCGTTGATTCTCATCACCGACAAGAAAATTTCTAACCTGCAGGATATTTTGCCGGTGCTGGAAAAGGTAGTTGCTACCAATCGTCCTTTGCTCATTATTGCAGAAGATGTTGAATCTCAAGCACTTGGTACGCTGGTTGTCAATCGTTTGCGTGGTTCATTGAAAGTAGTAGCAGTGAAAGCGCCAGGCTTCGGCGACCGCCGCAAAGCGATGTTGGAAGATATTGCCATCTTGACAGGTGGAACGGTCATCAGCGAAGAACAAGGTTATAAATTGGAAAACGCTGGTTTGGACGACCTCGGTCAAGCCGAAAAAGTAGTGATCAACAAAGATAATACGACGATCGTAAGTGGCAATGGCGGTGAAGAAGACATCAAAGCTCGCGTGAATCAAATCAAACAACAAATAGACAATACGACTTCTAATTACGATAAGGAAAAATTGCAGGAGCGTTTGGCAAAATTGTCGGGCGGTGTAGCAATCCTGTACGTTGGCGCAGCTACGGAAATGGAAATGAAAGAGAAAAAAGATCGTGTGAATGATGCCCTGAGCGCAACGCGTGCCGCTGTAGAAGAAGGAATTGTGACGGGTGGTGGCGTGGCTTTGGTGCGCGCTATTTCTGCTTTGAAAAATTTGAAAGGTGTCAATGATGACGAGAATATCGGTATTGAAATTGTAAAAAAAGCCCTCGAAGCTCCCTTGCGCAACATCGCTGAAAACGCTGGTATGGAAGGCTCCATCATCTTGCGGAAAGTATTGGACGGCAAAGGAAGCTATGGCTACAATGCGCGTACCGATGTGTACGAAGATCTTAAATTGGCGGGTGTCATTGACCCAGCAAAAGTGACGCGCATCGCACTGGAAAATGCCGCTTCGATAGCCGGTATGATTCTGACGACGCAAGTTGCCATCAACGAAAAGCCGAAAAAAGATACGGGTGCAGCAGCTGGCGGCGGCGGCGGTGGATACGATGATGATTATTGATCAGAATTTATAGCATTTTCAAGATTAAAAGCAGAGCGACATTCGGTAAAACGGATGTCGCTTTTTTTTACGAAATAAGAATAAATTAAAATATTAAAGTCAATACGTTGGTATTAGCAAAAGTGTTCATCCAGTTCTGGATAACGAAGCGATTCGAACATTTCGACAGCTTAGTACACAGATAGAATGGTTTCCTGCTATTAAAGATGGTGAAGTGTTTAAATCTATCATTACCTTGCCTTTAAAATTCAAATTAAGCTAACCGATATTCCAAAAAAATCTATCTTTGTAAAAAACAGGGAAGTCCAACCTTTTCTACAAAATAAGCGTTACTTCTTTGCCGTTTCAACGTTGTTTAAGTATAAAAATCTCATAACATATACAAAAATTATCAAATCAATGAAAAACAAAGCCCTCGCAAAAAAGTCGGCTCAGATGGTAGCAGCTTTGGCAGTAGTTGTTCTCTGTTCTTCCTGTAATCGCGGCTACGGTTGCCCAACCAACTTTTCAATAGATATATTGGACGTGTTGAAGTCTACCGTACTATTTTTCTTTTAACATATTTACTTAGTTTTAATTAAGTGTGGCATCCCGTCATTTAGCGGGACGCCACACCTAATCTTATTTAATTTGATATATGGTTCGATGGATACCATTGACAAAAAAAGAGCAAGTAAGTGCTTTGATTGATTTATCACAGGAGAAACCTTGCGTTATTTTCAAACACAGTACGCGCTGCTCGGTGAGTGCGATTGCAAAATATCGCTTGGAAAATGCTTGGGATTTTGAGGCAGATGAAGTAGAGGCGTATTTCCTTGACCTGATTGCGTATCGCGAAGTGTCTAATTTTGTATCAGCCGCTTTTAGCGTTTACCACGAATCTCCGCAGGTATTGCTCATTCGAGATGGCGAGTGTATTTGCGATGTCTCTCATTTGGATATTTCGGTAGACGAATTGCGTAGTTGTTTTCCGGCTGTGTCTTAATTGCTATGGAACAAAGCACTATTTTTGAAACGCAGGATGGCTCGCATTCTATGCTATCGAAAGTGTACGGGGTTTCTTATCACTCCAAATACGGCGCTATTCAAGAGTCCCGCCACGTTTTTATTGAAGCTGGTTTGTATTTCAAAGCATTGCAACAAAAAGAAATAGCCGTGCTGGAACTGGGCTTTGGCACGGGTTTGAATGCTTTTTTAACTTTATTAGCATCAGAAAAACACGGCTGGCAAATTCACTACGAAACAATAGAAGCCTACCCAATCTCCATTGAGCAAGCTGGTGCTCTAAATTATCCAGTGATTTTAGAGGTTCAACCCCTTCAAGGTTTATTTCATCAGATGCACACAAGTGATTGGAACACAATTCATTCCCTCACCTCAGCTTTTCATTTTCAAAAAGTGAATGCGCGATTTGAATCTATTGCTTATCAGAATCGTTTCGACCTCATTTATTTTGACACCTTTCCGCCGGACACCCAACCAGAATTGTGGGAACTTCCGCTACTTCAAGCCATGTACGATGCGCTTCGCCCCAATGGAGTACTCGTCACCTATTGTGCAAAAGGCATTGTAAAAAGACGATTAAAAAATGTAGGTTTTCAGGTAGAATCACCCCCGGGACCGCCCGGAAAACGCGAAATGACTCGTGCCATCAAAGCAGTCAGAGCAGAGAACAGAGAAGTCAGAAAATCCACTTAAAAAGTCTGACATCTTAATATCTGGCATCTGGCATCCAAATTCCCATCACGCCTCTTCCATATCAAATTCTACGCTTTTCTTCGGTTTCAACACATTGATTTTACCATCATCTCCGTACAATTCTCTTGATTTTTTGTTGTAAGCCAAAGCCGCTTCCTCAGCCGTAGCAAACATCCCGATGTGAATAGACCGCCGATTGACGGAAATGACTGCTCGAAAACGATTATTTTCCTTGTACACGCCTGTATAACCAGCGCGGCTGCTCGTCTTGCGCTTCCGGCTGGCAATGGAACGCGAACGATACAGCAGGTTTTCCAAACGACAATCGAGTTTGTTACCGTTTTTGGCACCTACCAGATTGTTGTCGAGGGTCTTTCCACCGTTTAGAAATTTTTCGGCAACAAGTTTGTGCAAGTAGATGGTCTCCGTTTTATAGCCACCGTCCGCTTTTTTCCAAGTTTTTTGAAAAACCGCGCAGCCGCTGGAATGTTTACGAAGGTTGTTGACGAAATCCACCTGAAGGAGGTAGGGGTCGGTAGTGAGGTACTCATATACCTTGTCGTCTAACAACACTACGTCGTCGGCGTTTTTGAGTTTGACTTTGTACAACACGCTCTCTGAGTTTTAGATGAGTTACAAATAATTTACCTGCCCATGAAAGCATGGGAAATAATTTGCTTGAAAATGGGTATAACAAGCGAAAATCTTCTGTTTTTGGGAATATTGCGAAATATAAGCATTTTAGGTAAAATAATATATCAGGTATAGACACAATTTTTTGTAGACTAATTTTGAACGTATATTCCATTAGATTCAGCCAATAAAATTAATTTTCAACCCGCTATTTGCCGTTTTTGTCAGCAATTGTGTAAACCTGATAATTTTTTCTTCACAATTAATTAACCCTGTTTCAAAAATACCTATTTTGCCTTGCTGAAAAATATATTACCAAATAGAGCCAATAAAAAGATATGAAATTTGTGCAATACCGTGTTATCCTTAATTTTGTTCTAATTCTACTCCTGCCATCCAGCATGTATGCACAGCGCGTATTGCGAGGAGAAGTGACGGATGCCACGACCGGCGAGCCGCTTATTTTTGCCAGTGTGCTTATAAAAGGCACCACCATTGGTATAAATACGGATGTAAATGGTGCTTTTGAATTGAATACCGCCGAGTCCTTACCGCTTACGTTGAGTGTAAGTTACACTGGTTACAATTCACTGGATGTGCAAGTGACGACTGACAAGCAGCCTATTAAAATACAATTGAGTTCCAACGACGTACTCATTGCTGCGGTAGAGGTAGTGGGTAGGCGGATTTCCGAGCGGCAGCAACAGTCTGCACTCACGATGGAAAGTCTGGATAATATTGCCATCCGGGAAACACCCGCCGCTAATTTTTATGATGGCTTGGGCGCACTTAAAGACGTAGACCTCACGTCCGCCAGTTTAGGATTTAAAATTATCAATACACGCGGTTTCAATAGTACCAGTCCAGTTCGTTCTTTACAAATTATTGACGGGGTGGACAATCAATCGCCCGGCTTGAATTTTTCTTTGGGCAATTTTTTAGGTTCTTCTGAATTGGATGTGAATCGGGTCAACCTTATAATAGGTGCAAGTTCTGCTTTTTATGGTCCGAATGCCTTCAACGGCGTAATTAGCATGGAAACCAAAAACCCTTTTTTGCAAAAAGGCTTGAGTGCGATGATAAAAGTGGGAGAACGAAATCTGGTAGAAACGGCAGTACGCTGGGCACAAGCATTTAAAAACAAAGACGAGCAAGAATCTTTTGCTTACAAATTAAATTTCGCGTATATGCGTGCCGATGACTGGCAAGCGGATAATTACGATCCAGTGTACGACACAGAAACAGGTTTTGACAATCCGGGCGGCTACGATGCGGTCAATAACTATGGAGATGAATACCTGACTGCCAATGACTTTTCCAACTCTTTAGCAAATCCCGGGTTAGGCATTATTCACCGCAGAGGTTATCAGGAGAAAGATTTGGTGGATTATGATTCTAAAAACTTGAAACTCGGTGCTGCGCTGCATTGGCGTTTACAGCCTGAAAAAGATGTGCAATCGCCGGAGTTAATTCTTGCCTCTAATTTTAGCACAGGTACGACGGTTTACCAAGGCGATAATCGTTACAGTTTGAAAGATATTCGATTTTTTCAACACCGAATTGAACTGAATAAATTGGATAAATATTTCCTGCGCGCATACGTGACGCATGAAGATGCTGGTAATTCTTATGACCCTTATTTTACAGCTTTATTATTACAACAAAATGCCAAGCCTAATAATCAATGGCGCTCGGATTATATCAACTACTGGCAAATCAATGTGTTACCAGGTCTCCGAATGCAGGAAGGTTATCCTGACCCGCTGAATTTCTTGGGGAAACCGGCGGAATTTCGAGCCGCATTGAGTACTTTTTTAAGTAATCCGAAAATCAATGACTTACTTTTCCAACGGCATAGAGAAGCCCAGATAGCAGCGAACACTGGCAACCCGATTGATGGTACGAGAGATTTCTATGAGCCGGGCACCGACCGTTTTCAACAGCAATTTAATGGTATCACATCCAGCGTTTCTTTTACGGAAGGAGGCACTCGATTTTATGATCGGTCGGCTTTGGCGCACGCGCATGGCGAGTACAAATTCAATAACCTTGTAGAAAGCGGTAGCATTACTGATTTTGATCTTTTGGTAGGTGGCAATGCGCGGATGTATATGCCCAATTCGCAAGGCTCTATTTTGTTGGATACTTTTGGTCGAAATATTGATACGTATGAATATGGTATATATGGTGGTGGCACGGTGGAATTTAATAACGTGTTGAAAGTGAGCAGTTCGCTGCGCATGGATAAAAATGAGAATTTCGATTATCTGCTTTCTCCGGCAGCTTCTATGGTGTATTCGCCTTCCCAAAATAACACGTTGCGGTTGTCATTTTCTTCCGCTATTCGCAATCCGACTTTGAGCGACCAATACTTATTTTATAATGTAGGTCGTGCAATCCTTATCGGTAATTTGAATGGATTTAATGATCTGCTTACAGTAGAATCGGTAGAAAATTATTTGAATACACTGGATAACAATCAGTTAGATTTTTTTGATGTAAAGCCGATTGAACCGGAAAAAGTGCGCACCGTAGAAGCGGGCTATCGTACCTTGCTGTTTAATAAAGTGTACGTGGATGCCACTTATTATTATAGTTTTTATCAAGATTTTATTGGCTATAATTTGGGCATAGATGCTACTTTTGAAAATACGACGGGCTTACCAGTGGATGTGCAAGTGTATCGCGTAGCCGCCAATGCGACTGACCGCGTAACGACGCAAGGATTTTCCATCGGGACGAATTATTATTTTTGGAAACTCTATGCTTTCACTGGCAATTACTCTTGGAATAAACTTAATACCCAAAGCGATGACCCGATCATTCCTGCTTTTAATACGCCGGAACATAAATTCAACTTGGGCATAGCCGGTAGAGATATTCCATTAAACATTGCTGGTTTGAAGTTTAGTAATTTTGGTTTCAACGTGAACTACAAGTGGATAGATGGGTTCCTATTTGAAGGGTCGCCGCAGTTTACAGGACCGATTCCACAGTACGAATTATTGGATGCACAAGTCAATTGGCGCGCCAGTAAAATAAATAGCACTTTCAAATTAGGCGCTTCTAACATATTAGACAATATGCAGTTCCAAACGTATGGCGGTCCTCGCATCGGTCGCTTAGCGTATTTTTCGATTGTATATGATTTTAAACAAAAATAAAAAGCAGGTATATTAAGATTATTAAAATTAACTAAACGATTGATTAAACAAACTTGGATTATGAAAAAAATTAACACACTACTACTTATCCTTACTTTTTGCATCGGATCGGCAGCAGTCCTCAACGCACAAACGAGATATTTGAATCAAGTTTTTGCGCAAGTGACCATAGAACGAAACGTGATATATGCCCGCAACGTTTCTGTACTGACAAGCCCTCCAGCACCCATTGACCTACGCATGGATGTGTACCGCCCGGCTGGCGATACGGCTACGAAGCGTCCGGTAGTTATTTATTTGCACACTGGCTCTTTCCTGCCACCGATTATCAACGGACAAGTGACCGGTTCACGCCTTGATTCTACGGTAGTAGAAATATGTACGCGCCTGGCTAAAATGGGTTATGTGGCTATCGCCGCTACGTATCGACAGGGCTGGAACCCAGTAGCTACGGGTTCTGCTGGGCAGAACACGCGCACTGGCACCTTGCTCAATGCCGTTTATCGCGGTATTCAGGATGTACGCTCCTGCATTCGCTTCTTACGCAAAGGCGTGGCAGAAAGCAGCAATCCGTATGGAATTGATACCGAAAAAATTGTAGTATGGGGACAAGGTACCGGTGGCTATCTTTCTTTAGCATCGGCTTATTTGGATCGTTATCAGGAGCTTATCCTTCCGAAATTTATTAACACGCAAACGTTACAGTCTTACATTGACACCAATTTGGTAGGCGATGTATATGGTATTCAACAAAAAACAATCAATCTGCCAAACCACGTTGGCTATAGCTCTGATTTTAAACTGGCTGTCAATATGGGCGGCGCTTTAGGTGATTCCTCTTGGATTGAAGGCAGACCAGGCGAACCGGCAGTCATCGCTTATCACTTCCTGCGTGATCCTTTTGCGCCTTTTGCGAATGGTCCAGTTATTGTACCTACTACGGGCGACTTTGTGGTGAATGTATCTGGCTCCAGAGTCGTAGTAGGAAGTGCGAATGCAAAAGGTTCAAATGCAGTATTAGCTCCTGCGAATACTCGAACGGATGCGCTGACCTTGCGTGTAAAAGCGTTAAGCCAAGTGCCGATTGTGTATCAGCAGCAAAATATTACATTGGCAACCGATAATTTTTATCCATTTATTACCCAAAGTGACAGCTTGCGCTCTGGCTTATGGGAATGGTGGGACAAAGCAACGTTTAATGCAGTAGTAGCTGGTACTAATATGGCTTTAGGCTCTAGTTATAATGCGGATACGATTCATCGTAATAGCTTGATAACCAATCCAAATATGTCCAAAGCATTAGCTTTGACGTATGTTGATACGATTTTGAAATACTATGCGCCACGTGCTTGTGCGGCATTGAATTTGGGTTGTGCCCTTACCTCTACAGTGGAGATTTTAGATGCAAAATTAGTGGATTTGAAAGTATCGCCAAACCCATCAAATGATGTTGTGAATTTCCAATCGGCTGCCAATTTCCCGATTTTGGAAGTCTTGTTATTGGATGTGAGTGGTAGAATTGTGCAATCGCACTTACGCATGAAAGATAATACGTTCACTTTGCGAAAAGGCAGTCTGCCGCCGGGTATTTACTTTGCCAAACTTCGATTTGAAAAAGGCATTGTGACACAAAAAGTGGTATTGACGAACTAAGTTAAAAGTATTTAATAGGTGTGCCGCATTTCCAAAATGTGGCACACCTTCAATTGGTCTGGTGACGCTCCCATCCAGAAGACGTAGGAAGTTTAGTCATCAGACCATTTTCATTACAGGCAATATAGCTTTCAACTTTTCCATTACAAAATCTACTTCTGCTTTTGTATTCAAATGGGAAAGCGAAAATCGAACTGTCGTGCGTTCAGAATTGGGATGCAACGCCGCAATCACATGAGAACCTTGATCCGCCCCCGAACTACAAGCACTGCCACCCGACACACTTACCCCTGCAATATCCAAGCTAAATAACAACATATCCGACTTGGAGGAAGGTGGAAAGGAAACACTCAACAATTTATAATGCCCATTTTCAATATCACCATTAAATTGAATATCCTCAAAATTTTCTTGCAATTGCTGCCGCAAATAATCTCGCACTTCTCTTATGTATGCCTCGCGGGTGTCCATGTTTTCATAAGCCAGTTCAAGCGCTTTTGCCAGACCGATAATGCCGTACAAATTTTCCGTGCCACCGCGCATATTGCGTTCCTGCGCGCCGCCGTCAATGTATGGTTTTACACTATTTTCTCCGTTGATGTAAATAAATCCGATACCTTTTGGACCGTGAAATTTGTGCGCCGAACCAGACAAGAAATTGATTTTCGTTTTTTGTAAATCTATTGGATAATAACCCATTGTTTGCACCGTATCGGTATGAAAAAATGCGCCGTATTGCTGACAAAGTTTTGAGATTTCATCTAAATTAATCATCGTACCAATTTCATTATTGGCGTGCATGAGTGAGACGAGTGTTTTATGATTATTGTCTTGTAATAATTTTTCTAAATGTTTAATATCTACCCTACCCTTTTCATCCAATTGTAAATATGCTACTTCCACTTCATCCGTTTTCTTTAATGCTTCTAAAGAATGTAACACACAATGATGTTCAATCGGCGAACTGATAATGCGCGTCACGCCCAAGTCGCGCACCGCACATTTGAGCGCCATGTTACTGGATTCTGTGCCACCGGATGTAAAGAAAATTTCCCCGATGGAAGCATTCAAATATTTTGCAATTTGTTTACGCGCCTGCTCAATAGCAGCACGGGCTTTCCTGCCCTCCGCATGTATCGAAGAAGGATTTCCATTGTTGGTACGCATCACTTCCAGCATCACTTGCAGCACTTCTTCACTCAGGGGCGTGGTCGCGGCATTATCAAAAAAAACTCGTTGCATGAAAATGTGATTTGTGATTTGTAAAATGTGATTCGTGATTTGTAAAATGTGATTTGTGATTTGTAAAAGGTGATTCGTGATTTGTAAAATGTGATTCGTGATTTGTAAAAGGTGATTCGTGATTTGTAAAATGTGATTCGTGAGCGTATAACGAATCACCAATCACCAATCACATTTTACATCTTTAGTATTTCTGTTACATTGGCGTGAATATCTTTTATTAAATATTGCACGATTGCTTCAGTCGTTCCTTCGGCGTAGATACGGATAATCGGCTCGGTATTCGACTTGCGCAAATGGAGCCAACCATCTGCAAAATCAATTTTTAAACCATCTTGCATATCACACTGCTCGCCTTGATATTTTCGGTGTAATGCTTTTAACAATTTTTCAATATCAATGTCTGGGGTCAACGCGATTTTATCTTTCACCATTTCATAATTTGGATAACGCTTTCGCAATTCGGAAGGTTGTTGTCCGGCTTTCGCCAAATGCGCCAAAAACAAAGCAATTCCAGCCAAAGCATCTCGTCCATAATGCAATTCCGGTACAATCACGCCGCCATTTCCCTCGCCGCCGATGACTGCATTCACCGCTTTCATTTTTTCAACCACATTAACTTCGCCGACCATTGCTGCAAAGTATTCACAATCATGCTGTTGCGTCACGTCACGTAGCGCACGGGAAGAGGACAAATTGGAAACTGTCGCGCCTTTTGTATGCTGTAAAACGTAATCTGCCACTGCCACCAACGTATATTCTTCTCCAAAAAACGCGCCATTTTCACAAACGAGCGCCAAGCGGTCTACATCTGGGTCAACAGCAATGCCTAAATCTGCTTTTTCTTGTACCACCGCTTTCGCCAAATCTTGCATGTGCGCCGGCAACGGCTCTGGATTGTGTGCAAATTGTCCATTCATTTCGCCATTTAAAACAATCACTTCACAACCTAATTTTTGTAATAAAGGTGGGACGGAAATGACACCAGTAGAATTGATGCAATCTACCACTATTTTAAATTTGCGATTTTGAATATCCGATAACGCACTTTTTACCAATGGCATTTTTAAAATAGCTTCAATATGTCGCTCAATATATCCGTCTGCTGTACGATATTGTCCCAATTTTTCGACACTCGCATATTGAATTTCTCCTTTTTGTAATAATTGTAAAAACGCTTCCCCGTCTCGCTGCGAAATAAATTCGCCTTTGTGATTCAATAATTTAAGCGCATTCCACTCCATCGGATTATGACTTGCCGTCAAAATAATGCCCGCACCTGCTTGTTCCCAAACGACCGCCATCTCTACCGTCGGTGTAGTAGAATAGCCCAAATCAACGACTTCAATGCCTAATGCCAGTAAGGTATTTGAAACCAAACTGCTCACCAACGCGCCCGACACGCGCCCGTCGCGCCCGATGACCACTTTTGGTGGATGCCCATTTTGTAACATCCAATAGCCAAATGCAGCCGTGCAGGAGACAAGGTCTTGCGGTGTGAGGTTGTCGCCAGCGTAGCCGCCAATGGTGCCGCGAATGCCGGAGATGGATTTGATAAGTGCCAAGTTGTAGTGATTTTTGTAGCACAGCCTTTAAGCTGAATTCGTATTGCCAGCCTTAAGGCTGGTGGACGAGGTCAGGGTAAACCCTGTGCTACGATTCGCCGACAAAATTAAAAAATTTATCCACGCGGCGGCTTCCATCCCACATTTATCAAAGAGAACCCTCTTTTTTCAGCAGGGTGTGATATATTTGAGGTTTAAAGCCGATTAAATATGGGCATCGCCCCAAACGCACTGTAATTCAACACGCATGACAAGCTTACTCCAATTGGATGAACAACTTTTTTATTTGATAAATAATGGCTGGCAAAATCCTTTTCTGGATGCAATTATGCCCATCTGGCGCGAAAAATCAACGTGGATTCCGCTGTACGTGTTTTTAGCCATTTTTGTGATTTATCGGTTCAAAATCAAAGGGTTATATCTCATTCTAACAATGGCGTTGCTCATCGGTATTTCAGATAACATTGCCAGTCAGCTCATCAAAAAAAATGTACAACGAATTCGCCCTTGCAATGATGCCACACTGGAAGAGAAAGTACATTTGGTCATTTCCTGCGGAAGTGGCTACAGTTTTCCATCTACACACGCAGCGAATCACTTTGCCGTCGCCGCTTTTTTAAGTATGACATTAGGACAATTTTACAGAAGAATTCGCTTGCCACTTTACCTTTGGGCGGCATCCATCGCGCTGGGTCAAGTGTACGTGGGCGTGCATTATCCGCTAGATATTTTGAGTGGGGCATTATTTGGCATATTATTGGCTTATGTAATGGCGAGATTGTATTTTCGATTGGAAAAAATAAGCATTGGAAAACCGGTTAATGTTTAAAAGCCGCTAATATCTTGATTCAAAATTCTAACTAACAAAGCATAAATTCAAACATTTTTGTGACAAAAGAGGAATTATACATTCAACGCTGTTTTGACTTGGCGCAATTAGGTGCGGGTAGTGTCTCGCCCAATCCAATGGTGGGTGCTGTGTTGGTGTATAATGACCGGATTATCGGGGAAGGTTGGCACGGAAAATATGGAGCCGCTCACGCAGAAGTAAACGCCGTGCAAAGTGTAAAGCCGGAGGACACGCATTTGATAAGTCAATCTACGCTCTATGTTTCGCTGGAACCTTGCTGCATTTATGGTCGAACGCCACCGTGTACCGATTTGATTTTGCAACATCACATTTCAAAAGTAGTCCTTTCGTGTTTGGATAAAACGCCTGGCGTAGCAGGAAAAAGTGTGAAGATTTTAAGGTCTAATGGCATAGAAGTTGTGATAGGCATTTTGCAAGAAAAAGGAGAATTTTTAAGTCGCTTTCGCAATCATTTTGTCACGCACGAGCGTCCGTATGTTATTTTAAAGTATGCGCAAACATTTAATGGAAAATTCGGAATAAGTAATAAAAAATATTGGATTAGTAACAAATATACTCGAAAATTAGTACACAAATGGCGTAATGAAGTGGACGCTATTTTGATTGGAACCAACACAGCGCTCATTGATAATCCACAGTTAACCAATCGTTTGTATTTTGGTAAATCTCCTATTCGCATTGTGTTAGACCGAAATTTGACATTGCCCAAAAACCTGCATATATTTGATAATCAACTAAAAACAATTATTGTTACAAATTCACATAACGTCGAACCTGCAACCTCCAATATAGAATATTGGTCTATTCCATTTGAACAAGATTTTTTATCTATACTTTTAAGAACATTACACAAGCAAAAAATAACGACCTTGCTGGTGGAAGGCGGTGCTACACTTTTGCAAAGTTTCATAGACCAAAATCTGTGGGACGAAGCACGAGTGCTGATTGGGAATCAGACATTAGACGAAGGAGTTGACGCACCGCAGCTATCGGGACGACTTATCGGACGCTATCAATTGGCGGATAATCAAATGATTCGTTATCAGAATATTCACATTCGTTAAACTTCCATTAAAGTGGTGGTTTTGCATCATAAGCCCCTTTTTTATTTTGTTGTTAAGTCATTACTTTGCAGTCAAATTTCTAAAACAGGATTTCAGGATGAAAAATATAAGCGTCGCTCTGTCAATTCTTCTATGCAGCGTGTTTTTGGTATCAACCGTTGGAGCGCAGGAAACGACCCAAAAAGTGAACTGGCTCACGTGGGAGCAGGCAATGGAGTTGTCGAAAAAAGAGAAAAGAAAACTAGTACTCGATGTGTACACCGACTGGTGCAAGTGGTGCGAGCAAATGGACAAGGAAACATTTCAACAGCCGGGCATCGCTAAATACATGAATGAACACTACTATCCAGTGAAGTTTGATGCCGAACAAAAACAGACATTGAAGTACAAAAATAAGGAGTACAAATTTGTAAAAACAGCCCCAAATCGCGGCTACAATGAACTGGCAGCAGAATTGTTGAATGGCAAATTGAGCTATCCGTCGGTGGTATTTTTGGATGAAGATTTGAATTTAATTCAAGCAATTGCAGGCTTTCGTCCGCCGGAGGAATTTGAGCAGATTATCACTTATTTTGCGAAGGATTTCTATAGAAGTGTGCCTTGGTCGTCCTATACAAAGTCGTATAAGCCGCTGTTAATCAGCAATAAACATAAGCCGTAGGGTTCTCCCGCAGATTTCGCAGATTCTCTTTTGTCACTTCGTTTCTAACCCTTGTCATCCTCACGATTCTGTAAACGTGACAAGTTTGTAGGAAAAATGAATGAGCGGAATAAAAAAATCTGCGGCATCTGCGGGAGACTATCAAAACCAGCTCGTTTTCTTTCTCCGTCGAGTCGTTCCACCAACTCCCAAAACGCCCAGCAAACCTCGCGTCAATTCTCTCGCAATCGTATTTCCAATCTGCCGTGTAGTCGGGCTATCAATGATTTCTTCCATCGTACTTTTTTCTGCTTTGACACGTCTTTTCGGCACTGCTTTTTCGGCTTTTGCTTGCTGATTTTTTAATTCTTGCTGTTGCTCCGTATCAAAGGCTTCCTGCATTTTTTCCGTTAGAATCTCGTGGGCACTTTCCCGATTCACCACTTCATTATATTTTCTAACCAAAGCAGAACGAGAGACAATCGTATCAATTTCAGCATCCGTCAGCACATCCATGCGCGACTGCGGCGCGCGGAGCATGACGTGGGCAAGTGGCGTGGGTGAGCCTTTCTCATTCAAAGCGGTAAATAATGCCTCGCCAATCCCAATCTCGGTGATGACTCGTTCTACATCATAAAACTCGGAAATTGGATAGTTTTCAGCTGCCAATTTAATCGCTTTGCGGTCTTTGGCGGTGAAGGCACGGAGGGCGTGTTGTACTTTCAGACCCAATTGCCCCAATACCGAATCTGGAATATCCGCTGGATTTTGCGTGACAAAAAATATACCAATTCCTTTGGAGCGAATGAGTCGAATAATGGCTTCAATTTGATTCAACAACGCGCTGGAAGCCTCGTCAAATACTAAGTGCGCTTCGTCAATAAAAATGGTGAGTTTCGGTTGGTCCACGTCGCCCGCCTCTGGAAAAGTTGAATAAATCTCTGCCAACATTTGCAAAATAAACGTTGAAAATAACTTCGGACGGTCTTGAATATCGGTCAGTCGCACAATGGAAATCATGCCCCTCCCCTTTTCATCCAACCTACATAAATCTTGCACTTCAAACGAACGCTCTCCAAAAAAAACATCTGCCCGTTGTTGTTCTAATTCTACAATTTTACGCATCATCGTCCCGACAGAATCGGTAGAAATACGTCCATACATCGCTTCAATTTCCGCTTTTCCTTCGTTGGTCAGATATTGCAAAACCTTCCTAATATCCTGTAAATCAAGCAGTGGCAAATTATTATCATCACAATATTTGAATACAACTGATATAATACTCGACTGCGTATCATTCAAACCCAAAATACGCGAAAATAAAACTGGACCAAATTCTGTCACCGTTGCCCGTAACCGCGCGCCTTTTTCATTCGATAAAGTCAAAAAATCTACCGAATTACCAGCAGCCGCGAATGGCAATCCAATTTTAAGGTGTCGTTCCTCGATTTTCGCATTGCTCACACCGGGCGCAGCGATCCCGCTTAAGTCACCTTTGATGTCCATCAATAGCGACGGAATGCCGTTTTCCGCAAAATGCTCTGCAAGAATCTGGAGGGTTTTGGTTTTACCGCCGCCCGTCGCACCCGCTATCAATCCGTGCCGATTTAATGTTTTCAAGGGAAGACGTATGGTTGCACCAGGTACACATTCGCCATCCAACATCGCGCCACCTAATTCGATGCTGTTGCCTTTGAACGTGTAGCCATTCGTCATTTGCTCCAAAAACTGTTCTTGCTTCGACATCTGAAAATTGGTTGATAGGTTTAAAGGTTGATGGGTTGATGGGTTGATATGCACAATTAAAGTCGTGGATTACTCTTTATTCCATTTATTGACGCGAAGGTCGTGTTTTTTCTTGCTAAATTCCCATAGGTCCAGATTGAAATTTTGCTCTATGGCTTCTGGTGCAGCATTTGGAAAAAAATCAAAACCCGTACGCTTTTCCACTTCATCTATCGAAACTGCAAATTCATACAAGGGTTCAAAACTGACAGCATTTGGAATTAAAAAACCGACACCTTTCACTTGCGGCTCCGTTACATCTAATAAAACTTTATAATATGCCGTTGGAACGGATACTTCATTTTCACCAATTGTACCCTTGGGAGCTTCAGATAAAATTGGACCTGTCACTACGTATAAGGCTTTATTCTGCTTTGCCCACGCGCGCGTGAGTTCTTCTAATTCTCGCCAGATGCCTTTGTTGAAATTTTTCGCCTGCGGACTGATGTTGCTCAATAAAAAACTATACCGCATTGCTTCTTCACTGAAAGCCATGTCCGCAGCAGGTGCGAGGTGTCCTCGGTCGTAGCCGGAATTTCTATAATCCGCCAAATCAGCAGAACCATTCTCCATGCGGTCATCCGGCAGGAATTCATCGGTGCGCTCTACCCAATTTTCATTGAGTCGGTCGGCAGTCAATTCGTACGCTACCCACTCCGCTTGTTCATGTTTTTCAGAATAAGAAAGTACAAAGTACGGATTATGAACGACTTGTCCACGCGAGCCTTCCGGCATAAAATCAAAAGATTCGACTTTAATCTCTGGATTTGATTCAGGCGTGGTCGGTTCGGTATTGCCCGTAAAGCGATTAAAAATAAATAGTAATGCACTTATGATGATTGCAAAAATACCGACTCGTACTGCCGTACCTTCTTTTTTTCTTCTGGAATATTGTGTCATTTCTTGTTTACTTTCGTTAGCAAAAATAGCAAAAGAGTAGGATTTGAACGGGGAAGGTAAGTTGTTTAGTACAAAATGTTTTTAAATTTATAATAATTTGTTTCAAAAGATGCTTCAAGTTGGAATCACAGGCGGAATTGGCAGCGGCAAAACGACCGTTTGTAAAATATTTGAAATACTGGGTATTCCAGTTTACTATGCAGATGAACGTGCGAAGTGGTTGATGACGAATGATTTGAATATAATAAAAGATATTAAAAACGAATTTGGAGCAACTGCTTATAATGAAAAAGGGGAATTAAATCGGCAGTACATCGCCGAAATTGCTTTTCACAATCCTGAAAAATTACAGGCACTCAATGCGCTCGTACATCCTGCCGTTTTTGAAGATGGTAGAAATTGGCATCGTACGCAGCAAAACGTGCCCTACACACTCAAAGAAGCTGCGCTTTTATTTGAAAGCGGAAGTTATAAAGAGTTGGACAAAATAATTGTGGTGACTGCGCCATTAGACGTTCGTATTCAACGAGTGATGGAGCGAGACCAAATTTCTCAGGAAGCTGTACAGGCTAGAATTTCAAAGCAAATGCTGGAGGAGGAAAAGATAAATCAAGCGGATTATTTGATTGTAAATGATGGCGAACAGACACTTATTGCACAAGTTCTAATAATTCATAAAAGTTTAATGCAATGAGTCAATGAAACGAGCGCCCCAAATCACCAATCACCAATCACCAATAACAAATCACAATTTACCAATCCCTTTTCACTGCTTACTTTTTACAATACGCGTTTCTTCTTTTATAACTTTCCCTTTCAATGCCCGTTCCTCGTGTTCTTTGCGGCGCATTTCTTTGTAATAAGTGACTTGCTCTTTTACATGCAATTCTCTTTTATTTAAATTGCGATGGTAAGAAACGATGATAAACTGTGCCATATCTTCTGGGAATGTAACGCCTAACTCTTTGATAGAATGCGACAGCCGAGAGCCGCCATAAAAACCCCAATTTTCGATAATCCAACGACCAAAACTGAAATAGAGCTTGTGTGCTGCATCTTGTTCCGATGCCATTTTAAACTTTACTTTGGATTCTGAATCAATCAGCTTGTTTAATTGTACGAATGCATCGGTAAGGTCGGCAGGAATGTACTGACCATAAAGCGTTTCTTTTTGAATGCGCTCTTTATATTCTTTTTCAAATTGTGCTTTCGTCTCCGCCGGTTGTGCCCAGGCACACACGCCAGCCATCAAAAATGCAGCAAATAGCAGCCTTTTCATATTGTTATTTGTTTTCCTTCCAAGTGACAAACAGCTTTTACAATAGAAATATTGCAGATGCACTTAGGAATTTCTTCCGCAGGTTTTCTCACAGATTATTGCTCTTTTAGCATAATTGGAACGCGGATGACGCAGATTTAGCGAATTTTCGCGGATAGCTTGTAAATTACAAACTCCAGGAGTTAGATGTAAGGAGCGCAAAGGCAAAACCTCGGAAAAAAATCTGCGAAATCCGCTGGAGACCTCACCACCGAATGAGCGCCGACCCCCACGTAAATCCACTCCCAAACGCCGCCAGACATACCAAATCCCCGTCCTTCACTGCCCCTGCTTCCCACGCTTCACACAGTGCAATTGGGATGGAAGCGGCAGTCGTATTGCCATAACGCTGGATGTTGTTCCAAACTTGGTCGTCGCGGAGTTGCATTTTCTGCTGTACGAATTGGCTGATGCGCAAATTCGCTTGATGCGGGATGAACATATCAATATCGGAAGGTTTTAGACCTACTTTATTTAGTGCTTCCATCATTACTTCTGGGAATTTTTGCACTGCCAGTTTGAACACAAATTGCCCTTCCATATTCGGGAAAATCATGCCTTCTTCTATCATGTGTTCATTTACAAACATTTCTCCATATTCCGCGTCGGAATAACCAAAATCTGTGGTTTCGCCCGCTGTTTTGGCGTGGTAGCCGCCGTGTGCGCCCGGATTTATAAATGACAATTTCTCAGCATATGTACCGTCAGAATGTAAGTGTGTAGTAAGGATTCCTTTATTTTCTTCTTCCGTCGGTTGAATGACGACTGCGCCTGCGCCATCTCCAAAAATCACGGTCACATTTCGTCCGCGCGTACTGAAGTCCAAACCCATCGAGTGCATTTCCGCGCCCACGAGCAGCACGTTTTTATACATTCCGGTTTTTACAAATTGGTCAGCAATAGATAAACCGTAGATGAATCCCGAACATTGATTTCGAATGTCGAGCGCGCCTATTTCGGTTTTGGTAATACCCATTTCGCGTTGCAAAAGCACACCACAACCGGGAAAATAATAATCGGGACTCAACGTAGCAAATATGATAAAGTCAACGTCTTCTTTTTGAATACCAGCGCGTTGGATAGCGATTTCTGCGGCGCGTACGCCCATTGTGGTCGTTGTTTCTTCGTGTTTCACGCCGTATCGCCGTTCTTTGATGCCCGTTCGCTCCTGTATCCATTCGTCTGTGGTGTCCATTACTTTTATCAAGTCGTTGTTAGAGACGACTTTTTCCGGCACATAATAGCCGATACCGCCAATTTTGGAGTGTAGCATGAATCAATAATTTTTATAAACGATTTGAGAATTTTATGCAGTAATATTAAAATATATTTAAACCTATAAATGAGTAACTTACAAAATAATAACCGCTATTTTCACAGCTCTATTTATCCATACCATTATTTTAATATTTTTACAAGTCGCCATTTGCCAAATAGTCTCGCAAAGATATATCTTTGTTTATATTTCAGCTACAAAAACGCCATACAATCGCCTAACACGCATTTGACACGCTTTATCCAATTATGTTGCCGAAACGTTTTGAATAAGATTTATTAATTTTTTGAAAGTTAGTAAATCTATGTTGATAAATATATTTATCTCTTTCTTTATATTTTATAAATTATTAAAAAATGGAGCTTATTCAATTAGGCATTGTAGAAGATGAACCCTTGGTACTGGAGACATTGGAAGCCTTTTTCAATAAACAACTCGACATCAAGGTAGCACTTACTGCCACTTCAATGGAGGTTTTTTTAAAAAATTTGAACAGTGGTACACCCTTGGATATGGTTTTGTTAGATATTAACTTGCCGGGAATGTCAGGTTTGGATGGCATTCGTTACATAAAAGAAGAGCGACCGGATGTGGAGATTTTGATGCTCACGGCTTCGGATGATTCTGAAAAAGTTTTTAAAGCGCTCTGTGCAGGCGCTGTTTCTTACATTTCCAAACGAACGGAGTTGCCGACGATTAAAGATGCATTGGTCACAGTGCATCGGGGCGGGGCGTATATGTCTCCTGCAATTGCCCGGCGGGTGATTGAATATTTTGCCCCAAAAAAAACAGAAGATGAGGACCCACTCACGCCGCGTCAATTGCAGATTTCGCAAGGGTTGATTGATGGCTTGAGCTATAAAATGATTGGCGACCGCCTCAATATTTCGGTGGAAACAGTACGCGACCATATCAAGAAAATTTATAAAAAACTGCAAATTAATAGCAAAACGGAGCTGATTAAGAAGCGGAGGAGCGAGGGGTTTTAGTCAGAATATTTTGATATTTTGATATTTTGATATTTTGATATTTTGATATTTTGATATTTTATTAAATACATTAATTTAATTATAACTATAAATTCAGTATGCCCGGTAATTCTTTTGGTCAATTGTTTAAAATTAGCACGTTTGGCGAATCGCACGGTACGGCTATCGGGGTCGTGATAGACGGTTGTCCGGCAGGACTTTCCATTGACGAAACCTTCATTCAACACGAGCTGGATCGCCGCCGACCGGGTCAATCCAGCATTGTCACCCAGCGCAAAGAAGACGATACGGTGCGCATTTTATCAGGTGTTTTTGAAGGAAAAAGTACAGGCGTGCCGATTGCAATGGTGATTTATAATGCCGACCAACGCTCGGGCGATTATAGTCATATTGCTGATAAATTTCGTCCTTCTCATGCAGATTTTACTTATTTTGCTAAATATGGCATTCGGGATTATCGAGGTGGCGGGCGCTCCTCGGCACGAGAAACGGCGGCGCGGGTGGCAGCAGGCGCGATTGCTAAATTATTATTACAAACACAAAATATTCAGATTCATGCGTATGTGAGTCAGGTGGGACATTTGAAAGTAGAAAAAAGTTACCAAGAACTCAATTTTGCCAATATTGAAGCGACCGACGTGCGCTGCCCGGATTTGGAAATGGCAGAGGAAATGATTACGTTGATTAAAGCCGTGCGCAAAGACGGAGACACGATTGGTGGGATTGTGACGGGCGTGATTCAGGGCTGTCCGGTGGGATTGGGCGAGCCAGTTTTCGACCGTTTGCACGCAGAATTGGCGAAAGCAATGATGAGTATCAATGCGACGAAAGGCTTTGAATATGGCTCTGGTTTTGATGGTGTCACACTTCGCGGCTCTCAGCATAATGATGTATTTTATAATGAAAATAATGTAATAAAAACGCGCACTAATCACTCCGGTGGTATTCAGGGTGGCATTTCTAATGGCATGGATATTCCATTTCGAGTCGCTTTTAAACCAGTGGCAACGATTATTCCAGCACAAGAATCAGTAAATGAAGCGGGCGAATCGGTAACGGTAGCAGGTCGGGGGCGACATGACCCCTGCGTACTCCCGCGCGCCGTGCCGATTGTGGAAGCAATGGCAGCACTGGTGCTGGCGGATCACTGGCTGCGACAGCGGATGTCGAAGTTGTAAAAAAACAAAACGTATGACGCTCCATGAAATCATTTTAAATATTCCCAAAGGTTATTCAGAAGTGTATCACAATCAGCGAAAATATAGTGTGGTGCGGACGGATTTTACAGATGGAAAGAGTCTAAAAGTATTGGCAGAAGAGTTAGGCGGAACCGATTTTATAAGTTTTAATTATTATATTACAACTAAAGACGCACATTTAAAACCTTGTGAAATGCCGGAGCAGAAAGTGGTGGATTTTTTATTACGCAGCACAATCATCCTATAAATTCAATCACTAATCACCTATTAACTTACCTCCAACAAAAAATCATTCAATGGTTTAATAGCTTTATAATATTCTAATACAAATCCGACAGCATCTTCGCGCAACACTTCTTTCGGGTCTAATTCCGCCATCGCATAGAATTGTTTGTTATACAAAAGTGGTTGTTGTACAGCAGCTTCTTGAAATTCTACTGGTAGTTTTTTATTCTTTTCTCCTTGAATTGTTCCAAATTTTTCTTTAAACGCTACTTTATTAATTATATCATGAAACTGTTCAGAGTGCATCATAATCTGCTGGCGAACTTTATACAACTGTTCTTTTTCTAAAAAATAAGCACCACCGCCGAGCATCAGCATTCCGTGTTCTATGTGGATGTAAAGCCCCGGCTCGTCTTTCCCTTTGGGTGAAATAATAGCGCCCACGTTATTTTTATACGGCGTTTTATCTTTTGAAAATCGGGTGTCTCGATGGATGCGGAAAATTGCTTTTTTGGGCTCCACAGTCACGCGCTCATCTACTTTGCGAATTTCCTGAATGATTTGTCCAACGAAGTCTTCAAAGGGCTTTTTTAAATCCACTTCATAGCGCGTTTTATTGGTTTGAAACCAATCGCGGTTATTGTTTTTGGCGAGGTCTTTGAGGAAATCGAGGGATTTTTGTGTTAACATATTTGAGAAGGTTTATATGTTTATGGTTTATAGGGTGATTTCGCTTGTTTCTTGGTCGCTCCCGCATTTTTTTCTCCCGCAGATTTCGCAGATTTTATTTTCGCTCTCAAATCATTCATTATTCATCTCTTTAAGCCTATCACCCCTTCTCTCCATCACCCTTTCTCCCTCAACTTTCGCGCGTCCCCGCGCAGGCTTCGCCAAAACTCAGTAAACGAGTCAAAGTCTTTGCGGAAGCTGATACCAGTGCCTACTTGCAAGCGTCGTCCGCCGCCAATGTCAGGCTGCGTGCGCTGGTACACGCGGAGTTTCATGCTTCGGTCTTTGTTCAACACATATTCAATCACCACGTCATTGCCAAAAAAAATACCCGCCGCCGCTGCGTTTTGCACATTGGTACCGATGTCCAAATTGCCGCCGATTAACACAGAAAGTCGGTCATTCAAGAAATTCTGTCTCAATTGTACTTGAAATTCATCTCCTCGATTTATATTCTGACCGTCGCCCAAATCCACACTTTGATACTGATTATAAGCAACGTCCAAATCAATACCCGACAAAACGCGTCCATCAGAAATCAAGTCAGAAAACAACTCAGTCAGCAGTAAGGATAACTGATTAGAAACAAACTCACTCACGGTATTATAAATAATTTCACTGCCTTGCAAAGCAAAGTCTGTCGGCAAAAATTGACCGACTACAATCAACCCAAACACCTGTCGGTTCAATTCATTCGGGTCTTGTTTCAAGATGCGCAGTTTATTATCCGTATAGTTTTTCAATTCGCCGGTAAGCGACGGAAATTCAATATCGAAATTAATAATCGGCTTGCGCAAATTACCTTGCAGGTGCATAAGGAGCGTCACATCGGTAGCGGTACTGGCATTATTTTTCAGGTCGGCGGTCGCATTGGCGAGGTATTCTTGAATAAAATTAGCAACCGAAGCATTCAAACCTCTATATTCTGCTTCCAAATTGATTTGTGCGCCCAGCGGGTCGCCCGTCCACTGAATAGAGCCGCCTTGCCGCACTCGGAAGTTTTTATTCACTACATTATATAAACTAAATAAATAATCACCCCGCTCAATAATATAATCTCCATACATCTGAAACGTACCACCGCGCGGCAGCAAAATTCGAATATTTCCTCGACCAGAGCCTTTAATCACTTCGCCAGTTTGTTCATTAAACGCCAATTCTACCTGCGCTTCTTCTCGCATATTGATGTTCATTTCCAAATTAACGCCCGTGAGTTCGCTACGTGGCGTTGCAGTCAGCGTTTCCCCGTCGGTCGCTTTATGTTTTTCTACAAATTGAATAAAATTTAACTGACTGGCGTTACTACTCGAACTGATTGGAATCACGACGCGGCTACTATCATTGGCAGAAGCATTAATCGTAATATTAAGTTTATTAAAAGGTCCATTGAAACGCACATCGCCTTGTGCAATGGCATGCCCGTAAAATAAAGGATTATCCCCTTTTTGCGTATCCAACAATAGGAAGCGAGGCGTACGAATGCGCACGTCCAGACCCAAATTTTTCAAGTTCGTGTGCCGAATGCCGCCCTGTATCGTCGCTGTATACCCATATCGGTCGCGCAACTCAATGCCACTCGCGTCAAACAAATCATTATTTACATTAATCGTTCCTTTATCAAACGTATAATTTGTTTTTAAATAACTCACTGCTAACACACCATCCGAAATCGCCAATTTTCCGCCAATATTCGGCTTGCCACCTGCGCCATATACGCGCAAATTGCCATCAATAAAACCATCCGCCTGCGAAAATACACTTTTTACAAAGGTCTCCCCGATGCAAAGCGGAAAACGAGTAAGCGCAATCGCCAAGTCAAAATAGCGATTCGTCTGCTCCGGCAGTAGCGGCTCGTCTTTTTCTTTCACGGCATCCGACAAATTAAACGTGCCTTTGGTGGTCAGCAAAGCATCGCCGTCTTGTATCGCAATATCCATTGCCAATGAAGATTTCAAACTGGGAGCAGTAATATCGGCGCGGAATTTTCCTACATTGCAATTGTTGACCAACAGCATATCCGATAACATACTGACCTTGAGATTTTGCATTTTAAATAAATCGCTTACTTCTGCTGTCAAGTTAAAATGCCCGTCAAAATCCAAATTATCATCATCCCAAAGTTGGTCAATAATACTAAAGTTAAAATCAGAAATATCTAATTTAAGTCCTTTGTTATTAATCGTTTCGAGTACAAGTTTACGTTCTTTACTTTGTAATGTAAAATTACTAGCTTGAATATAATTCTTTCCAAAAGTGATCTGATTACCGGGGTCAATCTGCCAAGGCATTTCTAAAATAACAAGGTTGGATTGCTTAAATTTTACTTCAAATAACGAGGTGTCTACTGGATAAAAATACCCTTCCAAAGTCAAGTTATCAAGCACACCGGAGGAATAATAATTCACGCCAAACTCAAGTGTGTCGCCATTCATGAAGCTCAGAATCGTAATCGGCTCTAAAGTTTGCTTGTCATTAATCGTGGTAGAATTGACTAAAAAATCCATCCAACCCTGATTCTTCACTAAGTTGAGTGCCAACGCCGCATCTTCCACTTTTATACCAGCATATTCCATATTCGGCACATTCAACTCAATTAAAAGTGAATCTTTATAACTGTTGTATAATCCCACGGCGTGGACATTTACTAATCTGCCCAATTTTTCATCCAGAATTTTATTCAGTCCTTTAGAATCTTTTATTAAAATATCATACGTAAAATCGGTTGGATTTAATTTTTTCTCTTTTGATTTAATTCCCAAGCGGCTGGAAAAAGCAGGGTAATTACGTTGGACGTATTGTAAAAAAGCATTCGGGATTTGTTCGATGTCAAATTTTCCGGTCAGATTTGCGGTCATCGCATCCGATTCAATTTGAAAAATTTTATTGCCGAGAGCATCAAAGTAAGACATTGCTTCTAAATATTGGATATCATAACTTTCGGTTTTATTATAAGTTAATTTTAAATTATTTACTTTGACTTCTCCTTCCATTGTAGAAAATTGGTCGTCGCGCAGGTTCAAATCTATATTTCCACTCAGCACAAGGTCTTTATTGGATAGATTAACTGTTTTTAAATCCAACTTATTGATGGAAGCCTGAAAGTCAAACACCGGAACGCTGTCTTGATAATTTACCAATCCATTAAATGTAAAATCTACATTATTATCTTTAATTGCAAACGTACCGTTAAATAAATTGCGATTCAATTCGCCACTCAATTTTGCATTTTGATAATTATAATTTTTAAAATTAAAGCTCTGAATATCAGCGGTTAATCGCGCTCTGGCGGTTTGGGTACGCAATCCTCGTCCGTCTTTTACTTCAGATGTAAATGTAACTTGTCCAAAATTTGGATTATTTAGCCATTTACCAAGGTCGAATTTTTGTAAAGAAATTTTACCGGAATAACCTGCGCGTTCTGCTCCGTTTTTCAGGTTCATGCGCATATCCATCACCGCTCTGCCGATGTCCGTATTCAAATCGCCATAAGCCACAAAGTCCTCAAAAAATCCGTCGAAACTTCCTTGAAACGAAAGTCTCCCCAGCTTATCAAAATTGGGAGAGAGTGTCAGTCCGGGTATCAAATCCCGCAAGCTACGCGCTCGTGTGACAAGCCGCTCCAAACGCAAATTCAAAAGTTCTTCATTCTTCACCGCCAAGTTACGCGAGCTAAAATTCCCTTGTACAATTGAGCCGTCGGATAAGCGCATATCCAAATCCCGTACCCGTAAGTTATTCACTTTGCCTCGTATCTCGCCGTTAAGTTGTATTATTTCACTTTTATTATTATTAAAAAATTTATTTTGTTTCAAACCCGGCGCAAAAACCATGATATCTTCTAGCGCGACAGCAGCATTATTGATATGCCCTTCTAAAATCACCTCATCATTGAAATTAGAAAAACTTGCAAAATCTCGATATTTAAAAATAAGCGTGTCGCCTAATTGTGTCGTGGGTGTAATGAGTTTGAAATTATATAATGCGGCTTGACGTGGATTTATAATAACTTCTTCAGCAGATAAAGTATTCAATACGAAACCACTGCTCTCGCTCAAGGAAATATTGCGCACCTTCCCGCGAAGTTCGGGTCCTAAAGAACGAAAGCTATCAATGTCTATATTTATATTAGAAACTTCTAAGTGCTTGTAATCCAATTCGTTAGAAGGCGTAGTTTTGACCGGAGCTTGCTCATAATTGTGTAGCGAAAAAGAGCCATTTCTAAAAAGAAAACTTTCCACACGGATGCGCGTAGCAGCAGTATCGGTGAGAGAGGTATCAATAGTAATTAAAGCCGTATTAATCGGAACTGGAACGCCGGGAAAGTTATCAATTTTAATAATGGGGTCGCGTAAGTCTATCGTTTTGATATCCAATAACTTACGAGGTAAATTAAAAGTTTTAAACTGAATATAACCTTTAGAAAGTGCTGCATAAAAGCGCTGGCCTTTTACCTTATCATCATTTAAAAATGAAACATCTTCCAAATAAATATCTTCAATTGCCAATTGAAAAGGCTTGGCCGCTCGGTCTTGCGAGCGCGGCGGAATGAGTTTTTCTAATAACAATTCTAAATTATTCTTGTTGGAAGGCGGGAGTTTGCGCAAATTAATATGCGCATCGGTAAGGCGAATTTCTTCAATTGTTAAACCTTGTGTAAATAAAACAAAAGGATTTATAATAAAATCGGCTTGTAATTTACCACTGTATAATAACGTATCCCCTTGATAATCTTGCACATAAAAACCATTCAGCACTAAGCGGTCGAGATAAGCAAAATAAACATAATCTAATTCTACGCGTGTATCCAACTCGCGGCTCAAGGTTTTGGCAACCGATTTTGCAATATAATTTTGTACCGGTGGGAGTTGTAAAAAAACGGCTACGATGACGAACAACGCCACCGTCCACAGACCGATACGGGCAATCCAAAGCCAAATAAAGGACATAATCCTATTCCTTGTCCCCGTATTTTCAGGCTGTTGTTCTACCGACATTGGTTATATGCTGAATGTAAATATTTTGATGATGAATCGCTCTGTCTTTAAAACCACAAAATGCAATTTTTAGATTCCAAAAACGGTGATTTTAACGCAGATTTAAGCTCTTACCGCATTTTTTTAACCGCAGAGGCGCAGAGAACGAAGAGTCTCTATTTTTTTCATTCCTTCATTATTCATTCTCTTTTCGTCAGCATTCGGATGGTAATATTGGCATTTAATTGTAATGTTTTTAATCTTTTTTGATAGTTATTTGCCAAGTTTTGTGCTTCTTGTTTGGTGTTTTGCAATAAACCAAAATAAATGGAATAACTATTTTGTTTTTTATTAAAACAGCCGAGCCACAAACTATTTACTTCTAAGCCTGCTTCCAGCAACTGACTCATGCGCCGAGCCGCCGTTTCAAAATCAGGATATACACCTTCCTGAACGACATATTTTGGCGACTGAAAGTTGTACAATCGCTCGCAATCGTAGTTAATCAACGCATCGTCAAAGATACCAATAATCAGTTCTTGTTCTGCAAAAATGCGCGTTGTCAAACCTGTTTTTTCCGATTGTAAATAGACGAAATAAGGAATGACGGTGCTATCATATTCTTCGATATAAATGGTATCATAGGGTTCAATGAGTGTAAATGCTTCGGGTCCACGCGCTGCTTCGGCTGCAATTACTTCTCGACTGTAGGCATTGTGACTCAAGTAGCGCACGGGTCGCTGCTGCAATTCTCGAAAAAAAACACCTCCAATGGTCAATGCGGAAATGCCCAAAATAACCCATTGATTGTTATAAGAACGCTTGAAACGAAATAAGTAACGCGGGTCGTAAGCGCGGATTTTATCTGGAATGGAGGCACTAATTTTTTTCCATTGGTCTTTGATAAATGCACCGCTTCGCTTTAATTGGTCTATTCGTTTTTTAGAAAAAAAGCGAATTTCCTGCCGATTGTGGTCGAATACTTCTCGTCGGGCAGGGGTCACCAGCAAGCGCGGTTTACGCGTATCGTCTACTGTAATTAGTCCAATGCCATAGCGAATGCACTGCGCGCGCAACTCCTGATAATATTTATTTTGAGAATCTGTAAATACATTTTCACCAATGGCGACCCATTGCTCGTCTGCATGATATAATTTGAACTGCTCAATCGCATAGATATAACGATACCGCCGCCATTTACCAGCCATTATAAAATAAAAGCCAAAAAAGAAAGCAACGGAGAGCAAAATGTAAAGACAAGTCAAAAATATGCCATGATTTAATATCCAGCCTACTTTTGCAATATGTGTAATACCAAATAAAAGAGCTGTAATTAACCAACTAAATGTCGCACTATCCCAAAGTAATAACTCCGTTTGTCGCTTGAAATAAACTTCGTCTTTACTATCCAAACCTGTCGCTTCAAAAGTTGCCAGAAACCACTTGCCATCGCCTTGCGGAAACGAGTAATAACCATCGGCGATGATGCCGCCCGCGCCGCGCACATCCGAACTCAGTTCCGGCGTACCCGCTTTGACCCGAAACCGATAGTACGAGCGCATCGCGCCCAACGCTACCTTTTTCACATCCTTTTCAGTGATGCTAATCAACTCTCTTCCAGTTGTTTCCATAGTTGAATTACTTCTCCCGCTTCCCGCACATCATGTACGCGCAGGATGCTCGAACCCTGTTGCAATGCGACCATGTGTAAGGCAGTCGTGCCGTTGAGCCCTTGTTTTGCCGAGCCGCCGAATGGTTTGTAAACCATTGATTTTCTGGATAACCCGGTCAAAATTGGCAAATCCAATATTTTAAAAACGTGTAAGTGTTTCAGTAGTTGATAATTGTGGGCTAAAGTTTTACCAAATCCGAAACCAACATCTAATAATATATCTTTTACACCTAAAGCGCGTAATTTACCAACTTCTGTAATAAAAAAATCTAACACTTCTTGCACGACATCTTCGTACACCGGATTTTGCTGCATTGTCTCAGGCGTTCCTTGCATGTGCATGAGCACATAAGGCACGTCCAGCGCGGCGACGGTCGGGTAAAGGCGTGCATCCAAGCGACCGGCAGAAATATCATTCACGATACTTGCGCCGGCTTCCACACTTTGTTTAGTAACTTCGGATTGCACGGTGTCAATCGAAAGAATGGTGTTTGGAAAGTGTTTTAAAATAGTTTGAATGGTAGGAATCACGCGGCGCAACTCTTCTGCTTCGGAAATCAAAGGTGAGCCGGGCTTGGAAGACATTCCACCAATATCCAGAATCGCGGCACCTTCCGTCAGCATTTTTTCTGCTTGCCGCAATATTTCATCTGCTTGCTGATACTGTCCGCCATCGTAAAATGAATCGGGTGTGACATTCAAGATGCCCATCACCAGTGGCGTTTCCAGATTGAGCAGCTTGCCCTTGCAGTTGAGTGTCGAACGAATATCAAACATTTTTGTTTAATATTTTAAGCAAGATAGATTTAAAAATTATAAAAAAACTAATATATTCCTATTTTTGCAATTATTACGTACTCGCCTCAGTTTGCAAACTTACGCAGTTCAACCAAAAACCAAGTCATAACCTTTGTTTTATTTGAAAAGACCCAGCGTTACTTTCGACAACAATTTGCGTTTAATGAAAGCTTTATTAAATTTCAAGCAGGTTCGGACTAAAGTCCGTTTGGAGTTTTTACCGTAATCCCCGCCATGAATGGTGGGGCAATCATAGAGCATTAACAATTAGTTGCCCCGTGCTTTAGCGCGGGGACTAAAATTATACAACTTTTGGCTTTAGCCTAATTTTGGGCTTTTGATTCTAAATGTAATAAATTTTAGATTAATTACAAATTATAACTGCTTCGATATCAGTACGCAGCGGACAAAATAAAAAATCATGGCAAGAAGATATTATGAAGAGGCACCACCGCCCACCAGTAATCGAGCCAGTCAAGCGAGAATGATTGTGGCGTTACTGGCACTGGGGTTTCTGTCCATATTGGGTTATCGGTATTATCAGAAAAATTGGAGTGGTTATACGGTGATTCCCAAAGAGTTACAAATTAATTATAAAGATGCGGAGTTTGACATAAATATTGATGAAGAAGATGCGCTGGCAATTCTATCCAATCCACAGCGGTATCGCCGCGAGTTCAATCAATTGGTGTATGATGTAAATATGTCTATTCTGACGCATGTAGCGAATCGGATGGGCTTGAGTAGTGATATTAAAGGTAAAGTGAAAGATGAATATGAAAAGCATCATCCGTACTTGAAGAATTTATATTATAATGATTTTATTGCCATGCAGGACAGCACGTCCAGTTTATATCAAACTTGGTATGATAATGCACAGACAAATGCCGTGACGATTCTACGCGAAGTTGCCTCTAAATATACTTGTTTTTTGGTGAATCAGGTCATTACAACTTTGGTAGAAACGACGGGCAAAGGCTCGATTTATGCACGCGGAAAAAACGTAGACACTCCTTGTGGTGTAGCCATGACAGAAGCCCTACAACCAATGCTCAAGCGCATGGAAGAACGCGCCGCGATTGATGATTTTAGTCGCTCAAAGGGCTTGATGCAAGAAAAAGTGGAAAAAACAATCGCTGAATTAGCAACCATAGAAGTGCGTGACAAAAAAGGCATGACTAAGCAAATGCAGACTAAAGTGTGGGGATTCTCGGTGTCCTCAACTGATTTGGAAGTGTCTGCAATTAGTATTTTGAAAGCCGGTTTTAAATTAGACCAATATTTTGATATTAGTTTAAATGCTAAATCTGGAACGGTCGTTATTACCTTGCCACAGCCTACTATTTTGTCGCACGAGGTATATCCAAAGATTGATAAATTAGACATCGGCTGGCTGCGCGAGGTGAAAAGTGTGGATTTGAATCGGAGTTTTAATGTGCTTCGCGCAGAGTTTCGGCGGGATGCGATTGAAGAAAGTGACGTATATACCAAAGCTAAAAACCAAGCGGTAGACTTGATGAATACGATATTTGGTCCAGTGGTCAGTTCGTTGAATAAACGGTATAAAATTAAAGTTCGCTTTCGGGAAAACGAACCTGCTTTTGAAGAGGAAATGCCGGAGGTTAGAGCGCCCGAGGCGGAAGAGGAAGCAGCGGATATTAGATAGCAGTCAATCCATGAGTGGTCTGGTGACTGGAGTCATCAGACCACTTGTCACCTCCCCGTAATTTTATCTAAACTAAATCTAAATAGGCTTGTTTTTTAGGGGTTCGTATCGTACTTTCGCCCAAGCGAAAACGCTATAACCAGCACAAATGCAGCCAATTTCCATTGTCATAGCGGATGCGCAATACCTCACCCGAGTCGGTTTGCGTCATATTTTATCCAGCCAAGCTCATTTTCAAATTGTATCGGAAACGAGTAATGAGCAAGACTTGCTTCAACAATTGAAAGCCCAGAAGCCGCGCGTTGTGATTTTGGATTACGACCACGCCGACAAATTCAGCCACGAAACCATTCTTCGTATCAAACAAACTTCTCCTGACACCAATGTACTCGTCATTAGCGGTGATACCCAAAAAGAATCCATTTATCAAGTTTTAGAAAATGGGGTGAATAGTTTTTTGACTAAAAATTGTCATGAAGAGGAAATTATAGATGCGGTACAAGCCACTGCAAAAGGCGAAAAATTCTTCTGCACTCGCGTACTTGATTATCTGTTAGAAAAGTCATTTGGTAATAAAGAAGAAAATTGTGCGCCCACGCCGCTTACGCCTCGTCAGATTGAAATTGTAAAATTAACTGCTAAAGGTTTGATTGCCAAGCAAATAGCAGATATGCTTAACTTGAGTATTCACACCGTTTACACCCACCGCAAGGAAATTCTAAAAAAATTAGATTTAAAAACGTCTTCTGAATTGGTGATGTACGCGGTGAATAAAGGCATCGTGGAACGCGGCATATAATGAAATTTATACAATTTGTAAAGAAAGGTAGGTTTGCACGGTCATTTTTAAAAGTTCTCCATAATTATAAATTTCGTCAAGGTTTTGAATTTCATATTTCGTTTCTTTTTTTGCATTATCAAAAATTCCAATACACTTTTTAGAAGCACCGAAGTAAAGCCGACAGATTGTTTTTCGGTTATTATTATCGAGTAAAATTGCAAAATAAGATTGCGCATCCCTGTAAGCTATTCGGTAGGAATCAACATCCGTTCGCAAGATGGATTTAACAATAAAGAATCCTTCCATTTCGTCTGATGTAGTTTCCACAACTTTTTCTTTACTTTCTATATCTTGTTCATTTACCAATGTTTGTTCAGTAGGTTGCGGTGTGGCATTCTCATTTTCCTTATCAATAGCTGATTTTAATCTATCTGTAATTAAGTCGCTAATGACCTGATGAACTGAGCGTTTTACTAAATCAGAAAATTGAAATATCACATTTTGAGTAACTTTTTTGGGATAAACTCTTTGCGCAAAATATCTTACAAACTCTTCGGTAGGTGCTTTTAATTCCTGAGACAAAATTGCCTTTATCTCATTTGTATATTTGAGTTCGCTTGCAGAACTTAATATATTTTCAAGGTTGAAATAAGATTTGTGAAACTTTTTTAGCTCTTCGATTTGAATATCCTTAATATCTGTAATTTCAAATTCTAAAAAAGGTTTTGCATCCATCATGTTTTGTTCCACCAAATCAGTATAAAATTGATATTTAATACCATTTGTTAAGATGGCAAATTTTGCTTTTGTAACGTTGAAATACCGCAATATTTGATTATCGTGGATATCAAGTTTTTGCTTGCAATGTTTGCATTCTATCAAGATAATCGGAGCATTATCTTTGAAAATCGCATAATCAACTTTCTCTCCCTTTTTTATTCCTATATCTGAGGTAAACTCTGGTACCACTTCATTCGGACTAAAAATATCATACCCAAGCATTTGTATAAAGGGCATAATAAAAGCATTCTTCGTAGCTTCTTCTGTAAGAAGTTGGTCTTTTAATTTGAGTACACGCTCACTGAGCTGTTTGACTTGGTCCTTGAAATCCATAGTAGTAGATATTTAAACTTTACTACGTAGGCTTTGATTTTTTGTTACAGATTAGACTTACATTTTTTATTTAAAAATATAAAAAGCTGTTAACTTTAAAAAATGGAGCATTTACAAAATTATAATTTGGCAACTTCAATGTATCCGATCCCCTCTCAACTCCAACCCCTCCATCACTTCCGCTTCATACGTCAAGTACGCCTGCCACCGCTGCTTCACCTTTTCTTCGGGCGCATACAATTTAGCAAGTTCTATAAACAACACATAATGCCCGGCTTCAGACACCATAAATTTATGATACCACTCTTTTAGATGTTCATCGTTAATATGCAAGCTCAGCAAGCGGAAGCGCTCGCAACTACGGGCTTCGATGAGCGCGAATGTGAGCAATTTTTCCAGCAGGCTTTCGTCGCGGGTGCCACCTTTTTGTTGAAATTGGAGGAGGGCATTGACGTACTCATCTTTGCGCTGTTTGCCGAGTTGGAGGTTGCGCTTTTTGAGTTCGGCGAGTACCATGCGGAAGTGTCCCCATTCTTCGGTCACGATGGGCGCGAGTTCTTCTACGAGTTTTGTTTTATCTGGGAATCTTTGAATGAGCGAAATGCCCGAGGTGGCGGCTTTCTGCTCGCAGTAGGCGTGGTCCGTGAGGATTTCTTCGAGGTCCATCTCCGCCAGATTCACCCAGCGCGGGTCGGTGGGGAGTTTCAAGCCCAGCATTTGGACGGATTTGAGTTCGTTTTCCATTTATCGCTGTTATTTGTTACTGGTTATTTGGCACTTTTTACATAGTCGCGCACAGATTTTTTCACGCAAAGGCGCAAAGGCGCAAAGTTTTTCGCTCGTCGTCACTTGGTCGTGCTTTCTCTCGGCATTTTTCATTCTTTCATTTCTCAAGGCATCCAATCTGATGCGCAAAGAAATTCAAATTATACACCGGATATTCTTCATAGCCGCTACTCCAAAACATAATCACACTATCCACTTCGCCGCGGCGTAAAGTATTCATCTGGCTGCGGTCAATGGGGTAATACACATTATATGTAAGCATTTCCGTAGTCGTATCATAACTGCCTTTATCCATGCGCATTGCCGGAAGGCTCACAAAACTTCCATCCAATAATTTGATAATTAAAATGCTCCCTTTTTCAATAAAACCATATGCTTCCCGCGCATTCGGATATGCAAATGTAAATTGTAAAGATAAAAAACGAAAGCCGCCCATCGCAGTCAGAAAACCATCGCAACGCAGGTATTCCTTGGTTTTCAGATAGGAGCGTAGGCGTTCGTCGGTGTAAGTAAAAAGCAATTGCTGTTCCAAATCGCGGCGCAATTGACCCGATGTTTCGTCTTTTCCATTAAACGCCAATTGACAATTTTGAAGGGGCGCATTTTTGCCACCATCTAACGCAAAAATATTGCGATAAAAATCGTCTTCCAATGCCTCGCTGCCTTCGGGCTGGCGCACTTTGGTACGTTGGGCTTGGGTGAGTTCGTTCAAAAAGTTGCCTTTGCGCGTGAGTTCGTCGGCTTTACCAGCTTCTTGTCGCGCTTGCACCGATTCTTGCAGGGTTTCTTGCTCTGTTTTTCGGGCAGCGGCGAGGCGGAGATTCAGTTGACGAAGGGTTTCTTCGGGTGCGTTTTGAGTTTGTACATTTTGCAATTCCTGCTCGAGGTTCATGCGTTGTTGCACGGCTTCCTTGGCACGTTGGTCGGCGACACCGGCTGCTGCTTGCGCGATTTGCATTCGGCGGACGAAGATTTTTCGGGCATCTTCTTCCGTATTCACGTACACGCTGTTCATCGGCAGCACGGTTCCACTAAAAACGGGATACTTATTTTCCGTTTCCATCGGTTTATAATCAGGCGAATCTTTGGGGTCGAATAGCGCATCCGACGGCACGCCAAAGTTGGGAAAGTTTTGAATCGTCCCGTCAGGGTAAACAATTATCTTTCGACCATCGTCTATGCTGCGGATTTCCTGTGCCTGCGCGGTCAAAAGTGTGCCAAAGGATAATAAAAGCGGTAGAATTTTTTTACATTGCATACAAGTTCTGTTTTGGGATTAAAAATCTCCCGCAGATTTCGCAGATTTTTAAAAGCTGTCTGCTAAATCTGCGGGAGGTAAAATTTGATTGCAAATTTATAGAAAAACCCTTGTTTAAATTAAATAATTTGTTCTAAAACCTATAAGATTTGCCAAAATTTATAGGTTTGTAAAAAAAAATGTTTACTATGAATAAACTCCATTTAACACTGCTTTTATTTTTATTATTAACTTTATCATGTAATGTTTCAAACAGTAATGATACCACTTCATTTGAAACAATTGCCGTCGCTTACCCGAATGCGTTGCGCGATACGTTACAAATAGATACTTTTTTTGACAAACGGGTGCGTAATTCTTATCATTGGCTAGAAGATGGTGACTTGCCGACCACGCGCAATTGGCTTTCGGAACAGCGCACCATTACCCAAGATTATTTCAACCAACTGCCCGCTCGCACCGCCATTCGTAAACGCTTGGAGACGCTTTGGAATTATGACCGATGGAGTACGCCTGTAAAGAAAGGCAATTCTTATTGCATGCTGCGCAACAAAGGGTTGCAAAATCGCGCGGTTTTGTATCGAATGCGCAATCTTCAAGATACGAGTTTGCAAGTAATTGTAGACCCCAATGCAGCAGCTTCCAATGGCGGCGTGTCATTGCAAGATTTTAGTTTGTCTGGAGATGGCTCGCTTTTAGCATACCAAATGGCGGCGAATGGCGCAGACTGGCAAACGATTTACATAAAAGATATGGAGACGAATCGCCCGCTGTTGGACACGGTGCGCTGGGTGCAATTTTCTAACATCGCGTGGTTTCGAGATGGTTTTTTTTACAGCCGGTATCCTGCGCCCATGCCTGGTGCGGTGGCTGCGGGCACGTATCAATTTCAGCAGGTTTATTACCATCGGGTGGGTTCGCCCCAATCGGATGACGAGTTAATTTATGCCGACCGTTCCAATCCACAATGCAATTTTACAGCGCAAACGACTGCGGATGAGCGATATTTAATTTTATCTGCTAATAAATTTATTAATGGCAATGCGCTGTATGTGAGAGATTTACAAAGTGAATCGCTTGAATTCACGCCTATTTTTGAAACGTATGATTATGATTGTAAAGTCATCGGAAATGTAGGAAATAATCTTTTGGTGCTTACAAATTATAAAGCACCCAATTATCGCCTCGTACAAATCAATGCTGCCCGACCAGAGGAACGCTATTGGGAACAGGTCATTCCAGAACCAGCGGATGTGTTGCAAACAGTGCATTTATACGGCGGTAGATTAGTGGCGACTTATTTACAAAATGCAATTAGTCAGTTGACAATCTTTGATTTACGTGGCAAGCAATTGCGTGAAGTGTCGCTTCCTGCAAATGGCGTGATTACACAATGGAGCGGCAGTCCTGATGAATCGCAAGCCTTTTTTACATTCACTTCTTTTACGCGTCCGCCGATTATTTATGCGCTGAATTTGTCTGATTTCTCAACACAGGCTTATAAAGCGCCTATTGTAGAATTTAGTGGAAATAGTTATGAAACGCGCCAAGTTAATTACAAAAGTTATGATGGAACGGAAGTGCCGATGACTTTAATTTACAAAAAAGGAATGAAATTAGACGGTACGCGCCCGACTTTATTAACTTGCACGAATGCTTTACAGCCAGACATTTATAATGATTCCCAACTTCGCTTGTTTCAAATAATATTAGAAAATAATGGCATTTGTGCATTTGCATTTGTACGTGGCAGCGCTGCGTTGGGTGGCACGTGGCAGCAGGGAGGCATCAAGTTGAAAAAACAAACCGGAATAGATGATTTTCAGGCGGCAGCCGAGTATTTAATTGGCAATAAATATACGAATCCGGCGAAGTTAGCGATTTATGGGCAGCAAGATGGCGCGTTGTTAGTTGGGGCTTCTATTACACAACGTCCTGATATGTATCAAGTTGCACTTGCAGATGCCGGTATTTATGATTTATTACATTATCAACTAAATGGAATTGGCTGGTCGTGGGAAAATGTGTATGGAAATGTAGCACGAACCGATGAATTTGATGCAATCATGGCATATTCGCCTTTGCAACAAGTCGTGCCTGCGAATTATCCGGCGACGCTTATTCTATCCGCCGAGCGTGACAACTGGGTGACACCCGCCGATTCTTACAAATTTGCAGCAGAATTACAAGCTAATCAGAAACGTAATTTGCCTATTTTGCTGCGTGTAGATGGATGGTCAGGCGAAAAACCCATTTCCAGACAACTCGACGAAGCAGCCGATGCACTGGCTTTTTTGTTTTATAATTTACAGGAGAAAGTGGTTTATAAATAGTACACTGATTTTTATGATGATTATGATAGATTATGATAGATTATGATTTTATTTTCTTTTTACAAATCATAAAAAAACTATAAAAATCATAAAAATCAGTGTTCCATTGCATAACAAATATTTTTATGTTCGAAATTGGATTTTTGCCCATTCGCATCGTGGATATTTTAGATGTATTGATAGTTGGGTATTTAATGTACCAGATTTACAAGCTATTACGCGGTACGATTGCTTTTAATATTTTTATTGGAATCTTGATTTTGTATATCGTTTGGTGGATGGTTGGGCAGTTGCAGATGGATTTGTTATCGCAAGTGTTGACGCAATTTGTAAATGTGGGCGTGATTTTGATCGTAGTTATATTTCAACAGGAAATACGGCGGTTTTTACTTTTTCTCGGTAACAATACCTTTCAGCGACAGATTCAATTTGTCGGGCAGATTTTTAGAAAAGAAGGGATTCTCACCGATGAAGGCGAATTTCAAAAAAAAGCATTAAAAAATGCCTTGCTGCGCATGAGTCGGCGCAAAACTGGCGCGTTAATTATTCTGGCAAATGATTTGAATCTGGAAGGCATTATTAGTCAAGGCGTTGCATTGGATGCGAATATTAGTCAGCCGCTTTTGGAAAGTATTTTCAACAAAGAAAGTCCGCTGCATGATGGCGCGGTCGTGATTGCCAGTGGAAAAATTCAGTGGGCAAGTAGTATTCTACCAATTTCTGATAATCCAAATCTTCCCGAAAGCGCCGGCATGCGCCACCGAGCGGCAGTAGGACTCACCGAAAAAGTAAACGTTCCAGCGTTTATCGTTTCTGAAGAAAATGGGCGCATTTCGATGGCTTTGGACGGCAGACTCTTGCGCAATCTCTCGGAGGAACAAGTGCAGGAGTTGCTGGATGAGCATTATAAAGTATGAAAATATGAAAGTTGAAATGTGAAATAAAAAAATCTGAGTTCTCTGCAAGGAAAAAGTATCAAATGGCGAAAACTATGTGTTCTATGTGCTTAACTTGTCCCGCACGGCGGGATGTGTTAAAAAACGCCATGAGAGCTGTAAGAAGTGCAAAAAATCCGCGTCATCCGCGTTCCAATTGATGATAAGTAATCAAGCTCGTTTAGACCACAGCGTTTACAAAGTTTCACAGAGGTTTATCGTTTGATAATCAATGCTTTGCGTCTTTGCGTCTTTGCGTGAAAATTGGCGGTTATTTAAGCTGTGCTACTTAGAAGAGAAATGCGCCGTGAAAAAATCTGTGCCATCTGCGAAATCCGCGGGAAACTACTGAAAATCCGTTTTATCTTTAGCCCTCATTCCTAACCTATTTTATAAAAAATGCAAACCGTACAACATTATATTACGTCCAATAAACAACGTTATCTCGATGAGTTGATAGAACTGCTGCGCATTCCCTCCATCAGTGCGGATGAGCAGTACAAACAAGACGTGCAGCACACCGCCGAGGCAGTCGTCGAGCATTTGAAAAAAGCTGGTTTGGACGTAGCCGAAGTAATGCCAACTGCCGGTTTTCCAATTGTATTTGGTCAAAAAATCGTGGACGCTAACTTGCCGACCGTGCTTGTGTACGCGCATTACGACGTACAGCCGCCCGACCCGCTGGAGTTGTGGGAATCGGGTCCATTTGAGCCGATTATTAAAAAAACGACGATTCACCCCGATGGAGCGATTTTTGCACGCGGTGCTTGCGACGATAAAGGGCAGTTATTCATGCACATCAAAGCCGTAGAAGCCATGATAAATCAAGGTTCGCTGCCTTGTAATGTGAAATTTATCATAGAAGGAGAAGAGGAGGTGGGTTCTAAAAATTTACATACGTTTGTAAGTGCGAATCGGGAGCGGCTGGCTTGCGATGTCGTGCTGGTGTCTGACACTTCGATTATTGCAAATGATACGCCTTCGCTGACCGTGAGTTTGCGCGGGTTGAGCTACATGGAAGTGTTTGTGACGGGTCCGAATCGGGATTTACATTCTGGCGTGTATGGTGGCGCAGTGGCAAATCCGGCAACTGTTTTGTGTGAAATTATCGCTAAATTACATGATGAGAATCGGCATATTACCATTCCAGCATTTTATGATGATGTAATAGAATTGACAACCGAGCAGCGGGAAAAACTAAATGAAGCACCATATAATGAAGAAAATTATAAAACGGACTTGGGTGTGCAAGCATTATTGGGCGAAAAAAATTATACAACATTGGAACGAGTGGGCATCCGACCTACGCTGGAAGTGAATGGTATCAAAGGTGGCTACATTGGTGAAGGTGCTAAAACGGTGTTGCCGAGCAAAGCCAGCGCAAAAATTTCCATGCGATTAGTACCCAATCAAGACCCCGATAAAATTGCGGAGTTATTCACCAAACACATTCAAAGCCTTGCACCTGCGAGCGTGACGGTGGAAGCACATAAACATTCTACGGGTTTGTACAGTCGCACGCCTGTGGATTCGATTGAATATAAAGCGGCGGAGAAAGCATTGCAAAAGACGTTCGACAAAGAAGTGATTCCAGCTTATGAAGGCGGTAGCATTCCAATCGGGCCGATGTTTAATGCAGAATTAGGGGTCAATACGGTTTTTATGGGATTTGGATTAAGTTCAGATGCGCTACACTCGCCCAACGAGCATTATGGTTTGTTTAATTTCTACAAAGGCATTGAAACGATTCCTTATTTTTATCAATATTATGCGGAGATGAAGTAATCTTCTTAATTTTTTCAATCTTCTAAATTATTTTATAAATGAAAAATGCGTCTTTAATTCTAAATATCATTCTTTTAATCGCAGTTGGATTTTTATATTTTAAAGTGTATAATGATAAACCGGCACAAGCTGCTGTAATTGAAAAGCCAACCGTAGATTTGGAAAAACCATTAAAAGTAGTCTTTGTAAATGCAGATACTTTATTGGAAAAATATAATGATTTTAAAAAGCAGCGAGATGCCTTGCAAAAAAAGGAAAAAGATGCAGACGCTTCCTTGAAAGCCAGAGGTCGCGCATTAGAAAGGGATTTTTTGGCGGTGCAAAAGAAAGTGCAAACGGGTACGATGGCGCCCAGCGAAATTCAAAAAGAGGAACAACGCCTGACGCAGGCGCAGCAAGCGCTGGCGCAAGAACAAGACCGCATTACCAAGTCACTGCTGGAAGACACCAAAAAGATAAATGAATCCTTGCAAAAAACTTTAATTGATAAATTGAAGTCATTTAGAGACGCAGAAGGTTATGATTATATTTTGAGTTATGCTGCCGGCGGGCAAATTCTCGTTACCAATGATAGCCTTGATATTACACAAAAAGTGCTGGAAGAATTAAATACGAAGAAAGCAGTTGAAAAACAGTAAGCTTTATTAAAAAATGATTTTCCATGATATAAATACAATTATTGGGGAATGATTTTTTGTTGATATTAGTTGCCCCGTGCTTTAGCGCGGGGTTTATGAAATATCTATTTTACTGGCTTTAGCCGAATCATTTTGTTGGGCTAAAGCTAGAAGTTGTATTTTCTTATCCCCCGCGCTAAAGCACGCAGGGCAATTTAAAAGTATGAAAAAACACTCGCTCATAGCAGCAATCCTGCTAACCTTTTCTATTACAGCCTATTCACAAAACAGTGGAACCCAAGCAGTTGACACCAAAGCCAATGCCATCGAGCCAAAAGTCATCGAGTGGCGCCACCATTTCCACGAAAATCCAGAACTCTCCAATCGGGAATTTAAAACGGCAGAATATGTCACGACACATCTTAAATCTTTGGGTTTAGAAGTGAAAACGGGCATTGCCAAAACGGGCGTGGTCGGCATCTTAAAAACCGGCAAACCCGGACCCACTATCGCGCTACGAGCGGATATGGATGCGCTGCCAGTTGTCGAGCGCGTGAATTTGCCGTACGCTTCCAAAGCAAAATCCACGTATGCAGGGCAGGAAGTAGGTGTGATGCACGCTTGCGGACACGACACGCACGTAGCCATGCTCATGGGCGCAGCGGAAATTTTGGTGGGTATGAAAAGTCAGTTGAAAGGCATGATTGTTTTTATTTTCCAACCAGCGGAAGAAGGCGCGCCTCCGGGCGAAACGGGTGGCGCAGGTTTGATGGTGCAGGAAGGCGTTTTAGATAATCCAAAAGTGGAAGCGATTTTTGGTTTGCATATCAATTCGGCGACAGAAGTTGGGAAATTGCGCTATAAACCTGGCGGTCAACTCGCAGCGGCAGATGTTTTCAATATTAAAGTAAAAGGTAAGCAAACGCATGGTTCTACGCCTTGGACGGGCGTTGACCCTATCGTCACTTCAGCGCAAATTATTATGGGTTTACAAACCATTATTAGTCGGCAAACTGAATTGACGAAAGAAGCTGCTGTCATTAGTGTGGGTAAAATCACGAGTGGCGTTCGCAACAATATTATACCGGAAGAAGCGGAAATGACGGGCACGATTCGCACACTTGATACAGCGATGCAACGCATTATTCACGAAAAAATTCGCCATGTTGCAATGACCATTGCCGAAAGTGCAGGGGCAACGGCAGAAGTGGAAATTAGGAGAGGAACACCTATAACTTATAATAATCCTGAGTTAACTGCAAAAATGCTGCCCACGCTGGAACGCACGGCTGGTAAGGAAAACGTTTTTCTAACAGAGGCATTTACAGGCGCAGAGGACTTTGCTTTTTATGCCGATAAAATTCCTGGATTATTTATTTTCGTGGGTGGAATGCAAAAGGGACAAGACCCAAAAACAGCCGCGCCGCACCACACGCCAGATTTTCGGGTGGAAGATAGTGGTATGAAATTGGGCGTGCGCTTATTGTGTAATTTGGCGATTGATTATTTGAATAAGTGAGTAGGCAGTTGGCAGTTTTTAGCAAAAAATAATTAAGATGCGTTTGATATTTATTCTTATTATGACAATTTCTTTGTGCAATTGCCAACCCAAAAAACCGGATTTAGCCGTAATTATTCCTGAAAATTTCGATTGGCAGGGGCATCGCGGGGCACGTGGACTCTTGCCGGAAAATACGATTCCTGCTTTTCTAAAAGCGTTGGAATTTCCAATTAGAACGCTGGAATTGGACGTGGTGATTTCTAAAGATAGTCAGGTGGTCATTTCGCACGAACCTTGGTTGTCACATACCATTTGCAGCAAGCCGGATAGCACGCCAGTAACTGAAAAAGAGGAACAATCCTTGAAAATCTTTCAATTAACGTATGCAGAAATTAAAAAATATGATTGTGGTAGCCGAGGCAACGTGCGTTTTCCATCACAACAGCCGATGCAAGTTTATAAGCCGCTTTTGAAGGATATGATTACTGCCGTTGAAAATTATTGCAAAGAAAAAAATAGAACCCTTCCATTTTATAATATTGAAATTAAAAGTATGCCGGAATGGGATAGCGTTTTTACACCAGCGATAAATGTTTTTGCACAGTTATTAATTGACCAAATCAAATCTTTAAATATTCAACAACGAACTTGTATTCAATCGTTCGATGTGCGCGCATTACAGGCAGTTCGGCAAATTGATAGTACAATTGTAACAGCACTTTTAGTAGAAAACACAGATGGGTTGGAAACGAATTTAGAAAAATTAGGCTTTATACCCAATATTTATAGCCCTTATTATCAATTGATTAGTGCAAATATGGTGAAAATGACCCGCGAGCGCGGAATGCGCATTATTCCTTGGACAGTGAATGATACGATAACAATGCAGGGCTTGATAAAATTAGGCGTGGATGGTATTATTACAGATTATCCAAATTATATAGAAAGCATTAATAAATAAGCAGAATTAAAATATAATTGTAGTGTATAAGATGGTGGCTGTCAATATTTTGAAAACTTTTCGACTTGGCGTGAAAAATTTACGCTGTTCTAAAAAACAGAAGGACTCTCACTCGTCTTCCGGGCAGGAATTATCACACGAGGAGAGTCCAGAAGAGATTAATTTTATAAAGCTGGGTATTGACTAAATACCGGGACGAAATTTTTTTGAGGACTCTTTCTTCCGTCAGAAAAAAGTAGGGGCTTTCTCGAGAGAACAGAAAGCCCTACTCGTAAACACGCTTCTTGTTGATAGGTGAATAGGAAGAAATTCTTTATATATTGCTATAGTTCGTTTTTCTAACTTGAATATTGGTACAAATATAAGGCAAGAATAAATACGGCGAAACCACATCTTCATGGGGTAGGAAATTGGGGTGAGGGGGTTATTTGGTGATAGGGACACCGAGTGCCAATCCACTAAAGGCGAATAAATCGCTCACTATTCACCCCTCACCCCCCACCATTCACTAATCACCCCTCACCATTCACTAATCACCCCTCACTACTCACCGTTCAGCACTCACTTTGTAAATCGGCGCATTCGCAAGCGTATGGTGTAGCCTTCTTCTTTGATGATCTCTACTTTGGCTTGGATGCGTTGAGCGCGCATTTTGATATTGGACAAACCTTGCCCGGAGTTGTACGTGTGTCCGTTGTGGCGCGGCATTCCCTTGCCATCGTCCTGTATTTCCATCATGAAAACACCTTCCACATTACATAGTGTAATATATACTTTATTACCATCTGAATGTTTAGCTATATTCGTAACAGATTCTTTAAAAATAAGATACAACTCTTGGCGAATGGTAGGCGGTACGCGATGTTGTGGCTCTATCTTTCGGATAGTCAGGGTATAATGAATATCAATTGGTAATAAAATGTCGTCGGCGTATTCGCGCATTCGATAAATCAAGTCTTCCATTTTGTCTTTGTGTGCATCAATAGACCAGATGACATCACTCATTTTGGACATCGCTTTTCGGCTCACTTCCCCGATATGGCGTAGGCGGGACTTCATCGGTTCTTCCTCCGCACTCATTTGTAGCATATCCGTTTGCATCGCAATGCCTGATAATAATCCGCTCAATTCGTCGTGTAGGTCTCTTGATAATTTGTTGCGAAAAAGTTCAACGTTTAATTTTTGTTTCCATTGATATTGTAAAAAAATAAATACAAAAGTAGCGACAAACACTATCAGCAGCAGCGCAAACCAATCCGTTTTGTAAAAAATAGTTTGCACGATAATTTTAATTTTCAAGGGTTCTTTCGTCCAATTGCCATTCGGGTCGGCACCGCGTATGAGGAGCGTGTACGTGCCTGCCGGAAGACTATTGTAGCGAATGAATGGTGTATTTCCTAAATACGTCCAACCTTTCTCGTAGTTTTCCAGCTTGGTCTGAAACTGATTTTTAAGCGAATTAGCAAAATTGGGCAGCATAAAATGCAACTGAAAATAAGTATCGTAGGGCGATATTATAATTTCTTTCAATTGTGACAAATCATTATATTGAACAAAGAGACTATCTTTTTTGCTGTCAAAATGGACGAACTTAGACAGCGTCACCGGCGGAATTTGCTCCTTGATCAATAAATCTTTTGCAAAAAAAGTATTCAAACCATTTACACCCCCAAAATAATACCTGCCCTTTACATCCTGATAGTACGAAAAGCGATTGAATTCATCGTGCGTAAGCCCGTCCACTTGGTAAAAATTGTGAAATTCGTGGTTTTTTTGGTCAAAATAAGACAAACCGTTGAACGTGCTAATCCAGTAGTTGCCGTTCTTATCCGGTAGAATGCCGCACACTGTATTGCTCGCCAGTCCATTTTTTCGGTCATAAGATTGAATAATAGCATCTGCTTCAGGATTTAAAATGCTCAAACCGTTATTGGTGCCGAGCCACAACCACCCTTTTTTGTCTTCGTGAATGACATAAATCGTATTGCTTTTCAGACTTTTTCTTGGGGTATCCGACCCCGCCAAGTACGTGCGCGACGTTGCTTTTTGGCGGTCTACGCGTATCAAACCGTTATTTGTACCTATCCATAATAAATCATTTTTACTTTCCAAAATAAATAGCGGCGCGGCATTTTTAAGTGGATTATTCATTTCAGCAGTAGCATAATTACTAAATTCTTTTGTTTTTGGATTGAAATGAACTAAAATTCCTTTTTCATTACCACCAGTCGGCTCGGCGAGTAACCAAAAATCACCGTCTTTACTTTTTATAAAAGCTCGAAAATGATGCGGATAAGAATAAGAATCGGTCAGCCCGGTAGCTGGGTCAAAGCGATGCAATTGTCCGCCACTATTATCGCACGAAATACCCCATATAAAATTTGCTGTATCCAACAAAATATCCGTCGTACAGCTCAATTCGATTGGATTTTTGGTTTGGCGATTGATAGGCTTAAGCGTTTTTAAACTATCATTTTCCAGATTAAGCTGATACCAATTGCCGCCTTCTTCTGAAAAATAGACCGCCTGATCGTTCCCTGTAATGCCGCGTAAAATCTTGCCTCGATCCGCTTCATCCAAGGTTTGAGACAAAAAAGTGCGGATGCGAGCTCGGTTATTTTGGGCTACTTTTAGTCCGGTATCAATGCCAAATAAAATCGTATTAAAAAAATCAGCACTGTATACGCTGATGATTCGAGGGCCCAACGCTGCCAGATAGGACACATCTACTAAATCGTCATTTGATTTCAGACAAAATAGCTTCTTGATTTCTGGATAAGGCAAGGTACCAGTGGTCTGTGAAAACAATAAATTGCCGACTTTATCTTCCCACAAATGCCAGTAAAAGGGTAAGGATGGAAGCGATTCAAACGTGGTAAAACGACTTTCGGGTTCAGAAAACAAAAAGACTCCTGCTTTCTTTTGAAAAGCCACCCAAATCCGCTCTTTGCTATCAAGGTATAAAAACGATGTGTTACCCGGATAACCGCCTTTACAGGATTTGCATTTGAAGTCCTGCTCTTGAAAAACGCGGAGTACCTTGCCTTTGCGGTCTACGAGGCGCATCCCGTCTTCACTGTCATTAAGCAAATAATTACCGCTTTTCAATTGCAATATTTGAGCGGTATTGGTTCGTTTTTCCCGCCGCTCTTCTATTTGAAATAACAATTGAAAACGCCGTTGCGCCATTACATATTGATGTAAATAAACACCTTCTACGCCCGAAGTCAGCACCAAAATCTCTCCATTTCTCCCAATGGTGATTTGTCGTACAATACCCCGAATACCATAATCAGGAAGTAGATTTACTTTTGTAATGCTGTGGCTATCAGGATTTAAAATATCAAAATAAGTATAATTATTTCGGTAAACGATAACCAGTTGTTCATTTTTCGCCTTTAGTAGCCGCTCAATATTTACATCTGCCAGCCGATGGGGATTATCCGGTGCATTGTTAAAAATTAGGAATTCATAGCCATCAAATTTATTCAATCCGTCATTTGTCGCAATCCAAATAAAGCCATCATTCGTCTGTGTAATATCTGTGACTAATCTTTCGGACAAACCTTCATTGATAGAATAGAATCGCGTCGGAATAGCAGTAGCCGATTGGGCCAAAGCAACAAGTGTACCGGCAGTAAGCCCAATCAGGACGACGACCGCAACTTTAAACCCATTCCAGCGAAGCCCGTACCGACCCATCATAAGGCAAAGTTTTTATAAAAAATAATTAGGCTGTAATACCTGCCAAAGACAATAAGCAGTCCCCTTTTTCGCAGTATATAAAAGTATCAATGCCTTTAATTTTTCCACCAAAGTCTAGTTTATCTCCTACATTCCACCTTTAACACTATTCTTACGAAAAATAAATCAAATTTGGCAATCTTTTTTCAAAAACTTTCGTTCAACATATTGTGTTATTCACTTTTTTGGTGAAACTTTGTATAACTTATTGATTCTCGGCTTCTTTCGCAAACATTTAAATTCAATAGCATGATTCGCAAAATTATAATTCTAACGATTTGTTTTCTTTTTTTCTTATCACATTCCAAGGTATGGAGTGCTAATTATTACGTGCTATACGATGTAACCTGCATGGATAGGCTGTTGTACGCCAATATGGAAAACGGTGCTACCAGTGAATATGTAACATATCGGGTAAATGTAAATGCTATTGAGCACGTTTTTTTAGAAATCGGTGCGGAGAATCAACGCCTACAGGAAGTGCTTCCCGCGCAAGTGTATGCTTGTGGCAGTAATGTTTTCACTTCCCAGATGGTACAAGGTGTTAATAACGGCACAGACCGCATGTTTTTAGTCATTCGCAAAAATAATCAGCAATATACGGTTTCGCCCGTGACACAGGCTTCGTATTACCAGATGGTTAACAATAGAATTCAGTTTGAATCCCCTCGCTATAGTTTTAATTTGGATGCGCAAAGAGGTATCATCGGCGAAAATATCGCTACCACGCGCCGATCCGAAATGTATTTTGAAGGCAAATTAGAAAATGATTGTACCGGTGCTTTTTTATTTACACAACGCACCACTGGCGAGGCTCGTCCTTACACAGATATGGTTTTTATACCTGAAATTGGAATATCAGAAGTGCGTAATGGACAAGATGCAACGGATGCCCTGAACCACACGCTGCGTTTGGAAAAAGTGAATAATTATCCTGTTGTAGATTACCTCCGTCTTCTTTGCAAAAGAACGCAACCGACCAGTACGACTCAATTAACAGAAAAAGGCGGCCTCATTCAAGAATACGATGTAACACCCAAAAATCCTTCTAATTATAATGTAAGCCCCAGAACACAAACGCCTACCCCCGCTAACTATGCTACTATTCCTACCAACAGAATGGCAAGCAATCCTTGTGGAATCGAAGCTACTAACGGTTATCATGTGGTCACAAAAGGCGAAACGCTTTATCGGATTTCTAAACAATATAGTGTCACGGTGTCTCAAATACAGTCTTGGAATAACTTAGGTACTTCTACCAGCATTGGAAGTTGTGACCGCCTGCGGGTAGCACCTACCACGCCTACGCAAGGAGTACCGATAGGTATAGGACAAGTAGTAATAGGTCAAGGGCAATATCGTTCTGATTTTCCTTATAGCGTAGATAATCGCCCGGCTGTAACCCAACCTGCTCCGTATGAAAATACCTTGATAAACAAAGGCATACAGATACAACCGCAAGCTCAAACGATAGATAACACGACTGCCGCTTGGAAAGCCAACCAAGAATACCACGTAGTAGCACGCGGAGAAACAGTCGCTTCTATTGCCTTGAAATATGGTTTTTCGGAAGCCCGCCTGCGGGACATGAATGGCTTGGGTAAAAATGAAGTGGTAAAAATTGCACAGCCCCTGAAAGTAAACGATTGTGCGCCCAATACCAGTGTGCAAACCACGCCAACCCAATACGGCAACATGGGAGAATTCACCTCCCGTTCACCTTATAATTTTCAAAGCGACGAGCGCATCACGCCCCAATTTTATCAACCTTCTCAAACGCAATTACCACGCGGCACGAATGGCAACGTAAGCCCTGAATTGGCAAGACGCATGACAACCGGCGGCACTGACAACACCGTCCCTCAAACGTATGATACTAATTCCAATATTTCTTTTCAAGGTCAACGCTCACTCCATTTAGTAAAAGAAGGAGAGAATTTATATCAAATTTCGCGCAACTACGGCGTAACGGTAGAACGCTTGCGGCAGTTAAATAACCTGACGGCTAATGATGTAATTATTCCATTTCAGCGGCTGTATGTGAATTGATTTGTGAAATTATAAACAGACTTCTGGGAAGTCGAATGTTTATAGAAACCCAAGTCGAATTAACAAATCTGTACCACCGAACTTTGTTCGGTAAATGAAAAAGCCCGCGATTATTCAAATCGCGGGCTTTTTGTATATCAATTAATTAGTATCTGCCTACTGCACACTGCCTACTTACTCTTCCCCGTCGTTGGCTTTTTCTTCGCTGGTGCTTGCTGCTTAGGCTGTGCTTGCGTAGCTGCCTGTCGCTGCGCTTGTATCTTTTTCTGCTCATTCAAAGCCGTTTCTATCCGCTCTTGAAAACCGCCTTTTTTCTTGGGTTTCTTTCGATTTTCTTCCAATTGCAGCCTAATTTTATCCTCATTGAAAAGGAAAGTCTTAGTTGCAATAGTTTGCCCAATATTAATCAAATTACTAAAAAGTAAATAACAAGTTAAACCAGAAGCATAACTATTAAAAAAGCCGAGAAACATCACAGGCATAATATACTGCATATATTTCAACGCCGGATTCGCCGACATATCCATGTGTCTGGTGCTGTAATAAGTGTAAATCAAGGTTGTAATTGCCCACAAAAAGGTGAATAAGCTAATGTGCGAGCCAAATCCAAATGGAATTTCAAACGGCAACCGCATAAACACATCGTAAGACGACAAGTCAGTTGCCCAAAGAAAACCTGCTTGTCGGAATTCAATCGCCGCCGGAAAAAACCGATATAGTGCAAACCAGATTGGCATTTGCAAAAGCATCGGCAAACACCCACCGAGCGGATTCACCCCAAACTCTCGATAAATCTTCATTTGCTCCATCTGCAACTGCTGCGGGTCATCCTTAAATTTCGTTTTCAAACCCTCCAACTGCGGCTTCAACGCACCCATTTTGGATTGCGAATACAGCATTCGATACGTCAAAGGATATAATATCAATTTTACAATAAAAGTCAGCATTAAAATAACAATACCAGCACTCCCAATGAAAGTTGATAAAAAGTTGAAAATAGGACGAATAATCCAGCGATTAATGGTGCCAAAAATCCCCCAGCCATACGGAATTACATCTTCCAATTCCACTCCAATAGACCGCAATTGCTTGAATTCATTCGGACCTGCGTAGATGTCCATGCCAAAACTATAATTCCCAGCCGAATTATACGGAATCTGAATTTCCGATTGCAGCTTTTTCAAATTCTCAGCATCGTCCTTATATTGTTCGGCTTGTACCAAAGCCCCGTTAAATTGGCTTTTAGCAATGATAGACGTATTGAAAAATTGATTGGCATGCGACACCCATTTTATAGGTTTGTCGGTATAATCTTCCGAGTCGTTGGACGTATAAGCAACGTAACTATACTGGTCGTCCACGGGTTTTAAATACACGGTGGAATACTGTCGCTCGTACAGCGTGTTTTTCTCCAATTTATCCAAATACGTCAGCCAATACAGCGGAATTGATTTCCGATCTCCATTCAATACACTGTTCATGCCTTGCGTTTGCAGGTCATAACCGATTTTATACGTACCCGGCGAAATCGTATATTTTTGTTCAAAATAACGTCCATTCCCTGCATCAGCGCGGAATGTAATCGAATTCTGCGTTTTAGAAGGCGTGAAATAAAGATCGCCCGTGCGTACTTTGCCATCGGGTGCGCCCGTCACCGGCAAAAGATATTCAAAACGATCATTTGGGTCATCCAATAGCCGAAGCGTACTCTTTATTTCCTTCTTTTTCGCGTCTTCCGAAATCTTATTGTAATGCTTCAATTCGACCTGCACAATCCGACCGCCTTTGTTGGAAAAAGTAACTTTGAAAACATCATTTTCTAATGTTTCCAATTGTTCTTTACCAACCGCAGCAGTTGCAAAAGCACCAAATTTGCCCGCTAATTGTGTGTTCCGCACCGAATCCGGCAATTCCACAAGAGCAGCAGTATCTGGTGTAGTAACTTCCACTTTTTTTAATTGCTCCAAGCTATCCACGCGGCGCTCTGCTAATACAATAGAATCTTGCATCCGCTTCTCTTCCGCTTTTTTCTTGGACTCTGGCGCAATAAAAAGCACCTGCCAGATGAGCATTAAAGCTACAATCAATGTTAAACCAATAATGGTATTCCGATCCATTCCCATATTTTCAAAACATTTACTCAAAAACTGCGCGAAGCTACGATATTGTTTACGCACCCCATAGCAACAATGGATGATTCTTCCGGCAATATAGACCAACAGCTCTTAAATGACTACCGAATGACGGTTTATCAGATAACCGATTTTTCGCTTGACATCAAAATCGGACAGGCAAATCCAACGTTAGAAATTTTATTAGAACAGCAAAACGCGTCCACTTGGGCATTCGTCACCGCATGGAATCCAAAGTCTGTACTGCTTTCGCAAATAGAAAATGAAACGTGCCATCAAGCATTAATAAAATGGGTCGAACAGGAAAATTATCTTTATTTCAATGGAAAAGGCATTGGTTCAGATAAAAATTGGGAACCGGAAATCAGTCTCTTTATTTTGAATATTCCAAAAGCAAAAGCCATTGAAATTGGAAAATATTTTAATCAAAATGCTGTTGTTTTTGGACAGAAAGGTGACTTGCCTGAATTATTAATTTTGTAAATAACACAACTATTGCGCCACTGCCAACTGCAAACTGCTCACTTCCTTCCTTCCCGGATACACTTCTAACGCTCTTTCCAAACAATCCATCGCCATTTCCAGCGCCTCCACATTAATGACATACGCAATCCGAACCTCGTCTTTACCCAAGCCTGGCGTCACATAAAATGCTGCCCCTGGCGACAACATCACCGTAGCGCCATTGTACTCAAATTCTTCCAACAACCACTGACAAAAGCGGTCGGCATCATCCACCGGAAATTTTGCAAAACAATAAAATGCACCGCCTGGCAGGTAGCTCGTCACGCCCTCCATTTGTTGCAAGCGATTATAAACCGTCATTCTACGCAAATTATATTCCACTTTCACCGCTTCCAAATAGCTATCATCTATGTCCAACAAAGCTTCTCCGAGTAATTGCCCCAACGCGGGTGCGCCCAACCGCAACATTGCATACCGATTGATAGCCGACAACACCGATTCATTTCGAGTGACTAATGCCCCTACCCTCGCGCCGCAAGCACTGTAACGTTTTGAAATAGAATCAATTACAATTACATTTTCTTCAATGCCTTGAATCGTCAGCGCAGAAACAAACGCTTGCCCATCGTAACAAAACTCCCGATACACTTCATCCACAATCAAAAACAAATCATACTTTTTCACAATAATAGCCAATTCTTCTAATGTTTCTTTTGGATAAAATGTGCCGGTGGGATTATTTGGATTGCAAATTAAAATCGCTTTTGTATCAGAAGTTAAATGCCGTTCAATCTCTGCCGCACTCGGCAATGCAAAACCAGTGTCAATCGTACTCGTGACCGTGCGTACCTCCACGCCTGCCATGTGCGCAAAGCCATTATAATTGGCATAAAAAGGCTCCGGCATCAGGATATTTTCACCCGCTTCAAGACAAGCGAGCAACGTAAAGTACACCGCTTCCGAAGCACCCGTCGTAATCATAATTTGATTCGGCGTGAGGTCAACATTATATTTTTTGTAATAACCAGTCAACTTTTGGCGGTACGACCAGATGCCCTCGGCAGGACTATATTCTAAAACAGGAATTGTTTTGTCTTTTACAGCTTGCAGCGCAGCTTGCGGCGTGAGAATATCAGGCTGACCAATATTGAGGTGAAATACTCGTTTGCCATGTGCTTTGGCGTTTTCCGCCATTGCAGCCAGCTTCCGAAAGGGCGACAAGGGAACGGTATTTCCACGATGAGACGATGAAGGCATAGCGTTTTTTTAAAGGTTGAGGTTGAGATCGCTTATCACTTAGTTCTTTTGACACGTTCCAGATTCTCCATAATGAGTATGTGTCAACTTTCTAAACGCTCAACCAAGCATAAGTACCAAGCGATCTCAACCTTAAACTCAATCTTATCCTATTTCAAAATTGGCTGCAAATATAGACTATGCCTGCTTATAAGTCAATGCCTTATTTTAATTTAGAATAATCTACGCGGTCAAAAGAGGAAAAAACGCTTTTTGGTACTGCGGAAAAAACAGCGATGTCACTTAATTGCCGATTGTTACCTCGGTCGCCGGAGAGCATAATATCACCATATTTTTTGTAGTTTGCCCAAGGGGTAAAGAAATTTGGTTTTTCATCCGTGTATTTTGGAAAATATTCCCATTGGGTGACAAGGCGCGACGTTTTATCTACATATACCAAATATTTATTCTCTGGCGTTCTACCTACATTTTGAAACGTGAGTTGCAATACATCGCAGGGCTTGCTTTCTGCATTGTTTTGCTCGCCCGTATATTTTAATGTTACACCCGAATCTTTTAATTTAAAAGGCATCAAGAGCCAATAGCTATCATTTATCCAAATGCTGATGCCGCGCTCCACGTATTTTTTGATAGAATCAGGTTGGGAAAGCACTTCATTGCCGCGTTTTACTTTGCCCGTATTGGTTTGCACATTGACTAAATAAATCATGCTGTCCACTTCAATACGCACGTCACCGCTGTATTTATTCCAAAGAAGCATTCGCCGTCCGAAAAAATTCCAAGCGATGTAATGTGCTGCGTCCCAGCTCTTTCTGCCGCCCATTGCTTGCATCACTTCATTGGCGATTTGCATGGCTTTGGCATCCGATTCAGTCATATTAAAGCCAGATGCAGGTGGATTTTCGTCTTTGGCAAGTTGCGCCGAAAGCGGTATTGCAAAGCAGAGAAATAATAATGTGAATAGAATTGTATTTTTCATAAGTGTTGTTTTATATCAAAGAAACGCATTGAAAACGTGCAAGGTAAACATATCCTTTCTATCAAAAAAATTCCCTGCCATTTTAAGCAATGACAGGGAATGAACTGTATAATTATCAAATATTTCACAATGTACGGTTCCTGTTTCACATTTCCCGTTTCACAAATTACATCTCACCACTAACCTTTATCATTTCCAGCACTCAGAAACTCCTGATACGCAATGAGTTCGCCCCATTTGCCTTCGTGTGCAAGTCGTGCCTGGTGTCCCCATGTGCTTGGATTTGCCAATCGGAACGTGCCGCCGCCAGCAGTCAAAATTTCCTGTAATCGCTCGGTAGACGTGTTGGACAATTCAATCCAGTTGCTGATACCAGCATCTTTGAGCAGTGTTTCAATCTTAGCGCCGATGCCCTCTATAATTTGCAAATCTTCTGGATTATTAGAAAAGCCCAGGGTACGCATTGCTAATTTTTCCACTTTTGAAGGTGAATCGCCTTCGCTGGTAGAACCCACCGTTTTCTGGTATTTGATGAGTTCTTCCCATTTGCCGTCCTGTGCTAATTGCGCCTGGTGGGGCCAGGTACTTGGGTTGTGAATGCGATAATTTGGACCCGCATTTTCAAGAATTTTTACTAAATCCTCTGTTTTCGCAGCAGCCAATTGTGACCAATGGGAAATGCCCGCACTGATAAGCACTTGTTCGATTTTAGCGCCGATGCCTTCCACAATCTGTAAATTATCCTGCGGAAATATGCTAGCATAATCAATACCTACACCTTTCTCTCCTACCACCAACGCAGCACCTGCTTGGTCGAGCTTCGATTTCAAAATTTGCTTGTCTGCCTCGCAAAGGTGTAAGTTATGGTGCAAACCGGACACTTCTTTTTTCGCTTCTTCTATTTGATACTCCAATTCCTTGTTTTTCTCTTCCCACTCGGTGAGTCGCAGGCGCAAGCCTTTGCCTTCTTCTTCGAGTTCCAGCACACGGCGGTAGTATTTGTACCACAGCCAGTAACCTAATAATAATCCCAACAAGAAAGAACCGAGTGATGCCAGCAGCCACCACCACCAACAATCTGCAATAGGTATTTGTAATAAGAGGAATTTCATGGTTTATTTTCGTTTTAATTTTTTTGAAATATTAAATGCTAAAGCACTTTTATTTTTAATCGCAGAGGCGCAAAGAACGCAGAGACTCTGCAAACTTTAGGACAGAAATTACAATCCATTATTAATCCGTTACTTACAAAACAAGAAGTAAGCGTCTAATATCTGACTTCCCTGCTCTGACTTCTAAATTACAGCCAACAGCACATTGGCAAATTAGCACATTAATCTACTGTTTTTTCACCAAACGCACTTCCACGCGGCGGTTTTCATGTCTGCCTTGGTCGGTGTCGTTGGTTGCTACAGGTTGCGATTCTCCTTTAGAATCCGTGCTAATTTGGTCGGCTTTGATGCCATTTCGTACCAAGATTGCTTTGATAGCTTCTGCACGGCGTTTACCAAAGGAAAGGTTGCCAGCGTCGTTGCCCACGTTATCGGTGTGTCCGGTAAGCGTTATGGTTTCGCCGGTTTCCTTCACGCGGGTCGCCAGTTTGGTGAGGTATTCGTCCACGGCAGGCTCGTATTCTTTTTCCAACGAACCAAATGGGAATCGAATGATGATGCGGTCGGCAAGTTCCTCTACTGTTCGGGCAGTTGTTTGTTTCGCTTCTCGCCAGTCAAATAAAGCACCTTCAAAATAGCCGGTGCGTACGCCAGCCGTTTCGTCAATGAGGCGCGCTCTGGTTTGAATCCGATCAGCCGGAATGCCCGTCATCAGTGCTTTCACTTTTTCGGCACGCGCAAAACCCATATTGGCAAAGCCGGCTGGTTTTGGTTCTGCTTCGTAGTACAAGCCCGTGATTTCCAGTATTCCATTTTCAGGACTTTTTGCCAGAATAGATTGGCGCAATGAGTCAAACCCGACATTGGTGTAAGCCGTAGGATCTGACCATTTAAAATCCAATGGATAGCGTCGCACCGCGCTGGTGTCGGTGGTTGGTGGCACATCTGTTACAGTTCCGGCGCCACAATTGGTACACAGCTCATCGGAACAGCCCCTCCACACTAAAAACGTGTAGAGCAGCCAAAGTGCCAGCATGATTAAAATTTTTGGAAAGGCAGTCATATAAGGTTTTATGTTAGCTAAAAAAATTGCAATAGAATAGCCGTCAAATAGTAGTCTGCGTTATCAGAATGGGTTAGTAGTGAGGTGATTACACAAAATCACTTGCTCTAAATTCCTCGTTCCTTTTGGTTTTCGAGCATTTTTTAAATCCTCACCCGTCAAGTCTTGCGGAGATTGGGGAGCTGTCCATTTTAGCCGAGTCAAATATAAGCATTCAAAGGGGAAAATGTATGTATTTACTTTAAAAATTTTAACATTTTGTTAAGGGGTAATAAATCTTGTTGATAGTTTATTTGTTTGATAGCAGTTTTTCTCAATTTTCGCTATATTTGCAAGCTTTTTCTGGTGTAAATGTGTTTTAGCATTAAGGTGTTTTAGTATAAGCATATTATTGCCTTACCATACAAAAGCACGACAAAAATATAACACAATAAAGATATGTTTGAAAGCCTAAGTGACCGGTTGGATGGTGCCTTTAAGGTGCTGACGGGTAGTAATAAGTTGACGGAATTAAACGTGGCGGAGTCCATTAAAGAGATTCGCCGTGCGTTGGTAGATGCGGATGTGAATTATAAAATTGCCAAAGAGTTTACCGATAAAATAAAGGAAAAAGCCCTCGGTACGGATAACGTACTGAAAGCGGTGAAGCCCGGCGAGTTGATGGTGAAAATCGTCATGGACGAGCTAACCGACCTCATGGGCGGACAATCGGAAGGACTTACCATTAGTAAAACAAAACCTTCTATTGTTTTAATCGCCGGTTTGCAAGGTTCTGGTAAAACCACTTTCACGGGCAAGTTAGCTTATTATTTAAAAAATAAACGACAAAAAACCGCTTTGCTCGTCGCGGCGGATGTGTATCGCCCGGCGGCGATTGACCAGTTGACCGTGCTGGCGGAGCAAGTCGGCGTGCCGATTTATAAAGAACCAGAGAATAAAAATCCGGTAGAAATTGCAAAGAACGCCATTCAACACGCCAAAACGCACGGCTTTGATATGGTGATTGTGGATACGGCCGGTCGCCTTGCGGTGGATGAGGTGATGATGACCGAAATTGCCAATATTAAAGCTGCTATTCAACCTCACGAAACGCTTTTTGTAGTGGATTCCATGACGGGTCAGGATGCAGTAAACACGGCAAAAACCTTCAATGAGGTCATCAATTATGATGGCGTGGTGTTGACCAAATTAGACGGCGATACGCGCGGTGGTGCGGCACTTTCTATTAAATATATCGTTGGCAAGCCCATTAAGTTTGTCAGCATGGGCGAGAAAATGGACACGCTCGATGTGTTCTACCCCGACCGGATGGCGCAGCGCATTTTGGGCATGGGCGATATTGTCACCTTTGTAGAAAAAGCGCAGGAGCAGTTTGATGAAGTAGAAGCCAAGCGATTAGAAAGTAAGATTCGTAAAAATAAATTCGATTTCAACGACTTTTTGGCGCAAATTAACCAAATCAAACGCATGGGTGACATCAGAAGCCTCATGAATATGGTACCCGGTATGGGCAAAGCCTTGAAAGATGTGGATATTGACAACAGCGCTTTTGGTAAGGTAGAATGTATGATTTTGTCCATGACGCCGCAGGAGCGCGGCAATCCTGACCTAATGACCGCCAGCCGTAAACTCCGTATTGCAAAAGGAAGCGGCAAAACCTTGCACGAAATCAATATGTTTTTAAAACAATTTGACCAGATGCGCAAGATGATGCACAAAATGAGTAAAATGCCGATGGGCAATATGGCAATGCCAGGCGCACCAGCGAAGGGGGCGATGAAGAGAAGATAGGGTGATATGCTAATCCCGCCGTGCGGGACAAGTTTTGCTGATTTGCTAATCCTGCTTTAAGTGGCAAATTGAGGCATCCCACCATGCAGTGAGATGCCTCAACTAAGTAATTGAGCAGAATTAAACGACATTTTTATTTTAGAATAATTAATTGATTTTCAATGTTTTGCGAACTGCCAACTGCTTACTGTAAACTGCCTACTTACTTATTTTATTTTTATACACATCAAAAGTCTTTTTAAATGGTCGAAATCGTCGTTACTTTTGCGGAGGATGTTCAAATATAACCTTACCAATCATGCTCACTACTACTCTTCAAACCCTTTTTCGCCGAGACTTAGAAAAACTGAAGCACGAAATTGAGTCATATCAGGATGAACAAAATATCTGGAAAGTAGATAAAAATATTACCAATTCCGCAGGAAATCTCTGTCTGCATTTAGTCGGAAATTTGAATACTTATTTAGGCGTTCCGTTTGGAAATACAGGCTACGTCAGAAATCGAGATTTAGAATTTTCAAACAAAGATGTGCCGAGAACGGAATTGATTCGCATGGTAGAAGATACGATTGTAGTAGTGGCGAAGTCGCTGGAAAAAATAACGCCACAACAATTAGAGGAGGATTACCCGATGGAAGTATTTGATTACAAAATGACGACGGAATTCTTTTTGGTGCATTTAGTAGCGCATTTGACCTATCATCTGGGTCAGGTAAATTATCATCGGCGGTTGTTGAATGTTTGAATTTTCTACCATACGAAACCTACAAATTTCTCCTCCATAAAAAATTCCATTTGGCTTTGCAATTCCTCAAATTGGCATATATTTGGAATCCTAATTGCTAACGCTCTTATGCTTTCCCGCTGGAAAATGGGAAGATAGGAGGATTGGAAAGAATCAAAAAAAATTATGGCGAATCTGAATATAGAAGCGGCGAAGAAAAATAAGTTTGATGCAATTGTCATTGGTTCGGGCATGGCAGGCGGCTGGGCAGCGAAGGAATTGTGTGAGAAGGGCTTGAAAACATTAGTGTTGGAACGCGGACGCGATGTGCGGCACATTGTGGATTATCCGACCATGAACAAGCATCCGTGGGAATTTGAGCATCATGGACAAGTGACATTGGATGTGGAAAATGATAATCCAGTACTGGCAAAATGTTATGCGCTGAATGAAGGAACGCAACATTTTTTTGTAAAAGATAAAGAACATCCTTATAAGCAGGACAAGCCATTCGACTGGATTCGCGGGTATCAGACGGGCGGCAAGTCCCTCTTGTGGGCGCGGCAGGTGCAGCGGTGGAGTGAGTTTGACTTTGAAGGTCCGGCACGAGACGGCTTTGCAGTGGACTGGCCCATTCGGTACAAAGATTTGGCGTCTTGGTATGATTATGTGGAGCGTTTCGTAGGGGTGTCTGGTAACAAAGACGGCGTACCACAATTGCCCGACGGCATTTTTCAACCGCCGATGAATTTGAATGTCTTAGAAGAGCATTTGCAAAAAAGTTTGGCTCAAAATTATACTGACCGCCAACTCATTATCGGTCGGGTGGCGCACATCACGCAGCCCACACCGGAGCAACTCGCGCTGGGGCGTGGCAAATGTATGCACCGAGATTTGTGCTATCGCGGTTGTCCGTTTGGGGCGTATTTTAGCGCCAATTCCGCGACGATACCAGCAGCAGCAAAGACGAAAAAAATGACTTTACGCGCAGATGCAGTGGTAGAATCCATCATTTATGATGAAAAAAAGCAACGGGCAAAAGGTGTACGCGTCATTGATAAAAATACAAAAGAAGTCACCGAATATTATGCAAAAGTCATTTTTGTAACGGCAGCTTGTATCAATACCAATCTGGTTTTGTTGAATTCTAAATCGGCTCGTTTTCCGAATGGCTTGGGCAATGACAATGGTTTGTTGGGTACACACGTGGCGTTTCACAACTATCGCGGTCGGGCTTCTGGCGAGTATGAAGGCTTTCAAGACAAATATTATTACGGCAAGCGTCCGAACGGTTATTACATTCCACGTTTTAGAAATGTACAAAAGCAACAAACCGACTTTATGCGAGGTTACGCGATTTCCGGCGGCTCTGATCGGTCAGCATGGTGGCGCGGTGGCGATGGTTTTGGTAAAGCTTTGAAACAAGAATTGACAGAGCCGGGCAATTGGAGTATGGGTTTGCAGCACATGGGCGAAACAATTCCCAAAGTGACCAACCGCGTATTTTTAGATACGACGGAGAAAGATGAGTGGGGCGTTCCAATTTTGCATACTGAGATTGGCTATGATGACAATGATGAAAAAATGTTGAAAGACTTTTTCACGCAAGCTTCTGAAATGCTCGAAAAAGCTGGTTTTAAAGATATTCGCACTAATGATTCAAAACAAGCGCCGGGCTTGGACATCCACGAAATGGGCGGTGCTCGCATGGGAAGAGATCCCAAAACATCGTTGCTCAACGAGTGGAATCAACTTCATGCCTGCAAAAATGTATTCGTCACTGACGGTGCAGCGATGACTTCTACCGGTACGCAAAATCCGTCGTTGACGTTTATGGCGTTGACGGCGCGAGCGGCAAATCATGCGGTGGAGGTATTGAAAAAACGAGAAATTTAAATATTAAGCAGTTGGCAGTCTAAACGTCTGGCATCTTTTAATCTGGCATCTAAAATTCAAAACTATGCACACACCACGAAAAATAGCCATGCTTGGCACAGGATTAATTGGTTGGTTTTATACAAAAGCCTTACACGAGCATCGCGGTGCGAATCGAGTGCAAGTCGTGTATTCCCGCAGTGAGGAACGTGGCAAAGCTTTTGCAGACGAATGGAATATTCCAAAATATGTAACTAGCTTAGAAGCAGCTATTAGTGATCCAGAAGTGGATACCGTAATCGTTGGTTTGCCGAATGATTTGCACTTTGAAGCGGTAGAATTATGTTGCAAACATAAAAAAGCGGTGTTGTGTACCAAACCTTTAGGGCGCACGGGCGCAGAGGCAAAGGAGATGTTGGAGATGGTAGAAAAAGCGGGTATTTTTAATGGCTACTTGGAGGATTTGGCTTACACGCCGAAAACGTTGAAAGCGCTGGAATCGGTGCAGAATGGCGTGATTGGTCGAGTGACATGGGCGCGCTCCCGCGAGACGCATCCAGGACCGCACTCGCCGTGGTTTTGGGATTTGCAAAAAGCAGGTGGTGGCGCGATTGTAGATTTAGGTTGTCATTGTATAGAAATCGCTCGGAATTATATTGGCAAAGATATTCGACCGGTAGAAGTCGTGTGCTGGGCAGCCACGCAAGTGAAGCCGATTGAAGCGGAAGACAACGCGGTTGGAATGGTAAAATATGCGGATGGTGCGATGGCGCAATTTGAAGTGAGTTGGTCATTTCGAGGTGGAATGGATTTACGGGATGAAGTGTCTGGTACAGAAGGCATTATAAGAACGGATCACTTCTTGCGTACTGGTTTTGAGATATTTACAGCAGCAAAAGAAAGCAGTTATGTTGCGGAAAAAGCAGAAAGCGCATCAGGTTGGTTATTTCCAGTGGGCGATGAAATCAATGCATTGGGCTACACGCACATGTTCACGGATATGTTTGACGCCATAGACAAAGGCACGCAGCCAATGGAAAGTTTTTACGATGGGTATGTGGTGAATGCCATCATGGACGCTTGTTACAAATCGGTGCAAACCAAGAAATGGGAGCCGGTTATTTTAGATGATTGGCGCGGCAGAACGGATGTGACAGAGGCTTCGCCTTTTGTAGCATTTGACGACAATCACTGGCATATTAAAGATGAATTGATGCCGGACGGGCGGAAGAAAGTGATTTTGAAAAATAAAGTTTCAGGGGAAATTTCTCAACAAGTAGTTTAGAGGCTGTGATTGGTTATTTGTTATTGGGCGCTCCTTTCGTGCGTCTGGCATCTACTAATCTGGCATCTGGCATCTAAATAAAAAGTTATGTTACGACGCGACGCAATCAAAAAAGCAGCAATTCTACTCGGCGGCACCATCGCCTTGCCCAATATTCTAAAGGCTTGGGAGAATCCTATGATTTTAAATCCTTATTTTAATATAACAACTGCGCAAGAAAATATCATTGCTGAATTAGCGGAGATTATTATTCCAACCACCGATACGCCAGGCGCAAAGGCAGCAGGGGTTCCGCAATTTATTATAAAAATGTTAGCAGATTGTTATTCAAAGCAGTTTTCGGATTATATGATGCAGACCTTGACTCAAATAGACAGCGAGGCAGAAGTTAAATATGGTGTAAAATTTGCAGATACTTCGGAAGAGAATCGTTTACAACTCACGCAGCGTTATGAGCAGCAGGCGAAAGACGAGCGCGACGCATTCAAAGAAATGGTGCAATCTTGGAAACTCCCCTCCGCGCCAAACGTAGACCCGTTCTTCAGCACAATGAAATCTTTAACGATAACAGGTTATTTCACCTCCGAAATTGGCTGCACGCAAGCATTACGCTATTCACAAATTCCAGGTGGCTATGAAACAGTAGATTATAAAAAAGGCGATAAGGCTTGGGCGGGGTAAAACTGTCTAAACCTTGATTTATGTGATTTATTTAATTAATATAATTTAGACGGAGTGGAGTGCAGCTTAGGAAATTTTAAAATTTCCTAAGCCGATTCTGCTAAATCATTTTTGTTTGTATAAAATAACTTTACTTCTGTTACTTCCTTTCCTTCTTAGCGTTCTGCTAATAATTGATAATTTCATCTAATAAAGTAAATAACTGGTCGAAGTTATTAGCTTGCCTATTTCATTGTATGAAAAATTAGGCTATATTTGAATTTATCAAATCCGTCCTTGTTTTTACATCTATCATATCATCTTTAAAAACAATCTTGAGTTATGAGTGCTATTTCCACCAAAAATTTATTAATTGCAGTTACAGTGACACTTGTCGCAGCGGTGAGTATTTGGTATTTTACCAATCCCTATTCATCCGAGTCACAAGCACAAAGTACCGACCAAGTACAGGCACAACCACAATTTGCAAAACTGACCGTTACCGAACCCTTTCAAGAAATTCCGACTCCTACTGAAAAATTAGTGATTGAAAATCCGACCCAGCCCACCATTTTGACTTTAACATCCGGTACAACGATTGACATCCCAGCCAATGCTTTTGTGGATGAACAAGGACAAGTAGTGACCACGCCCGTGACGATTCGTTTTGAAGAATTTCACAACCCTGCCGAAATCATTGCGTCGGGCATTCCGATGCGGGTGCGCAAATCGGGTGGCGAAGACGAATGGATGCAGACCGCTGGTATGTTTGAAATAAATGGTTCAACTGAAAATCGTCCGGTGAAAATTGCAGAGGGCAAAAGTCTTGCCGTGAGTCTTCCTTCCAAAGTGGACGGCGCGTATGATTTCTGGTTTTTTGACGAAAAGGCTGGCAACTGGCTCAATCAAGGTCCAAGTGCAACGCCACAACGTGAAAATATAGCGCAGGTTTCACAAAGCGATAGTATGGCTTCTCAACGAAATTTTGCCGCTCCGAAGCGCCCCAAGATGCCAACGTATGACGAAAAAAATAACCTCGCTTTCTACGATTTGGATGTCAAACAATGTCCAGAATTGCAAGGTAAATCGCCTTTAGTATTGAATTATGCAGGTAATGACGAGGAAAAAGCACCTAAGAACAACAAATGGGTCACCAAACAAGACTTATGGACGAAAAAACAATTGAAGCCAACCAAAGAAGCGGGTGTATATCAATTGACTTTGTTGGGCGATTCCATGTACAGCATTCCCGTTCGGCTGGCTTTGCAAGGCGCGGAATTGGAACAAGCGAAAGCGGATTATAAAAAATTGTTGGCGGAGTATGAAGCCAATATGCAGTTGCTGAGCAAGAAAGAAGCGATTCTCGAAGGACAAGCCATCTTCCGCCGCACGATGAATGTACAAGGTTTTGGTATTCACAATTATGATATCATTTGGAAAATGGAAGACGCCATCGCTTTGCAAGCGGATTTTGATTTTGGTGCAATGCCAGAATCTGTTAAAGAACTCATTACCGTTTATCTTATCACTGGCAATAACCGCACGGTTGTTGGGTTACCTTATTACGATTGGCAAAAATTCCGATTCAGCCCAAGCGCTGATAATAAATTGGTAGCCGTACTGCCCGATAATAAAATCGCGCTCTTCACGCAAAGTGATTTCAAAAAAGAAATGAGCGACCTGAAACGCGCTTCTGGCAGTGAGTATGTGTTTGAAATGAATGTAGAGAAGGAAAGCATAGCGTCGCTGGATGATTTGCAGGCGTTTATTAAAAAAGCAGACCGGTAAACCAATTTGCTGATCCCGCCTTGCGGGACAAGTTATGCTGATTTGTTAATGTGCTGATACACTAAATAATTCACGCAAAGTCGCAGCAGTTTTGAATCCGACAAGAAAGTGTTACCTACTTGGCGACTTGGCGACTTTGCGTGAAATTTATCGTTCTAACTAAATATTTCCCAGACCAAATATTCTCCTCCAATGGCGCGTACCACTCTCCTACTCATAATTTTCCAGCTGTTTGTGGTCGTCGCTGTTGCGCAAAACCGCACTTCAATCGCAAGCGATTCCATGGAAGTCTATCCTGTGCGCGTGGCACACAAGTGGGGCTACATAAAAATTTATCCTGGATTGGTGGACACCGTCGTGCCGCCGCGCTATGATTTTATTGGAGACGTCAACTTGCCTTGGAATGATTTTTTGAAGACACCATTATCTTCGCCGTATCGCTTATTTGAGTTGGATGGTAAAGTGGGTTTGTTGGACGGAGCCTTGCAGGAAGTCATTCCCAATCGATACAAACGCATTCGGGCACTCACATCGAAGTATTTTGCGGTGGAATTGGACTCGCTCTTTTTATTGGTAAATGCAACAGGCACGATTCTATTAGACAGTAGCCGCTATGATGATATTTGTGTGGCTGACCAATCGCCGAGTGGCGAAGTGACTTATTTTTTTGTAAAAAAGGGCAATTTTTGGGGCGTGCATCACAATGGCGGAGCATTGGGCGTGATACCACAATACGCAGCGATAGAGCCGACGGGTAAAGTCGGTTTTTTTAAAGTAAAAACTCGGACAGCCGATGCGAATTGGAAACTCATAGACGAGCGCGGTCAAGTCATTTTGAAAGATGCCTATCTGGATATCCAAGTGCTGAATGAAAACTGGGTAGCCGTGAAAAGTGCGTCTTGGAAAATGATGAAACGAATTACCAACAAAAAGACAGGCACTACCCTATTTGAAATGAATAAGGAAACGTATGACGAAGTCGAAAAAGTAAATGATTACCTCGCCGTGCTCATTCCCAGCGATACGCTGCAAGTACAACTCTGGAATATCCCCCAACAAACGTTGCTCATCAGCCATGCCTTTGATAAAAATGAAAAGCAAACGAAAAGTAATGGCGAAAAAACATATTTTCCGTGGTACGAACCCTTAGACGAACACTATGCTGTTTTTAAACCTACACCTTACGATTACAAATTGATTGATACCACCGGCAAAGCCGTTTCTACCTTAGTGCATGACATAAAACCTGCGGGTTTGTCTGGCTATTACTTTATAAAATACCGAAATAAATGGGGTATGCTCGCCCCAGCACAAGACACTTCGCCGATTGTAAAATGCAATTACGACGCGTTTTTTCCATTTCAAAATGAGGTTGCAGTTTGTCAAACAGGCATTCGATATGGTGCTTTTTCTATCAAAAACGGGCGTATGGATTCGCTGCTTTGTATTTACACGTCCATCACCCCCATAGCAAAAAACCGATTTTGGATGCCCGTGGAAGGTAATGTCGTACAATATCGAGTGAGTGAGGCGGGCAAATTTGAGCTGGACAGTATTTTTCCAAATACACTTTCCGTGGCAGGTAACGTACAAAAACGAACGGTAGAAGCAACGCCGCTTCCCTTTACCCAACTTCCTGATTATAAAGTACCCAACATTCCAGAAGATGCGATTCGGATTGTGCAAGAAGGCGCTATCGAAAAAACGACTATCAGTCGGTTTCACGAGGTTAAAAAATCAGATGGTTTAATAGAATTTGTACCCAAATGGACTACCACAATTCCCGTTTCGCGCAAGCTTGTAAAGGCACTGGAAGTAGACAAAGATAGTTTGTTGTCGTTTTATCATGCAGATGCTTTGCACCATAATGCTTTTACGCAAACGCTCTCGGAAAGTGCGTTATGCAAGGTTCATTTTTACGATATGGCCCGGAAGCAATACGTTTCACACGTAGAAATGTTAGGCTTTCGCACTTTTGATAGCACGCAAACGCACACTACTTTCATAGATGCAACCGGGCAAATGGGCTTGATAGACCGCCGAGGGCAGGAACTTCTTTTTCAAAATAAACCGCTGCGCTTCACGTATATCGGCCCGTTCGTGGCGGGTCGTGCACGCGTGTGTATGGGCGGAAAACTCATGTTGGATATAAATGACAAACTTGCCAAGCCAACGAAATTTGCGCTGAGTGACCAAGAGCGTTTTATCAAAGAATTTAATATTTTAGAAACAAAACCCATTGCATTTTCCAAGCGCGATAAAGGAATTTATATAATAGAAACCGATAAAAATCCTTACCGCTGGGCTTACATTGATACGAATGGCAAAGTGATATTGACACCCAATGCCGAATATATCGAAGATTTTCATCCGCGGGACCGAACGGCGTTTGTCTTGAAACAAAATAAGCGAATCAATATGGACAAACCCGATGCCGACTACGGCGTGATTGATTACAGTGGCAAAGAAATTATTCCGATTAAATATTCCAATATCATCCGAGATTCTAATTATTTCATGCTCGGTATTGACAGTACGCCCACGTTTTATTTCAACAAAAAAGGCTATCAGATTTTTGAGAATCCGACTCGCTTGCGCCCATTTTATGAAGGTTTGGCACAATTTAAAGACACGACTCACCGATGGGGTTATTTGGACACCAATGGCGTGGTGGTCATTCCCGCGCAATTCAAAACGGCGCGTCCTTTCTCCGAAGGGCTTGCGCTCGTGGTGGATGCTGCTGGATTTTGTTCGTTTATAAATGCAAATGGTAAAACCGTTTTTCAAACACAATTCACAGAAAAAGAGGGACGCGGTGTAGGCGATTTTCACAATGGACGCTCTTGGTACAAAAAAAAGGGCGCGGATTGGTTGTGGGGCTGTTTGAATAAAAAAGGAGAATCCGTTATTCCAACTAAGTTTAGATACGACCCGGGCGGCAAGTTTCCTGCCAATGCAGACGACGCATATCCGCTACCGATGGATTTTTCGCAAGGGGTGGCAGCCGTCACCGCCGTAGATGCCGCCGGACAATTGAAAGCCGCAGTGATAGATACCGCCGGAAATTTTGTTTTAAAACCAAATAAACTGGCGATGATTCACCGATTTGATGCAGATGGTTTAGCCGTGTTCTCAGAGCGCAAAGAAGGCGCAAAAGGCTTGCTCAATCGGGAAGGCAAAATAGTAGCTGCGGCACAATATCATCACATAGATAATTTTATAAATGGCTTTGCCAAAGTACGCAAGTCCAGCGGCACTTGGGGTTTAATAAACAAACAAGGGGTGGAAGTCGTGCCCACTATTTACAACCAAATAGACACCGTGTCAGAAGGATTGGTAGCCGTAAAACCGCCTTCCTCCAATCAGTGGGTGGTCATTGACACCTTAAATACTGTAATAATTCCCGGTCCCTTCACTGAAATTGAACCGTTTAAAGATGGCGTGACGATTGTAATGGAAGGCGGTAAAAACAAAATTATCAACACGAAAGGCGAGCCGATTAAACTGGCGACGGGCGAACCGCTTTTTTTTGGACAAGGTTTTTTTGGTATCAATGAATTACTGCAAAATGGACAAAAATCGAAGCGTTTTTTCTACGCCGACGCATCGGGCAATAATATTTTCGGCAGGTATTTTGAAGGGATTTCTGCGCACCGGCTTGGCGTGGCAAAGGTTTCAAAAACTTTGAATAGTCGTAAACTATTGGGTGCTATCAACATTCGAGGTGTAGCAATCGTACCGCTCAAATATGGCAATCTGCACATTCAGCCCGATGGCAATATCATCATCAACCCGCAGCGCTTTTTCGGATTGGCAGATAAAAACGGCAAGATTTTAGTAGAACCTGAGTACGACCGCATTTATCGTTTTCATGAAAAAGGCATCTTCCGGCTCGAGCGTGGCGAAAAAGTAGGTTATATTCTTGCAAAAGATAATAAGGTAGAATGGGTGTGGGAGTTGGGGAATTAACCCTACGCTGTTTTCCCTCCCGGCTAATTTTACCGCAGAGACCTTTAGTCTAATTATAGAAATCAAAAACATCCCACAAATCTCTACAAAGGCGGGCAAGCAAGTTTCCAACCATTACACCAATGCTCGCTTTGGTTCCGTTACCAAAAAACACGCTGCTGCCGCCAAGAACATACAAATACCCGCCAGCACCAGCGCATTGCGTGGGTCATCACCCAAAATGGAAGTATAGAAAAGCGGTACGGTAAGCATCCCTATAAATTGCGGAACACAAATAAAGCCATTGAAAATGCCCATATAAACGCCCATTTTCTCTCCTTTCACCGCATTCGCCAGCATGAGATACGGCATGGACATGATAGAACCCCACGCCAAACCGATGAGTCCCATACCAAATAAATAAATCATTTTATCATTTGACAGTAAAGTGGACAGAAAACCTAAACCACCTATGCTTAAAAACAAGGCGTGTGTAGCCCGACGACTGCCGATGGCTTGTACGATGCGGGGTATAAAAATCGAAATAATAAAACAAGTGATGCTAAACGCGGCAAAGCAAAGCGCGCCCCATTTGCTGCCTGCTTCAAAACCGATTCGATTCGCTTCCGGACTAGGCGCGTCAAAGGCATACTTCGCAGCCGCTAAGGAGAGATACTGCCACATCAAAGGCAAACCGTACCACGTAAAAAATTTCACCCACCACAATTGCCGCATCACTGTGGGCATTTCTGAAAGCGCAGCCAAAATATCTCTGAAAATAGGCAACAATAAAATAGCATACAAAGCAACAAAAACACCTGCTGCCCATACTAATCCCATTGTAAAACCTGCACTACGAGCCGCAAATAAACCGCCCATGATAGCTGCACCGATGGTCAAAGCTAAATGCCAAAAACGAATATTTTTCTTTTGTTCTGCTGTGAAAATGGTCGGTTTTTTATAATTTTCGTTTACCGGCGGATATTCTTTGGTGGTGTACATCGTCCAAAAAACAGTCAACAAAATAGCTGCTGCCCCGATGTAAAAAGGATAACGCACCGAGTTAGGAATATCAGAAAGCGCGGAAGCCTCCGCCGACATTGCCATGGAAATGCCAATCAAGGGCAAAATAAAAGGCATCAAATTGGCTAAGGTTTGCCCAAAGCCCACCATAAAAGATTGTATAGAAAATCCAACGGGTCGCTGTTTATCATTGAGCATATCGCCCACAAAAGCGCGGAAAGGCTCCATCGAAGAGTTGAGACCTGCATCCAATAGCCACATCAAACTGGCTGCCATGAGGACAGAGGAGGAATTGGGCATCAAAAACATGGCAATACTACCTACGATGGCTCCAATAAAAACGTAAGGCTTGCGACGACCCCATCGAGGCGACCAACTCTTGTCGGATAAGGCGCCAATAATGGGCTGTAACAAAAGACCCGTCAGCGGCCCGGCGAGCCAAAGTCCTGGAATATTGGCTTCTTCTGCGCCTAAATAGCGATAAATCGGTGACATATTCGCTTGTTGCAAGCCGAAACCATATTGAATACCCAAAAATCCAAAACTCATATTCCAAATCTGCCAAAAGTTCAACTTCGGTTTTTGTTCTGCCTCGGCTGCTATGATATCATTTTCCACTATTATTTGTGCATTCATACATTCCCTTTTTATTCCGTTTTAAATCATTATTAGAGACAAGTTAGGCGAAAAATACAATTTAATTTTAGAAAAATGATTTTGAGATAGAATAAATTTGGTTGTCGAAATAATAAAGTTGTTAATCTTATTTGCGTGTAAAAACATTGAATGTAGAGATGTTTTTCGCGGGATTTGCCAAATCTTACAAGAATATTACAGGAAAAATTAAAATGTGTAAACCAACACCACTTATATTTGATGAAAATTACAATAATATGAGTGCAAGCATATTAACCGACGAATTGAAAAAATTAAAAATTGTATCTGCTGCGGAAGGCTGGTCGTTTCTTATTTTATTATTCGTAGCGATGCCCTTAAAATATGTGGCTGGATTTCCCGAAGCGGTGCGCGTGGTGGGTATGTTACATGGCGTGCTCTTTGTGGTTTATATCATAAGCGTCATTCGAACTGCATTTGAATTCAGTTGGTCGCTCCCAAAAATCTTTTTAGCATTTTTAGCTTCTATTATTCCATTCGGTACTTTTTATGCCAATCGTAAGTTATTCAATACCGAAAAAGGAGTAACATTGCGTGTAAATGATTAAAATCTGAAATCGGCACTATACAACAGGAAAAGAATGCAATGCCATTTTCATTCATCCGTTAATTTTTGTAGCAAGGTTAAGTAATCACAGAGACTTTTGTTTCCGTATTAAAACGTTGCGGCTTTGCGCGAAAATATCGTTTAAACTTGCTCGATTACTTACCTGATAGAGACAGGCTAAAGCCTGTGCTACCCACCACTTTTTTTCTTCTCGCCCTCTGCTACCAAGCGTTTCAGATTTTCCTCCGCTTCTTTTACTTGCTTTTGCAATTGTAATAATTTGGCATTTTCGGCGGTAATTTTAGTAGCCGTGTCTTCTTTCACTTTTGTAATTTGCTCGGTCGCTTGTTGCTTTGCCAGATAAATGGCATCAGACGACTCTTTTTTTGCAGCCGTTATGTCTTTGGCAAGTTGCGTGCGGGTAGAATCTGCCTCGGCGGTGTATTGCGTTTTTTTGGCAGTCGCATCTTTGCGTGCTTTTTCTACCTCAGCTTGAGCCGTAGTGCGCGCTTCTTGCACTTGTTTGGTGAGTTCTAATTTTTCCGTGTTATTTTCCTGCTGAATTTTGGCGAGTTCATCGGCAGATTTTTGGCGGGCGGCGGTTACTTCTTTGGCGGCATGCTCTCGAGCAGCGAGGACTTCCTGCGCGTATTGCTGTTTGACTCCATCCGCTTCTTGCTTCGCTTTTTCGGTTTCAATAATCAATTGTTGCTTCGTTTTTGCCAATTCTTCGGCAGCACGTTGGCGAGTGGTGGCGACCTCAATAGCGGCGGTTTCTTTTTCTTTTGCTACATTTTCGCGCAACACGACTACTTCCGACGCGTTTTTCTCCTGAATATTTGCTTTCTCTTCGGTGGCTTTTCGGCGAGATTCTGCTACCTCCAGTGCCAGTTTTTCTTTCTCTAATACTGCATTTTCTCGCGCTTGAGCTACTTCTTCCGCTAAAGTTTCCTGTGTTTTCAGAATTTGTTCAGAAGCCGTTTTTTTATTGGTAACTACATCTTCTACTGTTTTATTTTGCTCGGATTCTGCTTTTTGACGGGCGGTTTGAATTTGCTTAACCGTTTCCTCCCGAATGCGGGTGAGTTCCGAAGAAGACGTCTCCCGGGCGGAAGCGATTTCGTCCGTGTACTCTTGTTTGGCTAATTCCAGTTTTTCCCGAATTTCTTTCAACTCTTTTGCTGCTCGTTCCCGCGCTGCCACTACTTCTTGGGCAGATGCGAGTTGAGCTTTTTGAATTTCTTCCGTAGCGCGTTGTTTGGTTTGAACAACTTCTAGATTGATTTGCTCGATTTGATTAGATGCTTTTGCTTGCGCCGATTTTACCAAATCTGCGATTGCTTGTTTGGATTTTTCAATTTCTTCCAGCGATTTTTGGCGGGCAGTCAACACTTCATCCGCATATTTTTTCTTTTGCTCGGCAGCTTGTTGCTGGGCAAGGGAGACCTCTTGGGTTAATTGTTGCTTTTGCTTTTCGTTTTTTGTTTTTTCTCCTTCAATTTCAGTTTTTAATTTAGCTTTCGTATCAGCGAGTTCTTTGCGCAAAGCGGCAAGTTCTTCATCATTCAAAGCGTTGACATCCGCTACACGTACGGTTTTCGGTTCTTTGGAAGGAGTAGCAGTTGCTGATTTGCCAGAGGTTTTTTCGTCACTGAGTTTGGGTGCTTTTTTCAGTTCGCTATCCGGCAATTTTACATCTACCACTTTGGTTCGATCCAAATTCTGATAAAAACAGTTGGCTAATTGCAAAAATTCTACTTGGCGATTCGGGTTCACCGTAAATTTTCGCATTTCCTTATTCGTATTATTTTTTACATATAGAATGGTGATATAGGAATTGGCAAACCATTCAATCGCATCCATATTGAGTTGCAGCGTGTTTTGATAGACCGGTGTACTTCCCTCTTTGCCTAATTCCCCCATTTCCACAAACCGATAGCTGCGCCGCACACCCGTCGTATCTACAAAAATGATTTCGTCCTCTTGATTCAGTTCCACCCCAGCTTTAGAATATACTTTTGCGCCAATTCCTTTATCATCACTGACAAACTCAATGTTATAACTGTAATTGGCGCGCACTACCATTACTTGTGGTTGACTTTGTACAATGCTTTTTCCATTAATAACTATATTCTTAGCAATCAGGGCATTGCAATCCTGTGCCAACATCGGCGAATTTCCTATTGCAATTGCAATTAATATTATAAAAAAAATAGCAATGTGTTTCATACTCGCTTGATTTTCGAGGTAATTTAAATCATTTGAAGCGGTTTTGAAACCATTGCCCGTTGAAAATCAGAATTTTGTTCAAAAAATGGCAAACTTTAACAAATGTTATAGTGAAATGGCAGTCAAAAATTGAAAAGTATTCTACTTTAGAAATCCCTGAAAATACAATAGGCTCGCTCACCGTCATTTGAGAAGTTACACAGTTGGAGTGAATGTACTTGTATTAAAAAATAACTGCCGCAATCACCCCCTGAAATTGTCTTATTCAGCACGGTTCAATATATTTTGCTTTCCGTATTTTTGGACTATAAAATCAATCAATTAAAAACTACAAGTATGCAAAAAATCACACCATTTTTAAGGTTCAACGACACCGCCGAAGCAGCAATGGATTTCTATATTTCTATTTTTAAAAATGCTAAGATTGTAAACGTCATGCGGCACGAAGGGAAAGTAATGAGCGGAACGTTCCAACTGGAGGGGCAAGAATTTATGGTGTTGAACGGTGGTCCACATTTTAAATTTACGGAAGCTATTTCGCTCTTTGTAAATTGCAAGACGCAGGAAGAAGTAGATGAACTATGGGGGAAACTACTCGCTGAAGGCGGACAAGAAGGGCAATGCGGTTGGCTGAAAGACAAATATGGACTGTCGTGGCAAGTAGTGCCTACTATTCTGGGCGAGTTATTGCGAGACAAAGATGCGGCGAAAGCAAAACGAGTGATGGAAGCAATGCTCAAAATGAATAAGATTGGCATACAAAAGTTGCAGGAAGCGGCGGAGCAGCGATAGGACATTCTTGTCATTTGGATAGTAGTTTTTTAGGGTATCAAGTGGTCAGGTAATTTGGAAAATGCTTATGTTTGTTTCTGAATATTACCTAAAATATTTCAATATGGACTTGCCTTTGCTACAACAACCTTACACCGTCTCTCCTGAAGCGATTCAATTCTATCAAGCCAATCAATTCGCAAAATTAAAAGGTGTTTTTAATGAAGTGACCCTGCAATATTTTGGCGACATTATCAGTGAAGAGGTCAACCGATTGAATACGACAAGTGCCGCTTTGGACGAAAGAGACACATATGGCAAAGCGTTTTTGCAAATTTTTAATTTGTGGAAACAGAACGAGGAAGTCAAAAAGTTGGTGTTGAGTAAACGCTTGGCGCAAATAGCGGCTGACCTGATGGGCGTGGAGCGGGTGCGAATTTATCATGATCAAGCACTGTTCAAAGAAGCTGGCGGCGGCATCACGCCTTGGCATGCTGACCAATATTACTGGCCCCTCGACACGAATAATACGGTCACCGCTTGGATTCCGCTGCAAGAAACGCCACTGGAGATGGGTCCGTTAGAGTTTTCGGCTAAAAGTCATCAAATCATTTTTGGTCGGGATTTAAAAATTGGCGATGAGAGTGAAGCGCAAATTCGAGAGAATTTACGAATTAATAATTTTGAACATATTGTTGAACCGTTTGAAGTAGGTGAAGTGAGTTTTCATTCTGGTTGGGTTTTCCATCGGGCGGGTGCGAATCAGTCTAATCAAATGCGTAAAGTGATGACGGTCATCTACATGGATGCGGAGGCAAGACTAAAAAAACCGGAAAATAAAAATCAAGAAAATGACTGGCACACTTGGTGTCCGGGTGCTATGGTTGGGAAGGTGATTGATACGCCGCTAAACCCGGTGGTGATGTGACGAAGCTTATCAATATAAAATGTGGCACATTTTAGAAATGCGCCACATTAGGATTTAATACCGAATCCCTACTTTTCGATAAATAAAATGTAATAACCACGCGGGTCCAATTAGCAAAAATTGTACGTCTTCGAGGAAAGAAGGTTTTTTACCTTCAATTTTATGCCCAATGAATTGTCCAATCCATGCAGCGGCGAAGATGGCGAATGATACGAGCGCGAGTTGACCGCCACTTCTATCCACCGCTTCATAAATCGCATTATTGCCAGCCAACATCAATCCGCCTACTATTACAAAACCTAAAAACATAGGAAGTGACAAGCGCAAATAATAGACCAGTGCTATTGCCAGCATGATAGCTGCCCAATTGGCAAACAGCGTGCGTTCTACCGGAAAGGGAATGGAAAAAAGAAGTCCAAACAAGCTGAACATGATAGCCGGCACGCATATCCAGTGGATGAATTTATTGGTGGCGTTTTGGTGGCTTTCGCCGTATTTGTCGAGAAACCATTGCATTGTTCTTGCCATGAGATGTCAATTTATATTTTATAAAATATGATTTTCAATTTAAAATTTGGATTCCTACGAAAATTAGCGAATAATGGTTGGGTTTTCAAATAAAAAGGAAAGATTTTAGTGGAATAAGTACAGCAAATTTTAAATGCATTAAAATAACCAAACAAGTTTGGTTTTTACAAGTCACCAAATAAGTTTGGTTTTTACAATTAATGCGCCGGAAAAACCTCGACTGCCAATTGAAGCGACTTATCGAATTCTTGCAAGTTGATGACTTCAATCTGTTGATTTTCAGCAAAATAGCTAATCATATTTTCAGTGGGCATATTGCCGGTAAGGTCGTCTTTCGCCATTGGGCAGCCACCAAAACCTTTGATAGCACCATCAAATCGCCGACAACCATTGGTGTAAGCCGCCACGATTTTTTCCTTCCAAGTGTCGGGTGTGGTGTGCAAATGCGCGCCAATTTCAAGCGTAGGATAGGCGGGGATAAGGTTGCGAAATAAATAACTAATACTTTGTGGGGAAGCGACGCCAATCGTATCCGAAAGTTGAAAAATAGAAATATTTAAATTCGTGAGTTGTTCCATCCAAGTTTGCACAATGTCCACATTCCAAGGGTCGCCATACGGATTGCCAAAGCCCATGGAGACATACAACACCAATTTTTTATTGGATTGAACACAAATTTTTTGAATTTCCTCTACTCGTTCAAGTGATTCTTCGATCGTGGCGTTGGTGTTCCGCAATTGAAAGGTTTCAGAAATAGAAAAAGGATAGCCAAGAAAAGCGATTTCGTCAAATGCTGCTGCATCTTGCGCACCTCGCTGATTGGCGACGATAGCAATTAATTTGGAAGAAGTGTCTGTTAAGTCAAGTAACCGAAGTAATTCCGCTGTATCCCGCATTTGGGGAATCGCTTTGGGCGACACAAAACTGCCGAAATCAATACTGTCAAAACCAACTTTAAGTAATTGATTAATATAAGCGGCTTTTGTCTTCGTTGGAATGAATTCTTTCAGTCCTTGCATTGCATCGCGTGGGCATTCAATTAATTTAACCATTAGAGGTTCAAGGCTTTAAGTCGTTTTGAAACGATTTGACTTGTGGCTTACAGACAGGGTCCGTTTTACAAAAACCTGTCTTATCTTTGAGAACTTTTAAAAGCAACGAATGTTGTCCGAAAATAAAGAATTGTACTATGAAAAAGAACAGAGGTTGGTTTACTTTGGTTGGATTTTTATTGGCAGGTACGGGGCTTTTTGCACTTATCTTGATGTTGGTTGGAATGCAATTATCGTTTTTGACTTGGATTGACGCATCGAGTCAACTGCTGGGTTTTGTAATAAGACTGGTGATGATTATGGTGGGTATTGTTTTAATTTATATGGCGCAAACGAGGGAAGAAGTGAGCAGTGAGCAGTAGGCAGTAAGCTCGAATCATGTACACTAATAGATGTGGCACATTTTGGAGATGCGCCACATCTTGTGCCTCTATGCGGCATCACGCATCATCTTCACGCGGTCGTGCGACTGCTGAATTTGATTGCGTTGCTCTTGTATAAGTATTTTCACAGCAGAAGAATAATCTCCATCCACATCATCTAATGCTTCTTTATATTCTTTTAATGCTGCATCATCTCCATATTCACAAGATGATAAAATAGCTTTGCGATCCCGACCTAACACCGCCGCTTTTAAATCCATATAAACGCGGTACAATTTGCCCTGAACGGTCGTGTCATCTGGGTCGAGGTCTCGCGCGTCTGCTGCGTCTACGTGCTTTTTGAGTTCATTTGCAAAACCTAAACTCTGCGTACTCCACTCGGTGAACATCATTCTCAAGTCTGCATCTTCCGTCTCTTCAGCGGCTCTTTTATAACCTTGATAACGGTCGTGATTAATAATAACTAAATCTTTTAAAGCTTCATTTACAATGACTGCCATAATTTGGATTATTTGTAGGTTAAAATAAAAATTAATATAACAAATGTGGCACATTTTTGCAATGCGCCACATTTTTATTTATATTGAATCATTATAATTACAAGCTGTCCCGCATCATTTTCACGCGGTCGTGCGATTGCTGAATCGTTGCTTTTTGCTTTTGGATAATATCTTGTAATCCGGATGGATAACTACTTACATCGTTTAATGCTTCTTTATAAGCATTTAAGGCAAAACCTTCGCCGTATTCACAAGAAGCAAGGATTGACTTGCGATCCTTTCCTGTAATAGCAGATTTGATGTCAATCCAAGTGCGGTGTAACTTGCTGGCAAAGCTGGTTTCGTCATGGTCAGGCCTGTCTTCCATATCAATATGGCTTCTTAATTCTTCGCTGAATCCACTGCTTTGTGTGCTGTAAGTAGTGAATAAGGCTTTCAAATCGGAATCTTCCGTATCCTTTGCTGCCTGTTGAAAACCTTCGTGGCGTTCGTTGTTGATAAGCACTAAATTTTCTAATGCTTCATTTACTTGCGTTGTCATAATATTGATAATTTGGGTTAATAAATGATGTTAATTATAGCGTATTTGGTATTAAAACAAAAGACTTTGATTGTTAAAGACTTGATACTTAAAAAAGATGTCGTCACATTAAATATCGAAATCTAAATCTAATATTTTTTCCCAATCCCCTACTCTATTTAGAAAACATTACGCTTCCTTTTGTTCATCGTTGTGTTCATAATCGTCTGGCACTTTATAACCTTTTTCTCGCGCCTCCGAGATGGCAATCGCCAATGCTTGCTTTCTATCCTCCACGACCGTGCCATTACTATCCTTTAATTTCGCTGCCCTCCAGCGGTGCATCGTTTCTTCAATCAATGCTTGTGCTTTTTTGGAGTACTGTGCCATAATTTTATCTTTTTTATGATAAAATAAGTTAAAGTGCCTTGGAGATGATCATCATTTCCAAGGCGCTTTAACTTACTACTATACTTTTTTGAAATTTTACGAAACTAATCCAATAACATTTTGCGCACTGCTTTCCAGCCTTCTACTTCCAACACATAGAAATAAAGCCCAGTGCCAGATAACTCGTTGGATTTAACTCGAAACTCTTGATAACCAGTGCTGTAATTAGACTCCGTCGTTTGCATCAGCCGACCTTCTACACTATAAATCGTCAACTTAACATTAGTAGCTTTCGCTAAATGAAAACCGATAATTGTTTCGTCGCGGAACGGATTCGGCTTGTTTTGATATAACGTAAACGGCTTTTCAAAAGTTAGATTGGTAGAGAAAGAAAGTTCAATATTTGTTTTAACCCCCTGATTATCATATGATTCTGCTAAAGTAGGTCGAGATTGCAAGGTCAGATAATCTTGTAAATTACCCATCGCTTTACTTTTAAAAACTAATGTAAATAACTGCTGCGAACCTGTTACGATTTGATTATTCTCCACATTCCAACTCGTCGTCAATATTCCTTGTTCCAACAAATGCAAACCAAAATTTTCTGCGGTCGCAATGCCATATTCCACATCTTGCAATTCTAATACATCTGGGTTGAAATGAAGGGTAAATTGATAGCCTGCCTTATCCGTCAAATCTGCTATAAAAGGTACGCGAACGGTTTGATCGGGTTGTAAAATTTGGTCAGGTGTTTGTATTTCAAACACAGATAATTCCGCTCCTCTGGCATTATTTTGGGGACTCGGTTGATTGACATCGCCAATTTTTACAGCCATAAAATCAGCGTCAGATTTACTCACAAAATTATTCAAATCATACCGAAGAATTTCTGGAAACGCCTCGTACCACGGATTCGCAGGCACTGGAAACTGATATTTTTTATCTACAAAACGCCAACTACTATTTTTAGGAAAATTTAAATCTATACTTAATATTAACTTTCGCAGTTGAATAACATCCAACGTTGTAATGCTTTGGGAGTTATTTACGTCTGCTGCAATGAGTTTGTAAGGAGAATTTAATAATTGTACGCCCAAAATATGTTTACTAATCAAAACAATATCATAAGTAGTTACACCTTCACTATAATTGCGATTCAAAGATGGAATCACTTCTAAAGTTCTACTTCCATAGTCCGTATTTAAAAGTGCTGCGTAGATGCCCTGTGTACTCGTTTGTGCCACTTGACTTTGTTCATTATCCAACACAACCGTCACGCCTTCTACAGGTCTATCCGTTTCTGTTGCAATTTTTCCAGTAAGCGCAACTCGATTACTCGCTCCATTACAATTTCCAATATTATCTTGTATTAAAATATAAGTAATGCAATAGGCGTAATTTCTTCCGCCACGCGTGCCGTCGGGTTGTATGGAGCGTGGATTTTTGGCATTATCCCAAGCGTAAATGGCAATGGGCACCGTACTGCCGGCATCGTCACAAGTAAAGGTGATAGACTTTTGATTGATATTCGGAACTTCGCCTGTGCGATGAATGGAGTAAATAATGGGTCCTGTACAATCTGATATTGCACTGGCTACGAAATCTTCTGCCCAAATCGTGACCGCTCCATTGTCTGCAATACTATCGCCATTTACATCCGCCGCAGGAATGACGGGCATCAACTCAGCCGCTAAACCATTGATACACACCGGCGTAGGTGCTTTGCAATCTTCTACGGTGAAAACGACGCGCTCGGAAGTCGTGTTGCCACAAGCATCTCGTACCCGTATTTCAATGCTGTGCTCTCCGAACGGGTAATTATCTTCATATCGAAATTTCGGATACTGCCCACGAATTTTTTCCCTTTGCGTGACCACCTGCCCGATGCTGTCATTGTTATAATCAATCACTACTACAAAACTGATGTCCTCCCGCGTACAATCTTCGTCCACCAAAAACGGAATGCCAATATCTGCACTGCAAGTCGCCACTTCGCTGCAAAAAGTTGAAATCGGACTCACAAACAAAACCGGCGGAATGCTGTCATAAGCCTTTATAACTTGTGTATATTTCCAGTAACCAACGGAGATTGTATCTCGCCAATAGCCAGCCGGATTGGTCGTTCCATCACAAAATTTAGCTTTCGTACCAGCCGCTGGGATTTTATCCGTTTCTATATTATTTCGGTCTATAAAGGTAGACTGCGCGTTTTTCGCGCCGGGGCGACGCAACACGTACACCGCTTCATCGCCGGGTCTGCCGTCACAATCTTCATCCCGACTGATGACAATCGGGTCGGAAAGTCCATCATATTCACACCAATTAATGACATGAAAAGTGCGCTGTATTTTAAAACACTCATCGCCACCGGTACTCAGTCGTTCATCCACTACGCTTATCGCCAATAAATCACACGCCAAAGTATTAACTTCAATAACAGTATCCCGTATTACACCACATTGACCCGCGATGTCGGCAGGGAATTTGATTTCATAATTGTGCGCTCGCAATACCGTAATCCGCTGCTGACAAGGTTCTGAGCGGTTCCCACTGCCATCTATTGCATAATAAACACGAATAATATCTCCAACGCCACAATTGTCCCGTTTGTCAATAACCGTATCACACACGATTTGCGCCCCGCAATTATCCACAGGTATAAATACACCAAAAATGGTATCCAAAAACGCGCCATTCGAGCAGGTAAAAGTAGATTGATAGCGGATAGACGGATCGGTACAAAGAATGACGGTATCCAAAGGTGGTTTGCAAGCTGGTTTTGCTTTGTCTTCAATCAAAATATCCAACCAACATTTATTATAATTATCTAAAAGGGTGCGTTTGCAATTGTTATAATTTTGAACGGTATCGCCCGGAATTCCATTTTCATTCGCATCATCAAAAACCCATAATTCTACTCGAATCGAATCATTTACATCACAACATAAAGCATCTACATATTCTTTTAAAATCGAATAAATAATTCCATTTTCTAAAGTAAATACGGGCTGGGCAGTAGCCGACAAATCTGGATTTTCGGTAAAATAGGTATCTACTTTTGTAAAATAATACAAGCCATAGGGTGATAAATTTGCGTCTTTTTTTAAAAATAGACTGGTGAATGCTTTTCCAAAAAATAATTGGGAATAAATATCCGCACAAGCCGGCTCTTCAAACGTGCGGCGGGATTTCAAACCCACGATGCCACAGTCGTCATACGAGCCTTCTTCCACGTCTTTGGCGAAGATGCGCGTGGTACCGCCTGCATTTTGCGCACTGAGCGACACATTCAAAAAGTCATTACAATTGGCGACTGGCGCGTACAAATCCAGCACCTCAAACCAGTAATCTTTAATCGCTTTGTTGTGGCAATCATCTTCCACCCGATAGCGGAATCGGTGCAAACCACGCGGAATATCAGTCACCACATCGCCCACTTTTTTATTGCCAACGAATACCTGCTCTGACATCCCAATCATTACATCCACTGTGACCTTCCAGCCAGAACAATTATCAAAAATCGTATCCGGTTTAGGAATGACAATAGCTGCCACGCAAGAAAAAATACCAGTAGAAAACGTCGGCACACAATCCCACGGGTCTTTCGGCAAATTTCCAACCGTAGGCGGCGTGAAGTCTCCTACTTTTATCAATTGATTGTAAATGAAAGCATTGCCCGGATTGCACCAGTCGTAAATGACCCATTCGCGCAGGAACGTATAGGCGTTATCACAAATTTCTACCCTCGCTTTATTCGTATAAGTAGCTGCGAGATTACAAAAAGGTTGTTTCAAATCGCGCAAGCCAGAAGCCGTTTTCACAAAAGGATAACCCGTGACCGACGGACTTGGATAGCCCGTAGAATCCACCGGAAATTCTTCATCACATTCAATATAAGTCGCATAATTCGGCAGGATGACTTCTAAAATCGTCGGCTTTCGAATGGTAATAATTTGCATACAAGAGTTGACGTTGCCCACTTTATCCGTAGCGGTAAAAGTTCGTTTGATCACCGTTGGATCGCAACTTCCGGATGGCAATTGCACAATATCATTCACACAAACCGTGATGCCGCCACAATTGTCGCTCACCGAGCCGCCGCGTGTAAACCGAGGTGAACCGTTATGTGGATAACCAGTCAGTTGTAATATTTTTTTCAGTGAAGGGCTGATTTCCAACACTTTACCATCTGCATCTGTTTTATAACATTGGAAACCATTCAGTTTTATTTTATCAAAATCATCACACACCAGCTCGCTTATCCAAGGTAATGGGTCTACTTTTTTTCCTTTTAAAATTTCGGTATTTGGTGGTTGGGTGATTTCGTCGCGGGCTACAAGCCAAGCGTAATTGCCGGTCGCTTTTGTTTTGAGGGAAGTCGTTGCTAAATAATAGGTTTGATTTTGTTTTAATGCCAATTCAATGCGAATAAACGGCTGAAACGTGCCAGCTACCCACGGATGTTGTTGTTGAAAAATAGGTAATTCAGATAAATAATCGCCCAACGCCTGCCGATTGGCTATTCTATTTCCACTTTCCGTAAAACTGATGATATTCTGGCAAGGATAATCTGTACTAAAACTGCCTTGAAAAATAGCACCCGCCGCTTCAAAATTAGAGAGCAAGACAAACGTATAAACGCCGTCTTTGGCTACTTGAAACGGTATGGTATCCACATAAAAAGGTCCCGGATCAGGCGTCTGAGAAGACAGCCAGCAAGTAAAATTACTTCTTTCAAAAGCCGGGTCCGTGTTAGAAAGCGTTCCTTCTAAAATATTGGTGTAAACCGTATTGACCACGAAATCCGTAGGTTTTGGACAGACGAGCGCAGGCGGCGACTTGTCTTCTACGCGCACGTGCCCCCAGCAAGAATTGCCGTCACTTCTATCAGTGACCACATATTTTAAAATCAATCCTGCGTATTCACTTGGAATTCTATTGTTTAAAGTGCGATTTTGGGGGTCGAATACTTCTACTTGTAGATTTTCAGAACAGGAAATGTCCACCGCATTTAGTACCATATCCGGCAAGAGGCGCACCTCACATTGATTGTCCAACCGTACATTTACAGTGTCAATACACACGAGCGGACAGGCAACATCGCTATTGGCATATTGAATGTTCGTCATTTGATCCCACCATGCAAATAGCAGTGGAATCACCCACAGGCTTAGGAATTTTAGGCTTTTCATGATTTTAGGTCGTCTTTATATTAAAGGTGATAGGGGGATTGGTTTATTGGGATCGCTCGGTCACTTGGTCACTCCCGCTCTCTTTCTCTCGGTCACTCAAATGCTCCATCTCTTGGTCGCCCAGTCTCTTGGTCGCTCAGTCTCTCAAATGCTCATAGAAAAAATTGGATAAGGTCTGTGTAAAAAAGGATTTTCTTGCGTGTTCAGCAAAATGGTTGCTCCCGCAAAGAAGCGTTCAAACGAAATAGTGGGTCAGAAGTCACGTAAAATTTAGCACACTGTAACAAAAGATAGTTTATAGAATTGCTCTTCATTACCCCATCCCTAAAGGGTGTCCACGCGCGGGAGGGTCGTTCCTTTAGGAAATGAAGGTGCGGGAGGAAATTCTAATTCAATTTTTTACAGTCTATTTAGCAAGGTATGCTCATAGTATTTTGATCACCGATAGCAAAGATAGATAAAAAACTTTTATCTATTATTCTTTTATAATCTACTAGTCGAATAAATTTCTCAAAAAAGTGTTCCAACCCGCTTTTGGTTGTTACTTTTGCGCCAAGCTAAGGAGGAGTTTTTAAGAACAGAAATTGGGAAATCAGATTTAAGTAGTCATTCCATCATCCCAAATCGTTCCACCATTCATGAAACATTGCATTATTTTATCAATTGTAATCGCGTTGCCGTTTTGCTGCTTTTCGCAAAAAAATGCCTACAAAATTGGTTGTATCGGTTTTTACAATCTTGAAAATCTGTTTGATACGCTCGATGCGCCAAATGTACGTGACGAAGACTTCACGCCACAGGGAAGCTACCACTACAATACCAGAATTTACGTGGAAAAAATGGACCATCTCGCCAGAGTCGTATCTGAATTAGGTACAGAACTTACGCCCGACGGCGTTTCTATTTTAGGAATTGCAGAGGTAGAAAATCGCAAGCCATTAGAAGATTTTATCCGACATCCGAAACTGAAAAGCCGCAATTATCAAATTGTGTGGTATGACTCGCCCGACGAACGTGGCATAGATGTAGCCTTGATTTACCAACCCAAATATTTTAAAGTGTTGAGTAGCCGGGCAGTCCCAATCCCCTTGCCAAGTAGAAACGGCGAGCGCGATTACACTCGGGACGTTCTGTTGGTGTCTGGTTTGTACGATGGCGAACCCCTGCACGTCATGGTCAACCACTGGCCCTCCCGCGTGGGTGGCGAAGCAGCTTCTCAACCCTTGCGCAATTTGGCAGCTTCTATCTGTAAAAATATTTCTGATTCGCTGATCAATGCGGACCCAAACGCCAAAATTGTAATTATGGGTGACTTGAATGATGACCCTTCCAGCCCCAGCGTGCGCCAAGTATTGAATGCCAAAGCGAAAAAAGAGCAGGTAGAGCCGGGCGGAATGTTTAACACAATGTATGATTTTTACAAAAAAGGAATTGGTACGCTGGCATATCAGGATGCGTGGAGTTTATTTGACCAGATTATCATCTCGCACGGTTTGGTGAATGAAGAAGTAGGTGGTTTTCAATTTTATCAGGCACACGTACACAATCCGCCGTATATGTTGCAACACAGCGGTCAATTCAAAGGATACCCGCTGCGTACGTATGTCGGTTCTAATTATATGGGCGGTTATAGCGACCATTTTCCGACGTATATTTCGTTGATAAAGAAGATTGCAACACCGTGATGGTACACTGATTTTTTATGATATTACTGTTTTCTTATGATTTTAAATTATTTTAGTTAAGTGTGAATGCGGGTGGGCATCCTAATAGGGTTGGGGTAAGCGAAGACAGTTTTTATCCGAAAACTTATTTCGCACTGTATTAGATACAATCATAAATTACCTTAATAAATCATAGAAATCAGTACCCTATTTTATAGTAAACCTAAAACATTTTATATCCATGAAAATCGCATCATTATTTTTTACTATTTGTATCTTCTGTGTTGCTTGTAAAAATACTCCAAAAAGCGACGAAGCAGCAGATACACCAGCTAATACGATGACTATGGCTCCTTCGGATGCGCTGTATAAGCAATTAGAAGGCACATGGCAATCGGATGACGACGCAAAAAACAAAATCCAATTTGCAGGCGCGAAGTTTCTCCGTTTCACAGACGGCGCAAAGGTAAGTGAAGAAGACCTGCGGGTACATCAGCCTTGTATAGGCGTGTGTGCGGAAGGGCGTAACCTCGGCAATAGCGCCTGCTTCATCACCGTCGGCACAGAAATGGTTGGTTGTTATTTGATTGTAAAAGTAGATGCCAATACCTTGCAATATTTTGTAATGGATGGCAGTGCGAAGACATTGTCGTTCACAAAAATAGGAAAATAGGAGGATGGGAAGATAAGAGGATTATAATGTGTTCCTATCCTCCCATCTTCCTATCCTCCCCTTTATTGCTTTACAAATTTCACTTGTTGCAATTCCTTTCCATTATACAATCGGATCATATAAATGCCATTTGTAAAGTTGGAAATATCCATTCGTTCTGTAGAATCAGATGACAAGAGCGTTTCTAATACCTTGGCACCATTGATGTTGTACACTTCTATTTTATAATCTTTATCCAAATCGCTATTTTTAATAAATAATACTTCATTCGCGGGATTTGGATAAACCGTAATTTTAGAACCAACAGGTATTGTTTCCTCCGTTTCAAAAAGTGCTGCGACTTCCACCTCTGGGTTTTCCAAAAGGCTGGCACCTGTCACTCGCAATTCCGGTTTATTACTTGCATTTTCTTTGGAATTATAAACAATGCGCGTACTATTCGTTACCGTCAAATTTTTAACTAATAGTGAGACAGACGTTGCGCCAGCACTTCTCAAGCTATTAACATGCTGCGTCAAATCCCATTCATAATATTGGCGGGTCGTACCGCTTACTGTGGCAGATGCAAGCACGGTAGTTTGAGCGGCTGGCTTATTGGTAAAGTTAATCGTCGTTTCTTGCCAAGTCTGCGAGGTCACGTCAAACACTTCTACCACAGCGGAAGGCGCATTCGTATTATTTAAATAACCATATAAACGCAATTTTACAGCAGTAGAATTCGTACTTAATGCACCGATATTAAATCGCAAATAAGTTTGATATGTATTATTAGCCGAAGTTGTATTTCTACTGCCTAACACCGTATTTGTACCGTAGTTTGTATTACTAAAACTGCCCGACCGCACGTACGCATCCGCCACAGGATTCAAAACCGTCGTTTGTAACGTGCCACTTCTAAATAAAGCAGCATTCGGAATCGCTTGTTTGGTAATGCCCGGACCTGCACAACTTGCCGTCAAAACTTCTTGTCCCGTTTTTTCAAAAAAGTCAAGCGTAATCGCGTGTTTGCCCGCTTTCAAACCGATTTGTCCAGAGCGCTCTTGATTAGAGTGCAAGCCGTCATTATTTACAACTAAGGTACTTCCAATATATAATTTGCTACCATCATCCGAAGAAGTAAAAAAAGTATAAACGCCATCCGTCGGCACCGAAATATAGCCCGTAAATCGGAATCCAAAATTCTCATTTTGCGTACGCGGCGTGATGTCAACATTTGCGACGGTTCCAGTAGCGGTCGCTGTAAGGGAAGGAAAATTAGGTAACACATTCCAATCCCCTTGATAATAAGAATAATTTAAACCATTCACTGTGCTCGCTGGATTTTCTGCTGTGCGTAAAGTAGCGGTGAAATTGGCAGTGTAACTCACATCACTGACCGGCGTGGCAATCGTTTGACTTTGTGCGCCGCCATGCGACCAACTTGTAAAAGTATAAGTCAACGCGGTGTTAATCGTCTGCGGACTCGTCGCACCAATCGTTCTTAAAACACCCTCCACACTCGTCACCGTCGTAGGCGCAGCAAAAGGTTGCCCATCCAATGTCACCGTTAAACCCTGCGGATTTGTATTCAATGTAATGGTAGAAGTAAGTGGTAAAATATCGGTGAAAGCCGTATCTGTCGCGCCTTGCGGGTCTGTGACCACTAAATATAATCTATAAAAAACATTGGCAGCCGTCTCGCCACTATTTGGAATGGTAAAAGAACCGCTCGTCACGCCCGATGGTGCCGAAGGTCCTGGATGCGTATGCGTATCATGGTGAAATATGACAAACCAATTGAATGCGCTGGCTCCTAAGTTGCCACTTTCTGGGTCCGTCGCACTTCCACTAAAATTAATAACACTTCCTCCGGCATAGGTCGCTCCCGCTGCGGGCGTTGCAATCGTTGCATTTGACGCTTGATTAGCACCTGTCACCGTCAAGGTTGCATTATTACTTGTTACATTTCCTGCGCTATTGCTCACCACGACTGAATACGTTCCGGCATCTCCAGTTGTAACGGATGGAATGGTGTAAGTAGCACTCGTAGCCCCGCCGATATTCGTTCCATTTTTCTGCCATTGATAACTTAAAGGCGCGCTGCCCGTCGCAGTCACACTAAAAGTCGCTGAATTTCCTTGCGCTACGCTGATACTTTGCGGCTGATTGGTGATAACTGGAGCCGAAGAACCGGTGTAAGTGATTTTATAAACAGCGCTATTACTTCGAGATAAAAAATATAAATTACCATCTGTTCCCGTCACAATAGATACAGGATTTCCTGCGATACTGCTGGCAAAATTAGCTCGCGTAGCAGTGCTTCCGCTCAAAGTCAACAAATCAATCCAATTGCTGCAATAATCAATATAGAAATATTTTCCAATATAAGAAGCTGGATAATTGGTAGCAACCGGATTAAAAAAGGTACCGCCCGTAATCGCGCAGCCTACGCCACCGCCAGAACCGTGTCCATAGGAGTAGACTGGATTAGTGAAAGCAGGATTGGTACTGGTTCCCTCTGCCGTGGGCCAACCGAAATTTTTTCCACCCGTCGTCGCGTCGTTAATTTCTTCCCAAGCATTTTGACCTACGTCATTTACAAATAATTTTCCCGTGCCGGGTTGAAACGTAAGCGTGTAAGGATTTCTCAAACCGTACGACCAGACTCTCAATTTTTGAGCACTACCGCTGGTGTAAGGATTTCCGGTCGGAACCGAGCCATCTGAATTAATACGCAACACTTTTCCATGATAGGTATCCAGATTTTGGGCGTGCGCTGTATTCGCATTTTCTCCAATCCCGATATATAATTTCCCGTCGGGTCCAAACTGCATCGTGCCGCCGTTATGATTGGTCGCTCCGCTGAGTGGGTCAAGATTTAACAGCACCACTTCACTACCGGCTACTGCTACATCACCATTGGCGGTGAAGCGACTGATGCGATTATTTGCAGCAGATGATAAAGTGTAATATAAGTAAATATAATTATTGGTGCTAAAATTAGGGTCGAATGCAATACCCAGCAAGCCGCGCTCGCCCGAAGAATTTACAGTCAAACTGATAAACGGCGTTGGCAACAAAGCACCATTTTTGATAATGCGTAACTGCCCGTTTTGCTGCGCCACAAAAATACGTCCATCCGGCGCGAACGCCATCACGGTTGGATTGCTAATGCCATTTGCCACTTGCACTTGACTAAATCCCGTCGGATAAGCCTGGGCTTGCATTTTTACATTCAACAACAAAAACGAAAAGGCGACAAGCGCCAGTTGAAATGTTTTTTTCCAATAAAAAGCGTGAGATTTTGTACACACATTCATACTATCAAGTTTTATTTGGATGAAATATTAAAGTACAACCAATGCCGGTCTGGGAGGGAAAAGTCAAAATAGCGGTCGTCAAAAAATTAGGTTATTAGCAAAACCTTACTTGTTAGAAGTACGAGGAATGGGTGGAAAAGTTCAGGAGAAGGATAGGTTTAACTTAAATGGGTTTGATGTTCAGCTAAACGTTAGATAATTATCTCGCTCTACTGTGCCATCTTAATAAACCCCCAAAACTGGGGATGTTTAAAGCGAATTGAATAGCTTAAATTTGCATTAATAATAATCTAAAAAATGAAATCCTAAATCAGCAAGATTGTTGATTTAACAAAAATATTTATATACATTGTATTGTTAAAATAATTATCTATATTTGCAATGCAACTACAAATAGTGTTCTTATCTGCTTCGCTAATTAAAAGCAACATTTGTCTCAACACATCAGCACTAAAGATTATAAAATAATATTTCTATTAACGTAGGTAAGGTATGGCACATTTTTGAAATGTGCCACACCTAAAATGTCATTATATCATCAAACTCAAACACTTTTATCATGAGAACTTCACTTATTTTAATAATTGTCTTGATAACCAGCGGCTTGTATGCCCAAACAACTGGTCAAGTTACCCAAGGATTAAGTACCTTGGAAAACGGACTGTGGCCCAATAAAACTTGCGCCGTCTGCTGGGAAAACCCTACGAATGCCGATGCCACGCAGCGCCTCTGGGTAAAAGATGCCGTCAACAGCACTTGGGAGCGGGAGTCCGAATTTCGATTCACGGGCTGGGGCGTGTGTACTGCCAATAGTAGAGGCATCCGTATTTTAATCGCCACGGAATGGCCCCGTGCAAAAGCATTGGGAAGCGGTTTGGATGGCATGAAAGATGGCGTGGTATTAAACTTTAATTGGATAAAATGTCCAACGGATGAAACCAGTGAGCAATGCATCAAGAAAGTAGCGGTACACGAATTTGGTCATGCGCTGGGTTTTGCACATGAGCAAAATCGGACCGATGCGCCCGACGAATGCCAAAAAGATGCGCAGGGAACCGTGGGCGACTGGTGGGTGACGGCTTATGATGCCAATTCTATTATGAATTATTGTAATCCATTGTGGAATAATGCGGGCTTGTTAAGCGAATCGGATAAATTAGGCATTCGCGTTTTATATGGTGGCGGCGGGTTCATGACTGACCCTATCATTTATGGAGTCAATACTGCTAACGATTTACTTTGGTACAAACACACGGGTCATTGGAACGGCACTTTTGAATGGGGAGCGAACGTCGGTAAAAAAGTGGGTAACGGCTGGGCACTCAAACAAATTTTTTCGGATGGAGACGGCCATTTGTATGGTATTCAGGAGAATGGCGACCTACACTGGTACAACCACAATGGCTTTCATGATGGTACTTTTAATTGGTCGCAAGCTTCTGGTGCTGTCGTAGGTAAGGGTTGGAACACGGGCTATAAAGCGGCTTTTTCCGGCGGTGGAGGCGTTATTTATCTCATTAAAGATAATGGTGATTTGATGTGGTACAAGCATTTGGGCTATCAAGATGGTACGTTTACATGGGACCCAAAAAGTGGAACCAAAGTAGGGAATGGCTGGAATGATTTTCACGCCGTTTTCTCTGGCGGCAATGGCGTTATTTATTTGATTGACAAGAAAGGCGACCTTTTTTGGTACAAACACGCTGGTTTTGCGACCGGAACGAATAGCTGGTATGGCGGCGCAACTAATAAAGTAGGTAACGGTTGGTTGGCGGTTCGGCAAGTTTTTTCTACCGGCTGGGGGCAGATTTATATGGTGGGCGCAGATGCTTCCTTGCGATATTACAAGCATTTGGGTTTTAATAATGGCACGGCTACTTGGGGCAACGGCACAGGCAATAAAGTGGGCACTGGCTGGTCAGCACTAAAAACGATTGGCATGGGCGGTATCAATCCTCCACGTATAAGTATTAATACGAAGACAGAAATTTCGGCTACCCCGAATGTTTTTAAAGTAGTGAAACCTTAGTGTTTATTGGGGTTTGAAATATGGAAGTCGTCAGATGTTGAAATTCATCTGACGACTTCTTTTTTATCCTCCTATCTTATCCTCTATTTCAACTTCCCACACGCCTCTCCAATCCGTTCAATCGCTTTTCGCAATTTTTCTTCCGAAGCGGCATACGAAAGCTGTGTTGTTAAATTTATGGTTATGATTGGTCTTTTTACTTACAAAAATTAAGAGATAATTAATGATATGCCTATTGCGAGGTCTGAATTAATTAGACAATTTGCTTCATCATTCAATCTAAGTAATTGAGCATATTTAAACCACAGAGTTTACAAAGTTTCACAGAGAGTTCTATTTGATAATCAACACTTTGCGGCTTTGCGTGAAAATTGGCGATTATTTACGCCAGACTACTTACTGTAATTGTAAAGATTACGTTACTGCTTATTCCGCTTGGAAAAACGTACCCTAGTAAAACCGAACACATCTTACTTGTACTACCATCAAATTTATACTGCATTAAACTTTTCTTACTGACGCCTGCGCTTCTTAGGTGTAGGTGTTGTATCCATCTCACGCTGGTTTGAGTATCATCATATAAAAATTACTAAATAATTTTCAAAAAATAAATACACCAATCATGAAAAAGATGAGTTTTTTCATAGTAACATTCCTATTTATTGCATCTTATGCCAGTGCGCAAATCATGCGCCCCCGCCCTCAACCACCAATAATGAAACCAAAACCACCCGCTCAGGAAACGCCGGTCATGAAGCCACCTTTACCTCCACAGCCCGAACCGGAACCGCAGCCGCCAGTAATTGTTGACAACGATCAGGACGGTATAGATGATAATCTGGAACATCAATTGTTAGAACGATTCAGGCCTTTTTATCTATTTTCCAATGATGGTGGCGATGAGAATTTCCGACCGGTTGATGCCCTATGGTACTTGAATCAATCGGAATTACTTACCAGTGGAGATGAAGATGAAAAACCGATTATTGCTAATGATCAGTACCTTATTGGTGCGATTCTTTTTAAGGATGGAAAATTTGGTTCGTCTGATATTATGCAAAATCCTCAAAAAACAGATTATCACATCAATCCATTACATAATATAAATGGTATGGATGAACCCGGTCGCCATGGAAATACTTGGGATATCGTTTTAGCGATTAAAAATATTGGGTTGTACGGACACGTAGTACCTGTTAAGTTAACAGACCCTTTTTCTTACGATTTCTCTACCGTGCATGATGGATATGCAGTAGGAAAAACATATTATAAGATAGAATATTGGCAATTTTTTGGATATAATAGCGCCAATAAACCTTTTGATATTGGTGACCATGAAGGAGATTGGACTTCTATACAACTGCTATACGACCGTGAATACCAAATTATTAGAAGTGTATTTCATTTTGCACATGGCATCTTATTCCGGTATGATATGACGGATCAAAATAAAAGAAATTCTCTTATTTTTAACATACCGGAGGGCGAAGTTCAAGAGTATCATGGATTTATTAACTACAGTACCGCTTCTTTAGACTTAGCGCACTTAGGTTCAGAGGCAAATATTGTAAGAAATGACGATCAGATAAGGTTAGCCCAAAATAATCTGGTTCGGTTTTATAAAGACCCTCAAACGGGTGCATTTGACCACCCAATGGTTTATATAGAACATGGCGCACACGAATTTTATCCGAGTGAGCATTGGAATTTTACCGGTGCTCCAAATCATAATGGAAAAAGCTATCATTATTTAACCGCAACTCCTCCTAATCTTGGAGAAGTAGAGCATCCATTACAGGAAGTTGCTGGGGCAGAAATTATTCTTAAATTCAATGGCTATTGGGGGGCGTATGGCAAAAAGAATACACCAGCACAAGGACCTGCTTTACATCAAAATTGGCTTTGGCCCGCCTCCAGTTCTATTCGCTGGCAACTACCACGAGAGCTAGGATTTTAAAAAGATGAGAAGTGTAAATAACACAAAAGTCGTCAGATGTTGAAATTCATCTGACGACTTCTTTTTTTATTCTCCTATCTTCCCATCCTCCTATCCTCTACTTCAACTTCCCACACGCCTCCCCAATCCGTTCAATCGCTTTGCGCAATTTTTCTTCCGAAGCGGCATACGAAAAACGCACACAATTATCCGCACCAAAAGCAGAGCCAGTCACAATCGCAACGTGGGCAGTGGTTAGAATATATTCACTAAAATCATCGGCATTATTCACTACAAAATTGCCGTCACTTTTACCAAAGAAATTGCTAATATCCGGGAAAAGGTAGAATGCACCATCAGGACGATTCACTTGAAAACCCGGAATTTTACTGGTCAATTCTACCACCAATTCGCGGCGACGCTCAAAAGCATCACACATATCATAAGTGGGTTTCATGTCGCTACCGAGTGCAAACGCCGCCGCTTTCTGACCAAAGGAAGTTGCGCCGGAAGTGATTTGTCCTTGCATTTTATTACAAGCATCCGCTATCCATTTTGGAGCACCGATGTAACCCAAACGCCAGCCCGTCATCGAAAAACCTTTGGAAAAACCATTCACGGTCACCGTGCGGTCTCTCACATTTTCAAAAGCACCGATGCTCACGTGCTTGCCAATAAAATTGATATATTCATAAATTTCGTCGGACACAATCGTAATTTGTTCATGCTGCGCCACCACATCCGCAATGGATTTCAATTCGTCATGCGAATACACAGAACCCGTTGGATTACAAGGAGATGAGAATAACAAAATTTTGGTACGCTCCGTTATCGCCGCTTCCACTTGCTCGGCAGTCACTTTATAATTCTGTTCAATACCGGCAGAAACTAACACTGGAATTCCATCTGCCAATTTCACCAATTCCGCATACGACACCCAATACGGCGCCAAAATCACCACTTCATCACCTTCATCCACCAGCGATAAAATCACATTTGCAATAGATTGTTTAGCACCATTTGACACCACAATCTGACTCACATCATAGTCCAAATTATTATCCCGTTTGAATTTCGCTTGTATCGCTTTGCGCAATTCTACCAAACCCGGCACGGGCGTGTATTTGGTAAAACCTTCGTCCAATGCTTGTTTAGCAGCTTCTTTAATGTGTTGTGGTGTGTCAAAATCAGGCTCGCCCAAGCTCAAGTCAATCACTTCAAAGCCTTTGGCGGCAAGGTCGCGCGCCTGCTGTGCCATTTTGATAGTAGCAGATTCTTCCATGCGCTGGATGCGGCGGGACAATAACGATGTCAGTACAGATTCCATTTTATAATTTGTTTAACGTTTCAGGTTGATACTTTAAATTTATCTATAAAAACCCAGCAAAAGTAGTTTTTTTTAAAATGAGATGCAAGTATAAATAGACTGTGCTGGTATAATCGTCCAACGTCACTGGAAAGGTGTGCCACACTTTGGAAGTGCGGAGATGCAAATATGAATAACAGTGCCGATATAATCGTCCAACATCACTGGAAAGGTGTGCCACACTTTGGAAGTGCGGAGATGCAAATATGAATAACAGTGCCGATATAATCGTCCAACATCACTGGAAAGGTGTGCCACACTTTGGAAGTGCGGCACACCTTTACTATCTTGCCGCCGCAAACTGCAACACTTGTATTATGAGCAAAAAGAAGCCTGCCAAACCAAAACCGAGGACACAGCCGCAACTGGCTGCCAACAGAACCGTGCCTACGCCTGCCAGAACCGTAAAACAAAGACCGACTCCACCAGTCATCGAAAAAACAGTCATTACATCGCCGCAGGATTCATTATATCGCCGTATCTTTTGGATTTCAGCTTTAGCCATACTGCTGATAACCAGTATTTTATCCATCGGCAGCGGTATCAATGCGGATGACGAATATCAAAATGATTACTCCAATAAATTGGTTTCCTACTACGCGACGGCTGGCAAAGACACGAGTGCTTTAAATATTCCACGTGGTAATATGCACTTGTACGGCGGCTTTTTTGACTTGACTACGGGCTTGATTAACAAGGCATTAGGTTATGATGATTTCGATATGGGGTATCATAATGTGCGACATATTTTCAATGCGATAATGGGCGTGCTGGCGATGGTATTCGTGGGCTTGACGGCTGCTGCAATTGCCGGTTGGCGAGCAGGGATTTTGGCTTTATTCTTTATGTTTTTATCGCCTCGTTTTTTGGGACATTCGTTTATGAATCCGAAAGATATTCCCTTTGCGGCGGGCTTTGCAGTGGCAAATTATTACACGATTTTGTTATTACAATCCATGCCAAAACCCAAGTGGAGCACGCTTATCGGCTTGGCGCTGGGCATCGCGCTGGCAATAGCGACGCGGGCGGGCGGCTTGCTGTTGATTGCATATCTCGGCTTATTTATGGGTTTGGATTTCCTATTTAAATATGGGTTTAAAGGCATTTCAACACAAGGCAGTTTGGTTGGACGATATGCGGTTTACGGCATCGGCGTAGTCGTTGTAGGTTATATTTTAGCAATTTTAACGTGGCCCTTCGCATTGCAAAGTCCGATTGCCAATCCATTAAAAGCGTTGTCCGAATTTTCAGAATTGGGTGTAAAGATTCGCTTATTATTTCAAGGGGAGAATATCATGTCCGATAATACGGCTTGGTATTATCCGATTATTTGGATTGTAAAAACGGTTCCACTTTTTGTGTTAATTGGCTTTGTTGGTGGATTGGTGTGGATTGGGCATTTATTAAAACAATATCAGCGAGTTCCCGTATTACTAATGTTTTTTGCCACTTTATTTCCAATTTTTTACATTATTTATAAAAATTCGATTTTACATGATGGCTGGCGACATTTAATGTTTATTTATCCGAGTATGGTCGTGGTTGCCACACTGTTTTGGATGCAATTAGAATCATTATTTGTCAATCAAAAATCTAATATAAAATACGCTTTTTATGGCATTTTGGGTATTTTATTATTAGAACCGACCATTTTCATTATACGAAATTTACATTATCCTTACGTTTATTTCAATCCGATTGGCGGCGGTTTGAAAGGCGCTTTTGGCAATTATGAAACCGATTATTGGGGCGTGAGTACCAAACAAGCCCTTGATTGGATGGAGCAGCAGGGCATTTTGAAAGAAAATATGCAGGATACGGTGGTAATCGCTACCAATTTTTATCATCCGGTGAGTCGGTTAGTAGGTAAATTCGACGGCAAAGTGCAAGTGAAATATACGCGCTTTAACAATCGCTATGCGGAAGAATGGGATTATGGGATTTACCCTTCCCGCTACATCCGTGGACCACATTTGCGTGCCAAAAAGTGGCCCAATAGCCGCGCCATTCATACGATTTATGCAAACGGCGTGCCTTTGACCGCTATTGAAAAAGACGTAGACCATTTCGTGTATCGGGCCGAGCAGGCTATAAAAGTACAAAACTGGCAGACTGCAATTGATGAATTGCAAAAAGAAATCGCACAACATCCTGATAATGAGATCGCTTGGCAAGATTTGACAAACGCGCATATCAACGCTGGAAACTTCCAACAAGCCGTAGATGCTGCCAAAAAAGGATTGGAAGCCGCACCACAAAACGAGACTTCACTCTATTCCATGGGTTTAGCATATTTAAATCTAAATAATATATCAGAAGCCATTAATGCTTTATCAGAAGCGATTAAAGTAAATGATGAAAATGCGGTTGTTTATTATTATCTCGGACTTGCGTATCAACAACAACAAAATTGGACGGAAGTTATTAATAATGCGAATAAAGCTATTACATTAAACGGTCGTTTCAAGCAAGCGTACGAACTGGCAGCCCTCGCCTACCAACAAATGGGCGATGCGGCCAATGCACAACGGTATCAGGAAGCAGCAGCACAGTTGTAATGTTTGGGAGTTTGGAGGTTTGGAAGTTTAAACGGTCAAAGTTAGAGAACATGAACACATTAACACACAAACACTTGAACACAACACAATGAATTATAAATTACTATTTCCAACGTATCGCAACCGGTTTAATTTTGTAAATAAAGCGTTACAACAATATGGACGTTTTGATAAAGGCTTGAGTCTCGGCACGGGTGAAGGGGATTATGATGCGATGATTGCAGCACATTGTAATAACTTGGTCGCTTGTGATATTAATGAGCAGGATGTAAATTTTGCAAAAGCACTCAATGCAAATGTCCCAAATTTAAAATATCAAGTAGAAAACGCGCTGAAATTATCTTTTGCAGATAACTCATTTGATTTATTGGTGTCGGTAGAAGTGATCGAACACGTGGGAAATCCTGCGAAAATGGTGCAAGAAATTGCGCGCGTGTTGAAGCCCGGCGGTACGGCTATTATTACATTTCCGTCTAAAGATTTTCCGATTACGTATGACCCGGTGAATCGCTTGAATGGTGGCGAGCGCAAAATTGCACAAGGCGCGTACGCTTTCGGTCACGAGTATTTAATTCCGCCTGTGGAGTTTAGAAATTGGTTGGAAAACAATCAATTAGATATTATAGAGGAACGAAATATGAGCGGTTACATCGTGGGCTTTTTAGAAATGTATTGGACGGGTTTGATTCAGCGTTTTTTTAAAGCCAATTCTCAAAATGTATCCGGTCAAGCCGAAAAGAAATTGCAATTGCGCCCTTCTACCAACGCGCCGATGCTGACGTTTGTAACGGATGGCATTCTTGGCGTAGACCATGCTTTGTTTAAAAATACAAAACATTCGGTTGGCAAGGGCTTCGTGATTCGGAAATAAAATATGCCGCACTTCCAAAGTGTGGCATATTTATAATGAAATATTTACAAATAGGTTTTGCACACTTTTGAAGTGCGCCAAATCTCATCTATCAGTATGAATCCACATCTCCTACCCATTTTACAGTCAAAAATCGAAGAAGCGCAGCTCGGCGGCGGACAAGACCGCATTGACAACGAGCACAAAAAAGGCAAACTCACCGCGCGCGAACGCATTCATTTTCTATTGGACGAAAGTAGTTTTGAAGAAATCGGAATGCTGGTGTTGCACCGCAGCAATGACTTTGGCATGGAAAAGCAACGCGTGCTCGGCGATGGCGTGGTGACGGGTTACGGCACGATTCATGGACGATTGGTGTACGTTTTTGCACAAGATTTTACGGTTTTTGGTGGTTCCCTTTCGGAAACACACGCCGAAAAGATTTGTAAAATAATGGATTTGGCGATGCAAAATGGCGCGCCGTTGATTGGGTTGAACGACTCTGGTGGAGCGCGGATTCAGGAGGGCGTAAGTTCACTGGGCGGTTACGCAGATATTTTTTATCGCAATGTAAAGGCTTCTGGGGTCATTCCGCAAATTTCTGCGATTATGGGTCCGTGTGCGGGTGGCGCGGTTTATTCGCCTGCGATGACCGATTTTATTATCATGGTAGAAAATACGTCATATATGTTTGTGACGGGTCCGAATGTGGTCAAAACCGTTACAAATGAGGAAGTTACATCGGAAGAATTGGGTGGCGCATTTACCCATGCAACTAAATCCGGCGTGACCCATTTGATTGCTGCAAATGATTTGGATTGTATTGAAAAAATAAAAAAACTTCTGAGTTATTTACCTCAAAATTGCGAAGAATCGCCTGCAAAATTACCGTTTGAAATAGGCGAAGAGACCCGCGGGCAGTTGACCACGCTCCTACCCGACGATGCGCAGCAGCCTTATGATATGCGGGACATCATAGAAGGCATCATAGATGAAGGCTCTTTTTTTGAAATACATAAAGAATATGCGGAGAATATTGTGGTTGGCTTTTCTCGAATTGCGGGGCGCAGCGTGGGTATTGTAGGCAATCAACCGATGAATATGGCGGGCGTGTTGGATGTAAATAGTTCTAAAAAAGGCGCGCGTTTTGTCCGTTTTTGTGATAGTTTTAATATTCCATTACTTGTTTTGGTAGATGTGCCAGGTTTTCTGCCCGGTACGGACCAAGAATGGAATGCCATTATTACAAACGGCTCTAAGTTATTATATGCTTTCAGTGAAGCGACCGTGCCGCGCGTGACCGTTATTACAAGAAAAGCGTATGGCGGTGCTTATGATGTAATGAATTCTAAACACATTGGTTCGGATATGAATTATGCGTGGCCCTCTGCCGAAATCGCGGTGATGGGCGCGAAAGGTGCGTCAGAGATTATTTTTAGAAAAGAAATCCAAGCAGCGGCTGACCTGGCGGCAATGTTATCCGAAAAAGAACAGGACTATAAAGAAATGTTTGCAAATCCTTACCGAGCCGCAGCACGCGGTTTTATTGATGAAGTGATTGAACCTAAAGACACACGCCGAAAATTAATTAAAGCGTTTGCAATGTTAGAAAATAAAGTGGCGCACCTGCCGAGGAAAAAACATGGAAATATCCCTTTGTAATAGATACCAGATTAGGAGATGCCAGATATCAGACTATCTCATATCTTATCGCTCTACACAAACACATTAACACACAAACACCTTAACACAACAAAGAATGATTCAAATCTTCGTCACCGGCGGCACTTTCGATAAGGATTATAATGACATCAAAGGCGAGCTTTTTTTCAAAAATACGCACCTACCTGAAATGTTTGCGCGCGGACGTTGCACCCTGGAAATAGATGTAAAAACCCTCATGATGATTGATAGCTTGGAAATGACGGAAGCCGACCGCGAAATTATCGCTCACAACTGCCGACGCAGCGCCGCCACCCAAATTATTATCACCCACGGCACCGACCGCATAGTAGAAACCGCCACGTACTTGGCACAAACCAATATTGACAATAAAACCATCGTACTCACCGGTGCCATGATTCCCTACGCTTTTGGACATTCCTCGGATGGTTTTTTTAATCTTGGAAATGCGCTGGCATTCGCGCAAAGCCTGCCGGTTGGCGTGTATGTGGTGATGAATGGACGTTATTTTGACTGGCACAATGTAAAGAAGAATACGAAGACGGGCAATTTTGAAGAGATAGGAGGATAGTTATGGGGTGATAGGGTCACAGGTTTGTGGGGCGATGCTTGACGAAGACATTAAATAACTAAATACGGAGAGAAAAACTTTGTGTCTCTGCGTGAAAAACGTCCAAGTGATAAGCTTTGCGTCCTCTGTGCCTCTGCGGTTAAAAAAGAATGCTGTGAGGGAATGCAAAAAGTGACCAAGTGACGCGAAAATCAAATCTGCGTTATCTGCGAAATCTGCGGGAGAAGAATAACGGAGCGAATCTCAAAATATCTTCCCAAAATCAAGGAAATCAATCCAATTAATCTTAAAATCCTACGAATCCAAGTTATCTTTGCTGTTACTTTTCCTGAGCCTCGTCATTATATCTATCGTTCCTTAGCAAGGACGTACACGCTGACAATCAAAACACAACTCGACAGTCGTCCTTTGTACAAAAAGCCAAATCCCTTTTGCAATGGCTAATTTTCAAGGGCGTTTATAAATTTATTTCATTAATATTGCACAAAATCAAACCACTTCAATCCACATGAAAAGATTATTGGTCATTACCTTTTGTATGCTCCTGTGTGGTATCGGTGCGGTGTGGAGCCAAAATCAACCGGACTTTTACGATACGAAAACCGTGCAGGCAGTCAGCATCACGTTCAAAGAAAAAAACTGGCGCGATATCCTCGATTCCTTGCGGTACAACGGCGATGGACTCCTCAATGGCACCGTAGAAATTAACAAGCAAAAGTTTGAAAACGCAGGCATTCGCTATCGCAGTGCGCGTGGTTTTCAGATTGGCGGCAAGCACAACAGCCTCTACGTGCAACTACCAGAAGGCAAGCCGTACCAGGGCTACGCATCCTTAGAACTATCCAATGCCGTGCGCGACCCAAGCGTGGTGCGTGAAGTATTGGCCGCGGAAATCGCTCGCAAGTACATGCCCGCTCCAAAAGCAAACTACGCCAAAGTGATGGTGAATGGCAATTACTATGGCTTTTTTGTCAACATCGAATCGGTCAATGGCAAGTTTTTACAGACAAATTTTGGTAGCAGCGACGGCGATTTGTATCGGGCTGCTATTTCTACCACACAAGCAGTTCCTGACGGTTGTCCAAAGGAATCTTATGCTTCTCTAAAATACGAGGAAAATCAAGCGTGTTACACTTACAGCTACGACCGCGTGAATAAAAATGCTTGGAATAGTCTCATGGAATTAACGGATGTGTTAGCCAATCGTCCGGCTAATATTGAGACTGTCTTGAATGTAGACCGAGCGTTATGGATGTTAGCTTTTAATAATGTGACCGTTAATTTGAATAGTTACACCGGTTTTCCGACGCAAAATTATTACTTGTACAAAGATGCCAGAGGACAATTTAACCTAATTTTGGGTGATTTGAATTTTGCATTCGGAAGCTACAAACGAATAGATAGCGGTTCCGATTTGGAAATGAAACCTTTGATTCAATTAGATCCGTTGCTCCACGCAGACAATAAAGACAAACCACTTTTGAATCAATTGTTGAGCAACGAAACCTACCGCAAAATGTACCTGTCGCACATGCGCACGATTTTACACGACAATTTTGCAAAAGGACAATATGAAAAACGGGCGAAAGAACTGCAAGATTTGATTAAAAAAGCTTGGACGGAAGACCCGAATAAAGAATACAACATCACCGATTTTGACCAAAGTTTGATTGCAACGGTGGGCAAGCGCAGCCGCATCCCGGGATTGACCGAATTTATGGCGCAGCGGGCTGACTTTTTAAAGCAAGATGCGAACCTTTCCATCCTACCGCCGGACCTTACCGCTGTAAAAGTGCTGCCGCGCGAGAAATATTCGCAGAGTAAAGCCGAAAGTTTCAAAATTCAAGCGAAAGCTGGTCAGTTTGCCAAAAATGTACGCGTTTTTTACCGTTTTGATAATACGCAGCCATTCTTGGAAGCACCGATGCAAGACAACGGCACAAGTAACGACGAGAAAGCTGCCGATGAAATCTTTGGTGCAGAAATAAAACCCGAAGGCAGCGCTCGGTTGATTGAATATTACATCGTAGCAGAAAACGCCAAGGCAATGAGTTTTGACCCGCCGCGTTATATGTACGAACGGCACAAAGCGAGTTTGGACGAGTTGAATAAATGATAAATTGTTGAATTGTTATATTGTTGAATGGCGATACTGCCAAATTGCTATAAGCCCATTGTCAACGTATGAGAAGCAATCTGACCATTTAACAATATAATAATTTTTTAAAACCTTCAATGTGCTGGCTTGTATGTTGAAGGTTTTATTATTGAATTACACAAATTTGAGAGGTCTGGCATCTGGCATTTAACTATCTGGCATCCAACCTCTGGCTTCTAAATCAAAATTTATGCGGCTCTTTCCTTTATTCCTTCTCCTTTTTTGCAATACATATTTAGTATCAGCGCAGGATTTGTATAATATTAATAAAATTACAGAGATTAAAATTACATTTAAAGAACCCAATTGGCACACTATGCTTGATTCGTTTAAACGTGCCGGAACTGAGACGCGGCTCGTGGGCGATGTCCTTATCAATGGCAAAAAGTATGAAAAAGTAGGGATTCGATATAAAGGAAATAGCTCGTTCAAAAGTGTGAGCGAAGACGGGCATTTAAAGTTGCCATTTAACATTAAGATAAATGAAGTAAATAAAAAACAAGCCCTGCCCGGTGGATACAATACACTCAAATTGAGCAATGCCTTCCGCGACCCAAGTTTTGTGCGCGAGTTATTAGCCTACGAAATCGCTGCCAAATATATGCCCGTGCCGGATGCCAACTTCTGCAAAGTGTACGCCAATAACCAGTATCTGGGGGTTTATCACAACGTAGAATCCATTGACGACCCATTTTTGAAGCGGCATTTTGGATCGGATAATGGCGTACTCGTCAAGTGCGACCCGGATTGGACGGTGGAACAAGTACCCGGTTGCCCGGATTCGGATAAGTCGTCCTTGATGTACATCGGCGGTGATTCGACTTGTTATATGCGTTTTTATGAAATGAAAGATAAGAATGGCTGGCAATATTTTATCAATTTTACAAAAGCATTAAATCAAGAGCCAGCTAAAATTGAAACAATGCTGGACGTAGATCAAACGCTGTGGATGTTGGCTTTTAATAATGTGTTGGTAAATTTAGATAGTTACACGGGGTTATTATGTCATAATTATTATTTATATAGAGATTCGCTTGGCGTGTATCATCCACTTATTTGGGATATGAATATGGCTTTTGGCGGTTTTAGACGTATTACAGAAAAAGCAGAATTGTCCATAGAAGAGTTGCAAAAATTGAGTTTGTTTGTGCATTACAGTGATAAAAATCCGAAACGCCCTTTGATTTCCAAATTGTTAGAAAATGATTTATATCGAAAAATATACCTCGCGCACGTCCAAACGATTCTGAATGATAATTTTGCAAATGGACTTTATTTAAAACGAGCACAAGCATTACAAAAATTTATTGACCTACATATCAAAGCGGACGCGCAAAAGTTATACACCTATGAAGCATTCCAACAAAACCTACAACAAACAGTCCCCGCCGACGAAGTCCAAATCACAGGTATCGTGGAAATAATGCAAAAACGGACCGAAATATTAATAAATCATCCTTTATTACAAAAAGAAGCCCCCAAAATTACTACCGTTACACATAAACAAAATGACCAATTATTAGTCGTCTCCGCGAAAATTGAAGCCACTCAAAAAGCGTGGCTCTTCTATCGCTATGGCAAAAGCAATTTTACAAAAATAGAAATGCAAGCCGCCGACAGCATTAACTGGACTGCTTCCATTGATTATCAAAAAAATGCCCAATATTACATCGTCGCAGAAGGCGAACACGCCGCTCGACTCTCGCCAGAGCGCGCCGGGCACGAGTTTCACAAAATAACCACGCCGTCAGTTACACCTGTAAAAAGCAAACCCAAACTGTGAATGTAATGAAAGTGTCTGAACTGTGATTTTTTGTAATTTTTGTAATGAATATGATTTATGACAAGCCCTGCGTCCTCTGCGGTTAAAAAATGCGGTGAGACCGCCTGTAAGAAGTGTAAAAAACTTTGCGTCTTTGTGTGAAAAACTATCTACGGTAAAAAAGGGCAAAAAACGCAGCAGTAAAAATTATCCTATAAAGAATTACGCACCACTAAATAAAAAGGATTGGCAATATGTTCCCGACCATTTTCTAAGACCATCCGTGCTGCCGTTTCGCCTAATTTTTCAAAATCTGTGGAAACAACCGTAATTCCATTTAGCAAAATTTCTTTAAGTGGTGTTTCATTATACGAAATAATACCAACGTCTTTTCCTACTTTATAACCCAAGTTTTTTACTTTTTTAATTAAAATAACTAAATCATCTTCCATGAGATTAATGTAAACTTCCTGTTTAGCAATCGGCTCTTGTTCAATATCACTCACAATACGGAAATCAAAGGCATATTCGGAGCAAAATCGTTTAAAACCAGTTAATATTTCTCTGGCATGATAACTGTATTCCGGGAAAATGATTTTTATTTTTTGATATTTCTGTAATAAATCCAGCGCTTCGGTTAAGGCATTGTAAATATCTTTTTCAAAATCCTGATACACCGCTGCGTATTCACCTATGATACCATCTATTTTTTTATCCAATAAAATCAATTTTTGTTTCGGAATTTGGTTAATGACTTCTTTTAAATCCGCACCGCCATCCAAAAAATGCGCAATAATCACAAAATGCGTGTAATCTCGATCTTTATTTTCCAAAATCCATTCCTTAAAGAGTCGATAATTATTATGATAAATAAAAAAATCAATGGAAGCCTGTTCGCCCAAAGCATTCGCAAACGCATTGTAAATAATCTGTTTATGCGCACTCAATTTATTAAATAGCAAAAATACTTTTGCCTTCCGTTCTAAATGAATATTTTTTACATAATAACCCTTGCCCGGCACTGATTCTATGATACCTATTTCTTTCAATTCTTCATACGCTTTTACGACCGTATCCCTGGAAATATCAAATTGAATCAATAAGCGATTAACCGAAGGTAATTTATCTCTTTCTTTCAGATCGCCCTTTTCAATGCTAGTAAGGATAGATTGAATAATTTGTTTGTACTTTGGGGTTTTTGAATGCTCGTTTATTTGGATAATTTGATTCATTGCTTACATTTATTTTGCAGAACAGTACAGCACACTTTTCCGTCGAATCCAGAACGGTACAGCATACTTCCCGTCCAAAGTTTAGCTAAATTTGGGACATTACCTTAAATTATTAGAAAAAAATGGAAATTCAGACCTATAAATATGTCAATTACCTGTGGAACGAAGCTAAAGCTACAGCACTTGCAGGAGATGAAATCGCTTTATTTCTATATCGTTCTAATATTCTTGGTGCGGATTTGCGCATTACCAACTACGGTGGCGGCAACACTTCTTGCAAAACCATCGAAAAAGATCCGCTTACGGGCGAAGAAGCCGAAGTGATGTGGGTGAAAGGCTCCGGTGGCGATATTGGTACACTGACTCGCGCAGGAATCGCTGGACTTTATACAAAAAGATTACATGCACTCAAAAATATTTATCGCGGACTGGAATTTGAAGATGAAATCGTGCCGTTGTTACAATATTGTTTATTCGATTTGAATAGTGCTGCACCTTCGATTGACACGCCGTTACATGGCTTATTACCGTTCAAACATATTGACCATTTGCATCCTGATGCTTTGATTGCAATAGCCGCAGCTAAAGATAGTGAGGCAATTACACATGAAATTTGGGGCGATACGATGGGTTGGATACCTTGGCAACGTCCAGGTTTTGATTTGGGTTTAAAATTGGAAAAATGTTTGAATAATAATCCGAATATTCAAGGAATCGTACTGGGTGGACACGGTTTATTTACTTGGGGTAATACATCTTATAATTGTTATTGCAATAGTTTGGAAGTTATTGAACAAGCATCTGAGTATATTGAAGCACGTTTAAATAAAAAACGTCCGGTTTTCGGCGGTGCGAAAATGGAAAGTTTGTTACAACAAGAACGTCGAAATCAAGCTGCGAAAATTGCGCCGATGCTGCGTGGTTTATGTTCCAGCGAAAAGCGTATGATTGGACATTTTACAGACGACGAGCGTGTAATGGAATTTATAAATAGTCAGGATTTAATAAAATTAGCGCCACTCGGTACGTCTTGTCCCGACCATTTTTTGCGCACTAAAATTCAACCCTTGGTTTTGCCGCTTGCCGCGAATGCTGATTTATCGAATACTATTGACTTAAAATCAATCATAGAACCTGCTTTTACACAATACCGAAAAGAATATGCCAATTATTACAACACTTGTAAATATCCAAACAGCCCTGCGATGCGTGACGCAAATCCAGTGGTGATTTTATATCCCGGCGTCGGAATGTTTGCATTTGCAAAAGATAAACAAACGGCACGCGTCGCCAGTGAATTTTACATCAATGCCATCAACGTAATGCGCGGTGCAGAAGCGATTTCGGAATACACCGCATTGGCTCGTCAAGAAGCTTTCGACATTGAATATTGGCTGCTGGAAGAAGCGAAATTACAGCGGATGCCGAAGGGAAAACCTTTGTCTCGTCGGGTTGCAATTATTACTGGTGCAGGTGGCGGTATAGGAAAAGCAATTGCCGATAAACTGGCTGCTGAAGGTGCAAACGTGGTGCTGACGGACATTGTAGAAGACCGCTTGAAAGAGGCAAATGCTACTTTTAAAAGAGATATTGCAACTTATTCCATTTGTGATGTAAGTAATGCCGATTCCATTGCAAAAGCCTACGAAAAAGCTTGCTTAGAATTTGGTGGTGTAGATATTGTTATTCATAGTGCAGGATTAGCTATTTCTAAATCTTTGAATGACACTACTTTAATTGATTGGAATCTATTACAAGATGTATTAGTCAAAGGGCAGTTTTTAATGGCACAAAAAGGAGTGGAGATCATGCGAAAGCAAGGTTTTGGCGGTGATATTATTCATATTGCCAGTAAAAATGGCTTGGTCGCAGGTCCAAATAATGTAGCTTATGGCACGGCAAAAGCAGCGCAACAACACATGACGCGCCTCTTAGCAGCCGAGTTGGGCAAGGAAAAAATTCGGGTCAATACGGTCAATCCCGATGGGGTTATTGTAGGCAGCAAAATCTGGGAAGGCGCATGGGCGGAAGGCAGAGCCAAAACCTACGGTATCACGGTGGAAGAATTACCAGCGCATTATGCCAAACGCAACTTATTGAATGCCATGATTTTACCAGAAGATATTGCAAATGGCGTTTTTTGTCTGGTGGCGATTTTGGATAAATCTACTGGCAATACGATTAACGTGGATGGCGGTGTGGCCGATGCTTTTGTACGATAATTTTGACGTGCTGATACCTCATCTTGTGTTCTTTGTGCGAAACCTTGTGACCTTTGTGGTTAAAAATAGTAAGTATATGCGCCGCGCTTTCAAAATGCAGCTTCTTCCCGGTAACGCCGAGGAATACCAACGTCGCCACGACAAAATCTGGGCGGAATTGTCTGATTTGCTAAAAGAAATCGGTATTTCTGACTATTCTATATTTTTAGACGAGGAAACAAACATACTTTTTGGTGTAATGAATGTGAAAGATATTACGAAACTAAATGAATTGCCACAAAATCCCATCATGCAGCGTTGGTGGGCGTATATGAGCGATATTATGCAAACTAATAAAGATAATTCGCCGATTGCAATAGATTTGAAAGAAGTATTTCATTTGCCATAGCCAAATTATTACAACATGAAAATTCAATTGTCACAAATAGCTGACTTTAATACTCGTCTTGAAAGTGAACACCGAGAAACTTATGCTTTTCTAAAACTGCAATTGGATAAAAAAGGCGTGAATGCAGATGCGCTGGTTGAAAAAATTAAAGACTTTCAAGTCGCCATTCCAAGCTGGGCATTGGGTGCAGGCGGTACGCGCTTTGGGCGGTTTTCCATTGGTGGAGAGCCAGGTAATTTAGAACAAAAAATAAATGATATTGGTATTATTCACTCTTTGACGCGTTCGGCAGGTGCGATTTCATTACATATTCCTTGGGATATTCCAAAAGATGCGAAAGCTATTCAGGAACTGGCAGCTTCCCATGATATTATATTTGATGCCGTTAATTCCAATACATTCCAAGACCAAGCAAATCAGCCACTTAGCTATAAATTTGGTTCGCTTTGTCATACACACGCGGCAGTGCGCGAACAAGCGATTCAACATAATATTGAAGTAATAGAACATGGAAAAGCATTGGGTTCTAAAAGTATTACGGTCTGGCTGGCGGATGGCTCGGCATTTCCCGGTCAATTGAATTTTAGCAAAGCATTACAAAGAACATTGGATAGTTTAAAAGTTATTTACCAATATTTACCCAATGATTGGAAAATGTTTATCGAATATAAACCTTACGAACCAAATTTTTACAGCACCGTTATCCAAGATTGGGGTACTTCGCACTTGCTGGCGACGGAATGTGGCGAGAAAGCCTATTGTTTGGTGGATTTAGGACATCATTTACCAAATACCAATATTGAACAAATTGTAGCTACTTTAATATGGCGCAATAAATTGGGCGGTTTCCATTTCAATGATAGTAAATATGGCGACGATGATGTAACGGTTGGTAGCATAAGACCGTATCAATTATTTTTAATATTTAATGAACTCGTCCAAGGAATGAGCGCAACCCAAAACCTCGAACCCAAAACCTCAAACTTTGCTTGGATGATTGATGCAAGTCATAATTTAAAAGACCCGCTCGAAGATTTGATGCAAAGTCTCGAAGCGATTCGATTAGCTTATGCACAAGCCCTTTTGGCGGATAGAATGTCACTTGAAGAAGCCCAAGAAGTCAATGATGTGGCGCGTGCACAGGAAATTTTGCAAGATGCCTACCGGACGGATGTGCGCCCGCTTTTACGCGAAGCCCGGTTAAAAAGTGGCGCAGCGGTGGAGCCGATTGAGTTATTCAGAACCCTGAAAATTAGAGAAAATCTAATTCAGGAACGCGGTTTGAAAACAGTTGCAACAGGACTTTAATAATGAAGAAATGAATAATGAAAGTGACAGCCATCTTTGATATTGGAAAAACGAATAAGAAGTTCTTTCTTTTTGATGAAAATTATCAGGAAGTTTATAAAACCTATACTCATTTCGATGAAATAAAAGACGACGATGGTTACTCATCTGATAATTTAATGGCAATAGAACAGTGGTCAAAAACGATATTTAGTAAAGCATTAAAAAGTAAAAAATATAAAGTTAAAGCGATTAATTTTTCCAGTTATGGCGCGAGTTTTGTTCATATCGGAAGCGATGGAAAACCAGTTGCGCCGCTTTATAATTACACTAAACCTTATCCAGATGATATTCTACAATCGTTTTATGATAAATACGGAGCTAAACTAAAAATTGCAAAAGAAACCGCTTCTCCCCCACTTGCAATGCTCAATTCTGGTTTGCAATTATATTGGTTGAAATACGCCAAGCCCGATATTTTCAAAAAAATTCGCTGGTCTTTACATTTGCCACAATATTTAAGTTTTTTATTTACAGATATTCCAGTGAGTGATTATACGAGTATTGGTTGTCACACCATGCTCTGGAATTATGAAAAAAACGATTATCATGAGTGGGTATATGCGGAGGAAATTGATAAAATCTTGCCGCCAATCGTTGCAACCAGCACGAGTATTAACATGAATTGTGAAGGTAAAAAAATCAAAATTGGCGTTGGTATTCATGATAGTTCGGCAGCACTCCTACCCTATTTACACTCAGATAAAAAACCGTTTTTATTACTTTCTACAGGAACTTGGAATATTTCGCTTAATTCTAATAGCAAGGAAATTCTAACGGAGGAAAATTTAATGCAGGATTGCCTGAATTATATGCAAATAAGTGGCAGGCCCGTTAAAGCGTCGCGCCTTTTTATGGGCAATGAGTATAATATTCAGTTGCAAAAATTATGTGATTTCTACGAAAAGAAAAATGGGTATCATAAGAAGATCAAGTTTGATAATCGTGTATATGATAAACTAAAAGCTAATTATCAACACTATTTTACTTTTGAAAGTATTGCACCAAACAAGTTGGGTGACTACAAAACAAAACTGAATTTTTTTAAAGATTTTGAAACGGCTTATCATCAATTAATGCTGGAATTAATGGAATTACAATGTGAATCGGCAGAACGAGCGATTGGTAATACCGCTATTCGAAAAATTTATATTGATGGTGGTTTTGCAGATAATGATATTTATATAAAATTATTATCCATTCATTTTAAAGATTATAAATTACGCACGACTAAATCGCCCTTAGGCTCGTCGCTCGGCGCGGCAATGGTGATTTCAGATAAGGCAGTGAATAATGATTTTTTGAAAAAACAGTATGCGATGAAAAACATAAATAATCAGTAAAGAATGAATGAAAAATAAGCAATCAAATTTACGAAGGCACTGACATTTAGGACTACTTTAAACAATAAAAAATCATAAGAAGACATATAAAATCATAATAATCAGTGTGCTATCACAAAAAACACTAAAATATAAATATATTTCCTATGAATGCTTTACTTGGCGTATTATTTCATTTCATCGGCGGCTGTGCTTCGGGTAGTTTTTACATTCCATTCAAAAAAGTAAAAGACTGGGCGTGGGAAAGTTATTGGATTGTAGGCGGCATTTTTTCTTGGCTCCTCGTACCTCCGCTCGCAGCAGTGCTTACCGTACCGGGTTTTGCGGAGATTATTAAAAATACACCTTCTGATACTTTGGGTTGGACGTATTTGATGGGCGTACTTTGGGGCATCGGCGGACTCACGTATGGCTTGGGCATTCGATATTTGGGGATGTCTTTGGGCAATTCTGTCATATTAGGTTATTGTGCAGCTTTTGGCGCTTTGATTCCATCCATTTATTATAATTATTTTCCGCAAGCTGGTAAAGTTTCATTTAGTGATATGCTGAATAGCGATGGCGGGAGAATGGTGTTATTAGGTGTAGGTATTTGTTTGTTGGGCATTTTTATATGTGGCAGAGCTGGTGTAATGAAGGAAAAAGAAATGTCAGAAGCGCAGAAAAAGCAAAGTATTCAGGAGTTTAATATCGGTGTGGGGCTAGCAGTAGCAACGGTTTCCGGCATTTTGAGTGCTTGTTTTAATTTTGGTATTGAAGCAGGTAAACCAATGGCAGAAGCCGCTGTGAATCAAGGTTTTAATCCATTATTTCAAAATAATGTTACCTACGTCGTATTACTTTGGGGTGGATTGACGACTAACTTTATCTGGTGTATGATATTGAACGCACGTAATAAAACATTTAGTAATTATACCGATAAAAATACGCCACTTGCTTCCAATTACTTATTTTCAGCAATGGCAGGTACGACTTGGTTTTTGCAATTCTTTTTCTACGGCATGGGCGAGAGTAAATTGGGTAACGGTGCGAGTTCTTGGATATTACACATGGCTTTTATTATTTTGGTGTCCAATATGTGGGGTATTTATTTAAAAGAATGGAAAGGCGTAAGTAGAAAAACGTTAACAACTATTGTAATAGGCATATTAACGATTATCGCTTCGGTTATAATAGTTGGTTATGGTAATTCGCTATAAAATAGAACACTGATTTTTTATGGGACACTAATCTTTATGATAATTATGGTTTTTTATGATTTTAATAGGTGTGGCATATTTTGCAAATATGCCACACCCAAATCCTATTTCTGAACCGTAAAGCGATAAATCGTCTGCGTCGCATACGTTTTTCCGGGTTCTAAAACGACCGATGGAAACTTCGGCTGGTTGGGCGAATCCGGAAAATGCTGCGTTTCCAAGCACATACCCGTTCGGAACGCATAAGGTTTATTGCGTTTTCCAACATTGCTGCCATCCAAAAAATTACCACTGTAAAATTGTAAACCCGGCTCGGTGGTACTCACCTCTACCAATCTTCCAGAAGTCGGTTCGTATAATGTTGCAACTTTATGTAAATTACCATTCGAGTTATTCAACACAAAATTATGGTCGTAGCCTTTCCCGAATTTCAATTGTTCATCTGGTTGCTCAATACGCGCGCCAATAGCCGTTGCCGTTTTAAAATCAAAAGGAGTACCTGCTACCGGACGCAGCTCGCCGGTGGGAATGAGCGTAGAATCAACGGGCGTAAAAGCGTCCGCATCTATCATCAACTGATGGTCGAGAATCGTGCCGCCGCTCGCTAGATTAAAATAGGTATGATTGGTTAAATTACACACCGTTTTTTTATCGGTTGTAGCTGTATAATCAATTTTTAAATCATTATTATTATCAAGCGTGTAAATAACTTTTACCAAGAGATTTCCCGGATAACCCTCTTCCATATCTTTACTTTGATAAGTCAATTCCAATCCAACTCGGTCGCTTTCCTGCATAGTTTGCGCATTCCACATTACTTTGTCAAAACCCTTCGTGCCGCCGTGCAGGTGGTTCGCACCGTTATTTTTTACTAAAGAATAGGATTTTCCATCCAATGTAAACTTACCTTTTGCAATCCGATTGCCATAGCGACCCACGATAGAGCCAAAATAAGGACTCGCTGCCACGTAAGAAGACAAGCTATCGTAACCCAAAATAACATCACCAAATGTGCCATTTTTATCCGGCGCGAGAATGGAAATGATCGTGCCACCATAATTAGTAATCTTGACAGTCACGCCATTTTTGTTGGTCAGCGTATATACATCGGCAGCACCGTCCGCTGTTTGCCCAAAAGGTGCTTTTACAATTTCCAGTTTCATTGCAGTATTCGTGTTTTCTGTGTTCAATTCTGGCTCCTTATTTGCCTTCGGTTGGCAGGAAAAGAGCAGCATTGACGCGGACAAATAAAGGGAAAAGCGTAGGATTTTCATAATGTTGATTTTTTGTAAGCTATAATTTTTTGATTGACAGCACAGTTGAGCGAATAGATGACTTCTGAAATCAATTTCATTTTGGGTATTGGCTATTCATTTCAGCGACCAATCGCACAAAAGTAGATTTTTGTTAGGACAAAAGAAATGTAGAAGATATATTTGTTGAGAAAGGCAGAAAACTTGAACTTTTGTTTTGTATAAATCCTTTTTTCAAAAATATCTATGGTTTTTTCCATTGTTGATTATTAATTTTTTCATTTTTCTAAGTTATTACTTCTAAACAGATACGCATGAAACTTCTAAAATACAACTTTTTACTTTTGTTTTGTTGTTTGCTTTTGCAAATGTGTTCTACAACTAAAAATACGAATTCCATCGCCACTGGACGCACCATTTGGAACAAAGAGCAAGCCAATCGCTGGTACACGCAACAAGGCTGGCTCGTAGGTGCTAATTTCATTCCTAGCAGCGCCATTAATCAATTGGAAATGTGGCAAGCTGAGACGTTTGACACCGCAACTATTAATCGAGAACTCGGCTGGGCGGCGTCTTTGGGTATGAATACGATGCGCATTTTCCTACATGATTTGGCTTATGAACAAGACCCAGCGGGTTTTTTAAAACGCTTAGACACTTATTTAGCAATTTCCAATCGGCATAATATTCGGACTTTAATTGTATTTTTCGATTCCGTTTGGGACCCTAATCCGAAAGCGGGCAAACAACGCGCGCCTAAGCCACACACGCACAATTCCGGTTGGATACAAAGTCCTGGCATCGAAGGTTTGAGGGATTCAACACAGCATCCGCGCTTGGAGCGCTATGTAAAAAGCGTTGTTGCTCGCTTTGCAAATGATAAAAGAATTTTGGGTTGGGATGTGTGGAATGAACCAGATAATACCAATGACGGTCCTTACGGTAAAATGGAGTTACAAAATAAAGTGAGTTATGTCTTACCGTTATTACAAAAAACATTTACTTGGACGCGTGCTGCAAATCCCTCACAACCAATTACTTGCGCCGTCTGGAAAGATGACTGGTCCACACACGCAGGTTTAAAACCTATTGAAAAAGTACAAATTGAAGAATCAGATATCATATCTTTTCACAATTATGATAATGCCGCAGAACTCGAAAAACGTATCAAATGGCTGCAACGATATGACAAACCGATTCTCTGCACCGAATACATGGCACGCCCAAATGGCAGCACGTTTGAAAGTTCTCTACTGGTAGCTAAAAAATATAATATTGCGATGTATAATTGGGGTTTTGTAAATGGAAAATCGCAAACCATTTACCCGTGGGATAGCTGGACGACGCAGTATAATGGAGAGCCGCCCGTTTGGTTTCATGATATTTTCCGAGCGGATGGCACACCTTATCGCATCCAAGAAACGAATTTAATCAAACAATTGACGGGCAAAAAATAGTACACTGATCTTGTAAGATTTTTTATGGTTGAACAATAGAGCAGAATTAATTATAATTTTTTTCGTCCTGACGAAGGATGCGGTTAAAATAAGGTGCTTTATCACTCGTATTTGAAAATCACAACTAAATAAATACAATGAAAACTATCTTTATAATATTCATTTGCTTTAGTTTTTACACTCCAATTTTTGCGCAACAACTCGTATTGCCCGGCGATTATCCTGACCCATCGGTGGTCAAAATTGGCGATACGTACTGGGCGAGCGCGACGACTTCTAATTGGCTGCCTACTTATCCATTATTACAATCAAAAGATTTAATCAATTGGAAAATAACTGGATTCACTTTTGAGCAATTACCAGCTTGGGCGGATTATTACTTTTGGGCACCGGAAATATCACACGAAAATGGAAAAACGTACATTTATTACACAGCGCATAAAAAAGGAGGAAACTTATGTATTGCCGTCGCCAGTGCAGATAAGCCGGAAGGACCTTACCGCGACCACGGAACGCTGATGTGTCAAGAGGTTGGCTCGATTGATGCCTTCCCGATGCGCGATGAAAATGGGAAATTATATATGATATGGAAGGAAGATGGCAACAGCGTGGGCAAGCCGACCCCGATATGGGCAATGGAAATGAATGAGGCAAGAACGGAGCTTATTGGCGAGAAAAAAGAGCTTTTCAGAGGAGATGCGGCTTGGGAAAATAAATTAGTAGAAGGCGCTTCCATGATACGGCATGGCGAATATTATTATGCTTTTTATGCAGCGGCGGCGTGTTGTGGGCGCGGGTGTACGTATGGTACGGGCATTGCAAGAGCTAAAAAATTATTAGGACCTTGGGAAAAATATGCTGGCAATCCAGTATCGGTGGGCGATAAAGACTGGAAATGTCCGGGACATGGCACGCCTATTGAAAAAGATGGGAAATTTTATTTTTTATATCATGCTTATAATGCGGCGAGTGATGTGTATGCTGGCAGACAGGGTTTGCTCACCGAATTTAAATTTACATCCGATGGCTGGATTGAATTTGTAGCGCCGACTACGCCGGATGTAACAGTTGCAAAAAACATTACAGATAATTTTAACGGTAAATCATTATCCAATAACTGGCAGTGGAATGTATTTCAACCTTTGAATTATGTCATGCAAAGTAAGCGGCTGAAATTGAGTGGGTTATCAAATTCGGCTGGTGCTTTTATCGGACAAAAAACGTATGGTTTAAATTATACAGCGGATGTAATAACGTTGACGAAAGAATCAGATGCTTGGGCTGGGCTGGGGGTTATTGGTGATGAAAGAAATGTGGTAAGCGTTTTAGTAAATAAGGATTCGATACAAGTAACGCAAGTAAAGGATGATAAAATAAGTGTAATAGCAAGTAAAGCGATTCGACCTAAAAGTAAAGTTTACCTGAGGATGCAAGTGCGCAACGGAAAAGATGTCACGTTTTTATATAATATTAATGGAAAAAATTATACAGTTGTAAATAACACGCCGGTGGATGGCGCTTATCTTCCTCCTTGGGATAGAGCGGTGCGAGTAGGATTAGTTTCTAAAGGAGCGACAAATCAAAAAGCTGTTTTTCAACGATTTATTTTACGAAACTGACCAATAAGTGATTGACATTGACCACCGTACAATAAAGGGAGAATCAAATAAAGTAGCGATATAGAAAACTTTAATAAAAAAACACTTCATCTACTAATATTCTTGGTTTATACTTTTTTTCTTTATACCAATCGGGAATGCGAGCAATGGGATACGCTACAATACGATAACATCGAAAGTTGGATTTTGGAACTGGCACTCGAATGCCTATGACCTCGTTTGGTTCATAATCCTTTGGCTGCTTGGGCGATAGCACTGCCAATCGTTGCATTTTAGTGCTATCTGCGCCGCCCCACACTTCAATTTTCGCTGGCGGGAAAGCGCGATAACCTATATTTTTGGCAATACTGAGTGTCACTTCCTGTACCGTAGGCGGCTTTTCGCCAAAGTAAAAATAGGCATCTAAGGGTTCCAACTGAAAACCCATCCAAGGTGAATTTTTTACATTGTCCAAATCACCTTTTTTATTATCGTATAATACGCTGACACCTTTGGATTTGTATATTGCTGGTTCTGCCACGCTCCGCAATTCCGCACGTACGGTCGGATGTCCCTTTGGGAATAAGGTAAAACTTCGCACGGCACTGCTCTTCCATTTCTCTTTAAAATTTTTAATTTTTAAAATCGTATATTCTTTTAATTGAAATGGTTCTTTGTAAATAGCAGAAGTGAGGCTGTCCGGCTCTTTTCCATCCGTTGTGTAGCGGATTGTCACACCTGGCAATTTATTTTCTAACGTAACCAATTCATTTTTAGCCAGTACAGTTGTTTTATTTTTAAGCACTGGCGGGCTGAGTTGTAATATTTCGGCTTGGTCAGGCACATAACCGCCATCGAATTGAATCTTGGGCATTTCTTTTTTCAATGCTGCTAACGCCTCTTGTGAAATACTGGTGTTCCAAATAAATACATTTTTTAAAGCTGGAAACTCTTTTAGAACGCTCATTTTATCTGAGTTCACCGCCGTGCTGGATAGACCGAGTGAATGTAATTTTTTGCAATTTTTTAATTCATTTAATGTTTTTCCAGTAATATTTGTACCATTTAAAATCAACTTTTCTAAATTTTGAAACTGTCCTATGAATTTCAAATCTGCATCTTCAATGGGCATATTTGTTACATTCAAAGACACGAGTTGTTCCTGCACGGCTTTTAATTCTTGCAAAAATTGCGGCTGATAGGATGCGCGTACAAAAATCTCTGAATGCAAGGCGGGCGAACCCATCGCTATGGGATACACCGCTCGAAACGGCGTGTTGAATTCTTTTACCTTTTTTTCCGATGCAAATCCGAATGTATAATTTGGAGTTTGAAGATTTGATTTTTGCTGTTTATTAAAAACTATATTTACTAAAGCGTGTAATGTATCGGTTTTCTTTACATCTTTTAAACTTTGTCGCACATTAGCTCCTGATTGAATCCAAGCGTGTAATAATTGAATTTCTACATCGGTGAGTTGCGGTTTGCCTTGCGGTGGCATGTGTTCTTTCGTTTCTAATGGCAAATATAAGCGTTGCATCATTTCACTACTGTCGGCGTTGCCTGCTACCCAAGCAGGTCCGTGCTTCCCGCCTGTGAGGAGTTGTTCTACCGAAGTCATAATGAGTTTGCCCTTTGCCTTGCTTTCATTATGGCAATTGTAGCATTTTTCTTCTAAAACGGGTTGAATCGCTGCCGCATAAATCGGCATATCTGCCGTGATGGTTTTCACTTTTTTGGTGCGAATCGGAGCCAATATATAATCTTCGCCGTGTGTAATATTTGCACCCAAATGTCCAGCTATGATAAGCAATATTACATTGAATAAAACTGCTGTATTAAATATACTTTTGGATTCAGAAGCCCGATTTTGCCAAACTAATAAACTATACGTAAAAAAACTCACGCCCACGCCAAACCACTTGTGCCATTTCAGTGCTTCCGCTGTGTAACCCTCTTCTTGTGCCAAAAAAAAGCCCATCAGTGCCGTCAACGCCGCCGTCAACGATGCTAAATGCAAGGTAAAAGATTGTAATTTGTCTAATGATTCTGTTGGAATTTCTCGTTTCAATAAAGGCAATAACGCGAGTAAAATCAGCAATCCAATCGGCAAATGCAGCAATAACGGGTGCATACGCCCTACCGGCTGCAACCAAACGGGCAATTGCACTTGCCCTTCAAAAAGTAGCAAAAATAGAAGTAGGATTTGTAGTACAAAAACGATATTGGTAGTGATAGTTTTCGCTTGTTTCATATTTTTATTTCACGCAAGAACGCAAAGGTTGTTAGTGTAAACTGCCTACTGCACACTGCCTACTTTTCTATGCAATAATACCCGGCACGACTTTCCCCGCTACATCTGTCAAGCGATAGCGACGACCCAAGTGCTTGAACATCAATTTTTCATGGTCTAATCCCATCAGATTTAAAACCGTTGCATGAAAATCATTGACGTGTACTGGATTTTCTGCAATATTATAACCAAATTCATCCGTTTCGCCATAGACGATACCTGGCTTCACACCGCCGCCCGCCATCCAAATGCTATAAGCTCGCGGATGGTGGTCGCGCCCATAATTATCCGCCGATAAGCCGCCCTGACAATAATTGGTACGTCCAAACTCACCGCCCCAAATAACAAGCGTTTCCTCCAACAAACCACGCTGTTTCAAATCTGTAACTAATGCCGCCGAAGCACGGTCTACATCTTCCGCTTGCAAAGGCATTTCACCTACGAGATTGCCGTGCTGGTCCCAACCTTGATGGTATAATTGTACAAAACGAACGCCCGATTCTGATAATTTTCGCGCCAACAAACAATTCGCCGCATACGTGCCCGGCGTAAGGCAATCCGCGCCGTACATCCGCACGATGCTTTCGGGTTCTTTACTTACATCTGTTAATTCTGGCACCGCCGTTTGCATTCGGTACGCCATTTCGTACTGTTGGATTTTGGTGTTGATTTCCGGGTCGCCAAACTCGTCTTTGTTTATGGAATTCAATTCCGCCAATTTGTCTAACATTCGGCGGCGACTTGGCGCATCCGTGCCTTCTGGGTTATTCAAATACAAAACTGGGTCTTCGCTCGCGCTGAATTGTACGCCTTGGTGAATGCTATCCAAAAAGCCGTTTGTCCAGAGTTTAGAATAAACGCCTTGACCATTACCACGTCCGCGAGAGAGCAGTACACAGAAATTTGGCAGGTTTTTATTTTCGCTACCCAAGCCATAACTCAGCCATGCGCCCATGCTCGGACGGTTGCCTTGCTGCGCCCCCGTCTGCATGAAGGTCAACGCTGGGTCGTGGTTGATGGCTTCGGTGTGCATGGTTTTGACGATGCAAATGTCATCGGCGATGCTGGCAATATTTGGGAATAATTCGCTTATCCACGCGCCCGATTTTCCGTATTGTTGAAAGTTGAATTTAGAACCGACCAATGGAAATTTATCCTGCCCGGAAGTCATACCCGTCAAGCGTTGCCCTTTGCGGATGGATTCCGGCAAGTCCTGCCCGTGCATTTTGCGCAACATCGGTTTATAGTCAAAACTTTCTAATTGGGAAGGTGCGCCATTTTGAAATAAATAAATAATGCGTTTCGCTTTGGGTGCAAAATGGGGCAAACCGAGCGGTAAAGCAGTTTCATCACCTTGTGCGCCATTGAACAATCCCGGCACGAGCAAAGAGCCAAGCGCTACGCTGCCAATACCCAAACTCAATTTCCCTAAAAAATGACGGCGATTGATATTTAAACGATGTTGCAAAAATTCATTTGACATGATTCAATTATTTAATAACTCATCTTACTTGCCCCCGTAGCAACAATTGGAACGCCCCGACCTTGGTCGAGGACGCGGATTTTTTCGGATTTATTATTTTTAATTAGATTATTCTCTGCTTGCTTATATTTGCAAAACTGCTAACTGCCCACTGGAAACTGCCTACTGGTTATGTTTTCATAATCGTTTCTTCCAAATTATACAGCGTTTGAATCACTTGCATCAGCGCTGCCAAACTCGCTTTGTCTTTAATATTTGCCGGTGGAAATTCACCTACTTTTAATACTTGCACCGCTTGTGTTGGATTTTTATTAAAATGACTCCATTCTTCCTTATAATATTGTAATAATAATTTTGCCTCTTCTGGTTTTGCTTTTCTACAAACGATACGCCGGAAAGCCTCGTCAATATTAGATTCTACGGCAGTAGATTTTTGCATCAATTGCTCCGCCAACACGCGCGAGGCTTCCAATACGTGCGGGTCGTTCAGCATGGCGAGGGCTTGCAAAGGCGTATTGGTACGGGGGCGTTGCACCTCACACTGGTCGCGATTAGAAGCATCAAAAAGCAGCATAAGCGGTGACGGTACGGTGCGCTTGATAAAAGTATACATCCCTCGGCGGTACAAATCCGAGCCGGCATCTTGCACGTATTGCGCAAGTAGTCCTCGCCCAGACGTTGCGACTTCCCAAATGCCATCGGGTTGGTAAGGCTTCACACTCGGTCCGCCGATTTCTCGATTCAACAAACCACTGCTTGCTAAGACGTGGTCGCGCACCAACTCCGCCGAAAGGCGCAAGCGCGGCGCACGAGACAGATAAATATTCTCTGGGTCGGCAGCGAGTTTGGATTTTGTTACAACAGCAGATTGACGATAGGTAGCAGACATTACAATCGTTTTCATTAAGTGTTTAATGTCCCAATTATTTTTGCGAAAATCCAACGCGAGCCAGTCTAACAATTCAATATTGGAAGGTAATTCACCTTGCATTCCAAAATCACCGCCTGTTTTTACAATGCCTCTGCCAAAAATTTCTTGCCAAACTCGATTGACAAACACGCGCGCCGTGAGCGGATTTTTTTCATCCAACAACCATTTCGATAATCCCAATCTGTTTTGTGCAAACTTGGTAGTATCATAAGGCAGCACGGCTTTTGGCATCATAAAACCGACCGTGTCCGTTGGTGCATCATACACGCCTCTGTTCAGCACCCGTGTGGGGCGAATACCGATAGAATCTTTCATCACCATTACTTCTACAAAGGAAGTATCTTGTTTATTTATAAATTTTAAAATAGATTTTACATCTGCATCTGTAATTTTCATATTGGGCGGGTCGGCAAATGAATCGTCGAACAATCCAAATAATCCTTTCTCTGGCACTTGATTAAAAAAGGCAAACGCGCTGTAATATTCTTTTTGTGAAATGGGGTCGTACTTATGGTCGTGACATTTAGCGCATTCAAACGTCAAACCCAAAAAGGCTTTTCCAAACGTGTTGGTGCGGTCGGTGACATATTCAATACGATACTCTTCGTCAATAACGCCGCCTTCCTGCGTGATTTTATGATTGCGATTGAAGCCCGTTGCCAGTAGCATTTCCTTGGTTGGCTTTGGCAATAAATCGCCCGCCAACTGCCAAGTCAGGAATTTATCATATGGATAATTTTCATTAAAGGCGTGAATGACCCAATCGCGCCAGGGCCACATCGTGCGCAAACCATCGTCCTGGTAGCCGTGCGAATCTGCGTAACGCGCTACATCCAGCCATTGAATCGCCATTTTTTCACCGTAATGTTTGCTCGCCAACAATTCATCCACCACTTTTTCATAAGCCTCGGGCGACTCATCTTTCAAAAAACGCGCTTGTAATTCCAACGAAGGTGGCAAACCGGTCAAGTCAAATGCTACTCGCTTGAGCAACAGGGCTTTATCCACTTCTTCATTGGGTTTTAAGCCTTGTTTTTCCATTTTAGCGAGTACAAAATAATCTATTTCATTGCGCGTCCAATTTTGGTTTTTTACTTGAGGCAATTTCGATGTTTGTGGCGCAATGAATGCCCAATGTCGTTTGTATTTAGCACCTTGTTTAATCCATTTACCAATGATATCAATTTCCGCTTCGGTGAGAGATAAATTGGACGCGGGCGGCGGCATCACTTCTGAGGTATCCGTGCTGGTAATGCGCAACCAAAGTTCTGACTTGTCTAAATCATTGGACACGAGCGCAAAATGTCCGGGTTGGTCTTTAAGTGCCGCGAATGCTCCTTCTTCTGTGTCTAACCGTAAATCCTCCTTGCGCTGGGCTGCGTCGGGTCCGTGACACTTGAAACATTTATCAGATAAGATAGGTCGGATATGAAAGTTGTAATCTATTTCTTCCTTGCTTGCCACACTCGCTCCTGATGGCGACGCGCAAGTATATGCCAGCACCACGATGCCCAATAAAATACTGCTGCCAACTAAAAATTGAATCTTTTTCATAGTAGATACCGCTTTACTCCATTTTCTATCCTTTTAAATAGAAGGGAAAGGTAACGATCTGTGTTCCGACAAAATTAAATTATTTCTGCGAATGAAAGGTTAAAAGAATGCTTTGGAAAAAAGTGGAAAATCCGAATGGTATTAAATGGAGCGATAAAACGGGACGTTTTCGAAACAGGATCACATCTTGCCGTTCAAAAATATTATGTAAAATTACTATGCTTTCATTCCTCTAACTAAGTAATTGACCATTTATAATTGACCATTAGCACTCGGAGTGCTAACAGCAATTACCTTAAAACAGTGACTAAAGCTCGCCAGTACAAAGAACAGCCTGAAGGCTGGGTTACGTTTTCTTAAACAATTCAAATTTTCCATTTCGTATAATAAACGTTTCTCTGCCAATATTAATTTCTTGCCCTTCATTTACATTCAATAAATCATTGATATCCTGCTCGATGGTGTGAATAGAACCGCCCGTTTCACGCGCGAGATTGAGATAATCTACGTTGGTGCCTTCTTGTGTACCGCACAAAATGACACGTACTGGTTTATTTACTTTTTTTAATAATTGCAAATCACGCGGGGTCGCCCAGTTGTCCGATATCATAATAACTTCCTCGCATTGTGGGCATATTTTGATACCATATAATAAAGCTTCTACATTATTTTCTGGTTCATCGCCGCCGTTGCCTTTTTGCACCACTTCATTTGCCAGACGGGCTATTTCTTCAAAATTTTTGGGCCGTATTTGGTAAATACCGCCCGTTTTACCCAACACTTTTGATTCGTCACTTTTGCCATCACCGTCGTTGAAAAAAACGATGTGCTCTACCCTACCCGTGTTTTGAGCGAGTTTAAACCACAGCAACAATTGAGCAGTAAAAGGCGACATACTACCCGTTAAATCAGTAACAACCAGCATTTTACGCCACTCGGTATTGCGTGCCAGAGCATTGAGGACAGTAGAGTCTCCTTTGGTGAGTTCTTTGAGATTTGATTCATCGGTAAAATCTGTCACCTCGGGCAGCTCGGAGAAAGTGAGTAAAAAACCGTGTGGTAATTTGCGAGCTTCGGTCTCCGTTAGGCAGGCAGTTTGAGCGATCAATCCCCAGTTTTCTACTGGCAATTCTGAGACTTCGGGAAGGCGCTTGCGCAGGGCGGTGATTCGATGTCTATTCAATTGGCGTTGGCGTGGGGCATTATCGGTGGGAAAATCGGTGTATATCAACTCAACCCGTTCGAGCAGCGCGCGTTGGGTAGAGGTCATGCGCAACGATTGCAAAAACTGGCTGCCAGCGTAAGGCATTTTTATGAAAAGCTGATTATCAGCCAATTGCTTTACTTTAAATTGCGCTACTTCTTGCGTTTCAGCAGAATCAAGAATAGTTTCAGTTGTGGACTGGGCATAGTTATAAACGGATAGCAAGGCAAATATAAGCGTGAATAGTAGTTTCATAGTATGATTCGGTTTTGGATAAAATATTGCTAATCGAATTGGGTCTACAATAACTTTTTTACATTTGATGCCGAGAAATGGACAGTGCCTAAATTGTTTAACGCCAGCTTATGGACAAAGTTACTTATCCGCTTTTATATTTTGAACTGCAACCGGAGGTCGTGCTGGGTTTGCTGGTAGGTACCGAGTATGAAGTGGTAGATAAAGACTTGCGTAGCGTGAAAACGACCTTACGAAATTATTTACAAAAGCAGTATAAAAAATATAATTCGTACGAGCCGACGTACTTGTTGGAACCTAAACTAAAAATTGTAACCATTGCGGTGAAACCGGCATACACCGACCGCTGGGGTTCGTATCCGCTCTCGCATTCTGTGCAAGTACCTGTGATAGCAATTTATGGTGCCAGTTCGCTCGGCGATTTTGAGTGCATTTTACCTTTGTTGAATCAGCGTTTTCACTATTATGATGCCGAGCAATTGGACACGCTCATTCAGCATTTCGCAACGGGCTATTTGAATCAAATGCAGCCGGAGGAGATGTATCAGTTGGTACAATATCCACCGCCGAAGTTGGACGAAGTGCTGCTGAAAATCAATGCTGACCGCTATTTTGAATGGACAGGCTTCTTCACCAAACGCGCTTACCAGACGCTCAATGAACTCACGGAACGCTATCCGTATCCCAAAAATATTCGCAAAAAACTGAGTCCCTTACCCGATGTGGCTTGGGAAATGGAGGATAAAGTAAATGAACTGGTGGACAAAATTGTCTCGACGCGATCCGATGTACTCGTGGTGGGCAATCCTGGCGTGGGCAAAAGTGCGGTGCTGAAACAAGCGATTCGCAAAATTACGGCACGCACCAAAGACCCACAGTTGGGGCATTCTTTTTGGCGGATTATCCCGCAGCGCATCACTGCCAGTGCTAAGTATCTTGGCGAATGGGAAGCAACTTGCGAAAATCTGGTGGAGGAACTTGCAGCGGTGAACGGTGTACTTTGGGTCGAAAATATTATTCAACTCTTGCAAACAGGCGGTTCAGGTCCTGAAGATAGCGTGGCAGCGTTTTTTCTGCCGTTCATGCAACAATTCAAATTGCAAATCATTGGCGAGACGACGCCGGAAGAGTTAGAAAGTATGCGCCGCCTGTTGCCGAGTTTTGTCTCCAATTTTCAAATTATAAATCTGGAAGAATTGCCGGAGAAAAAAATTCAAACCATCTTTCAAAATCTCGCTGACTTTAGTGAAAAAAATCTGGACATCACCATTGAGCGCGAAGCCTTGTCTATGGCGTATCGCTTGCTGCTGCGCTATTATCCGTATGAAAGTTTTCCCGGAAAGGGGATTAAATTTTTTGGACGGTGTATCAATGAAGTGCAATTAAAACAGGAAAATAAGATTGATAAAAAGCTGGTGATTGACAATTTTGTACGCCAGACGGGTCTGCCGGAATTGTTCCTGCGCGATGATTTGATACTTGACCAAATAGAATTGCGGCAGTTTTTTGACCAGCGCATCATCGGGCAACCCGAAGCGGTGAAACGCATGATGGAAATTGTGAAAGTGTATAAAGCGGGTTTGAATAATCCGCACAAACCGATTGCAACGCTTATTTTTGCAGGTCCGACAGGTGTAGGCAAAACCGCTGCTGCCAAAGCTTTGGCCGATTATTTTTTTGGAAAAGGCCAGCAAAAGTCGCCGCTCATTCGCATTGATATGAGTGAATTTCAACATCCGAGTCAGATTAGCCGCTTGATTGGGCATGGGCGCGAAGCGGGGCAGTTGGTGAAAGATATTCGAGAACGACCCTTCGCAGTGCTATTGTTGGATGAGGTAGAAAAAGCCGACGAATCTATTTTTGACGCGCTGCTCACCGTGCTGGATGAGGGCATTCTCGTGGATGCATACGGACGGGTTACAAATTTTCGTAATACGATTATCATTATGACTTCCAATCTGGGCGCTTCTAATCGTCCATCTTTAGGCTTTCGAAAAACGACCGGCGAGGAGCAAACGTATTTCTCCGCGATTGAACAACACTTTCGACCGGAGTTTTTTAATCGAATTGATGGAGTCGTTTTATTTAAACCGTTAGAACAAGCAGATATTGAGCGCATTACACAGAAAGAATTAGATGAATTGAAACAACGGGAAGGTTTTATAAAACGCCGCCTTACTTTACATTTTACCGAAAATTTGATTGAACAATTAGCTCGGATTGGCTTCGATGAACGCTATGGCGCTCGCCCCTTGCAACGTGCCATGGAACAAAGCGTGACCAACCCAATGGCAAATTGGCTGCTGGAAAATCCGACCGTTGAAAATTGTTTGTTGACAATTGATTATGAAAATGGCTTGAAAGTAAAGATTGGGTGATGGGGTGAATGGGGTGATAGGGTGATAGGGGAATGAACAGCGCGTTATTGGCATAACTTGTCCCGCGCGGCGGGATTAGCACATCAACTTACATGATTTTTAAAATATTACAAGTTACGTTCATTTTATTCATTCCATTATTTAGTAAATGGCTCACCCGGCGCGGCTACGTTCCCGTGTGGTTGAGTCCGGCAGTTATTTGTTATGCAACGGGTATTCTCATCATTACGTTCCAGCCTTTTCCCGTAGACCGAGTACTGGCGCGTAGTTTGAGCGAAGTTGGTATTTTATTTGCCATCCCGCTCCTACTCTACTCCACCAATTTATTACATTGGATGCGCTACGCCAAAAGTTCGCTGCTTGGCTTTTTTATTTGTGCGTTGAGTGGCTTTATTGGCGTGAGCGTGGCGGCTTATTTTTTCAAAGACCGAATAGATGAAATCTGGAAAATAGCGGGAATGCTGTACGGCGTGTACACGGGCGGCACTGCAAATATGCAAGCGGTGGGCATTGCACTGCAAACGCAGGAGTCCAATTTTGTATTGTTGAATGCTGCTGATGTATTTACGTGTGGTATTTATTTGTTATTTCTCACTTCGGTGGCGCATCATTTTTTTGGTTTATTCTTACGAAAATTTGATGGCGTTACAAATCCCTTAGAATCATTATATCAAGAAAAGGGGCAATTTAAATGGGCAGATAGTCTGAAAGGAATTGGATTGACGATTGGTATTGTTGCGCTTTCGCTGGGCATTACCTGGCTTATTTTTGGAAATATAACGCAAGCTACGGTTCTCTTACTGTTGCTCAATACTTTAAGTATTGCCGCTTCTTTTTCCAAAACGATTCGGCACTGGCAAGGGACGTTTGAGACGGGTGAATATTTTCTGCTGGCGTTTTGTGTAGCGGTTGGGATGCTCGCGGATTTTAAACAAATATTATTAGAAGGTGGCAATATGATAACATTTGTCGCTTTTGCTTTATCGGCTACTATTTTTATGAATGTTGTATTAAGTAGTTTATTCAATATTGACCGTGATACGATGATTATTACACATACGGCTGGCATTTACGGTCCGCCGTTTGTTGGGCAAGTCGCTACTGCAATTGGCAATCGGGAATTGATTTTTTCTGGGATGGCAATGGGTTTGCTCGGTTTCGCACTGGGAAATTATTGCGGTATCGGGCTGGCGTATTTTTTGAAATGGCTATTATATTAATTTGCCGATGTGCTGATATGCTGATATAAAGGCATCAAAATTCAAGTCCTGAGCGCATTAGCAAATCAGCAAATTGGCACATCAACTAATTATATCCGTGCCATCCGAAATATCTATCAAATAATGTTCGGATTGAATATTAAACTGTTCAAAATATGCCGTTTTTGCAGCTTCGATAAAGTTATCAACTTTTTCTTTTTGAACCAAATTAATCGTGCAACCGCCAAAGCCGCCGCCCATGATACGCGCCCCTGCTACGCCGCCAAAATCTTTTGCAAAATCCACCAGAAAATCAATTTCCGGGCAGCTTACTTCATACTCATCGCGCAGTCCGGTGTGTGTTTCATACAAAAGCGTTCCTAATTTCTCAATATTCCCGTTTTCTAAATATTCACAAGCTTCTAAAACCCGCTTATTTTCTGTAATGACATATTTACATCGGCGATAAATTTTAGCATCCATGCCATCTTTATGCTGTTCTAAAAATTCAAATGTTACATCGCGCAGACTTTTTATGTTTGCATCAAATTGTTGTAAATATTGCACACCCGCTTTACATTCAGCTACTCTTACAGGATATTCCGACGAAGA
>Ga0163147_10000038_pt1 | contig 161002 bp, 136 predicted proteins | sample OliLakLV19MP6G1_FD_148597 | JGI IMG/M metagenome (GOLD analysis project Ga0163147, IMG submission 148597) | Freshwater microbial mat bacterial communities from Lake Vanda, McMurdo Dry Valleys, Antarctica- Oligotrophic Lake LV.19.MP6.G1 | ecosystem: Environmental > Aquatic > Freshwater > Lake... | reverse complement strand
CAACGCCGACGAATACGACAACGCGCACGATTACGCCGACGAACACACCGATTACGCCGACGAATACGCCAACGATTACGCCGACGAACACACCGATTACGCCAACGGCAACGCGCACGAATACGGCAACGCGCACGAATACGGCGACCAACACACCGATTACGCCGACGGCAACGCCGACAAATACGCGGACGAACACACCGATTACGCCGACGAACACACCGATTACGCCGACAATAACGCCGACGAATACCCCGATTACGCCGACGATTACGGCGACGAGTACGGCGACAGCTACAAATACGATTGCGCCGACGTCGACGCTCACGAACACGCGCACGGCAACGGCAACCCGTACGCTTACGCCACTGCCGGAATGCGGTGGTGAGCTACAACCCCCGTGTTAATGAGCGAAACTGTGTGACTCGGTTAACAAAAAGTCCCCTTGAAAGAGGGGACTTTTTGTTTTCCTGGTGGCGGCAGGACTGGAACTCACTGCAATTCACATCATCCAGCGAGTCGCTAAGTTTGCTAAATCTTCAAGCCAGCCCGCGCGAATTTGGCTTCGATTTGTGCGCGTGTGTCGTGCATCGCTGCCTCAAAATGAGGATACATCAGCCATGCCGTCATCAAGCCAAAAATAACACCGGTCAAAATACGAAAAATCGGCGTGGTTTCGCGTGCTTCCCACAAATTAAACGGTGGATAACCGAGTAGTTGGCTAAACCCGTCGATACCAATCGGCGTAATGCCTAATAGTCCATACAATAAGAGCGGCACCGGACGCAAACGACGGCGTACTGCCGGGATGCTGTAGATCAAGCCGCCGGCAAACAGCGCCAGATAAATGCCGACATCGCGCGCGCACAATGCAGTTTTATAGCCCATTTGTTCGTTGCCAACGAAATCGCGTGATGCAAATTGCAACCAGGGCGTGAAGGTGAGCAGTTCGGTTTCGGTGATTGGGGCGGTCAGCGGTTGATCTCGGTAAAATTCGTACCAATACGCATACGCTGCTTGAAACGACGGATCAGCGGCGGCATAAGGTTCATAATCTGGGAGCGTGGAATTGGAGACGGCGCGAGGGTAGGCGGGTTGTTCGCCAAACAAGAACAACGACCGGAAGGCAAATTGATGACAAAACGGACTATAGATCGTATACAGCGCGCGCGCGGGTGCTTCGAGACCGATTTTCATCAGGATGGGTGTAATGATCGGCAGCGTCGAATAGAGTCCTAAAACGACCAGCGCTATCTTGAGCCAGTTGCGGCTAAAACGCAGCGTAGAGCGGTTGATGCTGCGCGCCAGCGCCCGATTCGAGTCGGGTGACGGGTTTGTAGTCATGCGGTTATCCCAAAAACGGGGCGAGCGCACCTTCTAGGGCGGCACGGGTGGTCGCGCCGTATATGATTTGCAGGATGACGCCGCCTGGAGAGAGGATAATCGTCGTCGGTTGACCACGCAAGGCGTAAAGTCGGGCGATTTCACCAGAAGGATCGAGCGCGATGTCAAACGTGTAGCCGCCGCGTGTCACCCATGCTGCGATTACCGAACGCGATTCGCTTAGATTGATACCGATCAGGCGCACATCGGGGTAACGTTCGTGGAAGGCTTGCAGTTCAGGCATTTCGATTGCACACGGCACACACCACGTCGCCCAAAAATTGAGAATGACGGGTGAGCCGCGGGTCGAGCGCAGTTCAAACGCATCCCCGTACAAGGTCAACGTCGTGAAGTTCGGCGCAGTCGCGTCCACTTCCGGCGCCGTTGCACTGCCGTCGGGGTTGATTTGCCCCGTGTATAGCGCCCGTGACGGCAACCCCGCCGCGTTGACGACCCACAGCGCTGCGACGAAACACGCAAGCGCGATGATCGATCGGATCAAACGGTTAGGTTGCGGCTTCATCGACGGTTTCAAGCGTATTGACACACGGGAAAAACTCACCGAGTGCGATTTGTCCACTGCTGAGCTGCGATGCGCAGTCTTCGATCTGGTACGAAATATCTGCAAACTGTCCATTCAGACTCACGCTCAGCGTTTGCAGTTGTCCACTGGCAACCAAAATGCCGATTGCGATCAAAAATACGCCTGCGAACCGTTCAATCGTGTGAACATGACGGCTGAGCCGACGCAGAATTGCCGTCGCTTGTTCCATAAGCAGTGCTGCGAGCAGGAAGGGCACGCCTAGCCCAAGCGAGTAAGCAATCATCAAGGAGCCAGCACGTTCGATTTCCGCGCCGCCCCATGCCAGATTGAGAATACTGCCGTAAATCGGTCCGATGCACGGCGTCCACCCTGCGGCAAAAACCACACCCATAAACGCCGATGTCAGATAATTCTGTTTACCCTGCGCGGTCAGTTGACGGCGCGTATCGCTGTACAGCGCGTTTTGCACACTGTTGATCGTGCGCGTCCAGAAAACGTTCGGCTGTATAAACGCGCTGCTCAAAAACAACCACAACCACAACATACCAATAATCGGCAGTGCTAAGAGCAAATCTATAAACGCCCACACGATCAAGAGCGTCGCCGCTAGCGCAAAAGCGAGCGTAAATAACATACTGCTCATCAATGTTGGACGCGTAAGCAGCAGGGTAAACGCGCGTTGCAGCACGCCAGTGAAATGAAGTCCGAAGAAAATAATCGTCACGCCGCCGACACGCGCAAGCACGTCACGGACGAACGCGATATTTTGTCCGCCGACTTGCTGAATAAACGCCGTCGAAAGCAGTCCGATGACAACGAAGACGAATGTAAAGCCGGCGACGAACGCGATGCCATGTGTGAAGACGGATATACGACGGGTAATCGTAGGCGAGTCGGCTTGCGCGGCGGCGGTGTGTGTCGCGCGTCCGCCCATGTAGGCGATATATGCCGGGACGAGCGGCAGCACGCAAGGCGACAAAAACGATGCCAACCCCGCAATGAACGCGACCCATACATTGATTTCCACCTCATAATCCTTTTGCAGCGACACACCGGGTCGCCTCTACGGAACGACGTTTTCGTAAAGATTGTAGACGAACTAGATTACGCGGATATTACACGATGTGCAGTTCAGCGCCATCCGGCAAGAACGTATACAACGCGCGCGCCGCGTGGATGGTTGTTTGCACGGCATGACCCTGCACCTCAGTGTTGGTGCCAAACCGATTATGCCACCATGCGCCACCAATGACCTGCGTCGGTTGTTCACCGAATGCCAGCGTATGAGCAACACCATAAAATTGCTGGTTGTTATGAATGATGCTTGCGCCGAGCCGATGTGCGTCAATCGTCAGCATCGATGCGTGCAGTGTTCCATGAATGGAGATGGGCGCGGAAAAAACCGCTTGGTCATCTTGATAAGCGGTGATGCTCCGCGCTTCCCGGTCGATGGCAGCATAGCGATTGTTGGCGATTGGCGTATGGTCATGCGCGGCGCGCCATAAATGCGCCTGTGACCAACCAAGTAAATCGCCGTCGGCAGTTGCCAGCGCGATCCAAGCGGGGGAGTCGGCGTTTTGTGGCGGTAATCTATCGATCACATGCATGATGCCGCCATGTCCGATGGTTGTAAGCAGCACACTCAACGCGCTCGCGCTTTGCCAAACGGCGGCAGAAGGTGCGGCGACGTTTACCCATCCTGAGACGCTGTGATGCTCTGTATAGAATGTCGTTGGCGGGTGATAATCCAATGCGAGAATTGGCTGGATGTGTCCGCGGTGTATCCAGCCTTCCCAAGTACGAATCTGTCGGTCCGTTGTTTCTAGTATCGGCGCGACCCTATCCGTTAGGTGAGTGCGCTTACGCACGAGTGTACGCGCCAGTAAATCACCGGTTGGAGGGATAAACGGGTCGATGGGAACGGACAAATCGAGCGCGGTCATCAATCCCAGCGTCGAAGCCGCGGTCGTAATCCCCAACACTTGAAGAAACTGGCGGCGTGTGAGCATGAATTTCTCAGCGAACATGGACGACAATGGTAGTACTATCACGATCCAGAATACGCACGGTGAGTGCATAATCACCAGGCACTGGCGGCGTCCAGATAGCGGTTTGATTTGTCAACTGGTTCGGGCGTTGTCGCCCATATGTCGCATAATCGATCCACACCCCGTTAACGTATAGCTTTGGTCGGGGTATCGGAAGGCTTCCCTCGCGTACGAACCAAGACCACATGATGTTGATTGGTTGACCGACGGCAAACACCTGATTTTTTTGCGGCATGGTGATCCAAGCGGCTGCCTGTGCTATGCCCTCGCCCTCAAATCCACGCGCCTCCCAAAAGCCGATGTGGGGCAACGCCGACAGTTCGATCCGTTCGATCCACTTGGGCATTTTGTAGCCGTATAAGCCGGGGACGACGATCCGCGCTGGATAGCCGTGTTCGGGCGTGAGCGGCTGCTCGTTCATTTTGTAGACCAGCAAGGCGTTTTGCAAATGGGTGAGTGACAAATTACACGTATAACCATCGGCGGCGTACAGGGTCGCGCCGATGACAGTAGAGTCGATTTCGATTTCGGAGAGTAATGTAGAAAGCGGTACGCCTGTCCATGTCGCATTGTACGCGAGTGGATCATCGGGCGCGTATTTATCCGGTTGATGCGCACATATCAGCGCGGCGGGAATATTTATTGACGGGAACGCGCGTATATCGGCGGCGTCCAACAGAAGTGGGTGACGCACCGCACCATTGATGACGAATCCCCAATGACGAGCGTTAAGACTTGGAATCTGTTGAATGTGCTGAATAAATTCCATGCGGCGGGTAATAAATTACCGACTGCCGAGCGCAGCTTCGACGCATTTACCGCCCGTGCTGCCGATAATCGTGCCGTAGCGGATGCTGGCAGGGATTTCGATACGGTCGCCAGCACGCAGTTTGACGCGCGTATTGGTATCGGGGAAGCTTAATTCGACGATGCCTTCGACGACGTATAAGACTTTGGAATACCCATGACTGCGCACGCCATAACGATAATTTGGCGCGTTTTCCCAGAAATAGGGACGTAGATTTTCTTTTTGCATCTGGCGGGTGATAGAGGAAAGCGTTGGATGTTGACCGCCAGTCCAACGCATGACCCGGACGGCTACACTATGTTCAATCGCCATAACAAAATCCTTCTATGTAACTGGACGATGATAGGACAAAACGACGATGTATTTTACATAACGTCGTCGCAAAAATATGTAATGATCAAGCATTCTAACGCATAGTCAGACGTTTTTCCAAGACCCAACATGGTTCATGAACATGGCGCGTGCGTCCTTCATGATCATTATAGCTCCAGCGCCCCTCGTCTTCAGAAACGATTCGATAGCCTAAACGCTGGTATAAATCACGGGCGCGCAGGTTATTTTTGGCGGCGGCAATCGTCGCGCCATGATACCCATATGCCAGTGCAATCGTTTCAGCTTCTTCGAGCAAGCGTGAGCCGATGCCTTGTCCACGAAAATGCTCCATGACTCGAAACGAGTAAAAATAGGTACGTTTTTGCTTCTTGGCACCAACCTGCATAAAAAGCTGTGCAATTGGAAAATGATTGCAATCTGCAATGAGCATCAGGCGTGTGCCGTTAACTTGTTCACGGTACGTGCGCCGAAAAACTTCTCGAAAATGCGTGTACTGCCCATACCATTCGAGTTTAGGCAAATCGTCGGCGCGCGCCAATCGAAAAGAAATATCCAACTGCACAGACATCGATGGAACGGGTTCAATTGTGGTCACGACAAATCTCTTTTTCGATCAACCACTCGATCAGCATGTGTTCTTCATTATCGGTCTTCACTTCACCATCCAACCGCGCCGCACGTAAGCGATTGAGAATGATTCCGTAACACTTGCCGGGTTTCAAGCCCAATTGTTTGAGTGTTTCTCCCGTTGTGCTAGGGCGCGTATACCTCCACGACGACGCAAACTGGGCAAGGTTATTTTTTGCGTGGTCATCAGAAAGGCACAGCCACGCCGCCCAAAATGACGCGCTGTTGTGTACATCGAGCAACTTTTTTTCCATGTCGGCGGTGATTTGACTGGGCTGCGCGTCTAAGTCACTGAGTAAGCCCGGATTCTGAACAATTTGTGCAGTATCAATGAGCGACTCGCTGGTACTTTTGGGAATCAACAGGCGCGTGCATATGTCCGGCAGCGCCTTTAGGTCGATATATGCCGCCATGAGGTGCAAATAGAGATCGTCTACTGACATGCCTGGAACTGCCCATACTGGACGTTTGTCGGGATACAGCGTCCGAATCTTCTCAAAGACGGGTACGATGCGCTCGGTAACTATCAATGCTGGATGAATCGCGTGTAAAACACCGCGCTCGTTCAATTTGAGCAGTGCGCGTTCGGGTTCGTGCTCTTTTAGCAACAGCATGATCTCATTACGCAATCGCTCGCCAGTAACCCGCTTTATGATGGGGACGGCGGCGCTCATCAAATTGGCGGTATGTGATTCGAGTTGGAAACCAAAACGATGTTCAAAGCGCGCAGCGCGAAAAATCCGTGTGGGGTCATCAGTGAAGCTGATGTCGTGCAAAACACGGATCACACCGTCGTTCAAATCGCGTACGCCGTCAAAGAGATCGATAACAGGATACGATTCGCTTGTATCGTTGCGGGTCAACTGTATCGCCAGTGTATTGATGGTAAAATCGCGGCGTGCGAGATCGGTCTTGAGGTCAGCACGAAAGATCGTCGGAAGCGCACCTGGATGCGTGTAAGTTTCGCCTCGCGCGGCGGAAAAATCAACGTGATCGGGTAAGTCTCTCAACGTTAATCCGAGCGAATCACCAGTGCTTTGATCGAGTCTCCATTTTGCTGTGCCAAACGGCTTGAAGACTGTCACATCGCCACCGAAGCGCGCTCGCAACGTCTCCGCAAAGCGGATCGCCTCACCTTCTTGCGCTGAATCGATCATAAAATCGATATCCAGTGTGCGGCGGCTGAGCAGTAAGTCGCGCACGCCGCCGCCGACCATGTACAGGGTTATATCGTGCTGAACCGCGTGATCGACAATGAGTTTAATCAGCCCAGCGACGGTGTCGCCCAATATGTCGGCGACATACGCGGTCGTGATGCCGTGGTTCGACATCAAGTTCCCTGTGAGAGTGCCGTGAAATCGAATATCATGCCATCATCCGCCAACCCGTCCCAGCCATCGTATATGCTTTGGTCATTCCACGCGAAAATCACTGCATGGACGTAGCCATCGATGAACATCTGGCGCGCCTGTGGGTTGGCTACCTGTTCGAAGGTCACGGCGATTGGTATGGTCGCCAATCGTGTCGCAAAAGTCGCCACTGCCGGGTCGGTCATATCCACAACTGCGATGACCACCGCGAATCCGTCAGGGTATCCGGCGCTCGCTATGCGTTCCCGTTGAACAAGACGATTGTCGGTGTCGGTCAAAAGCGTGTATAAAGTTGGTAGCTGTGCGTCATCGAACGGCGGCACGCGCGGATTAATTGCCAATGTCAAAAACATCGGCATGGGGGTTGTCGTCAATATCGGAGATGGCGTTTGTGTTTCAGTTGCGGGCGCGTTGATTGGCAGGGGCGTCGGTGAATCCGAACAACCCGTCGCGCACAGAAATAAACATAATGCGGCGGCGCAAAAGCGCAATTTCATGAAGGCAGTATCCACGGTCCGATGACGCCGCGCTGCAACATGCTGATTGAAACCGTGACATTGAAGAAACTGAGAATGGAAAACGCGATCGCCGCATTGCGGTCGTCGCGCCCACGTAACAGGCTGAACACGCCCGGCATAATGACGATCAACCAGCTCATATACAGCAAATACAGCGTCAAGCGGGGTGGCTGCAAGCCTTGCGCGAGCATGATGACGCCGACAAGCAGCACCGCGCCCGCCATAATCGTGATCGTGGCGACCGCGCCCCAGAAATTGCCGGAAATCGACTGGCTGCGAAGCGCGAGTGACGCGCTCCACAAACCGAGCACGACCGAATACAGAATGTGGGCGTTAAAGAGAATGTTGTGAAAGTCACTGAGGTTCATACGGTTACAGGTTTGTCCCTAACATCGTCGGCGGGGCGGTGATATTAGTCCGCCCATCGACGATGTATTGTAACCGAAGTGACACGGTTTAGATAACCGACAACTGCCGCGCAATCTGTTCGAACAGCCACGCGACGACGACGATATTCATCGCCATGATGAACTGAACCTGAATCGACCCGCTGATATCGACTGCCGCGCCGCCGCGCATATCCGTTTTTGGGCGAAAAACGGCGACGACGCCGATACTTGCGAGCAGCACCAACCCCAACCATACTGGGAACGCGCCGCCCAAAACGCTGATTAGCAGACACGCAACGCCCAGCCCAATCGCACCATACATGATGTACTTGGTATTTCGTTCACCGATCAAGATGGCAGTGTTGTGCAGACCAGCGGCTTTATCCATATCGTAATCGCGTAGTTGGTTGTAAAGCTGCCCGTATGCCGAGAACAGCGAAACGCCAATCGCTATAAACCAGACGATGCCCGGTGAATTGTCGTATACAAAGTAGCCTGTCAGCAGCAGCAGCCCGCTCAACATCAGTGAGTGCGATAAAACATCCGTGATCGGATACGCTTTGAGCCGAACCAGGCGCCAAGAGTATAAATGTGACAGCAGCAGTGTAACGAGTCCGATCAAAAAGACTTCGATGCCGCAAAGTGCATACGCGAGCAACGTTACGGCTGCCACCAGACGGCAGGCAGCGTAACCAAAGCGCGAACTGATTTCGCCCGTCGTGATTGGGTTGCGTGCGGCCCGGTCGGGGTCGCGGGCGTCGTCTGGCGCGTCTTCGATATCGTTGATCATGAACGCGTACGCCACTGCTAATACATTGGCGATGCCGACGGCGATCAAGCGCCAATCGAGCAGTTCATTGTTCGGGCGGGCAGCGAGCAGCGCACCGCATAAAGTGAGCGGCAGCACGAATGGCACGAACTCTTTCCAGCGGGTAAGGCGAATCAACCCGCGAATTTGGGTCGGAAGGGGCGGACTTTGCGACTGGCTCAAGGGTAAAACCTCCAAAAACTCAGATAAATGAGTAGCATATGAAAATAACACAAATATCTGCAAAGGGTTGCGCGCGCGCTGGCGGTTCGTGATTCTCACGGGAATGGTTACAATGGAACCTGTGAGCATGGTATATCATGTTTTTTGTTTGACACAGCGTATACGAGTTATTGGTGAGAATCGTTTTGAGACACGCCGCAAACCTGATCCTAATCTGCTTGATATTATTGTCGCTTTTCGGGTGCAGCTTTCAAACTGCTGATGCCATTCTGCCGACCGCAACGACGATCCGCGTGGCACTGGCGCAAGCATCGCCCGTGCCGACGTTAGCGCGCACGGCTGTGCCAACACTCGACACAGGCGGAGCGCGCACGCTGCAACCAGTTCCGGTGCAAACCAGTGAGACCAACACTGCTGAAACTATCCCACCGACCAATACGCCGAGTTCACCGTGTCCAGCGGCGGGTGTACAGCCCAATGCCGCACATCGTGTGATCGCAGAGGTCGATTATCAGGCGAAAACCGTTGCCGTGCAGCAGCAGGTCACGCTTGTCAACCGCGAAAGTATGCCGCTTAATGATGTCGTCCTGAATATAGAGGTCAATCGCTGGTCAGAAATTGTCACGATGAACGATGTTGCCGCGCAGAATGTGGACGCTGCGAATGGTGATGTAAGCGCCTCTGCGTATGAGCTAACCGGTCGACGCTTGAGTGTCGAGCTGACAGCGCCGATTTTGCCGGGGTGCGCGTTACAGGTCGATCTCGCGTATCGTTTAGCGATTCCGCCTGTTGGTACAGGCATAAATGCCTACAACGGCTATTTCGGCTATACGGTGCGCCAGACCAATCTCGGTCATTGGTTGGCGACGGTCGCCGTGCGGCGCGGCGATGACTGGATTTCGCACGATGCAATCTCGATTGGCGAACAAATCGTCACCGAATCGGCGGATTGGGATGTGACGCTGCGTGTAAACAACGCGCCAGGTAATCTGGCTGTCGCCGCACCCGGTAATTTGAACCGTGAAGATACGGCGGTGTGGCGCTATACGCTGAACGACTCGCGCGAGTTCGCCGCGAGTTTGAGTGACGATTTTAATGTGACACTGCAAGAAGCGACCAACGGCGTTAGAGTCGAACTGTATTCGTTCAGCGACGCCGCAACCCAAACCGATGGCGTCGATGCGGCGGGTCATGCGCTTTTGGTCGCGGCGCGCTCGTTGGCGATGTACGCCGATTTGTTCGGTGCGTATCCGTACGAGCGTTTCGTCATCGTCGAAGGCGATTTCGCGGATGGCATGGAGTTTAGCGGCATGGTCTTTGTCGGGCGCGATTGGTTCCGCACATTCACCGGCGATCCAGCGTCGTATCTGACAATCATTACCGTGCACGAAGTCGCGCATCAATGGTGGTACGCGCGTGTCGGCAACGATCAAGCGCTCACCCCCTGGTTGGATGAAGCGCTGGCAACCTACAGCGAGTATATTTTCTTCGAGGAATACTATCCAGCACTCAAAGATTGGTGGTGGAGTTTCCGGGTCGATTCGTTCGTCGGGACGGGAAGCGTAGTCGGTCAAGTCGATAGCCCTGTCTACAGCTTCCTGACGATTCGCCAGTATATCAACGCGGTGTATTTACGCGGCGCGCATATGCTGCACGATTTCCGCGAGGTGATGGGGACAGATCCGTTCTTCGATTGGCTGCGCCGCTACGCCGATGCTGGGACAGGGCGGGTGGTATCAGCGGATGTGTTTTGGTCTTTGCTCAGCCAGGAACAAAAAGATGCGACGCGCGAACTGCGCCAATTTTATTTGACTGACGCCAACTTTTAAGCGAAAGCGAGAACGCTATGCGAATCTTTATCTCGTATCGACGGGTCGATAGTCAGGCGATCACCGACCGCATCTACGAATGGTTGAGCGAAGCCTTTGGCAAGGATAAGGTGTTTCAGGATGTGTACGGAATCCGCGCTGGCGATGATTTTCGTGAGGCGATCCGCCAGCAGGTTGGCGACTGTGATGTTTTAATCGCTGTCATCGGTCAACAATGGCTGAACATCACAGAAACCGATGACGGAAGCGGCGAAACGCGGCGGCGTCTGGAGAATCCAAACGATAGCGTGCGTCTCGAAATTGAAGCGGGTTTGAGCGATCGCACCAAGACGTTGGTCATTCCTGTACTGGTCAACGATGGTCAGTTTCCGTCAGCGGCGCGACTGCCCGAAACCATCCGCAATCTGACGAACTTAAACGCGGCACAAGTCCGTAATAATCCGTATTTTGAAGACGATATGCGCCGCTTGATCGCACGACTGCGTGAACACGAACGCGAAATGATCGCGCGCGGCGCACTGACGACAAAACCGAAACGTCAGCCATCGTTGGTTTGGGGCGCGGCGTTGGTGGCTGTGGGCTTGATAGTGAGTGTGATTTTGATCGCTAGTGTGCGTTCGACAGGCATGAACCAAGCCGAATTGACGACAACCCCATTGAGTGCATCAAATGCAACCGTTGTCGCAATGGCAAATCAAACCATGACGGCGGATGCGATTGATGCGACATTGGACACTGGTTTGATCACAGCGACACACATCGCCGCGACGGCACAAGCGGTTGAAACCGCGACGGCTGCCGCAAACACGAACGCGACGGCGACGCTCGACGCGGAGATCGGCTATTTTCTTGGCTCATGGGCGGCGGTCAGCACTGATATATCAGCATCATTGAGCGCGGTCACGCTGACGCGCGCAGCCGACAGTACGCTGACGATGACGTACACAAGTTACTGCCCACCACAAGGCAACTTGTGTTACACCAGCGAATCGACTTATACGATTTACAGCGCGGCGTATGCCAACGACCAGGTACGTGCCACCCTGGAAAATACGCGCATCACATTACTCAAGGGCGCAGATGATGGCGAAATCATCGCCAACATCCGTTTTGGGTCGGGCGATGCGTCGAGCGTGGTCATGGAGCGCCGACGTTTCATCATCGATGACTTCAGTGTTGTAGCGACATTTCAACTCGATCCGGGTGTTTTCAGCCAGCAAAATAGTTTCCAGTTGGCAGCGACGGCGACGCCATAAATTATTTGTAGTAGTGTTTGCCTTTCAACGTATCTGGCAGCAAATTGTCATCGCTGGGGCTGTCATCGCGCCCATAGCCGAGGTCTTTCATTAATTTGGTCGGTGCGTTTCGCAGCTTGAGCGGAATCGACAAGTTGCCGGTTTGTTTGACATCATCAAGCGCGGCGTAAATCGCTTCGGTCGCGCGTGATTTGGGCGCATTCGCCATGTAAATGACGCCGTGTGACAGATTCCACACGCATTCGGGATACCCAATGATTTCGACGGCGCGAAACACATCGTTCGCAATCGTCAGCGCGTTCGAGTCCGCCAGTCCGATGTCCTCGCTGGCGAAAATGACGATACGGCGCGCGATGAACTTGGGGTCTTCGCCCGCATCGACCATGCGTGCCAGATAATACAGCGCCGCATCGATGTTCGACGCGCGCATCGATTTGATGAACGCGCTGATCGTGTTGTAATGCTCGTCCGCCTGTTTGTCATAACGCAAATGCTTGGATTGCAGCGTTTCGCGTAACTGTTCGAGCGCAAGCGTGTGTGCATCGTCGTTTGTTGCGTACAGTTCGGCGGCGGTTTCGAGCAGATTGAGTGAAAGGCGCGCGTCTCCGTTGGCATACTGTGCAAGAAAATCGAGCGCAGTGTCATCGAGCGATACGTTTAATACGTGTGCGCCGTGCGCGACGATTTGCTTGATCTCATCGACCGACAGCGATTCGAGCAAAAATACCTGAGAGCGCGACAACAGCGCTGAAATAACTTCAAAGCTGGGATTTTCGGTGGTCGCGCCGATCAAAACAATCGTGCCATCTTCGACATACGGCAGCAGAAAATCTTGCTGGGCTTTGTTGAAGCGATGAATTTCATCGAGAAACAAGATTGGCGCGGGCGGCTTTTGAGCCTGTGATTGTTCGATCAAGCTGAATAAATCGGGCGCGGCGTTCGGGTCGCGATAGCCACTTTCGCGGCGGGCGCGTTCGATAATCGCGCGCAGATCGTCTTTGCCTGCGCTCACCGCCGAGAGTTCGTAAAACGCGCGTCCTGTTCCAACGGCGATCAACCGTGCTAATGTCGTTTTTCCAACGCCAGGGGGGCCCCAGAACAGCATCGAACGGACTTTATTCTGGTGAATGACCTGATACAGCGGCTTGCCAACGCCGACGAGATGTTTTTGCCCGACAAACTCATCGAGTGAGGTTGGGCGGATGCGGTCAGCCAGCGGCTGTGAACCGGATTTTGTTGGCATCACGTTCAAAGTACCTTGATAATATGAACAGGTTTTAAGCGAATAATGACCATGTCGAATTCCAACCATGTCGTGATGTCATGCTCGGCTTTTTCTGGCGCTTCGTAAAAGCGTGTCATGCGTTTCATCCATGCAAAATCGGGGTCTTCTTCGACGGTAAGCTCACCTTGAATGAGATACCCTGCCTCATCGCCAGGATCGCCACCGATGGCAACCGCGCCTTTGGGATTCAGCGCGATATTTTTGATTTTACGTGTGCGCCGTTCGGCGATAAAGATGATGTCGTCATTTTCGAGCATAAACCACACCGGAACCGTATGTGGATAGCCGTTGGCACTGTGTGTCGATAAGCGTGCTGTCAACGGTTTCTTGAGAAAATTTCGCGCGTCTTCAGTGAACATCTCATCACATCCTTTATTAAATAACCAAGCGCGTATTAAAGATTGTGCAATTTTCGTTTACGGTTTGTATACTTCTAGCATGGGTTGGTCGTAGAAGTTTGTTTGTAATAGCCGCTTCGTTTCGAGCGAAACTACGATCTAATAACGCTAATTGTGGCACATCATGATTAAAGGAGTCTACGTACATGGCACAAACTTTAAGAAGATTGCGTTTATTATTCTTGATGGGTGCGCTCACCATGCTTTTGAGCATCGGCGGATTTTCGGCACTGGCACAGGATGCTCGTGCTGACGGAACGCCTAATCGCCCCACGCAAGATCAACTAAACGCTCTGCGCGGACAGCAGACTAGATCGCTGCCGGGTGTTGGTACCCTGAACGCGAATGCCGCGACAGGCGAAAATATCAACGCATTCGTGCCTGAATTCGCTACGACTTTAACGGATGGTCGCACGTTGGTCATCATTGAGCTTTATGATACCCCAGCGGCGGTCATTTTTGCACAGGCGGGCGGCGAAAGTGCCGAAATCGCTGCTAATGCGCTCGCAGATACGCAACGTGTGACCGTCGAAAATGCACAAAACGTCCTGATGGCAAACATCAGCAGTGCTGGAATTGCGGCAGATGTCATCGGTCGCACCGATACCGTTATGAACAGTATTTCGGTAGCAGTGTCGGTCGATTCAATTGCCCAACTTCGCGCGTTGCCGAACGTCAAAGCCGTATATCCGGTACGTCTGTACAATCGGCTGGATAGCAACAGCGTGCCGACTGTGGGCGCGCCGCAGGCATGGGCGGGGTTGATCCCAAGTGGGCTGGAAACAACAGGTGCTGGCGTGGTCGTATCGGTTCTCGATTCGGGTATCGACTACACACATGTTGCGCTCGGTGGTGATGGCAGCTTCACAACCCTTGCTTCTGACCGCGAAACGGTGGCAGATGGCGAGCCGAACTTCGGTGCGCCGACGGACAAGGTCATTGGCGGTTACGACTATGTGGGTGATGCGTTCGTGGGCGATAACACACCGCTTCCAGACGACGACCCCATTGACTGCGCCGAAGCATTAGGCGGCGGTCACGGGACGTCAGTGGCAGGTTTGATCGCGGGTGAAGGCATCACCGACGCGGGGACGAATTATGGTGGTCCTTACAACAGCGTGGATTATACAACGCTTGAACTTGGTCCCGGCATGGCACCCGATGCTAAACTCGTCGCAATGCGTATTTTTGGCTGCAATGGCTTCACATCCGACGTGCAAATTATTGATGCTATCGACGACTCGGTGAGCGGTGTATATACGGGCGGTGTACAGTCAGATATCGTCAATATGTCGCTCGGCGCGCCATATGGCTTGTTTCTCGGCGTGTCGCCGCTCGATCCATATGAAGTTGTCACCGATAATGCCGCGCTCGCGGGCACGGTGGTCGTGGCATCAGCAGGTAATGAAGGCGATTCATTCTACGTATTGGGCAGTCCATCGACCGCGTCCGCGGCGATTTCGGTCGCATCGACCTTCGATGGCGCTTTCGACGCGACGATTACCCTGCATGTGGCGGCGAACGGTAACTATCCTGCAAGTGTCACCAACAGTCCGGCGCTGTCAACGGTCGCACCAAGACGCGTGACATATGTGACGGAAGATGGTTGCCAGGCGAGTGACTGGGCGAGCTTCCCAGTGAATCGTATCGCATTCTTGTACTGGACAGGAAACTGCGGCTCGAATGCCATTCATCAAGCGGCAGAAACCGCGCCAAACCGACCAGTAGCGTTGGTTATCGCCAACAATGTGCCAAACGTGTTCATCGCACTCGCGTGCAGTTCTTTCACGTTTTACATCCCGTGCTATTCAATTCAACAGAGCGTCGGTGACTCAATTGTCGCCAACATCGGCGTGATCGAGCTTGAAATTAAGCCTGACGTGCCGATCTATACGCCAGACCTGAACGACGTGATCTCGGAATTCAGTTCGCGTGGTCCGCTCGGCTATTTCGAGTACGGCTTGAAACCGGACGTTGCGGCACCGGGCGATTACTTCCTGACTGCGCCTTCGAGCGGTTCTGGAAATGGAACGAGCAGCTTTGGTGGGACATCGGGCGCTGCGCCCCATGTGGCAGGTTTGGTCGCGCTTCTCTTGAGCGACTCGGTTTATGCCAGTTGGTCACCATGGCAGATCAAGGCGTTGGTGATGAATACCGCCAACAACGATGTTTATTTCCAATCACAATCATCTGGCATTCGCATCGGACCGCAGCGCGCGGGTGCGGGGCGCATCGATGTGCCGGATGCATTCAATTCGCAGGTGATCGCGTATAACACCGATTATCCGCAGTCAGTCAATGTCAGCTTCGGTTTCCCCGAAGTCGACCCCAATGTAGACAGCGTGATTGCACGCAGCGTCACGTTGTGGAACAAAGGTGCGGCTTCTGTCAGTTACGATGTCAGCATCGATGTGGTCAATGACAACAATATTGCCAGTTTTGCAGCGAGTGTCAGTACGATCACGGTTGGCGCGTTCGATACGGCTGTCGTGCCGCTCCAACTCGCGCTTGATTACGCCGACGGCGATCCGTTCAACTATTCGGACGACTCACTGACGCGCGAAAGCGTGTTCTTTGGCGCGCCTTTCTTGCGGCATTTCATGTCGGAAGAAAGCGGTTATCTGGTGCTGACGCCGACGACGGGCACAGGCGCGCCTTTGCGTGTGCCACTTTACGCCGCGCCGCGTCCTGCCTCATCGATGCGCGCTGACAGCAGCACGATTGAGATTGAAGGCGACAGCGCTTATACACTAGCCTCTTTCGCGCTGGATGAATCGGGGACAGGTGTCGATTCTGGAACGAACTTCCCTGAAGACATCGTTTCGACGGTGCAGGCGTTCCGTCATATGGCAACTGATCCATTGAACGATACAACGCTGCCTATTCCATACCTTGACCTTGAGCAGGTTGGTGTTCAGTCGGACTATTGGTATTGGTCAGACCCTTCCAATACTCAGGTTGGCTTCGGTCTTTCGATGGCAGCGGATTGGGCATCCCCTTATGCCGTCTATTTGACGGTTTACATTGACGCGAACCAGGACGGCTTCGGCATCGCCGCAGACGACTGGGTCGTGACGATGTTCGGCGGTCCCGGTGATTTCTTCAGCGATGACAGCTATCTGACATTAATCGCACCGGCTGCGACTTTTAGCGGCTGTTTACACGAATTCGTCAATGGACTGGACGCTGGTTTTAACACCTATTTGTTCAATACCAACGTGGCGGAACTGGTCTTCTATCCGTATCTGCCGCTTGATTACGCGAATACATGCGGTTTCGATGCGACGAGCGGCACAAGCGTCCTTGAAGCTGGCGATACCGATTTCGACTTTTATGTTGAGACCGCATCCGCCACCACAGGCACGATCATCGACGTGAGCGATGTCATCTACTTCGACATGTTCTATCCGTTGATTGATGTGGGCGTACTGGGAAATGCAATTGATGACGTGCCAGGTAACACATTCTTGTACTTCCACGAACAATCGTATTACCCCTATGATGGTCTCGATTTAGTGCCGCCAGGAATCTTGCTGCTGCATCATCACAACGATGCGCAATTACAGGCGGCGGATGGCGAAAATTTCCGTCGTGCGGAAGTTGTAACGCTAGATTTCGACGATCTCGACCTGAGCGTCAGCATTCAATCGCCCTCCGAAGCGACGCCAGGTGAGGAAGTTACACATACAATCGAAGTCAGCAACTTAGATGCTGAGACCACCGCGTCGAGTGTTTTACTCGATTACTACTACGATAACGACAGTGACGATGACAATGCACTCCAATTTGTCAGCGCGCCTGGAGCATGTGCAAATGTGGCATCCAGCGAGTTGGTGACGTGCGATTTGGGCGCTATTGCCCCATCGACAACGATCAGTATCGATATCGTCTTCACAGTCGCGTCGGATTACGCAGGTGAGTATGAAACGCGGGCGATCCTCACGTCGTCGGGCATCCGCGATATCGATTTGTCGAACAACGATGCTTCGGCGCTGACGACTGTTTACCCGCCCGCACCGACGGTCATTGAACCACTCGGCGCGACGACGGACAACACGCCGTTATATCGCTGGAACGAAGTCGGCAGCGTCAGCAAGTACGAGTTCTGGCTGACAGGTCCTGGCGACACCTACATAACATCGGGCGAATTTCCGACCGCGGCGATCTGCTCGGCGGGCGTTTGCGAAGTCGATACGGGCATCACACACCCCGATGGCGTCTTCAAGTGGTGGGTACGCGCGTACAACGATGAAGTCGGTTACGGTTCATGGACGGGTCAAAACGACTTCACCATCAACGTTACCATTACGCCGACGCCGATTCCAACCGCGCCCATAGGTGATATTGGCACCGAGACTGAGCCCGATTTCGTCTGGGATGTTGCGCCCGGTGGCGAATGGTATCAAATTTGGGTGAGCAAGAACGGTAGCTATGTGTACAGCGGTTGGTACGACCAGAGCGCTATTTGCACCGACATTGATACTGGCACATGTACGACCAGTTTGCCCGTCACACTGACGGCTGGTGTGCATAGCTGGTGGGTGCAGGCATGGACATCCGCCGGCGGTTACAGTCTGTGGTCGAGCGAGACCCAGTTCACCGTCAGTATTCCGCTGAGTGTGCCAGTCGTCACTGCACCAATCGGAACCGTGTCTGATACGACGCCTGATTTTGTCTGGAACGCTTCGGACGGCGCGACGTGGTATCAGATTTGGGTGACGAATGACGATACTGAAGCCAATGTCTTTGAACAGCATATCGATCAAGTCATCGCGTGCACGGGCGGTGTGTGTACACTTACGTCGCCTATCACGCTGACCGATGGAAATTACAAGTTCTGGCTGCGTGCGTGGTCGCCAGATACCGGATACAGCGATTGGACGGGTGAAAACCTGTTCGCTGTCGCCGCGCTGTAAGCGATACACTGCAAGTAGCAATGGATGTAATCATTGCCGCATTACCAGCATAAGAAAAAGCCGTCCGAAAACGTTTTCGGACGGCTTTTTAATTGAAGGCTATACTTTGATGATGTTTGCACCTTAAAGGAATAAGAATGCTTGCCACTGTTCATGCGTGCGCCGTCATCGGGCTTGATGGCTGCATCGTCGATGTTGAAGTCGATTTTAACCCGCGCGCCAGCATACCCGTGTTTATTATCGTGGGATTGCCAGATACCGCCGTCAAAGAAAGCCGTGAGCGTGTGCGTTCTGCGATCAAAAATTCTGGCTTAAGCTTTGTCAACAAAGGTTACACAGTCAATCTGAGTCCGGCTGACCTGCAAAAACAGGGACCCGTCTACGATTTGGCGATTGCGGTCGGCGTGCTGGCGGCGACCGACCAAGTGCCGATGACCGCGCTGGACGGTGTGCTGTTTGTAGGAGAACTATCGCTGGATGGCAGCGTGCGCCATGTCAACGGCGTTATGGCGATGGCACACGCTGCGGCACAAGAGGGCTATCATACGATTGTGTTATCGACTCAGGATGCGCCGCAAGCCGCGCTGATCAACACAATTCGCGTGATTGCGGTTGAAACGCTAGGGCAGTTGGTCGAACACTTGTACGGTATGAATGTGATCGCGCCTTTTGAGTTGGATCCATCGATACAAAATGACGCCAGTCATTTGGGCAACATTGTCGATTTTGCCGATGTACGCGGGCAAGACCATGTCAAGCGCGCATTAGAAATCGCGGCGGGCGGCAACCACAATTTGTTGATGATTGGATCGCCAGGTGTGGGCAAAACGTTGTTGGCGCGGGCGATGCCGGGCATTCTACCACCGCTTCACCCCGATGAAGCATTAGAGGTGACGCGCATTTATTCGGTTGCGGATATGCTCACCATGGATAACCCACTGATGCGCGTGCGCCCGTTTCGTGCGCCGCATCATACGATCAGCCAGGCGGGATTGATCGGTGGCGGCTCGCTGCCGCGTCCCGGAGAAGTTTCTTTGAGTCATCGTGGCGTCTTGTTCTTGGACGAAATTGTCGAAATTGGTCAAAAGACGCTCGAAGTCTTGCGCCAACCGCTCGAAGACCGCGTGGTGACGATCAGCCGTGCGCGCCAAAATTTGACTTTTCCGGCAAATTTTTTGCTGATCGGGGCGATGAATCCGTGCTTATGTGGGTATTATGGCGACCCGATCAAGCCGTGTACGTGTACGCCAAACATGATCGCGCGCTATCAAAGCAAACTATCGGGTCCCATTCTTGATCGTATCGACATGGTGGTCGAAGTACCGCGCGTCGAACATAATAAGCTGATCAGCGATCAACGCGGCGAAACCTCAGCCAGCATACGAGCGCGTGTCAATCAGGCACGTGATCGTCAGCGAGCGCGTTTCGCGGCTTATGCGCATGGCACGACGATGACCAATGGCGATATGGCGGTCGGGGATATTCAACAGTTCTGTCAATTGACGCCGCAGGCAAAGCAGTTATTCGATACGTCGGTCAAGCGCTTGAGTTTGAGCGCGCGTAGTTATCATCGGTTGCTCAAACTTTCGCGCACGATTGCCGATTTGAACGGCGACGACCTGATCGATGTCGCGCACGCCGCCGAAGCACTTCAATATCGTCCGCGTATGTTCGGGGCATAAAAAAGTGACTTTACTGTATTTTTGTAATTTGAAATGCCCGCAACACACCTTGATAAACGAAAAATTTATCGTTATCGCCCCAATAAAAAGGATAGCGAGTAAGAGCGATATCCTGATCAGTGAGTAGAAATTCTAGGGACATGGTGTCAAAGATACGTATATGTCCTAAGGTTGTTATATTGCTGAACGCTACTAACGTGCCGCTTGCATTTATCGTGAGGGGAAATGATTGATTAGTCACATCAAACAATGGCGTTGGAAGAATTATTTCAGATTTGCCTGAACTTATTACCCAATTCCATAATGCTCCATCATCCGTAAATCCAATTAAACCCGAACTGTCAGGCAACCACACGAAATTTCCAGAAGGGATTGCTTGGAATGGGGTTGAGAAAGGCATGATGACAGATGATATGCTATCTCGTTCAATGTCCAAAATATCAATTTGAGTTTGTGGCATCGTCAAGTCGTTACTTGGTTGATTATTACGGTATATAGCGATACAACATCCGTTGGGACTCCAACGGGGAAATATCAATCCCTCTATATTGTGCGTAGTTCGGAGTTCGCCCGTTTCGCTATCGATTAACCTTAATTCACTTTCATGCTGTTCGCTATCGGAGGAAATAGCTAATGTATCATCTTGGAACCATGAAAAATCACGTACATCCTCTACTTCGATAACGTTGCTAGAACCATCTGGTTGGAATGACCAAATTAATAGATTTGTACTCGCTACAGCCAATTGATCGTTGGATAAACTCCAAGCCATGCGCGTGACGTCTAAAGGTCTAGGAGCATTTAACACTTGTAATAGCTGACCATTATTGCCGTTGATGACTGTAATCTCATTACTGCCTAAATAGCTTATTGCAACAAATGCACCATCTTCACTTACAGCAAAGTCTTGCATCTCACCATGAAATTGTTGGGTTGCACTTGCCCACGCCAATTGATTGCTTGGCACATCCCAAACCTTTAGGTACCCATTACGATCTAGAGAAGCAAGTAGATTTCCTTGCCACTCCAGACGTTCCGCTACATCGTTCAGAGAGTTGTCTGCGTGAAACCCTATAGAAGTAACTTCGTCTGTCTCGATATTCCAAACACCCACTCCGCCCGATTCATATGAACCTGCCAGAGATGTACCATCAGCATTCCAAGCTAATGCAACAATGAATGTTGGCTGATGATTTGTCGTAATTTGTTCGAATGTGTCATTTCTCCAAATTTTGACGGGCGACACTGTGTCACTGGTTGCAGCAAATTTTGTTCCGTCAGGACTCCAAGACATTGAGGCAGACGTAATTGGAGCAGCCGTTAGCTCTTGTACACGCTGACGAATAATAACATTCTCGATAAAAATAGTACCGTTGCTGAGGCGAACTGCCAATAGCTCTCCATTAGGATGCCAACGCAAAGCAACGATTAAATCTGAATAACCTCCAAAAATGACGACTTCTAAACTACGTATATCCCAAAGCGCTATATTATATGAAGCTTCCGAGTCAAGGTATGTTTCTGTAGCTAATAATCTGCTGTTCGGACTCCACGCAAATTGATTACCCACCTGATTTTGATTCATTTCTACAAGATTTTGACCCGAAGATACGTTTCGAATTTGCGTCATACCATTACTCGTTGTAACCAAATGTGAACCATCTGGGCTAATAGATAATCTTTGATATGAAATGTCTTCTTCACCCCATCTAGAAGGCGACCGATCAGCAATTGGTTCTGTATACCAAACACCATTACTACTTGCAAGGAAAAGATTTGTATCTACGAAGTCAAAATCGTAGATAGTTCCTCTCCCAAACTGCCATAATGCTTCAACTGTCAAATCGGGAGAATCCGCTAAAACTAGATTGTAGTCATATTTTACTATAATTGAAGATAATAACAGACAGCAAGTTATACATGAAATGTGCAAGGGGTCACCTAAAGCCTAAAGCATCAATATAACGAAAGTTTATAACGAATTGTCCAAATTGGTTCAAAGCAAAAGTATTTATAGACATATTGAGGCGAAGAATGATGAATTATTGGGCAATCTTGTGGATTGCCCATATCCCTAAACTACATCAAAATGTGCAGTTCGGATCTATTTCGCCCGCTCCTAAGCTACGTAATAAAGCTAGAGTTGTGGCAGAAAGAGCGGATGTTATCGCTTGACTTGTAAAAATTCCAATACCTGGACTAGTGACAATTAACGATGGTGTCAACTGAAATGGGGTGTTTCCAAGCCAATAAGCAGATGCCCTTCGTTGCTCGGGCGTAATTGCGGCATTGTAGTTGTCGATGTTATTTTCAATACCGACATAACTATTTCGCACCCAATTCAAGAAGTTATCCGCTATCCGTTCAACAAGTGGTTGTGTATAGTTTTCCCAAAAAATACCGATATCCGCCGTAGAGTCAAAATTTGCTGACGCTACATCCTTGACAATCTTCAACTGAAATTCACCGGCTTCAGTATTTAACGCAGTGGAACGATAACCTAAAACATGACCTAGTTCATGAATAACAGTGTTTTGAATTCCCTTATCATCTTGGTTGAAGAATCCATAGGGAGTTGAAGAAGGACAAAAATCAAGACCTGCTACGGTATTTATCCTTCCCCAACTGCGGTTATCCAATCGATTTACAGTAGTACGGCGTGTTACTCCACTAAAGCGAACAAGGTTTTTATTAAAAACTATAGCGGCAATTGTGTTCTGAAGATTGAGTGAACCGCTAAATCGTACTTCCAACCTACCAAACACTTCCTTAAAACTGAAACTGGTACGTGCTAATAGGCGATTTTCTACAGTAGTAAACGCATTTACTAAATTATCGATAGCTCTTGAATTACCTGCTGGATTCCACACTACATTCGGTTCGTTGATGTTAGATTGTACAGTCAGAATGACTCCCCAACGATCAACTAAGGATATGACAATTTTATCGGTAAAAATACTATCTGTTCCATAATCGGTTGTGTTGAGTTGTACTGTATCTTGAAATGTGACGTTGACAGTCCAAAAACCGCTGTTATATTCTCAATCGTGCTTTAATGCAAAACGGATGGGACGCATCCGTGAACGATAACGTAGCGCCTCTGCCAACGCCGTAAGGCGACGGTAAGCGCAAGCGTCGTTCAGAAGCCCCCGCCTTTAGGCGTGGGGAGTATGTCACTATCCTTTCTCAATGTCAGACACAGAGGCACAAATAAATGCACTCTGTGTCTGACAAGCTTTTCTAAGTAATCAATAAATCTTTTGTTTTCGCTATCCAGTAGCTTAGAACACCTAAAAAATAGCACACTAATTCTGTGTTATGTGTACTTTTTGCTTGAATCTTTGCTTGAAATTTTGTTCCGCTTTTTACCGCTTTTCTGGCGTTAGCAGACGAATACTTCGCGCAATACGAGGAGAACGGATCAAACGTCCTTGTGCTTGGAGAATATCAATACAACGGACAATCTTGGAAACATTTAAATAGCAACTACCCGCGATTTCTCGGATAGTTGGAGATAACCCACAATTCTGGTTCTGAAATGTTTCTATGGATTTATATACACCATCAAGTATTTCCTGTTTCATATAGTCTCCTTCTGACAATCTACAGAGGTTTTTCAAATCATTACACATGATACATTTTACAGAACATATGGTCTATTGGGTAAGTGGATTGAAATTGGATAGAAATTGGTGTGAGATGTTACAGTAATTAAATAGAATAAAGCACGAAGCTTATGAGCTAACCTTGCCATGCTTTCTAAAGGCTTGTATCATCGCTTGTCTATCGTACGAATAAGTGAAACGAGGTCATTCGGACAAGCGTGATAAAGGGGAAAGCCAGCGCATGGACTCGGTATGCTACACGAGTTGACGAGGTGGCGGTTTCTCATCTCAAGATGAGATTAAGCGCAATGCAATACGCGCGAAAATCGACAGATCAGCGGATGCCGCCGGGATGCTTCCACCATCCCCATCTTTCCCCCTTCAAAAAATTTGGATGAAACGTGTGCCGTAAAACCATCTGGCGACAGATGCGGACAGAGGGCGATACGAGTGGAGATCAACCAACTCTATAAGGGGAGAAACCAGCATGTGTGGCATCGTTGGCTATATTGGCGCGCGCGACGCGACGCCGATCATCATCAACGGCTTGCGCCGTTTGGAATATCGTGGCTATGACTCGGCGGGCGTGGCGGTCATCCGTGACGACATGATCCATTTACGCCGCGATGTCGGCAAACTTATCAATTTACAGCATAAACTTGAACGCGATCCGATTTCCGGGCATATCGGCATCGGGCATACCCGTTGGGCGACACATGGTGTGCCTGCCGAACATAACGCGCACCCGCATGTGAGTATGAATGGCGATTTTGTCGTGGTTCACAACGGCATTGTCGAGAATTACCTCGAACTGCGCGCAGAACTGATGGCAGAAGGGGTTCAGTTCAAAAGCGAGACCGATACCGAAGTCATCGTCCAACTTATCGCTAAACTCGCGGATGACGGTGTGCACAGCGATATTGTCGACGCAACGCGCGTCGCGGCGGGCTATCTGCGTGGTGCACACGCGATTGTCGTATTCAGCCGTCGCCAACCCGATCGATTAGTCGCGCTGCGGATTGGCAACGCAGGTGGAGTCGCCGTTGGATTGGGTGAGGGCGAAAACTTTATCGCGTCGGATATTCCAGCGATTCTGGAACAAACGCGGCGCATGATCTTTCTTGAAAGTCGTCAAATCGCAGTCGTTACGGCGGATACCGTCAGTATCAGCACGCTCGATGGCGCGAAAGTCAAAGCGCAAGTCCATGTCATTCCGTATGACCCCGTAAGCGCGGCGAAGGGCGAATACAAGCACTTTATGCAGAAAGAAATTTTCGAGCAAGCACGCAGCATCACCGATACGATTCGTGGGCGCGTCGATTTTGAACGCGATGAAGTCGTGATCCCCGAATTGAATTTGACGCCCGAACGTGCGGCGGCGATTCAACGAATGGTGACGGTCGCGTGTGGCACGAGTTACTACAGTGGCTTGGTCGGCAAATTTTACATCGAGCGGATCGCGCGGCTGCATGTCGAAGTCGATTATGGGAGTGAATATCGCTATCGTGACCCGATCATCGACGAGGGGACGGCGGTACTCGCGATCACGCAAAGCGGCGAAACTGTCGATACACTGGCGGCGATGGAAGAAGCGCGCGACAAAGGCGCACGCTTGCTGAGTATCGTCAACGCGATCGGCAGCCAGGCGATGCGCGTCTCCGACGGCTATATTGCCATGCACGCAGGTCCCGAAATCGGCGTCGCATCGACCAAAGCGTTTACGTCGAGCATTGTCGATCAATATCTGCTCGCAGTGCTGCTGGGTCAGTTGCGCGGCGTACTAACGCCCGAACAGCGCCATGAACACGCGCGTAACCTGGCGCATTTACCCGAATTGGTGAGTGAAACGCTCGAATGCGACGGCGCGGTAAGCGCGTTGGCGCGTGCGCTTTATCAATACAGCAATTTTCTCTACGTCGGGCGCGGCATCAACTACCCGATTGCGCTCGAAGGCGCACTCAAGCTGAAAGAAATCAGCTATATCCACGCCGAAGGGTATCCGGCGGGCGAAATGAAGCACGGACCCATCGCTTTGCTCGATCAGCACATGCCTGTGCTGGCGATTGCGCTTAAAGACAGTTTGTATGACAAGATGATCAGCCAGATTGAGCAAGCAAAGGCACGCGGCGCAATCGTAATCGCGTTGGCGACAGTGGGCGACACCACCATCGCTGAAAAAGCTGATCACGTGATTTACATCCCAGAAGCGCCGGACTTTTTGACGCCGATTTTAGCCGTCATCCCACTGCAACTGTTGGCGTATCATGTGGCGACCCTGCGCGGCGCGGATGTCGATCAGCCGCGTAATCTGGCGAAAAGCGTGACGGTGGAATAAAAACCCAGCAAAAAGGCGCAAAGTAAGAAAAGCAAGGCGCAAGGAACTGAACCCTATTTTTCCTGCGCCTTGCGTTAAGTCTTTTTACCCGACAGACACGACGACATCGCAGATCACTTCGTAGCTCAGACGGTCGCCCGTAATGCGATAGGTTCCGGTAGCGGCTGTCCATGTCGTCGAGAAAATGCGTACATAGCGCCCGCCGCCGACCGCTTGTGGATTGGACACGCTGACCGACCCACGCCGATTTTCGATGATGATCCGCCCCGGATCGATGCGCGTCGCGTTATTGGCGTCATTCAGGTTATCGAAAGCGGGCGGGATGAATTCGATAATGACGGTTTGTCCCGCGCGCAGCGGTCCATTGGTCGTGCCGCACGTCTCCAGGCTGAGGCGATTGCGTGTAGGTGCGTCGGCATAGGTGGTCATCGTGACGGGTTCACAAGTACCACTTTCGCTCACGAGCGCCGCGCTGATCCAGTTGCCGTTTTGCAGTTGATACCAGCTACCGCCGTTGATGTCGTTGGCAGCGACGACCGGATTGATGCGTGTGTCTGCGCTGATGCTGTTGATGATCTCGTAATTGGTGCCGGGACCCGCGCGCAAATCGGCGTTGATGATCAACGTGCGGACACAAGCCGCCAGTAAAGTGGGATCGGGCGGTGGAGCGGTCGGTGTCACGAAGCGCGCCTGGTAAGCAATGCGCGCTTGATCGATCTCGTCGGTCGTGAGCGGTTCGGGGATTGCGAAGCGCACGGGTAAATTGTTGATCGGCAGTCCGATCATGTCATTTGGAGAAAATGGAACGGGTGTATCTGAACCCTCGATACGGGTGCGCGTAATGGTTCCAGTGGGTAAGTAATTATTGTCGGATTCAATGACCTCACCATTGAGAACATTTACGGCTAAACCATCAAAATTGGTTTGCAAAAACACCGTCCCAGCAATATCAAGCGTAACATCATTGATAATCAACCGAACGGCTTCATCGGCGTTTGAAGTCTGAATTAAGACACCACTTTCTGGCGTGCCATCACAGATCGGATCATTGGAAGCAGTCGCAATCGTAAAATCCTCAAATGGATGGAGGAAACCGACACTTACATCACTGACGACCGCCAGCGTATATAAATCCGCCTGTGTTGTGATTGAACTGACTGCCGCCCATCCCACAATGTCACCTTGTCCACGTTCGCCCGTCACGATCACACGCACCCACGTGTTATCAGCCGTTCGTCCGTTCGCAGTCAGCGACTCACGCACTCCAATTTGCGTCAAAATTTCTGCGCTGTCGGTGGGGAGTCCACGTATATTCAGCGTACCTGTCGCGGTGATGAGAATTTCTGTCAGCGGTGGTGCGTTATTTGTGAACGTGACATCGCCAAAAGCAAAGATCGTGACATCACTTCCCGCATTTGTTGGGAGGGATGCTTGTACGTTCAGAAGCGCGGCGCTGTACTCGTCGCCATCGCCAACGCTGAGTGTCTGGATGGCTTCGGCGCTGATGAGATCGCCTGTTTGGTTGAACAATTCTGTCCCGTCAAATCCGGTCGCGCGTACCCCGCCATTGCCAAAACAGGCTTGATCCCGTTCGATGCTCACACATGTTGACCCCGCGCGTGCCAGCGCCAAAATCACGTTGGCAGGGCAGGTGGTGGCTTGCGCCGCCGCTGACACTGCCAATAAAGCGACTATCAGCCCGATAACAAACGTCCGTAGCAGCATGACAGTGTCCTGACTACCTCGATATTTACGATAAATTCGCATAAATTTTCCCCTGTGATTGCCGAACTATCCTGAGCATACCCGAAACGCGCGACAGCGTGGGGAATGCGGCGTGAAAGCGTTAGCAAGCCGTTAAAGTTGGCGACGCGCACAAAATTTAAATATCGCATATACTCCAATTTGTAAACCTAATTGCCCAATTGCACTGGATATTCTGCATGAAACGACTGCTTGCCGTGCTGTTCGTGAGTGCTGCTGCGTTGACTGGCGTTTTCGCGCTGGTCTCGTCAGCGTGGGGTCAAACCGAGTCGCCGGAATTGCTGCGTCCGATCCTGACAATTGGACGTCAACGCCCGACTGGGATCGATTATGACCCGAATCTTGATCGCTTCGTATGGACGAACGATCAAGGTCAGTTGCAAATCGTCGATGCGCGAAATTATCGACCGCTGGTCACGCTGTACGAGGATTTCGATTTTGGGCGACATTATACGCTCAGTCACGACGGGCGTTATATCGCTGTCGCCAATGGGCGCGTGGTCGATCTGTTCGAGACCAGTACGGGTGTGCTGGCGGCATCTATCGAGCCGAACGGATCGCGCGGTCTACAATCGCCGTTGATTTTCAGCCAAGATGACACGTATTTATTGATGAGCGTGGTCGTGCCAGAACGCCAGGAACTACGCCGCAGCGAGAATGACACGACGATTGTTCCATATTTATGGGATTTGCCGAACGCGCTTGATATTGATAATTCGCGTTTGCCCGGTCGGGTTGATGTGCTTCCGTTCTTCGATAACCGCAACGGTTTTGTTCTCGCGCCAGATAATCTAATCATCGCCGCGCTACCACGCCGTTTGCAGTTATTCGATCTCGATGGCGATTTGTTCACCCCTACAGGTGAAATTCAAACCGGACGCTTCGAACAAGACCCCATCGATGTGTGGTTCAGCCAATTCGATGACATTGTGTACCATCGCCCGCTCGATTCGCGTGAACTGATACAAATCGACACACAAACTGCCGTTGTTACGCGCATCCCGCTTGGTGCGTCGCTGGATGCGGTGGCAATGCGTTCGTTGAATACCATCCGTTTTGGCAGCGTTAGCCAGATCGTCGGCGCGGCGAACGACCGGGTTGGCAGTTCGCTGGTGCGCGCGCTGCTTGGCGATAATTATGCACGCAGCTATGATGATCATGCGATCACGTTTACGCTCGTCGATGTACTCGATCCGGTGACTGTGCCGCCCGAACAAAATGGCTTGCTGGTCTACATCTTGGACGAGACGACCGGACGCGGCACATTCGATTTGATTCAACCGCTTGGCGTGCGCGCCTACACCATTAATCCGGATCGTACGCAAATCGCTCTATTAGAGGCAGGCGACGCCAATAATGGCGCAGTCAAAATCTACGATCTTGCGTCAGGCGCACTGGTGCGTACGATTCAGCCAGCGGCACGCAGCAGCGCCACTGCACGCCCGATTTTCACGTATAACGCGGCGGGCGACCAACTGCTGGTCGATTTTCAGCGCTTCGACATGATGACTGGCGACGTGATCGCCCAAGACCTGAATTACGGCGATGCATTCGAAAGTTATCGATTTGCCGCTGACAGCGCATCATTGATCACAGAACGCAGTTTAGGCAGTCGCTATGAATGGTGGGAATGGGGTATTCCGTCGGGCGATGTCATCCGGCGCGAAAACTTTACTATAGAGTCGCTTTCATCGTTACGAAGCGACCCGGCGCGTGGGCGCACTTTGTACAGCATCAATCGGGGTGAACTACAAGGCGTTGAAATTGTCGATCTGCTCGCTGGGACGCGCGATAGTTTGCTGTTCGATTTGTTTCCAGGTCGCGTACCCGATGCCGTGTATCCTAGCGACGACTGGCGGCATTTTCTGGCAGTGTACAGCGTCAGCCCATACAGCCCGCATTATCCTGGCAACGAAATCGTGATTTATCGGTTTGGCGAAGGCGCGGTCTGGCATTATGCCGGAGCGGACTTGCCGTATGTCGACTCGCGTGAATACGGCTGGGTTGATGATACGACAGCGTATGTATCGGGGATCAATTTTGACAGTGGGTCGGCACCAGAACGGATTTATGGGCTGACATTCGACGCAACGGGTGTGCCGCAGTGTTTGGTCGAAGCGTTCCCTGACGAGTGGCAGCGCTGGATTAACCTGTGGGAACGGCTGACGCTGACCTTGCGCGGAGTCGATTTGATGGCACTGGCGCGTACGTTGTGCCAAGCACTGCCCGCGCCGCTTGAAGTAATTGAAGGCGTATTTTTTCCGACAGCGACGCCGACGCGTCCATTTTATACACCAACGCCGGCAGTAATCGCGGGCGTTCCCGCCTGCTTAACGCAGCGTTTCGCCCGTGAAGCGGTCGGCTATGCGCAAAGCTGGCGCGAATTGATCGACGGTTTAACGCCTGAACAAATCGCAGAACTCGAAACACTCTTATGCGAAGGTTTATCGGGTGCAGGCGCGCCGCCGTCCGATCAAGGTGGTGAAGCACCGCCGCAGCAGGTCTATTTGATCGATATTGGCACCGGCGACCGCACGCAAGGTGCGTATGTACCGCGCCGCGCAGAAACGGGTGAGGGCGTCAATATCAGCTTGATCGCAGACGCATATCGCCAGCAAACAGGCGGATTTAACCTTAACGACTTCATGCTCAGTCCGGATCAGCGCTTGATCGCCGCGCGTAACGGCGATGGCACAATTACGATCTATCAACTGCTCACCCCATACACCGATTTAGCGGCGTTCGCTACGCAAACCGCCGAGCCGGGACGCACCTTTGACCCGCGTGCGATCAGCGTACAAGCGACGCCGACACAAGCGTTCGTGGGGATTGGCGGCGCACAGCCGACGCTGACACCGACGATCACGCCGACATCGCCGCCGCCTGCCGCACAAATTTACGCGCTGCCCGAACGCGGGCAAATCACGGATTTTTGTCCGCTCACGCGCTATACGACCGACGATGCGCCAGAAAGTTATGCGCCTGGCGGTGAACTGCTCGTCACCTTGATCAATGAAGAAAGCGTGTTTGCGCTTGACCCACGTACGGGCGATCTGCGCTTGGACGAGACAATTCCGCGCTGTATCAACTGTCAATACTCGCCTGATCGATCCTGGTTGTTGAACTTTGACGATGGGATCACGGTCTCACGCCCCGACGGGAGCGTACTGACGCAGTTGTTCACGCCGCGCGAATCGCCGCTCATCTTTGGCACGACGTGGTTCGATGGGCATACCGTCGAATATCGTTACGAAGGTTTCTTGCCAGACCGCGGTGGATCGCGCACGTTGGTGCAGTATTACGACGCCGATACAGGCGAGTACAGCGAGCCGTTCGAGCCAGCTTATGGTGTGCAGATCAACGAGTTAGGCGCAGAAATTGTGAGTGAGCAGCCGCGTGGACGTGAAGTCGTGGTCGCGCGCCAATCGTTCAATGGCGGTACGGGCAACGGCTACAAATATTATATCGTGGACTATGCGCGCGGCGAGACGATCTATTTCGCGCGCTTGGTCGAACCCGATAACACCAGTATTCGCGTCATCTGGCATCCAAGCGGCGACTTATTTTATTACCAGGTCGGTAATGACGTGAACTGGTACATCTACCATACGGCGACGGGCGAACGGTCGATTTTTGGACTGCTGCCGATTGGCGTCCAAGCTGGTAATTGGTCGTTGACAGAACGCTACACCTCAGTATTGAGTAATGGCGTCTTTGAGGGACTGAGCCGCGACGATAATTATCGCCCTGCGTTGGAAATTTATGACCATGAAACAGGAAGAACGAATCGCTACTGCTTCGCGCCGTCCGATTCGCTTATTCGAGTTCTCAGAAGTTGGGATGATCGCCTCATCGCACTTTCAATTATCACCGACGAGGAGCGTCAACTAGAAACCGCGCGTCCGCGCCTTTACATTCTCGATTTGGCGACGGGCGATCTGGTTGAAGTGCTGAACCCGCGCGTTCTCGATATCGACTCGATTTTGACATGGACACAGTAAGGACGACGATGATCAATAAATTGCTCCGCCTGTGTCTTGTCGCGGTGCTGATAGGCGGCGTGATCGGCATAGCGCGTGCGCAAGAAAGCGCGCCGTCGCCCGACGCCAGCATCGCCCTCGATACTGGCGTCTATGTAACGACGCAGGATATTGTCTCGCTGCGACAAGGTCCTGGACGCGATTTTCCGCGCGTCGCAGTGGTTGATGCAGCGGTAACGCTCATGGCGGTCGGGCGTAGTCCCGATGGGCAGTGGTTTCAGGTCGATTCTAACGGGCAGCTCGGCTGGATTTTTTACACGCTTTTGGTATGGAGCGGCGATATAGCGCAGCTTCCCGTCGATGGTGTCAATCCCGCGCCGTTTGTTCGCGTGTATCGCGACCAGGTCTTTGTTCCCGTCGGCACACCGCTCTATTACCGTCAGGTCACGCCGCAAGATTTCGCGTTCAATACGACGGACTCTACGCTTGCGGAGATCACCGCGCATTTAGGCAGCGGCACGTATTATTGGGTGCAGTTGAACTACAACGGACAACTGTATTGGACAGGCTCATGGGCGCTCGGCATTGTTAGTGTGGGGCGGAATTCGTTCGATACCTCATACTTGTACAACTACAGCCGTGTCACCGACCAATTGGCAGCGAATGTGAACCAGAGTGACAGCACATTATTCCGCATCAATGATATCTGGGTGAATTTGGCGGTCGGCAGTTCAGTCTCGTGTAATAGTGCGCCGCAGCCTGTTGACGCCAGCCGCGCGCTCGATGCCGACGTAGCGAGTTTGCCACAGTTCGAACCGCTTTTACGCACGCTGCGCGGTGCCAACGATCGCATCAATCGCGCTGTGGCGGTGTTTGTCGATGCGTGCAGCCGCCCAGCCGATCAATTCTTTATCACGCAGACCGAAGTTGTTTCGGCGTTGAGCGATATTGAGGTCGCTGGACGCGATCTGCTGCTGGTAAGGTCGCTGTTATCACCGCTTACGCAGCGAGACCCGATTGAAGAAATCCTGAATCCACGCGATCGTAATGCTTTTAATCCGTAATCCTAAAGGAGTGCAGTCAATGAAACGCTCACTGGTATTCGTCCTGTTCATCGTTTTGCTCACCACCGCGCTGCCAGCGTTCGCGCAAGAGGCGGCTCCCACGCCTATTCCGCCCATATGCACCGAGTTTGTCGGTCAACCCGATGATATTCGTACCAGTTATTACATGGGTGAAGGCTTAGGGTTTTATGCGGCGGGTGAATACTCGCGTGCCATCAACAGCTTTACCTGCATCCTCTTCGAGATTGACGACGCGCATGTCCCCGCATATATGGGGCGGGCGCTGGTGCTGACACAACGTGCCGATTATGAACGCGCGCTTGAAGATTATTCGCGTGCTATTCAGTTACAGCCGAGCAATATCGCAGCGCACAACAATCGCGGTATCGTGTATGCACTGCGCGCTGAATACGAAGAATCATTGACGGACTTCAACGAAGCGCTGTCGTTAGATAGTGGGTTCGTCATCGCTTTGAACAACCGGGCGGTCATTCAAGCGCTGCAAGGACAGTATGACGACGCGATTGCCGATCTTGAATCCGCGATTGACCTGACCGGCATCGACAACGTGATCGCCGACTTCCGCAATCCGGATCGTCCTCAGAATGCCCCCGCGCCTGTCTACGCGCAGACCGACGCTCAGCCTTACGCGCTGTTGGGGATTATTTATTCAGCGTTTGCGCTTCAGCAATATCAGGATTATCTGCTGTTGACAGGTTCCAATGCCGATTTCCGTGTGCAAAGTGCGGCGGGTGCGCTCGAATCGCGTTTCACGTTCGATTTACGCCTGGATGATGGCATCTGGCTCCTGACCGCCGATTTCGAGCCGGAAGGCTGATGCCGATGCGCCGCTCTATTTTCGTCTTACTCGCGCTAGGGATCGCCTTCATGATGTTGATCCCGGCGCTGGCACAAGAGGCGTCCCCGACCGCGCCATTTGTTGAAGCGACCGCGACTCCAGACCTGAACCTCGTGACGCCGTTCATCGAGGCGACGCCGACGCTGCTGCCCGACGTGATCGAGGAACTCAGTCCCGAAGTATCCGTTGAACCGACGGCGACGCCCATACCCGTGACGAACGAAGAATGCGCGCGGATCGCGCCGAATGCATCCGCGAGTTTCTTCATCGGCGCAGGCGACGCGTTCTTTACGCAGCAAGACTACACACAGGCGATTCGCATCTATACGTGTGCGTTATTGACCGATGTGACTTTCGCGCCCGCTTATGCAGCGCGTGGATATGCCTATTTCGTGCAGCGGGCTGACCCCGAAGCACTGGCGGACTTCAACCGTGCCATCGAACTCGAACCGGAAAATGTACAAGCGTACAACTATCGCGGCATGTTGTATACCGTGCAGGGCAATTTTGGTTTGGCGCTTGGTGATTTTACTGTCGCTGTCACGCTCGACCCGACTTACGACATCGCGTTCAACAATCGCGCGGTTGTCCATGCTGCCGAAGGCAATTACGACTTGGCGCGCGACGATATCGAAGCGGCACTGGCGCTCAACCCGGATGAATCCGCGCATTACGCGACGCGCAGTGCGCTCTATATGGCGTTGGCATTGGTCGATTACAACGAGTACAGAGCGCTGGCAGGCTTGAGCGCACCATACCCAGGCGGTTCGCCGCGTGAGTTGATCGATGGGTTACAAAGCGGCGTAGAGATTGGCAGTTTTTCGGCATGGTTGGGTTTCTTAAAACGTTAAAAACCGAAAACGATGAAACAATGGGCATGGTCATTCCATGCCCCTACGAAAGGCGCGCGGTATGCGGCATGTGCTGAAACTGTTTATCTTGGGTCTTTTGTTATCGGTCGTCTCGGTGCGGGCGCAGGACGACGCGGGCGGGCGCGGCGTAATCCGTGAAGGCGCGGCGGGCGCAGACGAGATCGACACCTTTAACCCCCTGGCGTGCCAAAACGTGTCTTGCGGGCGCGTGGTCGGCTTGTTATTCCCGTCGTTGATCGGCGTCGATCTGGAGGCACGTACCTATGCACCAGGTGGTTTCGGCGGGATTGCCGAAAGCTGGACATTTGACTTGGACACTATCGATCTCGAACAGCCAACGCTGACCGTGCAAATCGCCACCGATCAAACATGGAGCGATGGCACGCCGATTAGCGCCTACGATGTGTATTTTACGTATCTGGCATTGACGACGGGCGTTCTGTCATCCCCATATGCGGAGAACATGCGCGCGACATTTAGCGCGGCGACGGTGCTTGACGAGCGAACCATAAGTTATGTTTTGCGCGACCCCAATTGCGATGTGCTTGCGGCGGTCGATACGTTGATCATGCCCGCGCATATTTATGACGCCAATTTCCGCGATCGCGTCGATGGGTTGGGCGATAACCTCGCTGATCGCTACGTTCGCGATGCGCTGTGGCAGGCGATCACAGGCGGCGTTTCGAGTGATACCTTTTTCGCGCGTCACCCCAGCAGCCGTGAACCTCGCGTCACCGCCAGCCCTTATGGGCTGCGCTACGATGATTTGAACAGCAGTGACTCGGTGCGCTTGCTGCACGAGAACGGGACGCTCGCCTATGAATATGTCGATGTGCCATCGCCCGACGACTCGGTTGATTTGTTCTTGCAGGGTGACCTCAATATCATCGTCAATCCACTGTTTCTACGGCGTGACGATATTCGCGCCGCTGCCGAACGTGGCGAGGTCGAACTGCTGGAAACGACCGGAAACACATGGTACAGCGTCGTTTTCAATCTAGCGGATGCACGCGAACCACAATCGGCGTTTGGTGAAGATGGTGAAGCGCTCGATCAGGGTTATCACATCGCGTTCGGTGATATTCGCGTGCGTCAGGCTTTTCAGCTTGGCTTGGATGTCGCTGCAATCATCGATGCGGCGCTCAATGGAAACGGCACGATTATGCCTGCCAACCAAACGCCGACTTCATGGGCATACAACCCTAGTCTTGCGCCAATTAGCACGAATCCGGCACAATCTGCACGCTTATTGACCGAAGCAGGGTGGGTCGATGAAGATGGCGACGGTGTGCGTGAGTGTTACGGCTGTCTGTATGCGCCCGAAGGGACAAGTCTACAAATTTCGCTGCTGTACCCCGATAGTACGCAAGCGTCGATTGTTGCGTCATTGATGCGCCAGCAGTTGTCCCGACTGGGGATAAGTCTCAATTTGCAAGCGGGTGACACAAGTTTCACGGATGTGCAAAATTTTGACGCGGCGCTGATCATCAGTGTAGAGAATTATCCTGTCGAACCTGATCAGTTTAACCGTTTCGCGCGTGCAGGTGATTTTTTGTACGACGGCGAAAATATCGGATCATATGTCAATACTGATGTTGAAAATCTACTGTATCAAGCGCGCACGGTAGCCGATTGCGAAGCGAATGTGCGCGCCGATTTGTATCGCCAGGCACAAACATTGATCCAAGCCGATTATCCGTATGCATGGCTGTTCGTGGTCGATCAAATGATCGCGGCACGCAGCAGCATTGACAATTTCGACCCACGCTGGCAGGTTCCGTACTGGAATGTGGGCGAGTGGGTCGTCACCCAGCGTTAGGTAAAAGCCTTTTGTAGGGGTATGGCACAGCCATGCTCTTATCTGTCATCGGGTATGGCACAGCCATGCTCCTACGGGAAGCACGATCAGATGCGAAAAACAGCTTTCATGCTCACGCTCATAATGATGGGTACAGTTATCGTCGTCGCCCAGGATGACTCTGGCATGTTGGGTGGCGCTACGCCGACGCTTGCACCGACAACCGCGCCCGAAGCGACCGCCACCGTTATGTTCAGCGATGCACCGCGCGCCATCCGCGCCGATGTACAGGTCGAAAGCGCATTTGTGCGCGTTTTGCCCAGCGAAGACGCCGAAGCGGTCGCGTCGGTATTTGAAGACGAGATCGTCGAGATTATCGGGCGCAATCTGGATGGATTTTGGTTTGAAGTCCGCCGACCAGGACGCATGACCAATCTTGGCTGGATTTTTAACGAAATGCTCGACTGGGATTTCAACCCAGAAGTGCTACCGCTCACCGATTTCACGACCGGGCTGGTGGGTGAAGCGCTTAACGGCGATCCCGGTTTCGCTGCGTTCCTGCTCGAAAACGCTAATCTGCGCCGCTTGCCCTTGATCCAGGAGACGCGCATCGGCTTAGTACCTGTCAGTGCTACTGTACCGGTTTTAGAGCGTAATCAGGACGGCTCATGGTTGTATGTCAATTATTTGGGCATCGAAGGCTGGATCAGCAATTACAGCACGCGTGATATTCTGAATGTGCTGAATATTCCAATCGCGGCGGGTTTGCTGCCGCTTGTCACCGCCAATATCGTCATCATCCCGCCCGAAATTCAGCAAGCGCAACTGGATCGCATTCGCGCGTATGTGGTCGCGCAAAATAATTTTGCCGTCAATCTGGCATCATTCTGGTTCAATGTCAGCACGGGGGACATCATGCCGTGCAGCCCGCCACCGTTCGTAACCGAATACCTCTACAACGTGCAGGATGTACGCGAACTGCCCGAATTACAGCGCTATGTGCCACGCCTGGAGACAGCGAATTTTTACCTGAATACATCGATTGAACTGCTGACGGTATGCGGCGCGTTCGATTCTGGAATCATCCGCGTCGCGCGTAACAACGCGATCAACGCGCAAAACATCTACGATGCGACGCTCGGCTTTTTGGATAATGTCGAGGCACTCATCAACTAACCCCACGCTTAAACTTGTTCGGGGGCGGAGGGTTTTGATGCGCCCGCCCCCCACAGAGTCTCGCTGCGTCTTTTCTTTTGCTCTGTGGCTTTGTATTAAAGTGTTTACTGTCCCGCAGCCGCCTGTGCGGTCGCCGTCGCAGGGTAACCTGTAAGGGGCTTATCGAATGTGCCGCCTGTTTGCAGCAGGCAAATCTGCTGCCAGTTGAAACGACTGGTGCTGTTCGTCCAATACGGCGCAACGCGCCACGTATAGGTGCCTGCCATCGATGGCAGTCGCGCCAGTTCAATAACGCCTGTCGTCGTTTCGCTGTCGAACGCAGTACGGAAACCATCGGGTGCGATCACGATCACGCTGTATACCGACGTGCCTTGCAGCGGCGGATACGTCACGCTCAGCGTCGCATCGCCCGCCATAAAATTGCCAGACAGCGTGTAATCGCCAACCCATTGATCACAGACTTCGGTTGAAAGATCAAAACCATCTGGCACGCGCCCATCGGCATTCCGTGGGAGCAGACGTCCGGTCGGGAAAATCGAGTTGAACGCGGTACTGGTACGGATCAAGCGGGCATACACCCATGCACGCCGTTCGCCATATTGAATTTCAAGCCACTGACGCCCATCCCATGAGCGAAAAAAATCGCCCGCTCGACCGAGAATCTCGACGCTCGAATTGAGCGGCAGCCGACCGATCGATTCGTAGGCGAAATCTGGTCCGACGCGGACTTCGGAGCCATCGACATCGATTAAGCCATAAATCGCGTCGCCGGGTTGGTCGCCCGATGGCGCATTCTGTGCCGAAAGTATGGGCGCGTACAGCGCGAGCGCAAACAAGAACAGCGTGGTGAAAATCATCAACAGCAAAATGCGCGGACGATTCATGATTACCTCGGTGATAAATAACGTGATTGACTCCAAGTTTCGCACGCTTTACGGCTGCGTATGGGTCATGTGCGGCGGGCGTCGATCAAGCGTAGGGACAGCGTATGGCGTTATAATAGCACGCTTTGACACGCTTACAGGGATCATGAACGTGGAAACACAAATTCAACTCCGGGCAATCCTGGAACGTCAGCGCGATCAGCTCGTCGGTTTCGCGCGCCGTCTGCTACAAATTCCCAGCGTCAATGGCATCGATGATGAACTTGCCGTCGCAGACCGCTTTTTCTTTTGGGCGAAACGGTTTGGGCTAGACGCGCAAATTGTTGGGGATAATCCGCGCCGCCCGAATGTGATCGTTACGTTGGGTGACGGCGACCCTGATTTGCTCTTGATCGGTCATCTTGATACGGTCGCAGTAGGTGATGCTGCGCGCTGGACGTATCCACCGTTCGGCGGCATCATCGCCGACGGCAAATTATACGGGCGCGGTGCTATCGATACCAAAGGCGGCATGGCGGCGGCGTTGTTCGCGCTGGTCGCGCTTAAGACGTGGGGTGGTTATACCGGAACCGTGCAGTTCATCGGTGTCCCCGATGAGGAGAGCGGCGCAACGGGAACACTCGGCATTAAATGGCTGCACACACACGGCTTACTGCGCGGCAAAGGTGCGATTTACTGTTACAGCGCTCATGACGCGATTCTGGGACATCGCGGCTTGTATCGCGTCAAAATTACCTGTTATGGCGAAGCAGCACATCCGGGTTTTCCGGCGTGGCAAAACGGCAGTTCGGGCGCAAACGCGGTTACAGGCATGGCGCGATTATTGCTGGCGCTCGAACACATCACGACCGAGTTTTCGACGGCGCGCCACTTTGATCGATTTCGCACCGTGATCACACCTGGCACGTTAATTGAAGGCGGCACAGCGATGAACATAGTGCCCGATAAGTGTGCTGCCTATGTCGATGCACGGCTGACGCCCGAAATATCATCGGCACAAGTGCGCGGCTGGATCGACGCCGAAATTGCTTTGATCGTCGATCAACAGCCGAAATTACGATTCGAAGTCGAAACCGTAAGCGATTTGCCCGCCGCCATCAGCGATGAAAACGCGGCAATCTTCGGAGTATTAGAACGGGTAACGCACGCCGTCACCGGCGAAACGCCATCACGAGTCGTCGCGGGTCCCGCCAACGAAGGCTATCTGTTGATCGAACACGGCATCCCGACGGTGTGTGGATTTGGTCCGGTCGGTGCAAACGCGCACGGCACGGATGAATACGTCGTCATCGACAGCTTGATCGAGGCAGCACTTTTGTACTCACTGATAGCGGTGGAGATGAGCGCATGAGCGACCCGATTTTGCGTCAAGCGCTGATTCTGGATGCCGAGCCATTGACGGTGCTTACCATCGCTTCTAAAGCGCATTGGGGTTACAGCAAAGATTTTATGGCGAAAGCGCTGCCGTATCTGCGTGTGACGCCGGAACAAATCGAAACCAGTCATACCTATGTGTTGGAAGTCGGCAGGCGTATCATCGGCTACCACCAACTGTGTCCGCGTGACGCGCGCATGATCTGGCTGGAAAGTCTGTTCGTGCTGCCCGACTCGATGGGAAAAGGCTACGGATCGCGGCTGCTCGATCATGCGCTCAAGTTGGCGCTTGCACTCGGCTTTGAGCGGTTGGATTTTGAAAGTGATCCGTTTGCCGAAGCGTTTTACCTCAAGCACGGCGCGATTCGCATCGGCGGACATGAATCAAACGTATTAAAAGGGCGAATGCTGCCGCTCATGCGCTTTGATCTTGCGCGTTTTCCATCGCCCATTCCAGCCGACGATCCCGCTCCACCGTAATATCTGCGCCCGATGGATTTGCCAAGCCGAATGTTTCGAGCGCGAAACTCGCCGCCGCCGCCCCATAACAGGCTGCCGTTTTCAAATCGCGTGTCCGATTCCACCCGACCAAAAAACCGCCGCAGTAGGTGTTGCCTGCGCCCGTCTGGTCGATGATGCTGGGTACAGGCACGGGCGGCACATAGATCAAGTCATCGCTGCCTTGCATCCCTGCCATTGATCCGCGTTCGCCCATACGCAGTGCGACGATTTTTGCCCCATCTGCGAGCATGGAGCGGATGATCGCTTCTGGTTCGTTGATTCCTAGGATCGCTTGTGCTTCGATCAAGTTGGGGGATACCATATCCGGGAGCGCCAGTGTCGCCTTAAATTCGTCGCGGTTTTGCGCCTGCATATACAGCGAGTCGGGTTCCCATAAAACGATACTGTTTTGAAAAAACGGGCGCCATTTGCGAATACCAACCGCACCACGCAGTATCGTCGCCGCTTGCGGGTGCTGAAACGACTCTGGAATATGAATCGGATCAGGGAAAAACGCGAACGGCTCCATCGTTTGCGTCCGAAAAATTTCGGTACGTCGGTTATCCCATTCGAAGATTTGCCACGCGCGCCCTTGTGGAACATCGACGAACTGCACACCTGATACGTCGAAATCGCGTTCCAGACGTTTCCACGCCCTCTCAGGCATTTCTGTGCCTGCATTGGCGATCAAGCCAGGACGTTCGCCCCACAGCCATACACCAGCGGCAGTGTGTGTGCCAGCACCGCCGAGAATATCCATTTGCGTGCGCCCATCGGGAAACACGATATCGTCAATGAAAATGCTGCCGACGCAGACATATGGAAGGGGAAGAGTCATGAGGTTTCACCAGGCAATAGACAAGTTAAAGTTAAAAGTTAAGCGGGAATTTAATGCACTATACGTTCACTGATTCCCGGTAACTTTTAACTGTGTTTAGCGCTTCACATCATCGATCATACTGCCATCGTAGATACGACTCGCGCCTTGCGCCCATTCGACGGTGCGCCCGCCACCAAATCCTTGAAAATACTCCGAGCCGAGCGCATTGGCGCGTTCAGACGACAAAATTTCGCCGACGACACTATACACAATCGGCGCAAATGCCTCGCGGATATCGCCTTGCACAGGCAGCACGGTATCTACCCATGCGCTGATACGTCCTTCGCCTTCGGGCAGCACCCCAATCACGCGCCGTTCAATGCTTTGCGCGGCACGCGCGACCTCTGTCATGCGGTCAACATCGAAGCCGTTAGCATCGAGCAAAATCGTTGGCACACGCGGCGGCGCGGCAAAGTATTGCAGGTGTGCCCATTCTTCGGTTTCTTGTGCATACGAACTGTCGCCGCTCGCTTCCAAGACTTTCGCTGCGCTGAACATCGCAGAACCATACAAAGGACCCGCACCGACGAACACGATCTCGCGTACGTCGCTCCATTCGTTGACAATCTGATTGCAAATTGGCTCGCACACCTTGATCGTTGCTTCCATGATGTCTGCCAGACCGAGCAGTTCGCGCCGTAGTTCGTCGGCTTGTGCTGTCGTGATGTGTCCACGCACTTCACCAATGCGGATTGCCGCCGAATACAAGCCGACTTGCGAGGCGAGATACGAGCGTACACCCGGTACGATCATGCCGCGTAGTTCATCGGGGAGCGGCGGCACAGTGGTTTGAAAAATTTTATCGGCGTTGGTGGCTAAGCGTGAGTCGGGATTTCCCGTCAGCGCGATGCCCAATGCGCCCGCTTTGCGCGCCAATGTCAGCGCTTCGACCGTGCGTGTGACCACGCCGCTTACCGAAACGGCGATGGTCAAATTCGTGTTGGGTCCTGTTTGAGGCAGATAGCCGACGTTGTAACGTGCATACGTCAGTGAGCTGTACGCCTGTGTGGGTACACCTGCAATCTGGTTGAACGCGAGTTCTGCGCCTACCGATGCATGATGACTATCGCCGCAGCCGACAAGGTTAATCCGCTTGATGCTGGTGCACAATTCAAAGTCAAACGTGTCGCGCGCCGATTTATCAAAGACCGGGACGATCGCGCGCAGTAAGTCAGGCAGCGTGTCGATTTGCTGCTGCAAGGGAGAACGGTTCATCACAAACTCCTTTTGCTGTAGCGATTAGCGGTTCGCATGTCGCTAAAAGCACAAGATAATTCTATATGGATAGCCTGTTGTCGATTTTGCTAAACGCTATTCCACCATCCGGTCGTGTTCAAGTTGAATTAGTCGTTCGCTGTCTACATCGACGGCGATTTGCACGCGCGGGCGACCCGTCCATGCGGTCGTCGTATTATCGGTCATGCCAATGGAGGGCCATGTCTTGCCGCGCCCAAAACCGACGGTCTCGACGCGCACGGGCCACTGCTCGATTTTGAACAGTGTCGGGTCGATCAAGTATGCAATTGCCGATGAATCGTGAATGAAGATGCCGCTAATGCCATACTGCTTCTCAAAGAAGTCTTGATATACAGGCAGTATTTTGCTGACATGATCAGTCATTGGTGTACCGATTTGCGCATAACGGGCGATATGGTCGCCCGTCATGTGGACGCGATGTGTGACATCCAAGCCTACCATGGTCACGCGCCACGATGCTCCGAACACGACATCCGCCGCTTCGGGGTCGTTGTGGATATTCGCTTCGGCAGCGGGCGTCGCATTGCCGGGGACAATCGCGTTGCCGCCCATCAATACCACTTCTTTGGCGTGCTGGGCGATACGGGGTTCTAAACGCAGCGCCAGCGCAATATTGGTGAGCGGACCGATTGGAACAAGCGTGATCTCTCCAGGATGTGTCATGACCTGTTCGACGATCCACTGCGCGGCGGACATAGCGACCGCTTGAGTGGTTGGCGGCGCGAGGTATACATTGCCTTGTCCATCTTCGCCATGGACGTACGGCACAGGTCCCGCGTACGAGACAGCAATCGGGTCGTCCGCGCCTTTGGCGACGGGAATATCGCTGCGTCCGGCGATCTCCAACAGGCGAAGCGCGTTGGTCGTCGCTAAGCTCGTATGCACATTGCCGAAAATCGTCGTCAATCCAATCACGTCAAGTTCGGGGCAGCGTAAAGCGAAGTAGATCGCCATCGCATCATCGATGCCTGGGTCCGTATCAATGATGATTTTCGAGGGAGCCATGTTTAATCCTTTTGACTGAGCACTTGGCTAAAAGCGATTTGTCAATCACTGACAGCTAATCGCCTGCATCATCCACTAATCAGTTTGACCTGCACCTTGCGCGTACGCGGTCCGTCAAATTCATAAAAAAGCACGCTTTGCGAACTGCCAATCAATACATCGTTATCCGCGATGACGAGCAGTAAGCTGTGACCGATCAATGCTGCTTTGATATGTCCGGCGGCGTCGGCGGGCGTATCGTACTGGTGTAAAAAATCGACTCGTTTAGGCACGAGACGGTCGATTTCTGCGATAATATCGCGCGGTGTCGCCGCGTCCAGCGCGCTGTTAATCGTGATCGCGGCAGTTGTATGCGGCACCACCAGCGCGCACAAGCCATTTGCAAGACCGCTGACGTGTACGATCTCGCGGATGTGTGGCGTAATATCGGTCAGTGATTCGCCCTTGGGCGTGTTAATCGAGATGTATTCGAGCATTAGAAGGCGAGTCCTGTTCCCGCAAGTATCGCGTTGACTTCGGCGCGGTTCGGTACCGCTTTACCCGCACCCACTTTTTGTACGCTGGCAGCGCCCATCGCGTTCGCCATCGTCGCGGCGCTCTGCAAATCGTGACCCTTCAGCACGGCGCTAATAAACGCCGCGTCGAAGCAATCGCCAGCGCCCACTGTATCGACGACTGGGACGCGAAAACCGGGGAAGTGCTGATGAAAGCCGTTTTGCACGATGGTGCAGCCGCGTTCACCCTGTTTGATCACGATTGTATTCACGCCTTGATGCAGTAAATACTGATACGCATCGTTACCGCTGCGCCCGCCGCTTACACCGCCAATTTCATCTTCGGTCATCAGAACCACATCGGTATTTTTGACTGCCCAACCGATTTTTTCCGGTGTGACCTGATGCAGCGTTGGTCCCACATCGAGATACACTGGAATCGCCAACGAGCGAGCGTGCTGCATCACGTCCACCGCCATTGCGCCAACACGCGGCTCGTATAAGGTATACCCCTGTACCAGAATCGCATCGGCGGATTCCACAATCGTCTTAACTTCGGCATTGTAGACCGCGTCGCGTCCCATGCCGTATGCACCGACAAAAACATGTTCGTGCTTATCGGTATCGGTCAAGACCAACACCAATGTTGTTTTGCTATTGTCAGGTCGTTCAACGCCAGAAACGTCAATTCCTTCTTCTGCCAATGTGTTCAGCAAATCCAGCCCGAACGCATCGCCACCCACCGCGCCGATCGCGCTCACTGTCGCGCCAATGCGCTGCGCCGCAAGCATCACGTTACAGGCGCCGCCCGGTTCAATCCGCATCCCTTTAATATCTTGATGATGACCGGAAGTCATTGGTAACGTGACCGGGAAAATTAGATCGACGACGAGATCGCCAACCGAGACAATATGGTTACTCATGCACGCCCCTCAATGATCGCCGCTAAACCGTCTGCAATGCCGCGCACATCATAGTCCGCGAATACCGTGTCGTTATCGAGCGTATCAATGATATATGGGTCGAACGCGCTAATGCCGCTAAACGCGCCGCTCAGCGCGCACGCAATCGCGCCAACCGTGTCAGCGTCACCGCTCAATGTCGCCGCGTGGATTGCGGCTGTCTTTGGGTCGCCGTGTGCCAATGCAAACACGCCATATGCAGCACCCACGGTTTCGGGGGTTGCCAGCGATGTTCCCACTTCGTTGTAAATCGCGCGCAGCCGCTCATCAATTGAGCCGCTTCCGCGTGCTAAACGGACTGCCTGTTCGATTTTACGGGTCACGCTTGCGCCGATCCAGCGATTGCCATGCTGACGTCCGATCTCTGCGCCCAACATACCCGCTGCGATCACCGCGTCTACTGTGCTATCCGCGTGCATAGCGACAGCGACACCCGCCGCGACCGCACAGGCACCACTTATTCCAACATTCGTGCCATGCGTGGGTAAACATGATGTAATCGCGTCTGTAATTGCGCCCATTGGGTCGCCCGGGTGCAGCAAGCCGATAACCGAGACACGCATTGATCCGCCGTTGGTGTCGCCCATACGACCCGTTTCGCGCGGGTCATCACCGTGCTTGAGCGCTAATACGCCGCGTCGCGTGCTGGGACCCACATAGCGCGATTGATCGCCGCCTGTGCGCTCGTACCAATCCAAAATCGCTGTCACGGTGGCGTCGAGTGTGACGCCGCCCGCTTTGATGTATTCGCGTGCCAACGAAAATGCCTGCTCGCTGTCATCGGTGATGCGACCCGCGGGCAGCCCTGTATGTACTTCATGATCATCCGGCGCGGGCAAGAAGGACTCAATCGTACCGAAAACTTCACGGGTGCGATCCGGGTCAAAATACGCGGGCATCGCCCACGCATCCCCCAGCGCCTGTCCGTATAAACCACCAAGGATTTTCTCTTTCAATGTCGTCAAAACGTCGCTCCAATAATATCGAACGTAAATGTGAACGACTGTACCGCATCCAAGAGAGCGGCGCTACATCATTTTACGGGTTAATAAGTCCATTTGTGCGTGCGGTATTCGTGATCTAGTGCCGATCAAGGCGTATCGGTTGGCGGTGGTGGATCAGTAGGGGGTGGATCAGTAGGTGGCGGGTCGGTGGGTGGTACTGGCATATCAGTTGGCGGTGGGTCGGTGGGTGGAATTGACGTATCGATTGGCGGGGAATTTGTATCGGTCGGCGCTTCCGGCGTGACCGACGGCGGCAATTGAGTCGCCGTCGGTGGAACCGGTGTATTGGTTGGGAATGCTGGCGGTGGGTTGGTCGCAGGTGGGTTCGTGTTTGGGGTATTGCTGGACGTGAGCATGATCGTCGGACTCAGGGTAGGCGTCGGTGTAAAAGTACGACGGCGTGTCGATGTCGCAGTAGCAGTACGTGTCGGCGTTCTCGTTGGTGTGCGTGTTCGTGTCGGTGTTAAGGTGATGGCGGGGGCGCGACTTGGCGTCAGCGAACCCGTCAGCGTGCGCGTTGGAATCGCCGTCAAAATTGGTGTGATCGTCGGTGTGCGCGTGACCGTCGGCGTATTGGTAGTCGTTGCCGTTATGGTTGCTGTGCGTGTAAGGGTCGTTGTCGGCGAAATAGTTGCGGTAGCGGTGGCTAGATAAGCGGACAGGCATACATCCGCAGTTTGGCGTCCGGTTGGGCTGAGCGACAAAATGCTGGTGTAACGCGCGGCTTCATCCGCCGAAATCCGCGCGTCGTTCGAGGCGCGCTGCTGACTCGGTACATAAATGACTTGCGAGCCTTCGGGGATCAGTCGGTCATCGGTTTGAGGATCGGTGAAATCGAGCGAACAAATTCCGCTATAGCAGCTAGCGACGAGCAAATCCGGCTGTAAATAGCGTACCGACATACACGTGCCGACGAGCGATAATACCGTATCGACCGATGTGCCTAAGCTGAGAAAAATACCCTCGCTGTAGCCGCCGCCATCGATAAATACATCGCTGTTTACGGTGACACCCGCACGAATGATATTCTGTCCGACATCTTCAATCGTGAGTTCGGCATTTGGCTGCAAAAAGAATTGCGCATCTTGCAGCGCGGCACCAACATTGTTGACGTTAATCTGTTTATACGTGCCGTCGAAAGTATCGACCGAATCGCCCAGCCTGATGAGTTCTCGTGCTCGCTCAATACCGTTGTTGACAAATACCGCCCCGATTTCTCCGACAATCAGCGTTGATGTTTGCGATGGTATCGGAGAAATGGTTGGAAACGGTGTCTCGCTCGCAGGCACACGTGTACGTGTCGAAGTGACAGGGGTACGTGTCGGTGTATCGCTTGGAAACGGTGATGGCGTAGCTGACACCGTCGCCGTCGGAGCGAGTGCAGTCGATGTTCCGGCACTGTCTGTCTGCGCAATCAAGTTGATGATGGTTTCGGCGGTTGCCGTGCGTTCGGCATTACGCGCATCGCGCGCACTAAGGCGCGAGAACAGCGCCAGTACGCCGATTGCACCGACCAGCGCGATAATAGCGATAATCACCCCGATCAAGCCGCGATTCGCTGCCGCGCGCTGGCGCCGTGACGGAATTTGCAGCACCGCCGCCGGGATCGTCGTCGCCGACCCTGCCTCAATTGCGGTTTCGACAATCGCTTGCGCCGCCTCTATACCCAGATCGTTGGAGAGAATATCGATCAGGTCTGCGTCGCTCACGAATGGCGCGCCCGACGGCGACCAGCCGAATACGGCGGAAGTACACACCAGAACCGCATCGCCGCCCACTAGTCCATAGCCGTTCAGACCACGTTCCTGAGCCGCCACATAATTGAGATCGCCGCCATAAAAGCCAAGATCGGGTTCATCATCTGCGCCCCAGCCCAACGCTCGCACAGGTTGATTAGGTAGAGCGCCTGCGGGCTGCGCATTACCCGTTCCAGTCTGTTGATTGGCGACGGTATGCTCGTTCGTCAGCGCGATTAAGCCTTGTACACGGCTGAACAGATACACGCGCCCAATACCAATATTGGCGACGTACAGCCGTTCTCCATCCACGATCATAGCGACGACGAGCGAACACGCGACGCGAATGCCAGTGACTTGGGTATGCTGTAGCAGTTGAAGATTAGCGTGATGAAAAGCATCGATTAAGAGTTCACGCGGGTTGCGCGATAAATTGCGCTTGAGCGATTCCAACGCCGCGCGGACGGCAATCGTCGCGGGAATCGCCAACGAATCGCTCGAAGATTCGACGGTTTCGGCAATTGCACCAATGGTGAGTTGTAATCCGCTCGCGGTATCGAACGTAACTGCGCGAACAGTGGTGAGATCGTTTGGTCGCCCACCTGGGGCGCGAGTGTAATCGCCAATGATCGGTGTGATCATGAAATCCTGTTATTGTGCGGTTGCGAATGGGCGCTGTTCTGCGCGCAAAATGCGCCAGCCGCCAAACAGCAGCCACACTGCCAGCGCCAACACGCTGCCCAAGATAAAGGCGGGCAGTGTATCGAAGAACAGTGATAAGAATAAGCCAAAATACACCCCTAGCGATAGGGTGGCTGCGATCAAACTATACACGCCGTTCGCCGTAATGCGTTCGACACGCTGAACAAACGGTATATTGAGCGCAATCAACGCGACCGATAGGATGCCGATAATCAACGCCAATGGGATTGCGGTTTCTGCGCCGCCGAAACCGTTGGGCGCGGCTATCAGGCTGATCATCAAGATGAGACCGATGACGGCGATCATGGCGAGCGCGACATGCAGCACACTCAAACGCGAGATTGTCCGCCAGTATCCCGCGTTAAAGTTCTCGCCCTGGATGGCACGTAAAGCGCGTACGCGCAAAATTTGTCGTTGTTGCAATGCATATAACACCAACGCCATTATGGTTGCGATGTAAGGGATCATTTGTGGCAGCATCGAAGGGATTTGCAGCGAGCCGACCCGGAACGAAAGCGCATCGAAGAAACCGAATACGAGCGAGGCAATGCCTGTGCCGACGGGATGATTGCCACCCAAAAGGGGCGCAGCAAGCGCGATATAGCCACGTCCTGCCGTCATATCGCGCTGGAACAAATCGAGATACCCCATGCTCAGGTAAATGCCGCCGAATCCCGCGAATAAACCACTCAACGCCAGTGCTGCATAGCGTATGCGCGTAACGCGGATACCGACTGATTCCGCCGCGCTTGGATTTTCGCCTGCTGCACGTAAGTGCATTCCGAATGGCGTGCGATACAAAATGAACCAGACCACGCCGATCAGCGCGATTGCCAGATACGTCATGATGCTCTGGTTATGCAATACTGAGCGGAAGAAAAAGACGACCGAATATAACAAGTCACCGATGTTGTTAATTGGAGTCGGCTGTGCCATTGCTGGGAGTTGAACAAACGGCATTTGATAACTGTTCAAGTCATTGCTATCACCGCGATTACCCGTTATTTCATATAAGATGGCAACGGTTGCTGCAGAGCCGAGAATGTTCAGCGCGAGGCCCGATAAGAATAAGTCGCCCTTAAACTTTAGGTGAAAGATGCCTAGCAGCATCGCCATCAAAACGCTGATGCCACAGCCGGAAAGCAGCCCGACCCACGGCGCTAAATCGGCGCCGACGACAGGTGCGGCGAACGCGCTGACGACCGCGCCCGTAAACGCTGCACCCAACATCATGCCTTCCAAGCCAATATTGCTCACCCCAGCCAAACTGCTAATCAAACTGCCCAATGAAGGCAGCAAAATGGGCGTCGTCACACGTAAAATAGCAGCGATGAACGTCGCGCTGAAGATGCTTTGAATGACGGTTTCAAACACGTGCATTTCCTTCCGTCGGCGGGATGATCAAGCGTGGGTTTTCGCTCGTTGTCGTTGGGGTGCTCGGTTCCGGCAGCGTCGTGATTGAGCGTCGGCGTTGCAAGAAATTGAGCAGCGCGTCCGCCGTGATCAACAGAATAATCACGGCTTGAATGATACGTACCACTTCAAAACTGATGTTGGCGTCACGTTCCATGAACTGGGCGCCTGCACGCAAATACGCATACAAAAGACCTGTGAACGGGATGACAAGCGGATTGTTACGCGCTAACAGCGCGACAACCACGCCTTCAAACGCTAACGCGAGCGAAATATTCAACAGCAGTTGCCCATGAATGCCCATCGCTAAGTGCGCGCCCGCCAACCCTGAAAGAATACCGCTGACCGCCATCGCTAACATGATCGTGCGCTTGGTGTTGATGCCGCCGTAATTGGCAAATTTCAGGTTTGCGCCTACGACTCGAATTTCGTAACCGAGCGGCGTTCGTGTCATCAACAGCCATACTGCTATCACTGCGATGATGACGATAAATACCGCAATTGTCACCTGAGTCCCCGCGACCATGACCGGAAGCTGTCCGTTTGCGGGAAACTGCGCAGACGCCGTATAACCAGCGTCAGGCGGTTGAAGTTGAAAAGTCAGGACGAGTTCGTAAAAACGAATGGCGATCGTATTGAGCATGAGTGTGCTGACCAGTTCATTCGCGCCAAGATAGGCTTTTAAGATGCCCGGCAGCAGCCCCCACAAAAAGCCGACGGTCATCGATGCCAGCAGCGCAAGCGGCAGCACCAGCCATATTGGCGTGTTGCCTGCGCTTAAGGCAATAATACCGCTCACTAACGCGCCGAAATAGAGCTGACCTTCTGCTCCCAGACTGAATTGACGCGCTCGAAAGACAATTGCAATCGCTAAACCAACCAAAATCAGTGTGAGCGCGTCTTTGATCCAGTCTGCCCAACGCCCGATGCGACCAAGCGCACCGAGCAAAAACGCATCGTAGGCAAGGCGCGTATTTTCGAAGGCTTCGCCAAAGGCGACGCCAAACGGGACATCTTCGGGTCTGCCACGCAGCGTATAAACTCCATCGGCAGGCAGCGTAAAGTTTTCGATCACTGCGTCATTGACCGACTGTAAATCTTCGTAAGTGTCTACTTGTGGCTCGGTTGCGCTCGTTGCGCTGGCGATGATCGCGCCGCTTGGGTCGACCAGTTCGACCTGCAAATTGACTTCACTGCGGCGGTTGGCTGCATACGCTAAAACTGTAATTGTATCGTTGGTGCGCCCTTCAAACGTATACGCGACATCTCGGACAGGTTCGCGCGCCTGAGGCTCATTAAATTCGTCGCCGCGCTGTGTCCCATACTGAAGATCAGTGGCGGCGTTTTCAATCGGCTCGGCGTCAGACTGGACAGCGATTCGAAATTCGCCGCGTACCAAGCGGCTCGAGCTATCCAAATTAAAAACCATCGTCATCAAAAAGCCGAATACCAGCGCGACGACCACGGTGATCGTCACACGCAGCGCCGCCACGCGCAGTTCGATGATGAACAGCGCGACGCTGACTCCGACGAGCGCATTGATGAATAAGATGCTTTGGTAATCTTCTTGCTGTGTCATCGTATCGATCAGCGTTGGTAAATCGCCGCCGAAAATACGATAGGTGATGAACAGGGTTATACCGATGCCGATGAGCGCGGCAAGCAGCGCGATCATCAACCGTGACGATGCAGTGGCGCGGGAGGATGTTTGTGCTGTCATCGCAGCGTCTCCATTTCATCGGCGGTTTGTCGCTGCGCGCCAAGCATATACAAGCCGAGCAGTTCTTCGGTTACATCCGGCGTATTTTTGAAGATCGCAGCGATTTCGCCGTTGTACATGACAATGATCCGGTCACTCAACTTCATCACTTCCTGTAAGTCGGCGCTGACGAGCAAGATCGCCAAGCCTTGTGTGCGTTTATCGACCAACTGTTGATGAATAAACTCAATCGCGCCAATATCGACGCCGCGTGTCGGTTGTGCTGCGATCAGCAAGCGCGGGTCAGCGCTGAACTCGCGCGCCAAAATTACTTTTTGCATGTTGCCGCCCGAAAGCGATCCCACTGGCTGATCGCCGCCCGCCGCGAGAATGCCAAAATCATTGATCATGGTCGCGCTGTTTTCAATGATGCGATTGAGATCAAGCAAGCCGCCACGTAAGAAAGGCGGTTTGTAATACCGATCGACAATTAAATTATCGGCGATGCTGCCGTCGCGTGCGACGCCGTTAGTCAGGCGATCTTCTGGGATGTGTGCCACCTGTGCTTCACGCATTCCGCGCGCGCCGGACCCGGTAACATCTTTGTTGTCAACGATAATTGTGCCCGTCGTCGGCGGGCGTAAGCCTGCAAGCACTTCGATAAGTTCGGTTTGACCGTTACCTTCGACGCCAGCGATCCCCACGATCTCGTTTTCGCGGACAGTAAACGACACATCCTTGACGATGGCGCGACCCGTTTCGTTGGAATACGTCACGTTGCGTACCTCCAAAACTGCGCCGCCGGGCGTTACAGGCGGTTTATCCACCACCATAAAGACTTCACGCCCGACCATCATCCGCGCCAACGCGGGAATACTCGTCTGATGTGTAAAAACTGTGCCAACCTGACGCGCATCGCGCATCACGGTTACTCGGTCGCTGATTTCCATGACTTCGCGCAGTTTGTGCGTAATAAAGATGACGGTCTTGCCTTGATTAACCAGGCTGCGTATCGCGTTGAACAAATCGGTCGTTTCTTTCGGGGTCAATACGGCGGTGGGTTCGTCTAAAATTAATATCTGTGCGCCGCGATACAACGCCTTCAAAATTTCGACGCGCTGGCGCATACCGACGGGGACATTTTCGACTTTCGCTGTTGGAGTTACCGCCAAGCCATAACTCGCGGCAAGCTGTTCGGTATCCTGAATCGCCTTTTTCCGATCTAACCCAACCCCGCGCGTCGATTCGCGCCCAAGCGCGATATTTTCGGCAATCGTAAATGAGTCAACCAGCATAAAGTTCTGGTGAACCATTCCAATGCCAAGATCGATGGCTTTTTGTGGGTTATCAATAATGACGCGCGTTTCATCCAGATAAATCGCGCCCGATGTCGGCTGTTCTAACCCATATAGTATTTTCATCAGCGTGGATTTGCCCGCGCCGTTTTCACCGACAATCGCATGAATTTCGCCCTTGGTGACTTCCAGGTTGACACCGTTGTTTGCAACGACGCCGTTGGGGTACACCTTAACGACATTTTGTGCGTACAGCAAAGTCATAACTCTAAATCCTGTCGAATCGTCGCTGGCAACATAAAAGTCTATAAAAAAAGAGGCGACCCAACGGGTCGCCCCTACAACCCTACCTAATCGTGTTTGTGTTAGAACAACCCAAAAAGTTGCCCCCGTCACTTAACGAATTACATGCCTTCCATCGCCGCCGCAACATCGAAGTCGGTCGCGGGCATCGTATCGCAGCCTGCGCCAACGACCGCCGCTTCGCCACCTTCAGCCGGGAATACGGTATTGACGGCGATGTCGCCAGCCGTGACCGCTTCTGTGACACCCGCGACGAGATTTTGCACTTCTTCGGGTGTGGCTGCGTTGTAAATATCGTTGATTGCCAAGCCGACGCCGCCCTCGGCAATACCGAGCGCTTCGGCTGAACCGATCAACAGTTCGCCTTGCAGATACAGGTCAACCGCACGATACAGCGAGTTATCGACGTTCTTCAACATACTGGTCAAAATACGACTTGCCTGCTCAGGGTCATTATCGGCAATAATGGTTGCCTGGTCGCTATCCACGCCGATGGCGAAACGCGACTGCTCTTGTGCAGCTTCAAACACGCCGACGCCCGTGCCACCCGCGATTTGGAAAACAACATCTGCGCCTTGTTCGTACATCGCCAATGCAATTTCCTTGCCACGCGCCGGGTCATTCCAGCCGCCCGCATACTGTGTGATCACCTGTGCATCAGCGCTCACCAGGCAAGCACCCTGTTCGTAACCGACAATGAAGTCGTTGATGACCGGAATATCTTGTCCGCCAATTGCGCCCAAGACAATGCCTTCGCTCATGCCGTCGAGTTCCAAGCTGCTCATCGCAGCCGCGTACACGCCCGCCAGGAACGAGCCTTCATTTTGCAGGTAGGTCACGCTGTACACATTGGTGCAGCCATCGATACAGAAAATATCGTTAGTCGTATCTTCGTCATCTTGCGCGCCATATGTCACTGCCGCGTCATAGGTGATGAACGTTTTGTCTGGGTATTCGTGCGCTGTCGCCGCGAGAAAATCGACCATCTGGAACGTGCCAACAATCAACAAATCATAATTGTCGCTGTCGCTCATCGAGTCAACAAGACCACTTTCCCAGTTCGCCGGGTCGATGCCGAGTTCAATCGTGTTAACTTCGATGTCGAAATCATCGAGCGCGCGATCCATGCCGCGCTGCGCGGAGTCGAAGAATGACTTGTCGCCCAATACGCCGTTGACCACGAGCGTGATGCGGAGTGGGTCACTTTGAGCGAAAACGCTGGCGGCTGTGAGTGTGAATACCATCAACAGTGCCAAAACAAGGGTGAGCATTTTTGCGCGAGACATACGATCTCCTTCAAGGAAAAAACGATAATAAAGATTATGACAACTTTAACCGCATGATGCAACAAAGGTTAATGAACCGTGCTCGGACGACGACACATCGCCCGAAATGGCATGTTTCCATTGCGAACACGCGCTTCGTGCATGACTTCAGTTTGTGCATCAACCGCGTATCCAATTCGAGCGCTGGCGTTAGAACGCAAATGCTGAAGATTAGTGTTTTTGCGACCTTTTAGGTTATGTTCAGCCAGATACCACTTCTGATAATGCTCCACGACGTGATCGTGTTGTTGTCCGGTCGCAGCCAAATCGCCGCACCGCTCGCATCTTGCGTTGTCAACACATGTCCTTGCTTGAGTCCTGTGCGTAGGAGCGTGCGAAAGAACGGCGCCGATCGATGTAAACGTTTGGTCTCGTCTTGCATCACATAGCTGTACATCGGGTCATCGAAAAACGCACGGCTCAGGGCGTGCGCAGCGGCATTAAGTTGATTTGGTTCCAACAGCTTGACAAGCGGCTGTGATATTGTCATAAATCGTCCCAGTTTTCGTGTTATCAAAGGTGAAAGTTTATTTTACTTTCTGCTTTTGCCTTTTGCCTGGTTTTGGAAAGTGGCACTTTATGGTCATCGTCATCGATACTGATGCGGGCGTAGACGACGCGCTTGCACTCCAATTGGCACTTGCTCACCCGACAGCACACATAGAAGCAATCACAACCGTCATCGGCAACATTGATGTTGATGCGGTGACGCGCAACGTGATGACCACACTCAAGCTGATGGGGCGGGAGGAACTTCCGGTGTATCGTGGTGCGGCGCTGCCGCTCATCAGCACCTGGCACAACGAGACCGAATTTGTTCATGGTATTGATGGCTTGGGCGATTGGGCAGGACGCCCGATCAGCGACAAGCAAAGTGAGACGGAACATGCGGCGCTCGCGTTGATCCGGCTGGCGAACGAAAATCCGGGCGAAATAACGCTGGTAGCGCTCGCGCCGATGACCAATATCGCCTTGGCAGTGCGGCTCGACTCGACCTTCGCCAGCAAAATCAAGCGGTTGGTATGGATGGGCGGTGCGATGTACGGCATCGGCAATACCGATACATTTACCGCCGAATTCAACGCGCATATCGACCCAGAAGCATTACACATTGTTTTGAGCGCATTTGCGCAATCAACGATGATATCGTGGGAAACCAGCCTGAAATATGCATTGACCTGGGACGAATTCGATGCGTTGGTGGCTTTGCCTGTCGATACGCCCGTCCATCGCATGTTCGCTGCGATCACCGCACATTGGTCAAAGGTCGGGCGCGCTCTGCCCACCGTGCGCGGTTTCGCCATGCCTGACCCACTGGCAATGGCGATTGCGCTTTATCCTGAGATTGTCACGCGTGTTGAAAACCGCTATGTAACGGTCGAACTCGGTGGCACGCACACACGCGGCATGACTCCTGTCGATTTTCCGAAAATGAGCGGACGCACGCCCAATGTCGATATCGTCATGGATATCGAGGGCGCAGCACTTTACGAGTTATACCGACGCTTATTGACCGATGGACACCTATAGGAACTTTATTTGTGCCGCTTTTTATGGGCGACCTACCAAGAAGCCCGCTGCGATGACAGGTCTGTCGAGATGAATAATTGGACTTCGCTGTTACAAACCCTTACCGCCATTCCGGGTATTTCCGGACATGAAGCCGTCATCGCACGTGCGATGGCAGATCAATTCGCGGCGTACAGCGATGATGTAAAAATCGACCGCATTTATAACGTCATCGCGCGGTTTGGGACGGGCGAGCGTAAAATCGCGATATGCGCCCACACCGATACGATTGGGATGTTGGTCAAACACATCAACGCCGATCACACGCTCAGTGTCGTTCGCGTTGGCGGGATCAATCTTAAAGCTGCACCTGCCGCGCCCGTACACATCCACGCTGAAAATCGTGTTATTTCCGGCGTCATCGGCGTGCGGTCAGCACATTTGGCGCTGCCCGGTGACGAAGTGGTCAAAGATGACGCCAATTTGTATATCGATCTGGGGGGTGTGACCGACGGTGTCGAAATCACGACGCCGATCAGTTACGCGCCGGCGTTTCACGAAATGGGAAATCGTTTCATCGCCGCCCCGTATCTCGATGATCGCGCGGGCTGTGCGGTGCTTGTCGCACTCGCGGCGCATCTTAAATCAACATCATCGCCGCATTCGATCTATCTAATCGGTACCGTGCAAGAAGAAACCAATGCGATGGGCGCTCACGCCGCTTTAGCTGCTATTGATCCCGATATGGCGATTTTCGTCGATGGCACGGTCAGCTATGACACGCCAGATACGCGCGGGCGTGGTGATACACGGCTGGGTGGCGGGGTGGTGCTGACCTCGTTTTTGTATTTAAGCGGGATCGGTGGTTGGCACGCACATCCTGATGTGCGCGCTGACCTTAAGCGCCGCGCACTTGAACACAAGATCCCGTTTCAGCAAGACGCCGTACATGGCTTAATGGCAGATGCGCGCGCGTCGCTGCCGTTGGGCATTCCATCGGCTGTTTTGGGGATTCCGATGCGCGGTAAACATGCGCCGCTCGAAATTTTAGATACCACCGACCTCGATAGCACATTGGCACTGTTGATAGAATTTACCAAATAATCCATTATTCATGGGTTACATAAATTTCTGTAAGAAGCATTTATACGTCCGCTTTTCGTCATGTTGATTGGACACCCGCATGTTTGAACGACTCTTGCCCCTGTCAACATTCAACCATCCGTTTCTGGGCGATGACGTATTGTGGTCAGGACTTTCACGCCTGCTCGATGCCCATGCGCCGCGTGCAGGGTGTGCATTACCCGGCGGCATCGGTGATGTGATCGCTCAACTCGCCGACGAACAAGGACTAAGCGCACATTTTGAGCCCACTATTGCCCAAACTGGAAATGCCGCGATCACGATAGGCGCGGCTAAGCCACAGCCCGATATTCTGATCGTGGCGCATATGGATCGACCGTCATTTCGGGTCAAGTCGGTGGAAACAGGCGAGATTTATCCGGTATGTGCGCTGCGCGTCCCTGTCGGCTACACGTGCGACGCCAAAGCGATCCGTTATGACAGCGCACAAAAATCACTGATTGTCGGCTCGCGTGGACGCTTCGTGTACACCATCGATGGACTGCATTATCACCCGAACACGGGCGATTTGCGCTGGTACGATACGATTATCATGGACGCACCGCCAACGCGGAAGGACGGCATAATCATCGGGACGGGGCTGGATAACAGTCTCGGCGTAGCGGCGGCGCTTGGCGCAGCGGTGCTTTTGCTTAACGACCTCGATGATCTTCAAGCGCAAAACAAGCAGGTCATGATCGCGTTCACTGACGAAGAAGAAGGTATCCCCGACGCCTTTTTCGGTCATGGCGCGGCACGGCTGGCGCATCATGTCCAGCCAACGATTGGATTTATCCTATGCGATGGACATACGGCGGGTGACGGTATGATCCCGCAGTTGGGGCAGGGTGCAAGTCATGGCGTGATCACGGGGATGGGGCGCGGTTCGGTTGTCGCACCGAACTTTGTGCGTTTAGCCGTCGATTTGGTGGAGTCGGTCAACGCGGCGCGACCCGTCACGGCTCAACTCAACACGGGTTATCTCTCGCGCAGCGACGATATGGGCTTGAGCCGCGCGATGCGCGTACTCGGCATGATCGGCACGCCGATGATCAAGCCACACACGGCGCAAGAACAAGCACGTTTAAGCGATGTCGTCCAGACCGCCGCTTGGCTGACGATGTTCACGGCGGCGTGCTTGGGCTTATCACCAGAAATTGCCCATGCCTACCACTTGTAAGTTATCACATGCCCGGTGTCCATGTCGGGCGCGGTTGATGCGGCGGCAGGACACTCATCGATTTGGCAAGTTGATTCAGATCGTCTTTGTTGGTGTTGCCGCTTGGCAGTACCACATGCACGATGACGCCGCGTTCTTTCAAGCGGCGCAGCGCTTCGGGGTGCGGCGAACCAGTAAAGCCATCGGTCAAGATGAGTGCGCGGCGCATGGGCGGATCAGTTTCGAGCAGGTGATTGAGGACACAGGCGATACTGGTGCCCTGCGTGGTACGAATTTTGCCCGCTTTCAAGCCTTCCAATGTGATCGGCTCGACTTTGGTTGAAAACTGAAACACTGCTGCGTCGCCACGCCGTACATACGGGATCAACATGCCGATTAAGTGGGGCAGCAGGTGATTCATCGACCCCGATACATCGAGATAGACGTGTGCGCGCGCTTTGATCGACATCGAACGCGCTTTGACGACACCCGGCTGATGCCATAATAACCCCTGCACACCTAACCGTGCGCGGGCGCGGGCGTAGCGATCACGCGGGTTCGGCATTACGCCCATGCCCGTGATGCCCGGAAGCGACGTGCGCGCGCGCTTTTGCTGCGTGCCGTCGCGCTGGATTAACGCGCGCTGCAAAATCATGGCGAATGCGCGTTTGGCTTCTTCTGCGGGGTTGCCAACGCCCGTCATCCACTCGTTCATACGGTCACCTGCGCCGCGTCCGCGTGCCATAAACGGCGCGGACGGCCATTTCTCGGCGACACGGCGTACGACATCCCCAAAAAAGCCGTCGCTGAGCGCGCGCCCGTCGTTAACGCCTTCGGAGTCGTGGTCGCCCAACAGGGTGGGCACCGCGATCGCTTCGCCTTTCTCGATTTTGTCCCGCATCCACTTCTTAAGCAGATATAAAATATCTTCGTAAAGCGGCGGATGCCAACGCGCAAATGGTGTCGGTGGATACAGCCGCTTCAGAATATCGACCAAGCCATAAGGCTCATCGTTTTCGGGGTAGTGCGGTGCGTAGGGCCAGCCTTCGGGCGGGCGCAGCAGACAGCCAGGAAATTCGTCGGCTTTGTTAATCGCCTCGAAGAATCCGCGATATTCGGGGCGGTTGAACTGGCGCATCAAGCCTGCATTGATGATGGCATCGAAGGCAATATTTTGCGCTACTGTCACGCGTGGATACAACTGTGTATGCGCCAGAATGATATGGTACAGCTCGTGCATGACGAGCAAAAACAAATGCTCGTCGCGTTCGCAGTATTTCTTGACAAAATCTGGGTTGATCAATAATCGTGAGCGAAAGCCGACCTCGACGCCTGCCGTTGGAATATCACGACTGGCTTTGATCCCGGCAAGGCGACATAAGGTTTCCATCTCGAACGTCGCAGCCGGCACACAGCTTAAAAGCCGTAGGATCAGCGCGCGGCTTTCGACATCCTCGTGCATGATTTGCGATTGTGTGAACAGTTTGCCCATCATTCGCCTCATTTATTTATCATCATCGTTGTCGTCATCGTCGTCGAATATATCATCGGCTGGCGCTGGCGGCGGAACAAGTGACGTGGATGTGAACGGCGACGTGCTGAAATTGAGTACGCGCGGGTCGTCAGTCAGAATGACTCGCTCCAAAAACGGACGATCCAGCGCCAACGCCGCACCCGGAATCAATAAGTACGAGCGGGCACGCGCCAGCACGTTCAAGATGAGCAATGGATCGCTCGCACGCATGTACACCGGGGGCGCTTTGATGGCGTTAAGGCGGCGCACCGCAGCTTCTTTAACTTCTTCGCGCCAGTCATAAATATGTATTGCACCGACGAAATGCAGCGGCTTCCAATAATCGTTCAAGCGCGGTTTGAGCAGTTCTACCAGCGTGCGGTCTTTGTCGAGCGCGGCGATCAGTGGTTTGGGATCATGCAGATCAGTCGATCCATCGTCTTTGATCGGCGGTTCGATGTTGAGCATTTCATATAGCGTCGGTGCTGCATCGGCAAGGTCGAACATGATCAACATATCGTGCATCGCGACGTAATCGAGTGTTGACCGTGCGCCCAGACGTGAAAATAAACCTCCAGGCGGCGGTGGTGGCGCAGGGCGTGAACCGGATGCCGCGAACGGATTAGGGCGCGGCGTCGGGAATGGACTTGAGGGTGGGGTGTTCGGCGGGGTGCTGTTCATAGCGTTATCTCCGTCGGTTGTCGGTTACAGATTGAAGAGATTCATATCGTCGCGGAACTTCTTGAGTTCTTCTTTCCAATCGTAGCGCTGCCACAAATCAGGAAACCCCGCCAGCACGAAGTTGCGCTCCATGCGTGCAGTCACATTGTTCGTATCTTCGAGCGGTGTCAGCCAACCGTTGATTTCGTTCCAAATATCGGTAATCGCACCCGGACGGAGTGGCGTCGATGCCAGACGGGGTGTCAAGATACGCGCCGCAAGCTGCATCATTGGCTCCCATGCCGAGGGCGATAAATCACGGCGTGTATGGAAGGCGGTGAAGATGACAGCGGATAACCCCATGCGTCGCGCGTCGTTTGGTTCGGAACCAAGCGCTTGCGTGATCAACTGCGAAATATCGGCGTCGGGCAAACCAAGCTGATCGGCTAGTACGATGCGCCGTGCCGGATCAAGTTCCTCCAAGACGCGCCGACCCGGATCGCCTTCAGGCATACTGGCAATTTGCCATGCCTGTTTATGGATGGCGACCAACTTGGCAGATGGCGCGGGGTGCGGGGTCGCCGTGTGCGGCATACAAAACATCAACGTGTATTCGGCGCTTGTCTCCAGGTCGGCATCGACGCCATACAAGACCATGCGCGCAGCTTGAATAGCGAGCAGCGCTTCGAACATGGTACGGGCACGACGTGAGCTGACGGGTAGTTTAGCTTGATGCAGCAGTTCAACGACGCTGACCGTGTAATCGGAAAGCCAGTCGTGCAGCTCGCTTTTGATTTCAAGTATCATCGCTTCGCAGCGTGTAACCAGTTCGACGAGCCATGATGAGTCATGCTTGTTGGTACGCATACTTAAAAATGGGTCTTCGCCAGAAACCAGTTTTTTCTGGTCGTCGCGGCTGAGTTCGCGCCATGTCGGTACGGTGATAATGAATGGAAAACGGTCGATCAACGCTGGGTCGAGCGGTTCTGAACCAAAATACAGGTCGCCTTCGGTCAAATCTGCGTCATCGGGCATGGGCGGGTTCATCGCACCCCAACGATGTGCGAGTTTTTGCAGCTCGATTCCCGCAACCGTGCGTTCGTGGACGATAGGAAACATCTTGTTTTGCAAGTCAGGACGGCAGCGCGATACTTCGTCGAAGAACACAAACTGTGCATCCCAAATTGAACCGGGCGACGCGACAAAACGCAGGAACGCCGTATTTTCGTCGGGCATGGGGATGCCGACGAGGTCGTCATAATTGATAAGCGATGCATTGTAATGGCGCATTTCCAAACCAAGAGCTTTCCCAAGCCGCTTGACCAGTTCTGTTTTGCCCGCTCCGTGCGAACCGACGAGCAGAAGTGGCATATGGGTGGCTAATGACGCCAGCAATACGGGGTCAAGATGCAGCCAACCCCGAATACCCAGCATTTCCGTAATACTCGTCACAATGTCATCCTTGTGAGTTGTCAAGAAATTGTTAATTGATTATAGAACGAAATTTGTGGATATGAATGATAAAACTTGTAAAACCCTGCGTTTTCTCTAGGATATTCGGGGGATATACATAACTTAACGCGCCACAGGTTCGATCAACCAGATCGTTTTGTCTTCTGCGCTGAGATAAGCAAGCTGTGATCCATCGGCAGAAACCGACCAATCCCCATCTGCCACCTTGAAGCCATTGTCGATGAGCAACCGCGCATCATTTGTCAAGATATTGTAAAGAAACAGCGAGTGTCTCGATGCTGATAGATCGAGTGGAATGTAAAACAGCGATTCGGAATCGCGCCAGCGCCATGCGCCAAACCAATCGAGCCGTTGTGCGACCGCGCCTTCACGTGTTTCAATGACGTAAACGCCGTTAGTGGTTGAATCCGCTTGCGCCGACAAATAAAACGCCAGATGTGCGCCACCCGGAGAAACTGTTACGTTACGCAACCGTTCCCACGCGCCTAAAATCGAAATGTCACCCGTTGCTGCATCATATATACCTAACGTGGTCATTAAACCCACGCGGCGGCTAACCATGAGACGACTGGAATCGAGCCACTGCGCGGATAAATCGTTTTCGGCGGCGACCATCCGCGGATTTTGTCCGTCTGCGTCACTGATCCAGATTTCGTTGGTGGGTGCATCTTGTCCGGGCATCGCCACGAGACCTGTATTGATCCAAAGCAGGCGAGAATTATCCGCGCTGAACGAAGGCAGCGCGCTTTGTGTCGTGACCAGCCAAGCGGCGCCATTCAGCCGATTCGTAATCCGTGTTTGTTCGCCTTCGCGTATGATCTCGTGCGAGCCGTCGGGCGAGAGATGGGCTGGTGGCGCAGGCGCGATCAATATCGGTTGGTCGCTATCACGCGTGTTCCACTCAAAAATGCTGGCGCGTGTGCCCGTGCTGCCGTCGATCAAATACAGCCGTTCAGGGATGAGTGGATTCCACCATGCACCTGCGCAGCACCCGTCAAAGGTGAGGCGGCGGGTTGTCCATGCCGAATCGTCGGGGGTAGCCACCGCGCGCGCCAGCGGCGGGTTGGCGGGGGCTGAGCCGGCAGACCAATCAGGATAGGTCGCGGTGTAGGCGTTGAGTGCGCGCCCACCAAATGCGACGGGCGGTTGATCATCGATGCTCATCCACTGGCGCGGATTATTCAGGTCTTGCTGAAAATTGCCGGAACGAAACGAACCGATCAGCGAAAGCGTGTGCCAATCAGCATCGATGTAATCGACCGGGTTGTACGCGGTCACATAATCGAGCGAACGCAGTTCGAGATGTAAATGCGGGCGCGAGTTACAGGTGAGATCAGGATCGCCGCTTAACCCAACAACTTGCCCGCGTGTGACAAATTGACCGCGTTGGACGCTGGGACGTTCCAGCAAATGACCATACAAGACGATCACCCCTGCATCGGCATGACGGATGAGCAAATTGTGTGGCGCGGAACCAAATCCCAGGTCGTCTGCAAAAACAACCTCGCCGTCCGCCATTGCAACGAGTGGTGTGCCACACGGCATCGAAAAATCCATACCAAAATGCAAACGCTGACCCGCTTCGTACCATTCTGAACCGCGCAAATACGCGCCGACCGTGTTGCCATACGGTTGACCGAGCAGCCAGGTTGAAGCACCTGGTGGCGACGCGACGGGTAAACCAAGCGGTTTTGGAGTTTGTGCTTGAACAGGCAGGAGGGAAAAACAACCAAACAGTAAAGCGCAGAAAATGAGCGATATCAAGCGATACGGCTGCATCGGTTTCACTCGGAAACTTGACGACTGTAGCCCTTATTATGTCGAAAGATAGCGCAAAACGGAAGGCTGTACCCTTCGATCATGGGAATTTTAGCCCGACAGGTTTCCAGCCGTTCTCGGTGAAAACCCCTTGATCAAAATATTCAAAAAGGGGATTTATGCGATGCCCGAAGCGCATCAAGCGTTTTTGTAGGTGTAAAAATTACAACTTATATTACGAGCCCTGCGCGCAGCATTTGCACTGATAGCATGTTTGTAGATAACCGTAAGCGCATTCAAGTGACTGAACGCTTGCTCAAGACAAAGTTGATCGGCGCTTGAAACGTGATATTCGTTGAGGAGACTTGGGCGAGCGGAAACCTGTGAAACGACCCGCCCAAGTAGCCCCAAAGAAAGTGCCCATGATGAGGTGACCCGTAAAGGAGGCTGTAACGATTACCCTGCGAGTTGAAGCATAACGTTCTCGCGGAGTTGTCGCAGCCCTAAGCTCTTTTCCTTACGAACCAGTTCTTCGCGTATGCCTAAACGAACGGCGATTTCGGAGGTGCTGTAGCCATGTTCGTAAAGCAAGATGATTTTACTGCGACGCGGCGGCAGTTTTACGAGTGCGCGTTCCAATGCCTGCTGTTCGCGCCAATCTTCGACACGTTCGTGGTCGCCGCTTTCTTCGGTGATGAACTCGCACATATCATCAATCGAGACGCTGCCTGCGTCGCGCCTTGACGCTTCCATGATCTTGTACCATGCGATTTTCTTGAGAAATGCCGTGAAAGGGATACTGCGATCTTCGTATTGACCCGCTTCAACTTTGATGTAAGCGGTGAGCAGTGTTTCCTGCAAAATCTCGTCGTCATCGGCGTTGGTACCGTTGCTCCACCGAATAAACTTGAGGACAGGCGCACTGCCACCTTCCAGTAACCAATCGTTCCATGCGCTAACGCGCGCTTCTTTTTCCGGGTTGAAGGATGGGATCAAGAATCGAACATCAGCAGATATGGGCGTGATACGCATAAGCTTTACCTTCCAGTGAGAATAGCGACGCAAAGGGAAGTAAATGTCAAACCCGTGTCGATTTCGGACAAAACGCTGCGGTCTTCCTGTTCGGTTGTTTAAGGTACGCGTTGTGATTATCGGAATTTAGCGGCGCGAAAACACGACCGACTCATCAACCTTTCGCTGTCGGCAATTGCAAGTCTATATGTTTGGGTTCATCGAACTGTGAAGATGAATAAACACAGCATAACATGAGAACTTGTGTTCTGCAAGCGCCATAAATTTTTCTCATAAATGTGTGATGAATCACTCAAATGCTCGCGTGTACAGAACGCGAATTCCCAAAACGGTTATAATGAGCATAAGATGAAATTAAGACTCATCGATGGAGAAATCGACGTGTACGATGTATTGCTATTGGGCGACTATTTTTTCGATATTATCTATACCGGGCTGCCAGAATTTCCGGCATTGGGGCGTGAAATTTACAGCACGAGCATGACATCGACAGGCGGCGCGATGTATATCACGGCGTGCGCGCTGCGTCGGTTGGGCGTACAGGTTGGGTGGGTAGGGCAGTTTGGCGACGACGCCTACAGCCAGTTTGTACGTGATTTAGCGATCAGCGAAAACATCGATCTGACGTTAGCGCGCATATTGGATCGACCATACCGGCGTGTCACTACATCGATGCCGTTGGAGAGCGACCGCGCCTTCGTCACATTTGCTGACCCTGACCCATCAGATTGGTTTGAGTATTGGATGCAGGTCATCGAAACCGCTGCATACCGACATGTACATCTTGGAAGTTTATTATGCATCGATCTCGCCGAGCCTTTGATTGCCGCCGCGCGTCAACGTGGAGCGACAATTTCAATGGATTGTCAGGACGTACCGTTGTTGACACAAGGCTGTGACTGGCAGCGTTTGCTCGGTTTGGTGGATATTTTTATGCCGAATGCGCGCGAAGCCAAGATTATCGCCAAAACTGACCTGGTTAGTGATGCGATCGACATCATACGCCGCTGGACGCCGATGCTGGTCATCAAAGATGGATCACAGGGCGCATGGGTGGCGCACGGCGACGACCTTATCAATGAGCCGTGTATATGTGCAGGCGATGTCATCGATACAACGGGCGCGGGTGACTGCTTTAATGCTGGCTTTTTGTACGGATATAGTGTCCGCGATGAAGATGCGCGCACGGCAGCACGTTATGGGAATATCTGCGGCGGAATGAGCGTGACCGGAGTCGGTGGCGCGACGAACGCACCCACACATGGTCAACTCGAAGCGTGGTTAATGCCGTCGCATTGATTTTGAACCGCAAAGAACGCAGAGAAATAAATGAAAAATCTCTGCGTTCTTTGCGCGCTCTGCGGATATTTCAGAGTTCTAATTCGACGCGGACGATGTTCTCGCGTTCGGTCGGCGTCGCTTGAAAGCCAAATTTATCAGTCAATGTGAGCATTTCGGCATTTTCGGCGTAGACAGTGCCATAGACCAAGCCAATTTTCTCGTCGTTGGCGATTTCGATTAAGCGACGCATCAGTTCGCGTCCGATGCCTTGATGTTGATACTGGTCGCTGACCAGCATTGCATATTCCGCTTGTGCTTTCATACCAGGATTCAAGTGCGGCAGTTTCGTCAAGCGTACCAGTGCGATGATTTGCGGTTTGCCTTGTGTCTGTTCATCACGGCGTACCACAACCAACGCCATTTCGCGGTCATAATCGATGAAACTGAGGCGCGACAGCCGTTCATGAGCAGTACGTTCGGGTAAATTCATCGCCTGCAAGTAACGAAAGAATACTGTACGTTCGCTCAAGCCTTGATGAAATTCGACCATCAAGGGTTCATCTTCCGGTCGAATCGGTCGAATGGTCACAGGTGTACCATCGCGCAGCGTCCATGATTCGACATACTGAGTCGGATATGGACGAATAGCGGGCTTGGGCAGTTTATCATCTGCGATGTCGGCGGGGTGTACGACGATACGTGCATCGAGCGCGATCATACGTTCGTGCGATGTCAGCAGTGGATTGATGTCGATCTCTTTGATCGAGGGTTGTTCGACAACCAACTGACTGAAGCGCACCATAATCTGTTCGAGCGCGTGCATATCGACGGGCGGACGCCCGCGCACGCCTTTGAGCGCAGTATAAATCTTAGTTTGTTCCATCATGCGGCGCGCCAGGGTGGTATTGAGCGGCGGCAAGCCGAGCGCACTGTCTTTGAAAACCTCCACCATGATGCCGCCCGACCCAAATAACAATACGGGTCCAAACTGCGGGTCAAGGCTGCTGCCCAAAATCAACTCGTAGCCGTCCAATTTCGCCATCGGTTGTACAGTGACGCCTTGAAAATCGGCAGCGCTGGCTTTTTCGGTAACGCTGGTACGGATCAACTCATATGCGGCGCGTACGGCAGCCGCATCGCTTAAATTCAACTGCACGCCACCGACATCCGTCTTGTGTGTAATCGTTTCGCTGTTGAGCTTGAGGACAACCGGATAGCCAATTCTATCTGCTTGGGTAATGGCATCATCGGCGGTCGCGGCGACGGCAGTTTCGACGGTCGGAATGTAATATGCGCTCAGCACCTGCTTGGATTCGTATTCGGTCAAAAAATCGCGTCCGCTGTCGCGTGCATGTTTCAAAATTGCAGCGACTTTTTCGCGGTCGGGCGTTTCGTTGTAGCTGTCGAGCGGGAGCATCGGCGTTTCGTAGATCGAACGCAGATTCTCGGTGTACTGCCACATGTAATTGAACACGCGAGCCGCAGTATCTGGAAAGCCGAACGTTGGCACTTCGGCAGCATTCAAAATGACCTCACCTGGTGTGACGCCGGGACCGCCCATCCAGCTCGCTAATACGGGTTTATCATCGTACTGCGCGAAACTTTTGAGCATTTCGGCGGTCGCAGTCGGGTCGGTCATCGCTTGTGGTGTCAAAATCACCAGTGTGCCGTCCGTATTGGGGTCTTTACCGACGATTTCCAGCGTCTTGGCATAGAGTTCGGGCGTTGCATCACCGAGTACGTCAACAGGATTGCCATGACTCCACGCGGCGGGCAATATCTTGTTAAGTTCTGCAATCGTCTCCGCGCTGATTTCGGCAAGATCGCCCCCACCGCTGATCAAGGCGTCGGTCGCCAATACGCCGGGTCCACCCGCATTGGTGATGATCGTCAAACGGTTGCCGTGCGGACGTGGTTGTTTTGCCAGCACTTCTGCCATGTAAAACACATCGCTGATTCGGTCTACACGCAGTACGCCAGAACGCTTGAACGCAGCGTCCAAAACATCATCGCTGCCCGTCAGCGAGCCAGTATGCGAGGCAGCAGCGTGCGCGGCGGCGGCGGTGCGCCCCGCCTTGATGATGATAATGGGTTTGCGTAACGCGACTTCGCGGGCGGCGGACAAAAACGCGCGCGCATCTCCCACCGATTCCATATACATGACGATACTTTCGGTGGCATCGTCCTGACCGAGATAATCGATCAAGTCACCCCATCCGACATCGAGCATCGTACCGACCGAAATAAACGCGCTGAAGCCGACATTTTGGCTGCGACTCCAATCCAGTACTGCTGTAAGCAGCGCACCGCTTTGGCTGATAAACGCGACTGCGCCGGGACGGGCGATGCCATCTGCAAATGTCGCGTTCATGCCTGTATTCGGGCGCATGATGCCGAGACAGTTCGGTCCGATCAAACGCATTCCGCCTTTACGTGCTTCTGCCAACACTTCGGCTTCGAGCGCCGCGCCTTCGGCGCCGATTTCTTTGAATCCCGCCGAAATGATGATCGCGCCCTTGATCCCCAATTCCACACATTCGCGGATCAAAGCCGGTACGCTTTTGGCAGGCGTGACCAGCACCGCGAGATCGATTTTGTCGGGAATATCCTTAAGACTTGTGTAAGCATGTACGCCTAAGATACTGCTGCGTTGTGGGTTGACGGGGTAGACCGTGCCGCCAAATGGACTGCTGATTAAGTTCCAGAAAATCGTGCGCCCGACGCTGCCCACACGCTCAGTCGCGCCAATGACGGCGACATTTTGCGGCGAAAAGATCGCATCTAATCCGGTTGGGATTTTCGTAAGAATGGTCGTTGATGTCGATGTTGCTGGGACTGCTTGGGTCATGGATGCCACGCCTCTCGCGTAAAGATCACCAGAAGTTGGGATCATAACGCGATAGCGGGATAATCACCAAGTGTCAGATGGGTAAAACTAAGGAGCAGGATGATGCAGATTGGTTTAGTCGGTTTGGGCAAGATGGGTGCGAATATGAATTTGCGGTTGCTGCGCGGCGGTCATGATATGGTCGTTTACAACCGCAGCGCCGAGCCGGTCGAAGCGGCGGTAAAAGCCGGCGCGACTGCTTCAGATGGATTCGCGGATATGGTGGGCAAATTGAGCGCACCGCGCGCGATCTGGTTGATGCTCCCAGCAGGCGACGTTACAGAGCACAATATTCACGAATTTATGGAACTGCTTTCTCCTGGTGACACGATCATCGACGGTGGCAACAGTAATTACCACGATACCATGCGTCGCGCACAAATGGTGACGGAACGCGGTCTGCATTTTGTCGATGTCGGCACGAGCGGCGGCATCTGGGGTATCACTGAGGGATATGCCATGATGATCGGCGGGGCAAAAGAAGCGGTCGAACGGCTGCGTCCGATTTTTGAGACGCTTGCGCCCGCCGCTGATAAAGGTTGGGGGCACGTCGGTCCCAGCGGCGCCGGACATTTCGTAAAGATGGTGCATAACGGCATCGAGTACGGCATGATGCAGGCATATGCTGAAGGCTTCGAGATCATGCAGAAAAAGACCGAACTTGAACTCGATGTTTCGCAGATTGCCGAAATGTGGCGGTATGGCAGTGTGGTGCGTTCTTGGTTGCTCGATTTAAGCGCAAATGCGCTCAAAGAAAACCCAACGCTGACTGGCATCGCCCCGTATGTGCCAGACAGCGGTGAAGGACGCTGGACAGTGCAAGAATCAATTGATCTGGATGTCCCCGCGCCGGTGATCACGCTCTCGCTCATGATGCGTTTCGTCAGCCGTCAGAACGACAGCTTCGCGGCGAAACTGCTCTCCGCGATGCGCAATCAGTTCGGTGGACATGCCATCAAGAAACAGGACTAAATCAAATCATGAGTCTGACAACATCGATCATTATTTTCGGCGCATCGGGCGATTTGACCAGCCGTAAACTACTCCCGGCATTGTTCAAGCTCTATCAAAAGAAGCGCCTGCCAGAAGACTTGCATATCGTCGGGTTTGCACGTCGTCCCTATTCACACGATGACTTTCGCGGTTTGATGCGCGATGCGGTTTCAAAAGCCGAAGGCGCACAATTCGATGAAGCGGCGTGGTCGGCGTTCGTCGAGCGCGTCTGGTATGTCAAAGGTGATTTGGAGACGCGCGACGATTTTCGGGTATTGGACGACTTTCTGTGCAGCCACGAAAGTACGTCAGCAAATCGCCTGTATTATCTTTCGACCGCGCCCAATTATTACGGCGCGATTGTCGAACATTTGGCAGGGTTGAATATGACGACCGAAGAAGACGGCTGGCGGCGCACAGTGATCGAAAAGCCATTCGGCATTGATCTGCAATCAGCATTAACGCTGAACGAGACTGTTCACGCAGCATTCAAAGAGAGTCAGGTCTACCGTATCGACCACTATTTAGGCAAAGAAACTGTTCAGAACATCTTGTTTTTGCGCTTTGCCAACGCTATTTTTGAACCCATCTGGAATCGCAATTATATCGATCATGTCCAGATCACGGTCGCTGAATCGGTCGATGTTGAGCATCGCGGCGGTTATTACGACGGCGCGGGCGTGCTGCGCGATATGTTCCAGAATCACCTGCTGCAACTGCTGTGCCTGACAGCGATGGAACCGCCGACGAGCATGGATGCCACCGCTTTACGCAATGAAAAAGTCAAAGTGCTGAATTCGATTCGCACACCATCGCGCACGGATACGGTACGCGCACAGTATGAAGGCTATCGCGACGCTAGCGGCGTCGCGCCCAATTCTCGGACCCCAACTTACGCGGCGCTCAAACTGTATGTCGATAACTGGCGCTGGCAGGGGGTTCCGTTCTATCTGCGCAGCGGCAAGGCGTTGGCGGATAAAGCCAGCGAAATCGTTGTACATTTTCGGCGTCCACCGCATTTATTTTTGAGTACGTCGCCCGACGATCAATTGCCACCCAACGTGTTGTCATTATGCATTCAACCTGATGAAGGCATCCATTTACAATTTCAGGCGAAAGTACCTGATAGCGTGAGCGATACCAACGCTGTAGACATGACATTTCATTATAGTGATGGTGTGTTTCAGGGTGTCGAAATTCCAGAAGCGTATCAGCGTCTGCTTATGGACGCGATGTCTGGCGATGCCTCACTGTTCACACGCGAAGACGAAGTCATGCTGTCGTGGAAATTGATCGATTTTGTCTTGAATGGTTGGACAGCCACGAATGCACCGGCATTAGCGACGTATGTGCCCGGAAGTTGGGGTCCTGACGCTGCGGATAAGCTGCTTGCCGATGAAGGACGTGAGTGGCGCATCAACTGCGGAGGACACAGCTAATGCCCGCCGATGTGCGTGTGTATCCCTCGACTCTGGCGCTCAATCATGCTGTGTGCGATCAAATCGTCGAAATAGCGGAACGGGCGATCACGACTCGTGGACGTTTCACAATGGCGCTTTCGGGTGGTAATACGCCTAAGCCGATTTACGAAATGCTGGCGACACGCGATTATGCTGATGCGATCAACTGGACGTTCACGCATATCTTTTGGGGTGACGAGCGCTGTGTCCCGCCAACCGACCACGACAGTAACTATTATATGGCGCGCGAGGTGCTGCTCAACCGTGTGAGAATTCCGCTGGGGAATTTGCATCGTATTCACGGCGAAATTGAACCACAAAAAGCTGCCGAACTTTACGAAGCTGACTTGCGAGATTTTTTCGTTAAGCGCTTGAATAGTCCGCGTTCGCGTTTCGATCTGATTTTGCTCGGCATGGGCGGCGATGGACATACTGCATCGCTGTTTCCTGGCACCCCTGCCATCCGCGAGACCCAAAAATGGGTGGCGGCGCAGCATATTGAAAAACTTAACGCGTGGCGCGTCACGCTGACTCCCGCGGCGATCAACGCAGCAGCGGCTGTATTTTTTGTCGTGACGGGCGATGATAAAACGGCGATGGTCAAGCGTGTGCTGCACGACCCGCTGAACCCGAACGAACTCCCGTCACAAGTGATCAAGCCGACTGATGGGATGCTTCGTTGGTATCTTGATCAAACAGCGGGCAAAGGGATAAAAGCTGTGTAAGGGGTGATGAGTAGCGTAGGATGGGAAAGCGTTAAGTTCTGTTTCCTTCGTTACTCATCATTACGCATCGCTTTTTTCCTGTTTTGTGGCGTTATTGCGCCAAAATATCCGCGAGTTTGAACAATTCGGGGTCGATGCCTTTGGTGCGTCCGATGCATTGCTCGTGCGGCGTCATGGTGAGTTCACTTTTGACCAAGCCTACGATTACACCATGTTCGCCCTGAACAAGTTTTTCGGCTGCCGCCGCACCGAGCCGCGTTGCAAGATTGCGGTCAAATGCACCCGGCGCGCCGCCGCGCTGAACATGCCCAAGCGTAATCGCGCGCATCTCAAAACCCGCATCGTGTTCTTTGAAAAACGTAATCAATGCGTCGGCGTTATATTTTGCACCCTCGGCAACGACGACGATCCCGTTGGTTTTGCCGCGTGTGTAATTCTCTTGCAGTTTAGAGACGAGCGCCTGCGGTTCAAACTCGTATTCGGGCACAACAATCGCTTCTGCGCCGCCGGCGATGCCTGCCATTAACGCAAGATAGCCACAGTCTCGTCCCATGACTTCGACCAAGAACGCACGGCGATGCGATGATGCCGTGACTTTCAGGCGGTCAATCGCTTCGATAGCGATGTTGAGTGCGGTATCGACACCAATGGTGATGTCCGACCCAATCAAGTCGTTATCGATGGTTGAAGCGACGCCAATCGTCGGAAAACCCATCGCGTCCAGCGTCGCCGCGCCTGTCTGTGAGCCGTTGCCACCGATTACGACCAGCCCTTCGATGCCAAGCGCCGCCAGATTTTCTAGTGCTTTGCGCCGCCCCGCTTCTTCTTTGAATTCTGGTGCGCGCGCGCTGCCCAACATGGTGCCGCCCAACTGGATAATGCCGCCAACATCGCGCACATTCAGCGCGACAATATCGCTGTTCATCAATCCCGCGTAGCCATTGCGGACTCCATAAACCTCTGCGCCAAGATATATGCCCATACGCACGACGGCACGGATGGCTGCATTCATGCCCGGTGCGTCACCACCGCTCGTCAGCACCGCAATTTTTTTCAGCATCGTCAATCCTTTTGATGAGAGGACTTGGGGTTGTTTGCAAGACTTGCGTGCATTGTAACGTGATGTCGTCATCAGTACGGACACTTTAACAATTCGATAAACTTCTGGTGTCAGCAGCCGCAAGGGTGACGATAATCGATGGTTTTTTCATCGTGACGATTCTATGCAAGCAGTGTCCGTATCAACAGCAGGACGGCAAGGGCATTAATAACGAACTTTAATACGAGGCTCATATAGGTCATAGTGCCCTGTTTCTTTAAAGTTTATGGAATAAAGATGAATCAGAACCTAAAAATGGCAGGTGAAAAAATGGTCGCTGACGAGGTATCCGTACTGCGAACCAAAGCACTCGATATGTATAAGCTTCTGATTCATACATATGATGAACGACCGCTGATAGCGCGCCGTGAGCCGCTGCAAGAGCTTATCATGACAATTTTATCGCAGCGCACAACATGGCAGAACGAGGCGCTGGCGTTTCAACAGATGTGGCGGCACTATCGCTCCTGGGAAGCGGTTCGCGATGCCGACGTACAAGAATTGACCGAACTCATTGCCCCGTCGAATTATGCCGAGATCAAGGCAGCGCACATCAAGGCATCGCTGACACGCATCATCGATGAGTGCGGCGCACCGAATATCGATTTCCTGGCGACATTACCCACGCACGAAGGTTTAGCGTGGTTATTGTCGCTGCCAGGAGTCGGCATCAAGACCGCCTCACTGGTGCTGCTGTTCTGTTTTGGCAAACCGATTATGCCGGTGGATACGCATGTCCATCGTGTTAGTCAACGTATGGGCTTGATCAGCGCGAAAACCACGCCGGAAAAAGCGCATCAGCTTTTGCTCGATCTTTTACCCAACGAGCCGTATCTCCTCTATAATTTCCATGTCAGCACGCTCAAGCATGGTCAAAAAATATGTACCTGGAGCAATCCGAAATGCGAAAAATGCCCGCTGTCACACTTGTGTAATTTTTATCAGCATCGAGCCAAGCCATAAATGCGTCCTCTTGCTTGTGGTCGCCGTCACGCTCACCCTTATACATGGCACTCGACCGCTTCTGTTTCCACAAATGGCAGCGCCTTACAACGCCTACTACACGATGACGGGTTATGTTGATTTTGCGAACGCGATACACGAAACTGACTGTCGTCAGCTCGCGCTTTACATTGGTGGGGATGACCCCGAATATGTGCTGCATACGCTTCTGCCCGATGTGACGTTTCAACATTGGGGGCATCGTGCGCTGTACTCGTAGCACGGGGAAACAAAATGTACTGGAAGTTTCGCAATCTTGACTCATGAACGGATCGGTTTTCGTTTCTTACTTGTGTGTCTATAATCAGGCTTGCTTACTTAGTACTCGATGTGAGAGGCATTATTGAGATGACGCAAGAGACTTTCGCGCCGAATACCAGTGAATGGGTTCACCCTTCCGAAATCGTCAAAAAAAATGCATCGGTGTCCGATTATCCGGCATTATATGCCGAAGCGGTCAGTGATCTAGAAGGTTTCTGGGCGAAACAAGCGGAAAATCTGCACTGGTTTGAAAAATGGACACAAGTGTTAGACAGCAGTAACGCGCCATTTTATCAATGGTTCGTCGGTGGCAAAACCAATATTGCTTATAACGCGCTGGATCGGCATATCAAAACATGGCGTAAGAATAAACTGGCGTTGATTTGGGAAGGCGAACAGGGTGATAAACAAACATACAGCTATTGGCGGCTGTATCGTGAGGTGAATAAATTCGCCAATGTACTCAAAGGCATGGGTGTAAAAAAAGGTGACCGCGTGACGATTTATATGGGGCGCATTCCCGAACTCGTCATGGCGATGCTGGCGTGCGCGAAGATCGGTGCGGTTCACAGCGTGATTTATGGCGGCTTCAGCGAACAAGCATTGGCTGATCGTATCGAAGACGCGCAAAGCAAGGTCATGATCACATGTGACGGGGCGTGGCTGCGCGGCAATATCGTGCCGCTAAAAGAAGTCGTTGATGCGGCGGTCAAACGGTCGCCCGTCGTCGAAACGATCATCGTGGTCAAACGCACCGCGCACCCCATCAGTATGGAGCAGGGGCGTGATTACTGGTATCACGATTTGATCAATCTGCCAATTGCCAGCCCGAATTGTGCTTCTGAAGTGATGGATGCTGAAGACCCATTGTTCATTTTGTATACCAGCGGCACGACCGGAAAACCCAAAGGTGTATTACACACGCACGGCGGTTATTCGGTCTATATATCGACGACGCTGAAAATGGTGTTCGATATCAATGACGACGACCGCTACTGGTGCGCGGCTGATCCAGGTTGGATTACCGGACACAGTTACATCGTGTATGCACCGTTGATTTTGGGTGCTACCAGTTTCATGTATGAAGGCGCGCCTAATCATCCGTATCCCAATCGATGGTGGAAGCTCGTTGAAGAATACGGCGTCACGATTTTGTACACCGCACCGACCGCGATTCGTGGGTTAATGCGTTTTGGCGATGCATGGCCCAATCGCCATGATTTGAGCAGTTTACGCTTGCTCGGCAGCGTTGGTGAACCGATCAACCCAGAAGCATGGCGCTGGTTCTATAAAATAATTGGCAAAGAACGCTGCCCGATCATGGATACGTGGTGGCAAACCGAGACGGGCGGCTTCATGATCGCGCCAATGCCATCGGTCAGCCTGAAACCTGGCTCTGCGACGCGACCGTTTCCCGGCGTGCAGGTCGATATTGTCGATGATGATGGTCACTCGGTACCCGATGGCGCAGATGGTAATCTCGTCATTCAAGCACCATGGCCCGGTATGTTACGTACGGTGTACGGCGACCCGGCGCGTTACAAACAGCAGTATTGGAGCAAATACGAAAAACAGGGCTGGTATTTGACGGGCGATACCGCACGCCGCGATAGCGACGGCTATTACTGGATCATCGGGCGCAACGACGACGTGATCAAAGTGAGCGGTAATCGACTTGGCACAGCCGAAATCGAGTCTGGTCTGGTCAGTCATCCAGCAGTCGCAGAAGCGGCAGCGGTCGGCGTACCGGATGAAGTCAAGGGCAACGTGATTTATGCCTACTGCATTTTGCGCGCCGGATTCAAAGGCGATGATGCGCTGCGTGATGCGCTCAAGCAGCATGTCGCGCACGAGATCGGCAAGATTGCCGTACCGCAAAAGATCGAGTTCGTTGACTCGCTGCCAAAGACGCGTTCGGGCAAAATCATGCGTCGAGTCATCCGCGCGCGCGCGATGGGAATGCCAGAAGGCGACTTGAGTACGCTCGAAGAATAAAAACTAAACACCGACTGCAAAATCGCTTGCAAGGGCATAACTATGACATGCCCTTGCAAACGATCGCGTGATCGCAGCATTATCGGTTGCCCGCTGCGTTACATTTATTTACATCCAATACATTGGCGTTGGCGCACATCGTCGCCAACACAGGCGGCACGTCAGCGCGTACAAGCTGCTCATCATCGCCGCCGTTCGTCAGCGTAATCGTGGCGGTAAAACGTCCGGCACTGGTTCCGTTTTCCAGACCTTCGCGCGCGAACAAAACCAGATAATCACCGGGTGTCGAAAGCGTATATTCAAGTGTGCGCGTGTCGGTATCGCGCTGCAAGTCTTCGGGCAGCACTAACGCATTGAGTGCAGCATCATACAACGCAAGCGATGGTTCAAGATCGCCACTCGCCGCTGTCATCTCGACCTGGATCGTCGCGGGTGTGTTTTCGACGCGCACACAGCGCAGTGCCGCAAACGTTATATTGTCAAGCTGGCTTACAAGTTCAGTATCGAGTTCGATGCGCTCGACCACATCGAAATTTGGTACGTAGCAATACACGGTACGTCCATCAGGATTAGCGAGCAAATCACGTGCATCCGCGAGGTCATCTTGTATGGCGTCAAAATCTGGCTGGAGTTCAAGCGCGCGTCCATAATCGGTGATTGCTTCTTCGAACATGCCGATATTGGCATACTGCGCCGCGCGAAATGCCAGCGCAACATAATCGTTGGGGTTGGCATCGAGCGCAATCGAATAGTTCCGGATCAAGAATTCTGCGCCAGAAATATCCTCGACTTCGCGGTCGGCGCTGAACCCATAATCATCGTTGATAGCGATGGCGCTGTCATAATCGGCGAGCGCTTCTTCTTCGTTGCCAAGTACGGCGTGGATCATACCGCGATCGATATAAAAAATCGGGTCGGTGGGTTCAAGATCAACTGCCCGATCTAAGTCGCGCAGCGCAGCATCAAAATCTTGTTGTATATAACGAATCCATCCGCGCCAGTCATAGGCGAACCCGGAACGGCTGTTTAATTCCAGCGCATCGTTGATAATGCGAATAGCCTGGTCATAATCGCCCTCGAAATACGCGGCAATCGCCTCGTCCATCAGGGCAAAAAATGCGTCGTCCTGCTGTGCGCGGGCGGGCATCAATAATGTGAATAACGCGATCAAGGTGACAATCAACAGCAGGCGGCGTAAGCTCGGTCTGAACATTCGTTATCCCTTTCTAAACCATCATATTTGATATGCTGACCAGTGTAGCGCAACTTTCCAACGTGCGATTAAACCCGCTCGGTGATTTCGACCAAATCGCCAACGCGCATGCTGCCTAGTCCGCGATGAATCACGTTTTGCGCGAATAAAACCCCGCTTACGCGACCGATACCACGCCTGAACGTTTCCAGGGTTGCCAGCGGTTCGGCGCGTTCGGGAATCGTCCCGGTCGCTGGGTCAACGGTTGTCACCGCACAGCGTGCACACGGCTTGGCAACTTCGCAGCGCACACCATTGATCGCAATCCATTTCCAATCGTCCTCATCGAACGGGCGCGCTAACCCTTGCACAACGATATTTGGGCGAAAGCGCGTCATTGGTACAGGCGAACTGCCGCGTGCTATCAATCGTTCATTCAAGTCAGACAGCGATTCTTGTGATGCGATCAAGAGCGGATATGCATCGGCAAAACCGGTTTGCCCCGGTTCATCGGTGAACTGCATACTCAACGCCCGCACCGCATGATCGTCAAAACGCACCAAACGTAATGTCGCACCGATAAATGTGCTGATCCAGGCAGCGATTTCATTACCTTCATCGATAGCGCTAACGCCATCGCGCCATACGCGGACAGCGTACATATTGGATTTCGTTTGCGTCAGCGTCATACTGATATCAGGCATTCCCGGCGCACATATGACCAGCCGATCCGTGGTGATCATCGGCTGAATCAACGCCAAACGTGGATATTCACGCTGCGTGACGAACAATCCGCGCCTTGTATCATCATCGCGTACGATCATCCACTGGCGGTCGAACGCAAAGCCGCGCGCAATCAAGTGCATGGAGTCGTGAGAGATACCCGCGCACGACTTAACCGGGTACGTGAAAATGCCTGTGACACGCACGTTGGTCATCGTTGACACCCTTTCATCAAGTTCTTATGCCCATATGAGCGAATCATTATCTAAACGCGGTTTATTATAAGGGTTGGAATGGGGTTACGATATGACCGCTAGCACACCTTACGATAATTTGCCGATCACCTTCGAACATCGCTCGGTTATTCCGACGACGATGGATGCAATGATCGCGTTTCATGAAGACCCGTCAGCTTTCGCGCGGCTGTCGCCGCCGCCAATTTTTGCTCAAGTTCACCGCCGTGACTGGCGATCGATGAGTGACGCCGAAATCGAATTTACGCTGTGGTTTCTTGTGCTGCCGGTCCGCTGGATCGCACGGCACGAGCCGGGACCAACGCCGACATCGTTCATCGATGTTCAGTTCAAGGGACCCGTCGATACCTGGGTACACCGACATATCTTTAATCAAGTGCAAGGCGGCATCGAATTGATCGACCGTTTGACGATCATTCATCGCAAAAGTGGATTTTGGGCGATTTTCTCACGGCTGTTTTTCAGCCCGCTGCCCTTACGATTCTTGTTTTTCTACCGACATCTGCGAACACGCATGGGCGTCAAGCAGTATGAACACCAGCCTGCGCGATCATGACGACTGGACGGATCGTGATCATCGGCGCGGGTGTAGGTGGTTTGACGACCGCCGCGCTGCTCGCCAAAGCTGGCTACGACGTGACCGTTCTGGAGGCGCAAGCCTACGCGGGCGGTTCCGCCGGGACGTTTTTTCATCAGGGCTACCGCTTTGAAGCGGGGGCAACGGTTGCGGGTGGGTTTCAACCGAATGGTCCGCATTGGGTCGCTGCGCAAGCGCTCGGCATTGAATGGAATGTGCGTTTACATGAACCCGCATGGGTCGTACACTTGCCCGACCGCGACGTAGCGCTCACGCGCGATAACGCCGATGTACTGGCGAAGTTTCCGCACAGCGCCGCATTTTGGGATGAACAAAGCAAGTTAGCAGATTTAGGCTGGTCATTATCGGCGCAAGGCTTGCCGTGGCCGCCACGTGACGCAGCAGAACTCGCGCAGTTACTTAAGGTTGGTATTGGTAATTTTCCGCGCGATCTCAGGATGATCCCGTTCGCGCTGACGTCGGCGTATCAATGGTTGCAATGGCGTGGGCTGGCAAAAGATGAAGCGTTCGTGCGTTTTATCGACGCTCAGTTATTGATCTCGTCACAGACCACCAGTAAAGGCGCTAACGGTATTTACAGCGCGACCGCGCTCGATTTGGCACGACAAGGCGTGTATCACGTCGAAGGTGGTATTGGCGGCATTAGCGAGACGCTGGTTGAAGCGATTCGTGATTTTGGCGGTCATGTGCTGTTCAAACGCAAGGCACAGCGTATCGTCATCAAAGATGGACGTGCGGTCGGGGTCGAAGCGACACACGGATCGCGTACCAAGACCGCCGATTTTTACCCGGCGGATTTCGTGATTGGCAATCTGACGCCATGGTCGCTCGACGATCTGCTCGGTGACGACAGTCCGCACGGACTGGAACGTGAAACGCGCACCCGCCGCAATGGTTGGGGGGCATTCGTTCTGCATCTGGGTATCAAGGCTGAAGGTTTAGGCGACCATTTTCCCGACCATCACCAGATGATCGCGGACATGCGCGAGCCGTTGGGCGAAGGGCGCAGCGTCTTCCTTTCAATGTCGCCGTCGTGGGATGCCAGTCGTGCGCCGGTTGGGCATCGCGCCGTCACTATGACCACGCACACCGAAGTTACTTCATGGTGGAATTTGCTCGAACGTGATCCGCAAGCCTATGCCGCCCGCAAAGCAGAATACGCCGATAAATTACTCACCCAGGTCGAACGCTCGATTCCCGGTTTCCGCGCGCGCATCGTCCTGGAAATGCCCGGTTCTCCCATCACCTACCAGTTTTATACCGGGCGTCATCTTGGAATGGTCGGTGGGTTTCCGCAAACGTCGTTGTTCAAAGTGCGTGGTCCACGCACAGGTATCGCCAACCTGCGCCTCGTGGGCGATTCAGTGTTTCCAGGACAATCGACCGCAGGTGTCACGCTGGGTGGGCTGCGTGTCGCGGCGGATGTGCAGCGTCATTTAGCGAAACCCGAAGCGCGCATATTTTCATCACATACGAGCGGCGCGACAGACCACCTGCCAAGCACAGTATTAGAAACTGCACCGGAAACCGAATCAGAGGACGCGGTTTTATGATTGATCCGTGCGTCATCCATTGGTTTAGGCGCGATCTGCGATTGGGTGATAATACAGCATTACGCGCGGCGCTTCAGACCACCCAGCCTGTCATTCCATTATTTGTCCTTGATCCAGTTCTGCTCAAAGGCGAGCGATTCAGCCCATCGCGCATGGCATTTCTGCTTCAAGGATTGGTTGCGCTCGATAACGGGCTGAAAAATCATGGGACGCGTTTATTGGTGCGTCTTGGCAAACCCCAGATAATCCTGCACGATATGATCCGCGAGACGGGTGCTAGCGCGCTGTATGCGAATCGCGATTACACGCCGTATGCCGTCAAACGCGATCATGAAATCGCCGAGTTGCTCGGTATTCCAGTTTACTTGTTCGACGACCTGGTGCTGCACGCACCAGGTCAAGAGTTGCTGACGGGGTCAAATAAGCCGTACACTGTATTCACGCCATTCAAAAAAAAGTGGCTTGATCTGCCCAAACCCGACGCGGACGGCGGTGCGATTCCCGGCAGGCAGTTTCACAAGCTGGATGGCGTTGATAATAACGGTATCCCGTCGCTCAAAGACCTGAAAATCACTGACACCATTGTCGATCTGCCGCCCGCCGGAGAGACGCACGCCAAAGCGCGTCTGAAAGACTTCACCAGCAGCGCGATATTTCAGTATGCAGATGGGCGCGATCGCTTAATCGCCCATCCATTTGCTGACCCTGCGCCACGCGGCACTTCGTATTTATCACCCTATTTGCGAATCGGAATGCTCTCGCCTCGGCAGGCATATGCTGCGGCACACGATGCGCTCAAGAATGGTGACGACGCCGAAGATCGCCGCTCGGTCGAAATATGGATCAGTGAATTGGCATGGCGTGATTTTTATCATCACATACTGGCGTATTTTCCGCACGTGTATGAGCGCAGTTTTCAAGAAGATTACGAGCGCGTCGAATACCGCACCGATGCGGAAGATTTGCAACGCTGGAAAGATGGACAAACCGGGTATCCCGTCGTCGATGCGGCGATGCGGCAGATGAATACCGTTGGCTGGATGCATAACCGTGCGCGCATGATCGTCGCCAGCTTCTTGACTAAAGACTTGTTGATCTATTGGCGCGAAGGCGAAAAATACTTCATGCAAAAACTGCTCGATGGCGATATCGCCGCCAACAATGGCGGTTGGCAGTGGTCAGCCGGGACAGGGACAGATGCACAGCCGTATTTCCGTATCTTCAACCCGGTTTCACAGTCGCGTCAATATGACCCAAACGGTGACTATATCCGCCATTACGTGCCCGAACTACGCGACTTGAGCGAGAAAGATATTCATGAGCCCTGGAAATTGACCAGTCCGCCGAAAAATTACCCGCCGCCGATGGTCGATCACGGTATGGCACGCGAACGCACGCTTGATGCCTTCAAAGCCGCACGCAAAGAGAAAACACTGTGAGACGCTGGACACTGCGCCTGATTATTCTGCTGTTGGTGATTTTATTTGTCGTCCCGTTCGTGTTTCCCTTGCCGCCGACGGGCGTTGATCCTGCTGCATTTGCCGATGCCGACGGACGTTTTATCACCGTCGATGGCTTAGAAACCTACGTGCGCGAACAAGGCGACGCTGACGGTGAACCTGTGCTGCTTTTACACGGCTGGGGCGGCTCGACCTTCTCATGGCGCGATACGATCAGCCCACTTGCAGAAGCGGGCTATCGTGTGATCGCCTTCGACCGTCCACCCTATGGCTTGAGTCAGAAGACGGGTGAAATACCGCTCTCGCTTACCGCGCAAGCGCAGTTTACAGCAGCCTTGATGGATGAACTTGGTATCGAAAGCGCTCATCTGGTTGGTCACAGCATGGGCGGCGGCGTCATCGCGTATTTCGCCATCTTGTATCCAGCGCGCAGCGACTCGCTCGTTTTCGTCGATGGTGCAGTACGGATCGCGGGCAGCGATAACGAAAACCGAGGCGGGACTCCGTCGTGGATTGGAACGTTGCTCGATTTTCCGCCTGCTCGATGGTGGACGCGGATTGGATTGCGCGCGTTCGTGCGACCCGATGCGTTCGCTGATTTTCAGCGCTCGGCGTATTATGATCCGACCATCGCTACAGAAGAGGTCGTCGCTGGTTATGGGCGCGCGCTTCAGGTCGAAAACTGGGACGACGCGATATTGGATGTGATGACGCGCGACCCCAACGACGATATTCCGTTAAGCGCGGCGCAAATTGAGTCAATCGCCGTCCCGTCGCTGATCCTTTGGGGCGAAAATGATACCTGGGTGCCGCCCAGCGTCGGCGAAACCCTGCACGATTTGCTGCCCAATGATACTTACATCACCTATGAGAACATCGGACATTTGCCGATGGAAGAAGCTCCAACGCAGTTCAACGATGACCTGATAGCATTTCTAGCGGAGTAACAACGTGTCAGAAGTTTTAATCTGGGGTGCGTCGGGCGGTATCGGTAGTGCACTCGTCACTTTGTGTAAAACGAACGGCTGGACTGTCTATGCGGCTGCGCGTCATGAAGATCGCATTCCAACGGGTGCGGAAATGACGACAGTATTCCGCGCCGAAGATACCTACAGCATTCAAAGTGCCGCCTACAGTGTTGGTCAAGCCAGTGCCGGACTTGATCTGGTTGTGTATGCGGCAGGCGGCATGGCAGCATCGACCATAGACTCATTCAGCGCCGATGATTGGTCGGCTGTTATCGATGCCAACCTGAACGGTGCTGCGCGCTGTGCGGCGGCGAGCTTGAGTCTGCTCAAAGAGGGCGGGCATTTGATGATCGTCGGCGCGTATATCGATAAAATCAGCTTTCCTAAGTTTGGCGCGTACGCGGCGGCGAAAGCGGGTCTTGAGCCTTTGATCACGATTTTGAGTAAAGAAAATCGAAAACTCAAATTTACGCTGGTACGTCCAGGGGCGGTCGATACCCCATTTTGGCGTAATGTGCCGTTCAATTTGCCAAAAGGCGCTGCGACGCCAGAAAGCGTAGCGGCAGCCATAATTGAACGTTTCAATGGAGGTACAGCAGGCGTGTTGGATTTATAATCGCGTCGTGCTTTGCTCTACCCGTCTCCTTAAAAGCGCGCTAAACTTACAAAATATTAAGACCAAGGCGACCCACCGGGTCGCCTTTGCGTATTCGTGACCACAAGGACATCTTCATCATGCCGAAAGACAATATCAAAAAGGTCGTACTGGCGTATTCGGGCGGGCTGGATACATCGGTGATCGTAACGTGGCTGCGTAACAATTATCAATGTGAAGTCGTGTGCTTTACCGCCGACCTGGGGCAAGAAGAAGAACTCGATGGTTTGGAAGCGAAAGCGATCAAGACCGGCGCGAGTAAACTCTACATCCGCGATTTGCGCGAGGAATTTTTGCGTGATTTTGTCTATCCAGTGTTGCAAGCGGGCGCTGTTTATGAGCGTGATTACTTGCTGGGTACGTCGTTTGCGCGTCCGTTGATCGCTAAACATCTGGTCGAGATTGCCGAGATCGAAGGTGCGGACGCCATCGCGCATGGCTGTACGGGTAAAGGTAACGATCAAGTCCGTTTTGAAGTGACGGCGATGGCACTCAACCCGCGTCTGAAAGTCATCGCCCCGTGGCGTGAATGGGATATTCGCAGCCGCGAAGATGCACTGGCATATGCCGAAGAATTCAATGTGCCCGTGACCAGTACACTCAAATCGATTTACAGCCGCGACCGTAATCTGTTTCATCTCAGCCATGAAGGCGGTCCACTCGAAAACCCGTGGAACGAACCTGAAGAAGAGATGTATAAACTGTCGGTCAGCCCTGAAAACGCGCCTGATCAACCCGAATATATCGAGATCGAATTTGTGCGTGGTGTCCCCATGCGCTTGAACGGCGAACGCTCGTCGGCACTCGGTCTCTTCACGCATTTGAACCAATTTGGTGCGAAACACGGTATCGGACGGATCGATCTGGTTGAAAATCGCTTAGTCGGCATGAAGTCGCGTGGCGTGTACGAAACACCCGGTGGGACGATTTTGCACAAGGCACATCAAGCGCTCGAAAGCATCTGCTTGGACAAACAGACGGTGCAGTATAAAGATGTGCTGGCGGTCAAATACGCCGAACTTGTTTATAACGGCTTGTGGTATACCCGCCTGCGTGAGGCGCTCGATGCGTTTGTGCAGGTCACGCAAGAAAACGTCAGTGGTACGGTGCGGCTCAAACTGTACAAAGGCAACATCATTTTAGCGGGTCGCAAAAGCCCACTCAGTCTTTACCGCGAAGATTACGCGTCGTTCGGCGAAGAAGATGTATACAACCAGAAAGACGCCGAAGGCTTTATCAAGTTGTTCGGCTTGCCTTTGAAAATCGAAGCGCTGCTGGGGTTGCAAACATCGCGTGATGGCAACGCTGACCAGCCTGATTACAGCAAGTTCAAGCGCGACTAAAAGAAATACTTAACGCAAAGGCGTAAAGAAAGCGTGAAACGCACAACGTATTGACCGTTTTCTTACGCCTTCATGCCTGTGCGTCGACTCTTTTGCCTTACAGGAGATAACATGACTTTATGGGGTGGGGCGTTCGATCAGCCGACCGACGACGATTTGCGTGCGCTCAACGACAGCTTCAGTTTTGACCGCCGCTTATACGCGCACGATATTGAAGGCAGTATGGCATATGCGCAAGCACTGGCAAATACTGGCGTCATCACGGGCGAAGAAGCCGCACTCATGCTGGACGGCTTGGAGCGTGTCAAAACTGAGTTTGACGATGGAACATTCGTCGTGGCGGCGGGTGATGAAGATGTTCATACGGCGGTTGAACGCCGCTTGACCGAGATCATCGGCGCGGTGGGCGGCAAGCTGCATACCGGGCGCAGTCGTAACGATCAAGTGGCGACGGATTTACGCCTGTGGACGCTTGACGCGATGCATAATATCGACAGCTTATTGACCGCGCTGCAAGAGGCACTTATCGCCGCTGCCGAACCGCATACCGAAACCGTGATGCCAGGTTACACCCATATGCAGCCCGCGCAACCGATCACAGCGGCGCACTGGTTGATGAGTTATTTCTGGATGGTCGCGCGGGATCGACAGCGTTTAGCTGGAACGCAGCAGCGTGCGGATGTTTCACCGTTGGGGTCGGGCGCGTTGGCTGGGACGCCGTTTGAGATCAATCGCGCGTATCTGGCGGGGTTGCTTGGTTTTGAAGGTGTGAGCGAAAACAGTCTGGATGCCGTCAGCGACCGTGATTATGTTGCGGATGCGCTGTTCACGGTGTCGCTGATCGGTATCCACCTCAGCCGCCTTGCTGAAGATTTGATCATGTTTAGCAATCCGGCATTTGGTTTCGTCGCGCTCGATGACCGCTACAGTACCGGGTCAAGTTTGATGCCGCAAAAACGCAACCCCGACCCAATGGAATTGGCACGCGGTAAATCTGGACGCTTGATCGGCAATCTGACCGGATTTTTAACGACGCTCAAAGGCTTGCCGAGCGGGTACAATAAAGACCTGCAAGAAGATAAAGAGCCGTTGTTCGACTCGGTCGAGACGCTTGAACGGCTGCTGCCTGTCATTACATCGGTGATAGGCACGCTCAAGCTCAACCCAGTTAAGATGCGCGCCGCGCTCACGGATGACATGCTTGCGACCGATTTAGCAGATTATCTTGTGCTAAAAGGGATGCCTTTTCGTGAAGCACATCATGTCGCGGGGCGCGCAGTACGCCTGGCAGCGGAACGTAACACGACGTTGAGCAAACTGACGACGGACGATCTGCGTGAGTTGTCGGATTTATTCGACGATCAAGCAGTGCGCGTGTTCGATTTTGCAGCGTCGGTTGCGCGCCGTCGCGCACAAGGTGGAACCGCGCCGGACGCGGTACGCGCGCAAATTGCACGGGCGCGTGAATGGTTGAAACAAGAGGACTAAAGACAAAAACATAACATAAAGGCACGGAATCACGAAGTCACAGAGCGTTGAAGTCAAGTCTTCGTGTTTTTGTGTCTCGGTGTTTGGCTTTTAGTTTGTGCATCTTGCCATATATTCGTTAGTCAACCTGTACGGACTTTGATCGAACATGTGATTTTTTGCGCGGACTGCTTGACACGATTAGTCAAGCGCGTTACGCTTTGTTACATTGACTTAGCAACTTCGACCAAAATCATGTCAAAAAACCAAAGCGCGACCCTGAATATCAGCCTTATTATCGTTATTTCGGTACTCGTCCTTATTATCGGGAACGGGATATAACGGCTTGGGTTGAAGCAGGTTGAGTAAATCAGCAGCGAACGACAAACCCTCCCAAGCCGGAGGGTTTTTTATTGCAGCGTCAAGGATGAGGACATGAACGAGAAACCGACTAGTTCGATGCAAGTGGAATACATGCTGCCGCACGCGCAGCCGAGTACCAGCCCATGGACGGAGGCGTATCACAATGCGCCTGCCGCTCAATCATCGAATGACGCGCCTAAGATGGCATTCGATACCGAAACGCAGCCCACCCGTGACGCGCTTTCCGACATCTACAATCGTGGCTACGACGTGTAGATGTCAACAAAGAAAGCGCGTTTTTTTATTCAAGTGACGATGAGATAAATCGAGGAGAACATTGATGCCAGCAGAATGGATTTGGCGTAACGGGGAGTTCGTGCGGTGGGCGGATGCAACAGTCCATGTCAGCGCGCACGCACTTCATTATGGCAGCAGTATCTTTGAAGGTATACGTACGTATTCAACGCCGGAAGGCGCGGCGGTCTTTCGGTTGCGCGAACACACGCGCCGCTTGATGCAGAGCGCCAAAATTGCGCGCATCGAAGTGCCGTTTACTGAGGATGCTATCAATGAAGCAATTTTAGAGACGGTACGCCGCAATCAGAACGACGCCTGTTATATTCGCCCGATTATCTTTCGCGGCGCAGGCGTACTCGGCGTCGAAGGGCGTAAAAACCCCACTGAAGTCGTGATTTTTACGCTCGATTGGGGGCGTTATCTGGGCAGTGAAGCGATTGAAAATGGGGTCGATGTACAGGTCAGCTCGTGGCGGCGCATCGCGCCAGACACAGGCGCGTCGATGGCGAAAATCGGTGGTCAATATACCAACAGCCAGTTCATCAGTATGGAAGCCCATGATAATGGCTTCAGCGAAGGCATCGCGCTCGATTACAACGGGACGGTCAGCGAAGGTGCGGGCGAAAACATTTTCGTCATTAGCGACGGGGTAATTTATACACCGGGCGTCGGCGCCTCTATTTTACGGGGAATCACACGTGACAGCGTGCTGACCTTAGCACGTGATCTGGGGTATGAAGTTCGCTATGAAACGCTGCCGCGCGAAATGCTGTATGTCGCGGACGAAATTTTCTTCACTGGCACCGCCGCCGAAATCACGCCCGTTCGCAGCGTCGATCGTATCCAAATCGGTACAGGCAAGCGCGGCACAATCACCGAACGTTTGCAGGACGAATTTTTCGGCATAACGGGCGGCACAATTCCGGATCGGCATGGTTGGTTGTCGCCTCTGGCGCAACCTGTGATTGGCGACTAAAGGTTGATGGTAGAGCGGGGGGTAGCCCCGCTTACGAAAGCGCACGATGACGACGAACAATTCGAACGCGATTAGGCAGGAGTGTAGATGATGGAAAAACGACTGTTAAGTGGTGCCGAAATTATTTTGGAATGTTTGCTGCGCGAAGGCGTCGATTTAGTGTTCGGGTATCCAGGTGGCACGATTTTGCCGACTTATGATGCCTTGGGTAAATATCCGCAAATCCATCATGTGCTGGTGCGCCACGAACAGGGCGCGTGCCATATGGCGGATGGTTACGCGCGCGCAACGGGTAAAGTCGGCGTCGCGTTCGCCACGAGTGGTCCCGGCGCAACCAACCTCGTGACCGGAATCGCTACAGCGATGATGGACTCGTCACCGATTGTGTGCATCACGGGTCAAGTGCCGCGCAGCGTCATCGGTACGGATGCGTTTCAAGAGACCGATGTGACCGGAATCACAATCCCAATCACCAAGCACAACTATCTTGTGAGCGACATCACCGAACTTGCATATACCATCAAAGAAGCGTTCTATATCGCGCGTACCGGACGCCCAGGTCCCGTTCTGGTCGATATTCCCAAAGATGTGCAAAACCAAAAGATGGAATTTGAATATCCCGAAGGCGAGATCGTACTGCCGGGGTATCGTGTGCCGACCTTCGCGCCCGACCACGCTGTTGAAGCCATGAATAACTTGATCAACAGTGCACAACGTCCAGTGATTTTGGCGGGGCATGGCATCAACATGAGTGGCGCGGTCAATGAACTGCGCGAACTTTCCGAACGCGCGGGCATCCCAGTCGCGCTGACTCTGCTCGGTAAAGGGACGCTGCCCGAAGGTCATCCGCTTTCGCTCGGCATGATGGGAATGCATGGGACGGCGGCGGCGAATAACGCGATCCAGCAAAGTGATCTGTTGATCGCGCTGGGTATGCGCTTCGATGACCGCGTGACAGGCAATCTGAAGACGTATGCGCCGAACGCCAAAAAGATTCATATCGACATCGATCCGTCCGAGATCAATAAGAATGTCAAAGTTGATGTTGGCATCGCGGGTGATTTGCGCTCGGTGTTATCGCAAATTCTGCCGGGTGTGCAAGCGACGCAGCATCCCGAATGGATGAATACGATCCGTGATTGGCAAGAGGACAGCGACGAACGCGATATCGTCAAGCATAATGCAGGCGATACGCTGTCAGGCGCGCAAGTGATCAACGATTTATGGCAGTTTACAGGTGGCAACGCAGTCACCGTGACCGATGTTGGACAGCATCAAATGTTGGAAGCGCAGTATTACCCGCATCAGCGACCGGCGACCATGATCACGAGTGGTGGTCTTGGCACGATGGGCTTTGGGCTGCCGGCTGCGATTGGCGCAAAATTCGGACGCCCGAACGAACAAGTGTGGGCAATCGTCGGGGATGGCGGCTTTCAAATGACGTTGTGTGAATTAGCGACCGCTGTGCAGGAAAATATCGCGGTCAAAATCGCCATCATCAACAATGGCTTTTTGGGTATGGTGCGTCAGTGGCAAGAGTTGTTCCACGAACGTCGCTACAACGAAACGACGATGTTCAGCCCCGATTTTGTCAAGCTGGCAGAGGCGTACGGTATTCCGGCAGTGCGTGTGACCAAACGCGACGATATTCAGGCAGCGGTCGAGTTTGCCAACAGCATCAACGGACCCGTCTTGATCGAGTTCGTGGTGCAAAAAGAAGAAATGGTGTACCCGATGGTGCCAGCCGGCGCTGACCTCGATGCGATGATCCGCCGTCCGAAGCCCAGCAGCGAACAGGTGAATTGATCATGGTGTACGCACAAAATCAACCTGAGAAACTTCCACAGCGCAAGCATATTTTGGCAGCGCTGGTTGAAAATAAACCGGGTGTCCTTAACCGTGTGGCGAGTTTGTTTCGGCGGCGCAATTTCAACGTCGATAGTTTGACTGTTGGGCGCACGCATAAACCGCATATCTCGCGCATGACCATCACCATTGACGCGACCAAGAGCGATGCAAATAAGATCAAGTACAACCTGGTCAAGCTAATCAACGTGATCGATGTCGCGGATGTCTCCAACGAACCGCATGTCAGCCGCGACCTCGCGCTCGTCAAAGTACGCAGCGACGACGCCGACAGCCGTAACCATTTGACCGAATTATGCGAACGGTATCCAGCACGCATCGTCGATATTGGTCCCAAGTACGCGATTGTCGAAATCACCGCACAAGAGGATATTGTCGAGGCGTTCATTGGCGCGGCGGACGCAATTGGTATCGTCGAAATTGTCCGTACGGGTGTGGTGGCGATGGGGCGCGGAGTCCGTATTTTGGACAGCGACTACGAACCAGCCTTCCCATCTGCCATCAATGGCAATGCGCTTCATATCGTTTAATTGACCTGTTTATTCACGCTCATCACAGAGGGTACGCAACGACAATGGCTACGATGTATTACGACAAAGACGCCGATTTGAATCTGCTGCAAGGAAAGACAATTGCGGTGATCGGTTATGGCAGTCAGGGACACGCGCACGCGCTCAATGCCAAGGATAGCGGGATGCACGTCGTGATTGGTTTGCACGCAGGCAGCAAAAGCCGCGCCAAAGCTGAAACCGACGGCTTGCAGGTGATGAGCGTCGCGGAGGCAACCGCTGCCGCAGATGTGGTCATGATTGTCATCCCCGACACGATGCAGGCGAAGGTTTATGACGAGAGCATCGCTGCCAACTTGAAAGAGGGCGCGATGTTGATGTTCGCGCACGGTTTCAATATTCATTACGCGCAAATCAAGCCGCCCGCCACGGTCGATGTCACGATGGTCGCGCCGAAAGCGCCAGGTCATCGTGTGCGCGAAGTCTTCAAGGATGGCGCGGGCACGCCCGGTTTGCTCGCGGTGCATCAAGACGCGACCGGACAAGCGCGTGCGCGTGCGCTCGCTTACGCGATGGCGATTGGCTGCACCCGCGCGGGCGTCATCGAAACCACGTTCAAAGAAGAGACCGAAACCGACTTGTTTGGTGAACAGGTCGTGTTGTGCGGCGGCGTCACGGCGTTGATTCGCACAGCATTTGAAACGTTGGTCAAAGGTGGGTATCAGCCGGAGATCGCCTATTTCGAGTGTATGCACGAACTCAAATTGATCGTTGACCTGATGTATCAGGGCGGGTTGAGTTATATGTGGTACAGCGTCAGCGATACCGCCGAATATGGCGGCTACACCGTCGGTGATCAAGTCGAAAGCGAAATCAAAGAGACATTCGCGGGCGTGCTGTCGCGTATTCAAGATGGGTCGTTCGCGCGCGAATGGATCGAAGAAAACAAGAACGGGCTGCCCAACTTCAAGGCACGGCGCGGACGCGAACACAATTTGATGATCGAAAACGTCGGCGCGGAACTGCGCGATATGATGCCGTTCCTGCACGCGAAACGCATTAAACAGGACTAAGTCATGACTGTGACCGTCCATCGCTTTGACGACATTGAAGCGTTTCACGCGCGCGTCGCGCCATATTTACTCGAACGCGAACTGCACCATATTTTGCCGCTCGGTTTGACCAATATGTGGCGTCAAGTCGGTACGCCTGCTGTGCTGCCCTGTTTGGGCTGCGCCGAAATCGATGGACAGGTCGCGGGCGCGATGTTATGTCAGAGCGGCTTCCGCGTGGTTGTGTCATACGCGGCTGATTCAATGGCAGTGCGTGCGCTGGCAGATGACCTTCATAGCACGCCGAGTTTTGCGGCGGCTTCGGGAGCGATGGGCGGTCAAACAGAAGTTAAAGTGTTCGTCGATCAGTGGTCACAGTTGACGGACTGCACGGCTAAACTTAATCGTGCCGAACGGATTTATCGATTGGATAGGGTGACCCCGGTGACAGGCGTGTCTGGACATTATCGCACGCCGACCGAAGCGGATTACGAGCTGATTGTCGATTGGATGATCGCGTTTGAACACGAAGCCGATCCAGCCGCAACGAACAATTATCGTCCCATCAGTGATGTTGATGAATACGTGTTTATGTATGGTGAAAGGGGGTGATCGTATGGCAGAGGATGGTCTTGCAAACCTTATACGACCCTTTGATCTGAACATGAACCTGAAAGGATCACCCCATCATGGCAAAACCGACGATTGACCCGGATGTAGTCTTGTTTTTCGATACGACCTTGCGCGACGGCGAACAAAGTCCCGGCGCGACCCTGAGCAGCGCCGAAAAGCTCGAAATCGCGCGCCAGCTTGCGAAATTGGGCGTCGATATCATCGAAGCGGGTTTTCCGGCGGCGTCACCGGATGACCTCGCGGCAGTGCAGCGCGTCGCCCGTGAAGTCGGCACGCCCGACGGACCCGTGATCGCGGGGTTAGGGCGCGCCGTCGAGAAGGATATTTTGTTGTGTTGGGAAGGCGTCAAAGATGCCGCCAAACCACGCATCCATACGTTTTTAGGCACGAGCGATATTCATCTGCAATATCAAACGGGCTTGACCAAAGCGCAAGCGCTTGAGGTGATCCGCAAAAATGTCATGCTGGCGCGCAGTCTGTGCGAGGATATTGAGTTCAGCCCGATGGACGCTGGACGAACCGATCCGCAGTTCTTGATCGACGTGTGTACGCTGGCTATCGAATGCGGCGCGACCACGCTCAATATCCCCGATACGGTTGGGTATGTGACGCCGACTGAGTGGTACGAAACGCTATCGAATTTGATCGCGGAAACACCTGGCGGCGGGGCAGGGAGCGGCGTGATCTGGTCAGTACACTGCCATAACGATTTGGGTTTGGCGACGGCGAATACACTGGCGGGTGTCAAGGCGGGTGCGCGTCAAGTTGAAGTCACCATCAACGGTATTGGTGAACGTGCGGGCAATACCAGCCTTGAAGAAGTGGCGATGGCGCTGCATACGCGCGTGCCGTTCTACGGGCTGAAAACCAACATCGTCAGCAAAGAGATCGTCAAGACCAGCCGCATGGTCAGCAATTACACCGGGATGCACGTGCAGGCGAACAAAGCCATCGTCGGCGCGAACGCGTTCGCACATGAAGCGGGCATTCATCAAGATGGGATGCTCAAAAATGCGACCACATTTGAGATCATGACGCCCGAAAGCGTCGGTTGGTCGCAAAGTCGCTTGGTATTGGGCAAACACAGCGGACGCCACGCGCTCAAAGTCCGGCTGGAAGAATTGGGCTATACGCTCGATAAAGATCAACTCCAGCAGGTATTTGATCGCTTTAAGCTGCTGGCGGACGCCAAGAAAAATGTCACCGACGCCGACTTAGAAGCGCTGATGACCGACGAACTGGCGCGACCGGAAGAATTCTATCGGCTTGCAGATATGCAGGTTATCTCCGGTACAATGGGAATGCCAACCGCGACCGTTAAACTCCTCACAATCGATGGCACACCGATCATTCAAGCGGCGGTCGGCGTGGGTCCAGTCGATGCGTGTTATAAAGCCGTCGATGAAATTATGCAGCTTCCCAATACGTTGATCGAGTACAACGTACACAGTGTGACCGAAGGCATCGACGCGTTGGGCGAAGTCACCGTGAGAATCAGCACGCCGGACGGATCACGCTCGTTTGGCGGCTATGGCGCGGATAAAGACGTGATCGTGTCGAGCGTCAAAGCGTATCTCGGCGCGCTTAACCGCATGATCGCGGGCGTCGGCTTGGGCGAACGTAAGCCGGAAGGCGACGCGGCAACGGTAACAATCGCACGCTAGGGGCAGTGTATACACCGTCCGTAAAATGAGATGTGTGGGCGGCGTACACGCCGCTCACAAACGTAATATGTAGAGGCATGGCGAGAGTCCGGCTGCCATGCCCAAAGATGAACAAGGATGCTAGAACCACAATGACACCAAAGACGCTGTTTGAAAAAGTATGGGAACGTCACCTTGTGCAGCCGCAGACGGACGCTTTGCCCGCCGTACTGTATATCGACCTGCACCTGGTACACGAAGTCACCTCGCCGCAGGCATTTACCGAACTGCGTACACGGGGGTTGAAACTCCGCCGCCCAGATAAAACACTGGCGACGATGGATCACAGCACACCGACCACGCCGCGCGGACTAGACGGCTTGATCCCGGTCACAGATATGCAAGCATCAGCGCAGTTGGACGTGATGCGGAAGAATTGTGCCGATTTTGGCATTTCGTTGTTCGATCTCGGTACGGAAAACCAAGGCATTGTTCACGTTATTGGACCCGAACAAGGGCTGACTCAGCCGGGTATGACGATCGTATGCGGTGACAGCCACACCAGTACGCACGGGGCATTTGGTGCCCTTGCGTTCGGCATTGGCACGAGCGAAGTCGGGCATGTGCTGGCGACGCAAACGCTGCTGCAAAACCGACCCAAAACGATGGCGATCCGCATCGACGGGCACTTGCATGAAGCAGTGACGGCGAAAGACATCATTCTGGCGATCATCGCCAAGATTGGCATCGGCGGCGGCACGGGCTACGTCTTTGAATACATGGGCGAAGCCATTCGGGCGCTGTCGATGGAAGGGCGCATGACGATTTGCAACATGAGCATCGAAGGTGGCGCGCGCGCCGGCATGATCGCGCCGGACGAAACGACGTTCGAATACATCAAAGGTCGCCCGCGTGCGCCGCAAGGCGAAGCATGGGATCGCGCCGTCGAAGATTGGCGCACGCTGCCGACCGATGAAGGCGCGGTTTTCGACGCCGAAATCGTGTTAAACGCCGATGATCTCGTCCCGATGATCACCTACGGCACGAATCCCGGTATGGGCATTCCGATCACATCACGCGTGCCAAGCCCGGACGACTTGACCGATGTCAGCCAAAAAATGGCGCTCGATAAAGCGCTGCATTACATGGATTTGCAGCCCGGTCAAATGCTGTTGGGCAAACCTGTCGATGTTGTGTTTATCGGAAGCTGCACCAACAGTCGCATCGGCGATTTGCGCGAGGCGGCGAAGATGCTTCGTGGTCGGCGTGTCGCGGAAGGCGTGCGCGTCATGGTTGTACCAGGTTCGCAGCAGGTCAAACGCCAAGCCGAACGCGAAGGGTTGGATCAGGTCTTCAAAGATGCGGGCGCGGAATGGCGCGAAGCGGGCTGCTCGATGTGTATTGCTATGAACGGTGATCAGCTTGCGCCCGGTCAGTACGCGGTCAGCACGAGTAACCGTAATTTTGAAGGGCGACAGGGCAAAGGTGGACGTACCTTCCTCGCCAGCCCGCTTACGGCGGCGGCGACGGCTTTAAGCGGCGTCATCACCGACCCGCGCGAAATCGTACACGAAATGGAGGTCGTCTAATATGGAACCGATCAAAACATTCGATGGCAAAATTGTCGCGCTGCCCATTAATGACATCGATACCGACCAGATTATTCCGGCGCGCTACCTGAAAGTGACCGATAAACTCGGTTTAGGCGCAGCGTGCTTCAGTGATTGGCGCTACGAAGCGGATGGCACGCTGAAAGCCGATTTTCCGCTCAACAAGCCAGAACATCAAGGCGCGTCGGTGCTGATCGGCGGGCATAATTTCGGCTGCGGCAGTTCGCGCGAACATGCACCTTGGGCACTCGTCGGCGCGGGTTTTACCGCCGTGATCAGCACGTATTTCGCGGATATCTTCAGCAATAACGCGCTCAAAAACGGATTGCTGCCGATTGTGGTCGATGAATATACACATCGTCAGTTGATCAGCCTTGCCGAAGAAGACCCGAATACGCGCGTCTCTGTCGATTTGGCGACGCAAACGATCACGCTGCCCGATGGGCGCGCGGTCGCGTTTCCCATCGACGGATTCTCCAAATACTGCCTCCTCAACGGCGTCGATCAGCTTGGCTATCTGATGAATCTGGGTGACAAAACAGCAGAATACGAAGCAGCACACGAAGCAAGAGTAAAAACGAATTAACCGCACAGGACGCCGCTAAAATCTGAAAAGAACATGTGCGTTCTCGGCGTCCTCTGCGGTTCAAAAAAGGTGAAAAATGAGTGTAGCCATCTACGATACCACCCTGCGAGACGGGACTCAGCGTGAAGGTATTTCGCTCTCTGTGGCGGATAAACTGCGCGTGACTGAACTCTTGGATAATCTGGGCGTCGCCTATATCGAAGGTGGATGGCCCGGTTCTAATCCAAAAGACGCCGCTTATTTCGACGCCGTGTTGGGTATGAAGTTGACGCACGCCAAAATCGCCGCGTTCGGTTCAACATGTCGTAAAGGTGCAGACCCGCGCGATGACGCCAATATTCAGGCGCTGGTCGATGCACGCACGCCTGTCGTCACCGTTGTCGGCAAAACATCGATGCTGCATGTCACCGATGTGCTGCAAACGACTGGTGATGAGAATTTGCGCATGATCCGCGAGAGCGTCGCCTACCTGAAATCGCTGGGTAAAGAAGTCATCTACGACGCCGAACATTTCTTCGATGGCACGAAACTCGATATGGAATATGCCTTCGATACGTTGCGTGCGGTGGACGATGGCGGTGCGGATTGGATCATTTTGTGTGATACCAACGGCGGATCGATGCCGTGGGAAGTCGAAGCATTCGTCAGTATGGCGCGCGCGGCATTTCCGCGTATGCAGTTTGGTATTCACACGCACAATGATGGCGAACTCGCAGTCGCCAATTCGCTGGCGGCAGTCCGCGCTGGCGCATTGCAAGTGCAGGGGACAATCAACGGGTACGGCGAACGGTGCGGTAATGCAAATCTGTGCAGCATCATTCCCGATCTCGAACTCAAGATGAAGGTGCGCTGTCTGCCCGATGGCGCACTCCGTCATCTCACATTTGTTGCACATACCATTGCGGAGATCGCCAATCTCGCACCCGATGATCACCTGGCGTATGTTGGCAAAAGCGCGTTCGCACACAAGGGCGGCATCCATGTCGCGGCGATGCGGCGCAATGTCCACAGCTACCAGCACATCGATCCTGAAATAATCGGCAACGAGACGCGGATTTTGGTCAGCGATCTGAGCGGTCAAGGTAATTTGCTCAGCAAAGCGGACGAATTTGGTTTGGATGTGACGCAAGCCGAAGCGATTAAAGTGTTGGACGAGATCAAGCGGCTGGAAAGTCAAGGATTCGTATTTGAAGGCGCGGAGGCGTCGGTCGGCGTGCGTCTGCATCGTGCTAAACCGAATTATCAGCCGCTTTTTACGCTGATCGATTTTACGGTTATCGTCGAAGAACGACGCGGGCGTGGGTCGGTTGCCGAGGCGATGGTTAAGTTGGATGTGAACGGTGACATCGTGCATACTGCCGCCGAAGGCAATGGTCCCGTCAATGCGCTCGATTTGGCACTGCGTAAAGCGCTTGTGCCGCATTACCCACAGATTACCGATTTTCAACTTGCCGATTACAAAGTTCGTATTCTCGATGGCGATAATGGTACGGCGGCGGTTACACGCGTCTTGATCGATACGCAAAACGGCGCGCAGCGCTGGAGTTCGGTGGGCGCGGGCGCGAATATCATCGTTGCCAGTTGGTTCGCGCTCGTGGACAGCGTAGAATACGGGTTGTGTGTTGCGCCCGATATGAGCAGAATGCCACTTGAGACATGAGCGAAGCTGTGTGGGGAATTTGGGCGGATCGCGGCTTTTTGTGTAAGCCCGATCCGCTCTTGTCACTGGTCGAAACGATGACCGATGTCACCGATCAAACAATGGTGCGTGCGCTCGAAGAATCTGTTGCACGGCTGCCAGCGTTATTATTGCATCCTGACGAACTGCATTGGGTGATCGATAGTCTCGCTTTACTGACGCGAACCGATTTTGCGGATTTGACTCCACCTCAAGCCGAACGTTTGCTCCAGTTGTACAGCTTTTTGGCGACGGCATATATTTATGCCGATCCTGAACAACCGCTCAAGCATTTACCTGTCTCTATCGCACGTCCATTCGTCGAATTGGCGGCACTCGTCGAACGCCCGCCGATGTTTTCGTATACCAGTTTGGTTTTGGCGAACTGGCGGCGCATCGATCCATTGGGCGAAATCACGGTTGATAATCTCGAAACGCTCAGCACGTTTACCGGGCTGCCAGATGAACGTTGGTTCGCTTTGATTCATGTTGATATTGAAGCGAGGGCAGCGGGGGCTTTACGCGGCGCGTTGGATGCCGCGCAAGCGGTAATCGATAACGATGCTGATAGGGTAACAAGCGGTTTGCGCGCGATTTATGATGGGCTGCGCGCCATGATGAAAACATTTCGAAGGATGCGTTCTGGCTGCGACCCGGACGTGTATTATCAGCAAATCCGCCCGTACAATTTTGGCTTTATCAATGTCGTGTATGAAGGCTCACGGTTTGGCGATACCCCGCAAAATTTTCGTGGCGGGTCAGGCGCGCAAAGCTCGGTCATTCCAGCGCTGGTAGCAGCACTCGGCGTACAGCACGAAGCGACTGATCTTATGGTGCATCTCAACGCAATGCACCCGTATATGCCGCGTCCACACCGCGAGTTTATCCATGTCATTGGCGCAAGTGGGATTCGTGCGTTTGTCCAGCGCGTCCACTCGCCTGCGTTGACGGATGCTTACAATGACTGTTTACGCGCGCTCACCCTGTTTCGTCAACTGCATTTGAGTTATGCCAAGCTATATATTTTCGAGCGCGGCGACCCCGTTGGAACGGGGGGCACACCATTCATGGATTGGCTGAATAAACTCATCGACGAAACAGAGAAGCAGTACGTGTAGGGGCGCGGCGTGCTGTGCCCGCCTTCTCAACCCAATAGAGTCGTCCTTAAAATTAAATTTAACGTTTGTTAACGCAAATTGGGTACGTTGTATGATTGTCCATGATTTCTAGAAAAGGCACAATCCAATGCCCAAGATAAACCCATCCCGCCGACCGCTCAATTACGCCACGCTGTGGCAAAATATCGAACGCGAAGCCACCGGCAAGCTGATCCGTTATATGTCGCGTCGTGAATTCATGAAGTACATGGCGGTTGGTGCGGTGGCAGCCGTGATGTTCCCGCGTCTGTCGTTTAACCCGAACGCGCGTACGCTGAAACGCCGCGCCAATTTGCGCGCGCAAGAGATGGCTAATCCATCCTATGCAGATACGCTGCCAAATGGTGTCGCATCGGGCGACACCACGCAAAACGCCACGGTGTTGTGGGCACACAGCATGGTCGTTGGTGATGTCACGTTTGAATACAGCACTGATGAATCCTTCAGTAACATCATCGGCACGGTGACAGTTCCCGCGACCGATGCGATGATTCCGGTCAAAGCCAGCATTGATGCGCTCACCGCCGATACAGAATATTACTATCGCGTCAGCAACGGTACCGATACCCTGAATGGTCGGTTTCATACCGCAGCGGAAGCCGGGATAAAGCGCGGTTTACGCTTCGGCGTGAGCGGTGACTGGCGCGGCGAACTGCGTCCATACGTGGCGCTGGCGAACGTGCTGGAACGCGAACTGGAATTTTTCGTTGAACATGGCGATACGATTTATGCCGATATTCCGTCGCGCGACTTCCCCGGTGAACAAGCGACCACGCTTGAAGACTACCGTGTCAAGCACAACGAAGTTTATACTCAGTTCGAAGGCTTGAATTTTTGGGCGGATATTCGTGCGCGGATGTCGATTTGGGCGACCATTGACGACCATGAAGTGACCAATGACTTCGCGGGCGGCGCTGCGCCTTCCACCGATGCGCGTTTTGAGGCGGAGGGTGCTGAGTTCATCAACCAAACCGCGTTATACGCCAATGGTTTGCAAGTCTTCCGTGAATACAACCCGATGCTAGACCTCGACTATGACGGTACGGGCGACGCGCGCATGGATGGACGTCCCAAGTTGTATCGTTACGCGACCTATGGCGATGACGCGGCCATCATTGTGTTGGATGCACGATCTTTCCGTGATCAGGCTGTGCCAGAAATTTCGACGACGGATGTATTCAACGCGGCAATCCGCAACGAATATCTCACGTCGATGTTTCAGGAAGGGCGCACGATGTTGGGGCGCACGCAAGTCGATGATCTCAAGCGCGATTTGCTCGCGGCGCAAGAAGTGGGCATCGTGTGGAAGTTCGTCATGATCCCCGAACCGCTCCAACTGCAAGGTTGGTTTGGCGGCAGCGACCGCTGGGAGGGCTATGCGCCGGAACGCACAGAAGTGCTGGAATTCATCGTCGAAAACAATATCCAGAATGTGATTTGGGTGTCGGCGGACGTACATACCACGTTCATCAACAAGCTGACGTATCAAACCGAAGCGCTGGGCGACTTGATCGGCGTGCCCTCGTTGGAAGTCAGCACTGGTTCGGTAGCATTCTTCCCGCCCACCGGCGCGGCGTTGGTCGCGGGTGCAGCCGAAGTCGGTTTGGTTCCCGACGCTGATTTTGCGGCGTATCAAGCGGGTAGTCTTGCCGAACAAGACGCGGTATTGGTCGGATTGTTCAATCAGTTCGTCAATCGTCTGCAAGGTTACGAGAACAATACGTTTGAAGGTTCGGGCGTAGACGCCGAACTGACACAGGGCAACTGGATCGCGGGTCACAGTTTCGGATGGACAGAATTTGACATCGACGCTGAGACCAGCCGCTTAACCGTGACGACGTATGGTGTGCGCGCCTATGATCGTGACGCCGTGGACGCCGACCCCGATGCGGTGTTGGCGCTGCAACCTGAAGTCATCAATCAATTCGTCGTCGAAGCAGCGGTGTAACACAGCTTACACGGGCGGGTTTTGAGACCCGCCCGCTCATGATCGATCATCTTTGCACGGGCGGAATGTATTCCACCCGTGCCGGGTTCTCGTGTGGTACTATTCGCGCCCTGATGATATAGCACCATTCAGGGATAAATCGCATGAAAGCCACGATTACAGTGTTACCCGGTGACGGCATTGGCGTGGAAGTTACCACGCAAGCTGTCGCCGTCCTCTCTCACGTTGCCTCAAAATTTGGTCATGAGTTCAATTATGAAGAAGCGCTGATTGGCGGTATCGCCATCGATAAGACCGGGTCGGCACTGCCGGACGCGACGCTTAAGACCGCCGAAAGCGCGGATGCGATCCTGCTCGGCGCAGTCGGCGGCTACCAGTGGGATAATCCGTCCGCGTCCGTGCGCCCTGAGCAAGGGTTGCTGGCAATTCGTAAGCACTTCGGTTTATATGCCAACTTGCGCCCCGTCAAAGCCTATCCGGTGCTCGCGCATTACGCGCCGCTCCGCGCCGAACTGCTCGAAGGGGTCGATTTACTCTTCGTACGCGAACTGACCGGTGGGATTTACTTTGGTCCACGCCAGGAACAAGGCGACGGCGAAAGCGCCTATGACACCGAACTTTATACCGTGCCCGAAGTCGAGCGTGTCGCGCATATCGCGTTCCGTGCGGCACAAGGGCGTCGTCATAAAGTCTCGTCGGTGGATAAAGCGAACGTGCTGGCTTCGATGCGTTTGTGGCGTAAAACCGTGACGAAAGTTCATGAAGATTACGCCGATGTCGCGCTCGATCATGTGCTGGTCGATAGCTGCGCGATGCACTTGCTCACGCGCCCGGCGTCGTTCGATGTGCTTGTCGCCAGCAATATGTTTGGCGATATTCTCAGCGATGAAGCGAGCGTGCTTGCTGGTTCACTAGGAATGCTGCCGTCGGCGTCATTGGGCGCGGGCAAAGTGGGCTTATATGAGCCAGTTCATGGCAGCGCACCCGATATTGCCGGACAGGGGAAAGCTAACCCCACCGGGTCGATTTTGAGCGCGGCGATGCTGCTGCGTTACAGCCTAGGCTTAGAAACCGAAGCACAAGCTGTTGAAGCGGCGGTCGAAGGCGTGCTGGCAGATGGCGCACGCACCGCCGATATCGCGCCGCGTGGGACAAGTTACACAAGCACGACCGAATACGCGCAAGCGATCATTCAAAAGATTTGACCGTAGAAATCGGTATCAGCCAAAAAATACCAAAAGCTTGAACCGCGAAGAACGCAGAGAATAGTTGAATATTTTGCGTCCTCTGCGGTTCAAGCTTCTAATTGTCGGTCACATCCGTATCGAAATACGTACGGTCGCCGCCGGTGCGCGTCTGACGCGCGCTTAATTCATGCAGCGCCAGCGCCGCCACGTACAGCATCAAGCGGCGACCGCCGACTGCCATTGTTTCCCATGTCACCGCCCGCAAGCTGCACAGCGCGAGCGCGACAAAATATTCGCTCCATTTGTCCGGCGTCGCCAAACCTTCGTGGACAATATCGCGGATCGCATAGATCGGGAACATGGCGTCGCTGTGTTCGACCTGGCTGAATGTCGGTACTTTGCCCTGATTGATCGCCGCGATTCCACTGGCTGCGGTTCGAATGCTCTCCCAATTTGCGCCAAATGCGGGCATGACCAGATCGGCATACACGCTGATTTCCAGGCACGCCCAATCAAACAAGCTGTGACCAGGTCGGGCTTCAGCAAAATCGATTAGGAATGGTGTTTCGTGCGGTCCCACCAGAATATTGCCCAGATGCAGGTCGCCATGAATTTTACACAGTGACCCGTTGACATAGCGTTCCAGTAAATCGCTGTACAACCACAGGGGATTGGGCAGCGCGTGAATATTAACGACGCCCGGCAGCATTTCCGCGCGCGGATCAAAATCAGGAAAGAGTTCTGCGACGGCGGCTTGCAGGAGTTCGTCACGATTTTTCCACACCCGCCCGACGATACGCTCTAAGGGTTCGCCGCGATAGTACGCATTTTGTCCCATATTCAAGCCGCGCACATTGATCTTGTAGGCGCGCCGTGCTGCTTCGGTGCCTTTGCCGATACTTAACTGGATCGTATTTTTATCAGGAAAAACACGCCCGACGCTGAATCCTTCGACCGCGATGACATCGCCATATTCGAGTTCGTGCAGTTTGGATCGCCGGATTGGGTCGCGCAGGATATGTTTCGGCTGTATCGTCTCATCGTCGATGTATTCGAGCGTGAGCACCGGGGGCAGCAAAAAGTCGTATTCCGTCCATACCTGAAACCGATACGCGCGGCTCTGCTTCCACCATGTTTTGCCGAACGTTGGGTATAAATCGCTTTTCAGCCAATCGCCTAGCCGTGCCACGCCCAGGTCGCGCGCGCTGACCGGGACATTCGGTTCTGTGATTTCATTGGTGCCGACAAACGTGTATTTCAGCCCGGCGACATCGCACGTTTCGGCGGTGGTCGGGCGGTCTTCAAGTCGTGCAGTGAGCGGCGGCAGCGACGAACGAATATGCTGTTCGTAGCGCTGCGCTTCATCCAGGATCAAGTCTTGCGCATCGATTTTGGCGACGACAGGCGAATCCAACATGCCTTCACTGGTGATCGGCGTTACCAACAACAGCAGCGCTGATGAATAACCGCCCGTCAGTTTGCGCTCGATGCGGATGCGGTCGTAGCCATAAAACATACGTCGCAAAATGAATAAGTGATCATTGTTGAGTGCATCCATCGCCAACGCCGAAAACGTCGGCGCGAACTCGATCTGCACATAGGGCTGTCGCCCATCGTAGACTTGTTGACGTGTATTGGCTTCGCGGCGTACCAAATCGAGATCGACGCCCAGCTTTCGTAGTACACGCGTTGGCACGCTGTCGTCTTCTTCCAAAACGGCGATCAATAAATCGCGTTCGTCTAAGGCTTGTGGACGTGCTTGATCAATTGCGAGGTCGTTGGCGATGCCCAACACAATATCGGCGCGTGGGCTGTTGGGCAAACCGGGCCATAGGCGTTGTTTAGCACCTTTACCGGTCGCGCGGCGAATCGCGTCAATGACATATTCTGGCGTTAAGCCTTGTTCTTCGATTAAGCCGCTGGCTAAGCCGTTTTGTACTTCCAATAAGGCGATGAATAAATGCTCGACGCCAATGTAATAATGCTGCATCCGAAAGGATTCTTGGCGCGCGTTGATTAAGAGGTCACGAAGTGGGATTGTCATAATGTGGTCGATTTACTCGTCGTTCGATTGGATACGCAGCCATGTATGACCGAGACAAAACAGTTGATCGACATCGATAGGGATTGTGCCGATCACACGCGCATCATCGACACGATCTTCCAGAAACGTACCGTTTCGGCTTTCACGGTCTTCCAGCCACCAGCGTGATCCACGCCAATGTAACCGCGCATGATAGCGTGACGCATACGTGTCGTTACGAAGACAAACATCGTTGTCATCGCGCCGCCCTAGCGTGATAGTCCATTCGTCCCCACTCAGTTGACCTTCCTGATTGGCGGACGAACAGGTGATCAACTTGCCATCATCGACCCCGCTCATGATCATCAGATTTAGTTTATGTTCCATAATCGTTATGTCGTTCTTGCTTTGCTCCTTGTCAGTATAACACGACTTACGTCCGCGCCTCTTGCATCGTCACAAAAATTATGTTACCGTGTTCAGCAATGCACATTCACAATCACATATGTTTACTCTTATCCAGAGCGAGGGAGAGAACGGCTCGTTGAACTCGCGGCAACCCCCAAGGCGTTGGGAAGGTGCCAAATCCGGCAGTTACACTGGAAGATGAGAGCGCACACCGAACGTCACGACGTTTTGGAGTACGACCTCTAAAGAGACTTCGCCCTGAAGTCTTTTTTGTTTTGTGTAACCCTGTCTGTGGATAATTTTATCTGCACGCGGGGTTTTTTATTTCACATTCGTGTCGTAAGGGCAGGTTATGACCCGCCCGCTTAACTTCAAAAGGTGATCAAATGGCGAATCACGACAAACTTAACCAAAATCTCGAAGACGCGCTGGATAGCGTGACCGACAATGAAACGGTACTGCGTGGCGGCAGTACACGTGCTGTACACGGCGGTACAGCGCGTACCAAGGCTTATGGCTCGCTGACGACACCGATCGTACAGACCGCGACGTATACATTCCGAGATACGCGCGATTTGATCGACTTCATGGAGCGTAAAACCTGGGGCGACGGCAGCGACCGCGAAGAATATGGGCGCTATGGCAACCCGACCGTGACAGCGGTCGAACAGAAAATCGCCGCGCTCGACGGGGGTGACGATGCTGTGCTGTACGCCAGTGGCATGGCGGCGGTGACATCGCTGCTGCTCACGATTTTGCCGACAGGCGCTCACATCGTCATGACCGATGACTGCTATCGGCGCACGCGCCAGTTTTGCCTGACATTTTTGAAGCGCTTCGGTATTGAAACCAGCGTCGTGCCCATGGGTGGCTACGAGGCGATGGAAGCGGCGATCATCCCGAAGAAGACGCGCATCGTCATCAGCGAAAGCCCGACCAACCCTTATTTACGCATCGCTGATCTGGAAAAAATTGGCGATATTGGGCGGCGTCACAAAGTACTGACACTGATTGACAGCACATTCGCTACACCGATCAACCAGCGCCCGTTGGAATGGGGGATCGATTTTGTCCTGCACAGCGCGACCAAATATATGAGTGGGCACAACGACTTGCTGGCAGGCGTCGTTGTTGGGCGGGGCGACCGCATCAAGGCACTGCGAGATAGTCGTGGCGTTTTAGGTGGGGTTATTGATCCGCACGCGGCGTATTTGCTGGATCGCGGTATCAAAACGCTTGGGGTACGTATGGGTCAGCAAAATGCGACGGCGATGGCGGTCGCGCAGTATCTCGAAGCACATCCTGCTATCGAACGCGTATGGTATCCCGGCTTGCCGTCGCATCCCGATCATGCTGTTGCGGGTGAGCAAATGACGGCGTTTGGCGGAGTCGTCACCTTTCAAGTCAAAGGCGATTTGCACACGACGGGCGATTTTATCGACCGTTTGCGGATTCCCTATATCGCGCCGAGCCTGGGCGGCGTCGAAAGCTTGATCGAAATGCCCGCGCTGATGAGCTATTACGAGAAGACCACCGAAGAACGCATGGCGCTCGGAATCAGCGATAATTTGGTGCGCTTTGCCATCGGTATCGAAGACACCGACGATATTCTGGAGGACTTGGAACGCGCGCTTGCGGATGTTCCGGCGGGACGCGCCCATGCCGCGCATCTCAACGCGCTCTGGGAAAAACGCTTTCGGGATTGAACGTCAATGGTGTTTGGGCGGGTCAATTCCCGCCCAAATGGAATATCTAAACGCCGCTTACTTCTTGGGTGATGTTTTTTTCGCTGCGGGTTGTGCAGGTGCGGCGGCTTTCTTTACTGGCGGAGTCGCTGGTGGGGTCTTTTTTACAGGTGCTGTCTTCTGAACCGACTCGTCTTTCAAGCGCACGATCATCCCGCCTTTGCTGTTTTTGCTGATTTCAAATACATCGGGGTGTGCTTGCACAAGTGGTTGCAGACTTTTATGCCCGTAGGTCCGGGGATCGAATGCTGGATCGAGCTGACGCAATTTATCGCCCAACCCGGATAAGGTCGCCCATCCATCATCATTGACCGCCGCCTCGAACGCTTTTCTGAATAATTGATGTAACGGTGACAACGTCGCTTGCTTTTTAACGACTGGAACGGTGGATGTGTCATCCCCATTTCTCAGCTTTGGTGGCTTCAACTGGGCGACGGCTTTATCGATCACTTCATTGATTACCACTGTCGGAACCGTAACAACCGGCTCAATTTCAGCTTGCAAATTTTCGGTGTACACGAATACATCGCACGCATTCACAAACGGACGCGGGGTATTTTGCTTGCCAATGCCCATCACGAATAAGCTCTTTTCGCGGATGCGCGTCGCCAGCCTCGTGTAATCGCTATCGCTGGAGACCAAGCAAAAACCATCGACCCCTGCTGTATATAAAATATCCATCGCGTCGATGATGAGTGCGCTGTCAGTTGCATTTTTGCCGACCGTGTAGCGGAACTGCTGGATTGGCTGAACAGCGTTGTTGTTCAACGACGACTTCCAACTGTTCATCTGCGGCTCAGTCCAATCTCCGTAGATGCGGCGAATGGTGATCACGCCATATTTGTTCGCCTCCGCCAATATTTCGTTGATCAAAGAGGCTTGCGCGTTATCGCCATCGATCAGCATCGCCAATCTTCTGGTGGTGGACACGTGATTGCTTCCTTTCTGACACTCAAGTTATGAGATGTCTGCGCTGATTTGACCATTCAGGATCGCCGCGATACTTTCCAACGTCGCCTCCGCTTCATGGATACGGTTCGGGCAAACGGCGTGTATATCCGGCAATCGGTCTTCGTGATACGCCATCGTCGCTTCGGCATCTTTGAGGACATGCCCTGTCAGCAAACCAACAACGGTTTCTCCTGGCTGGATGATCGTCCCATCGACCAGCTTCTTGATGCCCGCCAGCGTACACGCTGATGCGGGCTCGCAGCCGATACCTTGCGCGTCGATCAGCGCTTTTGCTTCCATGATTTGCTGATCGGTCACTTGCTCGACGACGCCATCCGTCCATTCGAGCGCGCGCACCGCCTTTTTGTAATTGACAGGATTGCCAATCTTGATTGCGGTCGCAATGGTTTCGGCGTGCATGGGTTCGTATTTTTCAAATTCGCGCACGAATGCACGGTATAAAGGGTTCGCACCTTCCGCCTGGATCACCGCCAAACGAGGTAGACGGTCGATCAGCCCAAGTTGCTTGAGTTCCCATAACGCTTTGCCAAACGACGAACTGTTACCTAAATTGCCGCCTGGCACAACAATCCAGTCCGGCACATTCCAGCGAAGCTGCTGTATCAGTTCAAAGATGATCGACTTTTGTCCTTCCAGCCGAAACGGATTGACCGAGTTCAACACGTAAACATCGGCGTGGCTGGAAAGTTGATTGACCAGGTTCAAATTAGTGTCGAAGTCGCCATCAACACGGATGCACGTCGCGCCGTAAGCAATCGCCTGGGATAATTTGCCGAGCGCGATCTGCTTATTTTGCAGCAGTACAACGCCTTGCATCCCGCTCCATGCCGCATACGCTGCCAGCGATGCGGATGTGTTGCCGGTCGATGCACACGCGACGCGCTTCATGCCCAGGACGCGTGCCTGTGTGACTCCGCCCGTCATGCCGCGATCTTTGAACGACCCGGTTGGGTTTTCGCCTTCGTGTTTCAGGTACAGCGTCTTGATGCCCGCCCATTTCGCCAGGCGCGGCGTTGGATATAGGTTGGTGTTGCCTTCAGGACGCGTCACAATCTGATCATCCGCCAGATCGGGATAAATCATTTCTTTATAGCGCCATACCCCACTTCGATACGGCAAATCAAGCGCGCCGAGCCGTTGATCGAATAATTGCCGTGTCACGGTTTTCTTGAGCGTGTCGAGATCGTGCGTTACATCGAGCAACCCACCGCACGTCTCGCACGCATAAATAATCTGATTGATGGGGTAATGGTTGCCGCAGTTAATGCATTGAAGGATACTACGCATGGTTTGCCTCAACGCTACAATGAGCCGTAAGCATAACACTGGGTAAGGCTAATTTCGATGCTGGTTGATAAAGCACTTAATGAGCGCGCGGGTACACGCAAAGTGTGGGTGCAACATCCTGTTTTTCTTTCGCTTGTCCTCATCGCTGTGATTATTTTTGCGGCGCATTTTTTGCGTGTCCGCAATTTTGGTATGTATTTGGATGAATATCTTTTCATCGGTGCGTGGATGGATGCTGAACCGCAACAGATCGTGAATAATTTTCAAACTGTATTCGTACGGCTTCCACAAGGGCGACCGCTGCTTTTTTCTATACCGCAGGCGCTTGCGGCTTCGATTACGCCCCAGTTTGGCATTCAAGGATTATATGTCATCGGTTACAGTATCGTCGTTATCACCGCAGGTGCAATGATGCTGTTTGTGCGCCGATTGAGCGGCTCGCTGCGTGCTGGGGTGGTTGCAGCGCTCATTTATGTTTTGCTGCCCGCAGATACCACTCACGCGCTAAATATTCATACGATTGGTATTCAACCTGGAATGCTCCTACTCACGTTGGCAGCGTGGGCATATATTGATGACCGCCGCGTGTTGGCGTATCTGCTGTTGGTGCCGATTTTGTTCCTTTATGAATCGCCATTTACAGTCTTTTTCGTTGTGCCATTCTTGAAAAAAAACTGGCGCTGGCGTGATTTACTCGTGAATGCAGCGATCATCCTAACAGCGCTGGCACTTGTTTACCTGCTGCGTCAATCTGTTGCCGACCCGCGTGTTACGGCTTTAAATTTTTCTGTAGCGGCTCAAAGAAGCGTTATTGCTACGGGATGGGGTGCGCTCTTAAGTCTCAGCGCCTACCCACGTGCGTTTAATAGCGTGCTGAACTCTTTAAGACCTGATACCTTGCTCGCCGTTGGTGCAACTTTTGCGATCTTGGTTGTCGCCTTTACCGCACTCAAACGGGAGCGCGTACCTATCCGTTTGTTATGGGTTGGGGTACTGGCGTTAGGATGCAGTTATTTATTGTCATTTACCCGTTTCCCGCCGACTTTAAACAGTGGTGTGAGCACCTCTCAACATATTGCTGGCGGTTTTGGCATGGCATTGATAGGAGCATCGCTCTGGTCTTTGTTTCCAAGCCGGCTGATTCTCGCGGGTTTTTTGGCGCTGCTCGTTGGTTACGGCGTGGTCATCCAGCGCGAATACGTGCTTAGCTGGAACGATCAACGTGAATTTTGGCAAGCGATCTTCCCACTCATCCAAGATGCAGACGACAGCACGATCGTGCTGGTCGACGCCGAAAATCTACGTTTTACCAGAGATATTCAAAGTCACGGTTTTCACTCGGCTTTTGTCTTTGAAAGTAGTTTTAGCATCCCTGATGATTGGACAAACCCGCCGCATGTGTTGTTGACAAGTTCGGTTAGAAATTTTCAGGTCGTCCCACGACAGACTCAATGGGTTGTTCGATACGGGGCTTGGGAATTCCCTATCCAAAACGGGAATGTGATTTATATCGATTATGAGGATGGTCGTTTTGCGCGCCGTACAGAGTCCACTGTGCAAGTAAGCGGGTTTTCGCTTCGCACCAAAATACCTGGCGCGGCGATTTCTTTGCCGACACGTCCATTGTATTCGCTGTTGATGGAATGAAGCTGTTGGCGATGGAATGTGTATTTAGATTGCTGATTGGGTGAAAGTATGAGCGCTGTAAACCGCCTGTTATCTAATCGTAATGTGCAAATTTTGGCGATTTTGGCTGTAATCGCATGGATCGCGCATTACTGGTACTTTCGAGATTTTGGCTTGTATACCGACGATTACACATTTTTTGGGACGGCGTTGGATTGGTCTCCGGCGCAGGTTTTATTCCGCTCGCTCAATGCTTTCCGCGAGCTGCCCCAAGGACGACCTTTCCATTTTTCCATCCCATTCGCGATGTCCGCATTTTTATACCCGCTGGGAGGACTTGGCGCACTGTATATCGCGGGCTACGTCGTCATTGTCGCAAATATCGGCATGATGTATTCAATAATCCGCAAGATTACAGGATCGCAGCGCGCGGCGGTGGTCGGCGCGCTTGTCATGATTGTTTATCCGGCAGTAGCGACGCACCTGTGGCTGACACACTCGCTGATTTTGTTCGTGTCTTTTCTGTTCTTTCAACTCGCCTTGTGGTTTTATCTGCAAGATCGTCGATTTTTGGCGTACGCGCTAATTGTGATCCCGTTGTTTTATTACGAGAGTCCTTTTCCAGTATTTTTAGTCGTCCCATTCCTTAAACCGGGTTGGCATTGGCGTGGTGTCATCGTAAACGCGCTCTATATTGCTGGTTGGTTCGTCATCGCCTATATTTTGCGGCGTGCCGTTGGCGAAGATCGTGCGCTTGATATTGACGCGCTTGATGCGTTGTCGGGTAGCTTAATCGCGCTCTTTCAAGGCACATGGGTGAGTTTGACCGCGTTTATTCAAATTATTCCGACAACTCTCAATGCATTACGAGCCGATATGATCGTCGCGGCATTGGGTTGTGGTGGGTTGATGGTCATGGCGCTTTATAAGCTGGAGCGGCGTACGGTCGCACTCCGTTATGCCTTCATCGGTCTGGCAGCGTTGATGATCAGTTATAGCCTGGCGTTTACCGATTATTCATTGGGTGGTTTGATGGGACCTGATACATCAGTGCATATTGCAGGGTTGTTCGGTGCATCCCTTTTTATCGCGGTCATCACGGCGCGTATTCCGATCGTCCCATTAGTCGTGGCGTTAGCCTTTGTGGTTGGCTATCGGGTCAGCATTCAACATGTCTATATCCGTGGTTGGGAATATCAGCAGTCGCTATGGTCACAGGTCTTGCAAGTCGCGCCCGATCTTGATGATGGTACGGTGATTTTGATTGATCGTGAGACTGAATTTGTGACCGAATATGGCTATGGAATAGATTGGTCATCTTATCTCGTCTTACCGCTTCTGTTCGATTTTGCTGCTGTTGATGACGTGCGTCCGCCACATCTACTCTTCAACGCCCAAAATAAATTCGGATTCGCGTGGATCGGTGGGGAAACTCAGCCTGATTTGCTCCGCTATCATATTCGGCAGTTGAATGTAGGTGCTGGCAACGTGATCGTACTCGATTGGGATAATGCGGTGCTGACGCGTTCAAGCAGCTCAACGGTCATGATTGCAGGACGTGAGGTGGTGACAAAAGCGTTCACAGAATCACGTTTACAGAGTTTGGAACGGCGTCCATTATACTATCTCATGATTACGCCTTCTCAACCGTGAAGTGGAATGCCTGTCTCTTAATAAAACGTCTGGTTACTAATCGTGAAGTGCAGATTCTAGGATCGTTAGCGCTGCTGGCATGGCTCGCGCATTACTGGTATTTCCGTGATTTTGGTTTGTATGTGGATGATTACAACCATTTTGCTGAGCCATTCGACTGGTCGATTTCGCAAATCGCGCAGCGCGTTTACACAGCACTGCGGTACTTGCCGCAAGGTCGCCCGTTTCATTACTCGGTGACCTATGCGGTTGGCTCCTTGTCGTTTCAGTTGGGCGGGTTGGCGCTCGTGCATGTTATCGGTTTCTTGGTGGTCGCTGCCAATGGCTGGATGATATTCACGATTATCAAACTGCTTACGGGGTCGCCACGCGGCGCACTGTTGGGTGCGCTGCTCTTCTTGCTTTATCCACTACCTACAACCCATAGTTGGTTGTCACATTCGCTGAATGCTTTTCCTTCGCTGCTGGTCTTTCAAGTAGCGGTATGGTGTTACCTAAAAGATCGTCGGTTATGGGCATACGTTCTGATCGTCGTCGTGCTGTTCTATTACGAAACCCCCTATCCGGTCTTTGCACTCGTGCCGTTTTTGAAGAAAAATTGGCGCTGGCGTGAAGTCATTTTTACGGCGGCTTATCTTGCTGCTTGGTTGCTCATCGCGTATCTGCTGCGACGGACGCTTGCAGACGACCGCGTGCTAAATCTTGATTTCATCGAGACGACGCGGCGCATTATGCTTTCAGTCATCGAGGGTCCTATTACCAGCTTGACCGCGTGGATATTCTCGACATCACGATTGATCACGCGCCTGCAAGTCGATGTGATTGTCGCTATAGTCGTAGGCTATGCAATCATTTGGTGGATGCTGGGACACACGACTTATAAGGTTGTAATGGGCAGAGCGAGAATAATGCTAATCGGCTTGGCAATACTGCCGATCAGTTATATTTTGTCGTTTATCCATTATCCGCCCAATGATCTCATTGGACCGCCGACCTCGATTCATATCGGTGCTGTTTTTGGCATTGCGTTGATGGCTTCCGTCCTATTTCAGCGTGTACCTATACCCGTAACAGCGCTAGTGTTCGCATTGATGCTTGGCTATCGTGTCACTATTCAGCATGATTATCGGGATGGTTGGGCATTCCAGCGTTCATTTTGGACACAAGTATTGGCGGTCGCGCCCGATCTTGAAAATGAAACCGTGATCGTAGTCAACCGTGAAGTAGCCGATGCGCTGCCCTATGGGTATGGTGTAGATTGGTCGATGCACGTCGTTCTATCCACTATGTTTCGTTTTCCGCGAGAACTATACTCCCAAATGCCTTACACGCTCACTCTCAACGGCAACCGACTTGGTCCTCACTGGGTCGAGGATAATGCCGCGTCCGATCTCGCACAGTTTACATACATACAATTCAACATTCGGGATGGAAACGTCATCGTCCTCAATTGGGAGGATGGTATACTCACGCGCTCACCACAGCCGACGGTGATCATCGATGGGCGTGTGTTGAACACGAAACCGCTCGGTGCTTCCGTTTTGGAAACGCTTGAACGACGTCCATTGTATGACTTGATCGTGCAAGGGGCAGATATGGGACTTTCGGATGCGCGTTGATGCGAATTGAACAAGCTGAAACGATGCGTGTGGCGCGCTTATCAGCCGCGCTGCGTGCGTGCGTACGCACGCCAACTTTTTGGGCGATCTTAATCATTGTCAGCGTGGTCATCATCGCTTTATATGGGCATTATCGTTCGCTTGGCTTTTATGAAGACGACATCGATTTATATGTGCAGTGGCTTGATTTGCCGTTGTCTCAACTGCCGTGGCATGTCCGCGATTTGTTTACACAGCTTCCACAAGGACGCCCGTTCCAATTTGTGTTTTTGCGGTTGGCAGCGATGGCGGCTGGCAAGTTGAACGATCCGCTGTTCGGGTATGTTTTCGGTGCGGGTGTGATTTGCATGAACGGAACGCTCGCCTATTTTTTGTTTCGGCGCGTCACGAAATCAACCATGAGCGGCTTTATCGGCGCATTGGTACTCGTATTGTTCCCGGCGGATACGACGCAGGGTTATGTGATGCACGCGATAGGTTTGCAGCCCGCCATGAGTGCGTTACTAATCGCCAGCCTGATCTATTTGGGTGAAAAACGGACATGGTTGGCTTATCCGATTGCATTCTTTGCGCTTATCACCTACGAAAGTCCGTTTCCGGTCTTTTTGGTCGTGGTGTTCCTCAAATCGGGTTGGCGCTGGCGCGATGTCGTGACTCACGTCAGTGTTTTGGTAGCGATGATGATCGGCATGTACGTTGTCCGTACACTGGTAGGCGATTCAAGAGTACTCGAAATCGAGCCGTTAGAGGTTATCTATCGCGTCGTCACAGCGATATTTTTGGGACCCGCCGTTAGTTTAAGCGTGTTCGTGCGCTTAATTCCTATCACGCTGCAGCAATTGAATCTCGAGCTGGCGGCGGTCTTTATCGTCGGGGCGGTCGGCATTACGGCGCTGATACGTCGTTTGCCACGCGCGCGCGTTCCGTTCTCGGTGTTTGTCGTGGCGCTCTTGGCGATGATGTCCGCCTACTTGGTCTCCTTCACGCATTATCCGCCGACAACGGTCATCGGGCGCGAAACGTCGGTACATTTCGCGGCGGCATTTGGGGGTGGGTTGCTGGCGGCATATCTCGTAAGTTTGCTGCCGCCAACGTGGGGCAGTGCCGCAGTCGTCGGCGTGTTTTTCGGTATCATCATGATGTATCGAGTCACCATTCAATGGGATTTAGCGCGTAATTGGACGATCCAGCAGGATTATTGGCGTCAGGTTGTGGCGCTCACGCCCGATTTACAAGAGGGTACTGTCGTGCTAGTCAGCCCGAATGGTCTGCCGTCGAACGAAGGATATATGCTGACGCAATCGTTCAACGATGCACAGATGATCCGCTTCATTTTTCGCATTCCAAACATGTGGCGTGAGCCGCCGCGCGTGATTCCAATGCGTTCGGATATGCGCTTTCGGATGGCGATGACTGGTGACGAGGGCGAAATTAAATGGCTGCACTTTTGGACGTTTCCGATCCAGAATGGCAACGTAATCTATCTTGAAATGGTCGATGGTCGTTTGCAGCGCCCGGAACTAGAGACGATCCAAGTCGGTAATGATCAAATCCGGCTGAAACCGCGTACAGACCCGCTAATGTTCCCCATCCGACCTTATTATGCGTTTTTAATCGGTGTGCCTTGAACGCACACCGTCCTACGGACATCAATGTGGAACAATCTATGAGATACGCTGAAGCCTATGCACCTGCTACCGTCGCCAATATTGGCGTCGGGTTCGATATTATGGGGTTTGCTATCCGTGAACCCGGTGACACTATTCGCGCCGAGTGGAGTGATGAGCCGGGTGTAACTGTCGCACACATCGATGGTGATAACGGCAAACTGCCGCGCGAACCGATGAAAAATACGGCGTGTGTTGCCGCGACATCAACGCTCAAGTTGGCTGGCGAAACACGCGGTGTCAAGCTGGCGATTTATAAAGGGCTTCCCGCCGCCAGTGGACTTGGCAGCAGCGCCGCGAGCGCGGTTGCTGGCGCGGTCGCCGTGAATGCGTTGATGGGCGAACCCCTCACGCGTGGACAGCTTTTGCCTGCGTGCCTGGATGGCGAAGCCGTTGCCAGCGGTTATCACCCGGATAATGTCGCGCCATGTTTGTTTGGTGGCATCACGCTTGCTGTGGGCTTGACATCCGATCGAATTTTCCAACTGCCTATCCCCGAAAAGCTGCATGTAGTGTTGGTGACGCCCAACATTGAAGTGCCTACCAGGTTAGCGCGTGAGGCACTGCCGCAAAATATTCCGCTCAAGCACATGGTCGCGCAAACCGCGGCGGTCAGCGAGCTGATGTATGCGCTGTACACGAACGATGTCGAGCGTATGGCGGCGGCGATGGAACGCGACAGCGTGATCGAACCCGCACGCGAACATCTGATGGCGCGTTTACGCGATGCACGCATGATCGCCAAACGCGCTGGCGCATTGGGGTTGGTTATCAGCGGGGCGGGACCCACGTTGTGTGCGGTGTGTGCCGATCTTGCGAGTGCAGAACATGTTTTGGCGATGCTGCGCGCATTTTATGACGAGAATGGAATCGGTTGTATCGGGCGCGCGACACGGATTGGTAGTGAGGGCGCACGCATTACCGCGTGCGAATGACAACGATAGTGTTCGATTGTGAAATTGTTGACAAATGAATTGCCGCTTCCTATACTTCAGTCTCATTACCCAAGAAAGGCACGTTTATGTCGGCATACGTTCAAAATTATATCGGCGGTGCGTGGGTAGACGCGCAATCTGGCGAAACCTTTTCTTCTTTCAACCCTGCGGATGAAAGTTTGTTGGCACAAGCGGCAAAAAGCGGTGCAGCAGATGTCGATAGGGCGGTCAAAGCTGCCAAAGCTGCTTATAAAGAGTGGCGTTTAGTCCCCGCGCCGCGTCGCGGTGAAGTGCTGTATCGCGTCGCGCAAATTCTTGAAGCGCGTAAAGAAGCGCTGTCGCGCGTCATGACCCAAGAAATGGGCAAGGTTTTGAGCGAAGCACGCGGTGACGTGCAAGAAGCCATCGATATGGCATATTACATGGGTGGTGAAGGGCGGCGGATGCTTGGTTACACCGCGCCTGTCGAAATGCCCGACAAGTTTGGCATGGCGCTGCGCGACTCGGTGGGCGTGGTCGGTTTGATCACCCCATGGAATTTCCCGGTTGCGGTGCCGAGTTGGAATATTTTGCCTGCCTTGGTAGCTGGCAACACGCTGGTATGGAAACCTAGTGAAGAAACCGCGTTGATTTCGGCGGAATTCGTCAAAGCATTCATCGATGCAGGTGTGCCAGAAGGCGTTTTTAATCTGGTTCTCGGCTTGGGCGATGCGGGCGCGGCACTGGTCGATCACCCAGATGCGCGCGTGATCTCGTTTACCGGATCGACCGATACAGGCTTGAAGGTGTACACCAGTGCGGCGGCGCGCGGCAAAAAAGTCTGTTTAGAGATGGGCGGTAAGAACGCAATAATCGTTCTGGACGATGCTAATCTCGAACTCGCGATCAAAGCGATTACATGGAGTGCTTACGGCACGACCGGGCAGCGCTGCACCGCGACCAGCCGCTTGATCGTTCAAAAAGGCATCAAAAAGCAGCTGGTCGAAGCACTGGTTGAACGTGCGAAGGCTTTACGGGTCGGTGACGGCTTGCAAGAAGGCGTCGAAGTAGGTCCGCTTGTCAATGCAAAAGCATTGGCAAAAGTCGAGGAGTACGTCGGCATTGGTACGAGCGAAGGTGCATCGCTGATGGTCGGCGGCGCGCGTCCGGCGTTCGACAAAGGCTATTTTTATCAACCGACGCTGTTCGCCGATGTGACCCCTGACATGCGTTTGGCACGTGAAGAAATTTTCGGACCTGTCTTGTCAATGATCGAAGTCGATTCTCTTGAGCACGCGATTGAAGTGAATAACAGCGTTGCATATGGTTTATCGAGCAGCATTTTTACCGAAAATATCAATGCCGCTTTCCGTGCCATTCGTGATTTGACGACGGGCATTGTATACATCAATCACGGGACGACGGGCGCCGAAATTCAGTTTCCGTTTGGCGGTACACGCGGCACTGGCAACGGTATGCGCGAAGCTGGACAATCGGCGCTTGACAGTTTTACCGAGTGGAAATCGGTGTATATCGATTACAGCGGACGCTTGCAGCGCGCGCAAATCGACAACCGGGAATGATCCGATGATAAGCGCCAGCTGAATAAGATTGATCCTCATTGTACAAATTAGGTCAAAATGAGGTAAAATCGAGACAAATGAGCGGTAATTCTTTTGCTAATCGGCTGTACTGGGAAGCGACTTACGAGATTGTCCTTGGTTTAATCGCGGTCTATCCGCAGATTGATATTGAGATGGTGGGTGAGTCTCAACTGATCGACATGATCGTGTCGCTGCCTAATTTTGTAGATGACCCAAGCTTGGTCAACGAAGGTATCCTCAAAGACATCCTTCGGGAGTGGTACGAAGAGGTCAATCCCTATGAGTGAACTCAATTTACGAGAACTGCATGAAACCGAATTTCCTGTTCCGGCAGATATGCAGAACAATGTCGCGATCACCAGTTTGAGCCGCATTTACAATTGGAGTCGTCGGTCGTCGATTTGGCCCCTTTTGTTCGGACTGGCGTGCTGCGCTATCGAAATGATCGCAACGGCGGCGGCGCGGTACGATACAGCGCGCTTTGGTATGGAAGTTATGCGTGCGTCACCCCGTCAGGCAGATTTGATGATCGTGAGCGGCACGGTGACGAAGAAAATGGTCGTTCCGATTGTCCGCCTGTATAACCAGATGCCAGAACCGAAATATGTACTGGCGATGGGCGCGTGCGCGAGCGGCGGCGGTCCTTTCAAGGAAGGCTACAACGTCGTATCGGGCATTGACCAGTATATCCCGGTCGATGTCTATGTTCCCGGCTGCCCGCCGACTCCACAAGCGTTGTTATACGGTTTGATCGCGCTCCAAAAGAAGATCGACGGTCAATCGTTAGCAAATCTCGACGATGTGCCCTGGTATGGTGTTGGTCCCAGCGACCCCGTGCCGATTCCGATTTTGAGTGCGGATATCATTGACCCGCGCCAGATGGAAATGATCCGCCAGCAGGCAGAACGTGCGGCGGCGGGCGGCGTCTATGGCGTGCGTGAACTCCCCGCGGCGGCGATGGATATTGGCAGAGCGCCCGCGCCTGTACTTGAAGCCGTCGCAGATGGTGCGAGCGGCGCGGTTGTAACCCCTGCTGTCGAAGCGCCGAAAGCCGACCCGGCAGTCGAAATCGATCCTCAAAAAGCTGCAAATTTGGCGAAGCGTGAAGCAGCCTTAGCGCGCAAACGCGCCGCGCAAGAAAAGGCGAAATAAATCATGGTTATGATTGAACAGACAGGCGCACCGGCGCAATTGACGACCGCCGACCTTCCCAGCGTCATTAGTCATCTTGAAGCACGTTTCCCGGACGCTGTAAAGGCGGATACTCGTCAGGGCTATGGTGGCGTTATTGTGGATCGTGGTCAGCTTGTCGAAGTGGCGCGCGCGATTCGCGACGAACTCGGTTTTAACTATCTGTCGAGCGCGACAGGCGTCGATTATCTTGGCATCGAAAACCAAGATCATATGGAGATGGTGTATCACGCCTATCGCACATCGGGCGGACCTGCCTTGGTGTTCAAAGCGCAGTCGCCGCGCGATAACTCGGAAGTCCCATCGTTGGTAGAAGTTTATCCCGGCGCGGATTTTCAAGAACGTGAAGCATATGACCTTCTTGGCATCAAATTTTCTGGTCATCCGAACCTGAAACGTATTTTAATGTGGGAAGGCTTTGAAGGGTATCCGCTCCGCAAGGACTGGAAAGAAGCCTACTACGAAGAAGAACAAAAGCCGTTTGAAAGCCGTTGGCCGCGTGGTTATGCGCGCCGCGCCGAAGAACTGAATATGTTCGGCAAGAACGTCAAATATCCGGCTGATCTTGATTTGAGCCGTTTGAACGACACTACCGAAAACAAGCTGTACGCTGGCATGGGCTTAGGTGTCGATGTCGCGGACGAATTCGATGCGGAAGGCATGAAGACCGATCGTTTGATCGTCAACTTAGGTCCGCATCACCCCAGTACACATGGTGTGTTCCGCATGATCATCGCCCTCAACGGTGAAACCGTTGAACAGCTTGAGCCTGTGATGGGTTATCTGCATCGTAATCACGAAAAAATTGGTGAACGTAACGCATGGAATCACAATATGCCGTTCACAGATCGTCTCGATTACATCTGCGGGATGGGCAATAATCATGGTTACGCGCTGGCAGTCGAAAGCCTGCTTTCGCAAGGCGCGCGCTACACACCGCCGACCTACCGCGCCGAAGTCATCCGCGTCTTGATGGTCGAACTGACGCGCATTGTCAACCATTTCTGGGCGATTGGCTTCCTGCTTAATGACTTGGGCGCATTCTTCACGCCTGCGTTGTATGCGATTGCCGAACGTGAACGTATCCTTGACTTTTTTGAGGCGACGGCGGGCAGTCGCTTGATGCCGAACTACATGCGGTTTCAGGGATTGGCGAAAGACATCCCCGAACGTATTCGCGGTACTGCGAACTTGATCAACGACGTTGTGCGCGATTTTAACACGATGGATTACCTGACCGAACTGATCAGCGAGCGCTTGCCGAAATCGATTGACGAGCTCGATCGTTATCTCAGCGATAACGAAGTCATTAAAGCACGCACCGTCGGTGTCGGCTATTTGCCCGCCGAAATGGCGATTGCGTACAGCGCAGCCGGTCCGCTTCTACGTGGCAGCGGTGTTGCCTATGATGTGCGCCGCGCTGACCCGTACAGCATTTACCCTGAACTCGATTTTGATGTGTCGGTGCGGCACAACGGTGATATCTATGACCGTTATCTGGTACGCATCGACGAAATGCGTGAAAGTGTACGCATTTTGAAGCAGATTTTGCCACGTCTGGAAGCTACCAAAGGCGAAAGCGTGTTTTCTGGCAATAAAGCGATTTATATGCCGCGCGTGCCGCTTGGCGAATCCTACGGGCGTGTCGAAAATCCCAAAGGTGAACTCGGCTTTTACGTGGTGTCACAGGGCGACCCGAAAGGTCCGCAGAATCCGTGGCGCTATCATGTACGCGCGCCAAGTTTTATCAATCTGACCGCGCTCGGTCAGATGTGCAAAGGTCACAAAGTCGCGGATATTGTCGCGATCCTCGGCAGCATTGACATCGTATTGGGCGAGACGGATCGATAATATTGCACACCTGCGTGCGGGCGACGTATCGAGTCGCCCGTACAGAATGATGTGAGGGTAGATATGTACGGAGTAGGTATCCTTAAAGGTCTCAGCGTCACGTTCAAGCATTTTTTCGAGACCTATATTGAAGACATCAAATACTTTGGTCGCCGGCTCGATAAAAAGACCGACTTCCAAAACCGTCAGAAACTCGATTCGCGCGGTATTTATACCGTGCAGTATCCCGAAGAAAAACTTGCTGTGCCAGAACGATTTCGGTTTATCCCGTTTTTGGTGATAGAAGATGCCGATCACCCAGAACGACCGGGCGAAGATTGGTGTACCTCGTGTGGCATTTGCGCGAAGGTATGTCCGCCGCAGTGTATCTGGATTGTGCGCGGCGAAGACCCTGTGACCAAGCGCCCGATCCCGCAACCCGAAGCATTCTTCATCGACATCGATATTTGTATGAACTGCGGGTTTTGCGCCGAGTTCTGCCCGTTCGATGCGATCAAGATGGATCATGATTACGAGCTGGCGGATTACGACCGGACAGGCGATCACATTTTCGATAAGAAAGCGTTGAGCAAGCCGTTCACGTATTGGGTCAACATCGCGCCGACAACCGCGCTGGAAGAAGCGACGGATCGCGGCGGTTGGGAACACATCGATACGATTAAGACCATGAAGAAGCAGGGCAAGACCGCTGCACCCGTCAGCAAGCCGTGGGAAGAAATTCGCGGCGAGTGGATGGCGGCGGATGGCGGCGCAGTCGCGGTCGCGGAAGTGCCTGTGGCAGTCGAAGAAGATTTGGACGAAGCCGAAAAGATGGCACGTGTAACGCGACGTAAAGAAGCACTCACGCGCAAGCGTGCGCGCGATGCACAATTGGGCATCACGGAGTAGGTACGAAACAAATCTATTCCGTGTCAATTGCAGGGGCGTGGCGAAGATGCAAAGCATCTGCCATGCCCTTTTTAATTTACGGTTTGCAAGTGGGCATCGCAGACCTCAAACGGGCTTCGCCATGCCCATACACAATCTTGATGGGTTGTGTAAATAAACCAACTACGTTCATCAACATTGTTGAATGAGGTTATGAACTGATGCGCGGCGTAAAAAAAGAGAATTTGCCGACCAAGATTTGCCTCGTGTGCGGGCGACCGTTCACCTGGCGCAAAAAATGGGAAAAGAATTGGGATGAAGTCAAATATTGCAGCGATGCCTGCCGCAAGAAACGGACATCGGTATGAATGACCGAAACGAGATGCGGCGTGATTTTACTGACCGTGACGACTTGATCGCGTACCTGAAAAGTGAGTTTCCCGATGCGGCGGCGGTCGATGATCACGTTTCAGAGATGCGCGGCGGACGCAATGCCGCGCTGGAACGGCTGGCACAGGTTGATCCCGAAAAGTATGCGGCAACGCGCAACAAGTTTAGCGGGGCGGTCACGCGCTTATCGCCGTACATCCGTTATGGGGTGATCACACTGGTCGAAGTACGTGATCATGCGCTCAAACGGGTCAATCGGCAGCAGGCTGAAAAGCTCATCAACGAATTGGGCTGGCGTGATTATTGGCAGCGTTTGTATCACAAATTGGGCGACGGGATTTGGGCGGATCAAGAACCATATAAAACTGGATTCAAGCCATCGAGTTATGCCGAAACACTGCCCACGAATATTGAACACGGGGAGACCGGATTAGTTTGCATCGACTCGTTCGCGCACGATTTGCACGCGACGGGTTATCTTCACAACCATGCGCGCATGTGGATGGCGGCGTATATCGTGCATTGGCGGCGCATTAAATGGCAGGCAGGCGCGCGCTGGTTTTTGCGTCATCTGCTCGATGGTGATCCGGCAAGCAATAACCTATCGTGGCAGTGGGTCGCCAGCACGTTCAGTGCCAAGCCGTATTTTATGAACCGTGAGAATATCGAGCGGTTTACAGATGGCGTGTATTGCAAACGCTGTCCGTTGTATGGGAAGTGCGATTTTGAAGGCAGCTACGAGACGATAGAAGCGGATTTGTTTCCAAGTAAGCCGCCGGAAAGCAGATGAAACAGGGGTTCATGGCGAGAGAGGAAGTCAGAATACTTCCACATACTTCCGTCCGAGAAAATTATTTTTATGATGATGTAGTGAACGAGTAAAGGTGGGTCATGATTGAACAGGTAGTCGTGTGGGTACATGGCGATGCGCTCAGCCCGACACAGCCCGCGCTGGAAGAATTTCCGGGCGTCCCGGCGGTTTACGTGTGGGATGACGCGCTGATCAAACAGTGGGGGATAAGCCTCAAGCGGATCGTGTTCATGTATGAGTGTTTGCTTGAAATGCCCGTCACGATTCGGCGCGGCGATGTATCGGCACAGGTGATCGCGTTCGCCAGAGAACATGGCGCAGCGCGCGTTATTACGACCGAAAGCGTCAGCCCGCGCTTTGAGGTGATTTTGGCTCAGATCGAACGCGATCTGCCGGTCGAGGTGATTTTGCCGGATGCGCTCGTCGATTATGATGGGTTCATCGATTTGGGACGGTTCTCGAAGTATTGGCGGACGGCGCAAAAATATGCGTTCGGATGATCAAACGTAACTGTTCAGCCCTCACCCTAAATCCCTCTCCCACGAGGGGAGAGGGACTTTCTACCCCGTTTCGCTTCGCTCAACCGCCCCTCTCCACGCGAGAAGAGGGGCTGGGGGGTGAGGTTCGATACTTGTTGACAGCTTAGTTCTTGATTCGTTCTTCAACTTCATCGCGGACTTTTTCGACGACGCTGCCGACCGAATCGGTCAGCACGCGGCGCGTACGGTCGCCCGTTTGCGGCGCGAACAAGAGCGCGACTGCCGCACCAAAGCCGACCCCCAATGCCAGCACGATCAACGCCAGCACGAAGCGCTCACGTTGTGCCTGTTCCTGAGTTTCGCGGCTGTAATACATACGATTGTTCAGATTATTTGTTGCCATGAGGATCGTCCTTTTGGAGAGTCGGTGATGGTCGATTAAGGTCGGTAGAAACTGTTCGGTGATGATTCCCGTGTACACATGATTACACGTTTCACGTCTAATGTAACCGTACTCTACATTTGCACCAAGCCCATGTGCAATAACGGTGATATCTGTATCAACCACATGACCTAAAATAATTCAGTAAGTCGTCGTTAAATAGCCCATATGGGGGGGGTGAACCTGACTTGCGGCGGATGAAAGGGTATGCAAACGTCATTATGCTAAAACTGATTTTTTAAGTCATCTTTCATTTGGGCATTATCGATCTTATCAGGTCTTACAAAAGTGCAGGCATTTTCATGATGCGATTTGCATCCTTTCTCTCTCCTGTTCCACAACAACGGTCGCTGTTGGCACGTTATGGGGTCGCGGTCGTACTCACGTTCGCCGCCCTGCTGCTGACCAGCCTTTTCTGGACAACCCTTAACGCGACTTCTGAAGCCAGTATCAGCGCCACATTGTTATTTTTCGTATTCGCGGTCATATTAAGCGCGATTTATGGTGGGCTGGGACCGGGCATTACATGCGGCATCCTATCGGCTTTACTGACAGATTATTTTTTCATCATGCCTTATCATCAAATCGCGTTTAACAGTTTGACGGGTGATACCATACGCTTGACTTTGTTTTTGATCGTCGCTTTTGCGATCAGTTATATCGAAGAACGGCGGCGCGTTTCAGAAGTCGCCAATCAACAAAAGACTGCCGAATTAAGCGCGATTTTAAGCGCGATCCGCGACGGGTTATCACTCCAGGATAAAAACGGCGTGATCACGTATATCAACCCGGCATTGGCAGCATTCAATTTTGCACCATCAGCGGAATGGCTGATGAAGCAGCCGCCAGAAATTCAATGGGGCAACATCGTCGCAGACAGCGCGATCGATGAAAATGAGATGGCGCTTGATCCATCCAGTATCTTTAGTCAGGTATTTTCGACCGCGCAATCAACGAACTGGTCGGTCAAACTTGCCGACCCCAAGAGCGAGGCGCAGCGGATTTTGTCGGTCATTACCGTGCCGATCTTCGATATAGATCGGCAGGTGCGGATGGTCGCGCATGTCGCGCGCGACATCACCGCGCGCAGCGTGTATGAAGAAGAATTGAAGCGTTTGAACGCGCAGTTGGAAGAAAAAGCGGCGAATTTACAGATCGCGCTGGCAGTAGGACAGGAAAAAACGGCTGAATTAGATGCGATTCTGAACGCGATGCGGGATGGTGTATCGATGCAGCGTGCCGATGGCGAGCTTTTATATGCCAACCCGGCAATGGCGAGCTTCGTCCAATTCGATGACTTGGAACAAATGACCCGTGTGCCTATCAGCGAGCAGTGGGCGCGGTTGGAAATTTTGGAAATGAGTGACGATCAAGGATTACCCATCGACGCGACAAGCATCTATGAGTGCGTTTTTACGCACGGTCAGGCACAAACGTGGACAATGCATTATCGGGTGCAGGGTAGTGCGGAGGAACACTGGTTATCGCTGATCACTGCGCCAATTTTTCATGAAGGCGGGCATCTCGTTCGCAGTACGATCACGGTTGCGCGCGATATTGGCATGGAAAAACAGCAGGAAAAGGCGCGGCGTGAACTGGCTTCACGATTAGAGAAACAGGCTGCCGAACTGGAAATCGCGTTCAAAGAGCGCGCAGAAAAAGCCGCCGAATTCGACGCGATTTTGAACGCCATGCAGGATGGGGTGACCATTCAACGTGCCGACGGCGAAGTGACGTATGCCAACCCCGCCATCGCCAAGTTGATCCAGTCACCGCACACAGATATGACGGGCAGCGTCCCCGTCAGCGAATTATGGGCGCGGTTGGAGGTTTTGGAAACGACCGACGACACTGGCTCACCCATCGACGCGCAGCGTGTTTATGCACATGTTTTTGAGCATCGTCAGTCAAAAGTGTGGTCGCTACGCTATCGCCTGCACGGCAGCGATGACGAATACTGGTTATCGAATATCACCACGCCGATTTTTGATAACGGCAGCAACATCGTCCGTGGTACGGTGGTGGTGTCACGCGACATTACCGAACAAAAGCGGTCGGAAGTCGAGTTGAAACGTCTGAACGACCGCATCGCCGCACAATCGGAAGAAGTCAACATCATTCTGGAAGCGATCACCGATTCGGTCACCGCGCAGCTTGAAAACGGACAGGCGGTGTATGCCAACAGCGCCGCCGCCGGAATGAGCGGCTTTAGTGCGGTTGAAGAGATGCTGACCATACCGTTTCCGAAATCACGCGAAAGCGTCGATATTTACGATGAGCGTGGCGAGATCATGCCGCTATCGGCAATGCCGCGCGTAGGTGTGTTTCAGCACGCGCTTTCGTCTGATTTGGTGATGCGGATTGTGTATAAAGAGACAGGCGGCGAACGTTGGATTTCGATCAAGTCTGCACCTGTCTTCAACACTGATGGCACCGTGCGTTTGTGCGTCAGTGTCAGCCGCGATATTACAGCGATCAAACAAAATGAACTGCAAATGATGGCATTGGCGGCGATCATCGAACAGCAGCGCCGCCGCCTGAACAATGTCATCCACAATGTGCCGGGTTTGATCTGGGAAGGTCATGGGTCGCCGCGCGATGGGCAGACGTTCGATTACATCAACGAGTACAGCGAGACGTTATTCGGATACAGCAGTGCTGAACTGCGTGACGACCCTGCTTTATGGGAGCGCATGATTTACCCCGAAGATTACCCGGCCATGTGGAATCGCAGCATTGAAATCTACGACCAGCGGACGACTGGAACAACGAATTTCCGCGTTGCACGCAAAGACGGGCGTTCGGTACATGTCGAGACGTATACATCGGTCGTCGATACCGACAAAGGTGAAACGCAGGTATTCGGCGTGATGATGGATGTGAGCGCGCGTAAAAACGCAGAATTTGCACTTGAAGCGTACGCTAAGAATTTGCGCCGCAGCAACGAAGAACTCGAACAATTCGCGTATGTGGCATCACACGACCTGCAAGAACCACTGCGGATGGTGACGAGTTATCTACAGCTCATTGAAGACCGTTACAAGGACAAACTCGATGCCGACGGCATCGAGTTTGTCGATTACGCGGTCGGTGGCGCGGCACGTATGAAAAATTTGATCAACGATTTGTTGATGTTTTCGCGTGTACAGCGCGGCGGGGCGGATTTTGTCCGCTTCAGCCTTGATAAAGCGCTTGACCGTGCCCTGCGAAATTTACAACTCGTGATCGAGGATACAGGCGCGATTATCACGCGCGACCCGCTGCCGATGCTGCAAGGCAGCGAAACTCAGATGTCGCAGTTGTTCCAAAACCTGATCAGCAACGCGCTCAAGTTCGTTGGCACCCAACCACCCCAAATTCATATCGGCTTTGAACAACAGGATAGCGTCTATCAGATATTTGTGCGCGATAATGGTATTGGCATCGAAACAGCGTATCTGGAACGCATTTTTGTTATTTTTCAGCGCTTACATGCCAAAGACAAATATCCTGGCACAGGCATCGGATTATCTATTGTCAAGAAGGTCGTAGAAAATCACGGCGGTCGTATCTGGGTCGAATCAGAAGTGGGCGTCGGGACAACGTTCTATTTCACATTACCTTTGCTTTAGGAGCGTTATTCATGCAAATGGAAGCCATCATGATCCTACTCGTCGAAGACAACCCTGGTGATGTGCGCCTGACGCGCGAAGCCCTCAAAGATATGAAGATGAACAACGAATTGTTCGTCGTAGCCGATGGCGTAGAAGCGCTGTCGTTTTTGCGCCAGGAATCCCCGTATGAGGATATGCCGCGCCCGGATATCATTTTGCTCGATTTGAATTTGCCGCGAAAAGATGGACGTGAAGTGCTGGCAGATATCAAAGCGGATGACCGTCTGAAACGTATTCCAGTGGTGGTTTTGACGACGAGCGACGATGACCGTGATATTATGACCAGTTATGATTTGCACGCCAACTGCTATATCACCAAACCCGTCGATATTCGCCGCTTCATCGAGATCGTCAAGAATATTGAGAATTTTTGGTTTAGCATCGTCAAACTTCCGCCTAAAACTTAGGCGGGTGTTTCTGTAAGCACTCGCCTTAAAACTTGCAAAATCAAACCATTGCAACGCCGGAGCAAGAGCTGGAAACAATGAATGAACCTATGGATATATTACTGATTGAAGACAATGCGGGCGATGCACGGCTAATCCGCGAAATGCTGCTGAAAAATGACGACTACGATTCGAAGCTGGAGATCACCACCACGCTTGCAGATGGGCTGCGGCAGCTTTCGGAAGATGTGTTCGACGCCGTGCTGCTCGATTTATCGCTGCCCGATAGTCAAGGGGTAGAAACATTGCATCGCGTGGTTGCACAAGCGCCCGATATGGCGGTGGTGGTGCTGACGGGGTTTGGCGATCAACGGTTGGGCGTGCAAGCCGTGCAAGCGGGCGCGCAGGATTATCTCGTCAAAGGCGATACCGACGCCAAGCTGATCACACGGGCGGTGCATTACGCTATCGAGCGGCAGCGCGTGCAAACGGCAATGCACAAGCAGTCGCTGGAACTCGCCGCCATCGAAGAACGCCAGCGGTTGGCGCGTGAACTGCACGACAGCGTCAGCCAAACCTTGTTCACGTGTCGCAACATGAGCGAAGCGGCGATTTTACAGTTCGAGCAAAATCCGCCGCGCTCACTTGAACTTATGCAGGAATCGAATCGGCTGACGGGGTCGGCGCTTTCGGAAATGCGGGTGCTGCTGCTCGAACTGCGCCCAACATCGCTGACGAAAGTCGGCTTGAAACAGTTGTTTGAAGGCTACGCCGAAATGTTCCGGTATCGGCGCGGGCTGGATATTATGCTGGAACTCGATGATATTGCTCCACTCATCCCCGAAGCACAAATCGCATTTTACCGCATCATGCAAGAAGCGCTGAACAACATCGTCAAGCACGCGGGCGCACAGCGTGTGAAGGTATCGGTGCAGAAGCTTGGAGGTGATCTGCATATGCTGATCCAGGATGATGGAACGGGCTTTGACCTGGAAGAGGTCGCGGCAACCAGCCTTGGCATTGGCATTATGACCGAGCGGGCTGAAGACATCGACGCGGAGATTAGGATCACAAGCGCGCCGGGCGCGGGGACGCGCATCGATGTACGTTGGCACATTCCTGATGACTATTAGACAATCCTACAGGAGGACATAGTATTATGCAGCAGTACACGCCACCCGCACTAGAAACTATTGGACAACAGAAGAGGAAGCCCATGGCAACCGAAAAGATTCGCGTATTGCTGGTCGATGATCATGATATTGTACGCAAGGGCTTAAGCGTGCTGTTGGAAAATTTCGATGATATTCAGATCGTCAATCAAGCGAACGATGGTGCTGCCGCGCTTTCAGCGTGCAAACAAGGCGGAATCGACGTGGTATTGATGGATATGGTGATGCCGCGTATGGATGGCGTGACGGCGACGACACAAATCACGCACGCGTGCCCAGAAGTTCGGATCATCGCGCTGACGAGTTTTGGCGATGAAGAAAATGTGCAAGCCGCGCTTAAAGCGGGCGCGATTGGCTACTTACTCAAGAATGTGACGGGTGAAGAACTCGCCAACGCGATTCGCCGTGCGTATGCCGGACAATCAACGCTCGCACCCGAAGCCGCGCAGGTATTAATCCGCGCGACGACGCGCCCGCCCTCCGTCGGTCATGATTTGACTGAACGCGAGCGCGAGGTGCTGTCGTTGATGATCGAAGGCTTGAGCAACCGCGAAATCGCCGAGCGTCTGGTGATTAGCAGTTCGACAGTCAAGAATCATGTCAGTAATATCCTAAGCAAACTCGGTACTATCAGCCGCACGCAAGCGGTCGCGCTGGCAGTCGAAAGCAGAATCATTCGTTAAGGGCAAGGTGAAAGCGGTTGTGTGAAAAAACAAAACTGTAGTACTTATCTGCACGTGCCACACTTTTGTCTTTTGACGCCTGATCCGTCATCATAATGCTGCTCACCATCACGCCCAACCCCGCGCTCGACCGCATCATTACCCTCTCTTCATTGATGACGGGTGCGGTCAACCGTGCATCCGATGTGCGCGTATCAGCGGGCGGTAAAGGCATCAACGTCGCGCGTGCCGCGCGCGCATTGGGCGGCGATGTCCTGGCGTGCGCGCCGCTCGGCGGGCTGAACGGCGCGCGTTTGACCGCCTTGTGCGCCGACGAAGGCTTGCGCTTACGCCCATATACGGTCAGCGCCGAAACACGCACGGCGACGATTTTGCTGCACGATACCGATAAAATGACCGTCATCAACGAACCGGGTCAGCCCTTGGATACGCTGCAATGGGCGGGGTTCGTCGGTAGTCTGCAAGCAGCATTCGACGATGCAGCCGCGCTGTGCATCTGTGGTAGTTATCCGCCACACGTCGATGAGATCGGCGTGCGCGGGCTGATCAATCTGGCGCGCCATAGTAAAAAACCACTCTGGATCGATGGAAGCGGCGTCGGTTTGGCAGTCGCCTACGCGATCGGCGCTTTGAATCTGAAGATCAACGGCGCTGAGATCGGCGCGCTGCTCGGTCGAACTGTGGACGATGCTGACTCCGCACTGGCGGCTGCTGCCGACGCCCACGCTCACACGCGCGGGGCGGTCGTGGTCACGCTTGGTGCGCGCGGCGCGGTTATGGTGAGCGATGCGGGGCGTTTTATCGCAACCCCACCGCCGATCACGCCGATCAACACGATTGGAAGCGGCGACAGCTTTCTGGCAGCGCTGGCGATGAGCGGCGCTGCTGCCGACGGTCTGCGGGGTGGCGTTGCGGCGGGCACAGCGAACGCGATCACCGAATGCGGCGGCGGGCATTTTACGCGGGCGTCGTTCGAGTCGATTCTGGAACAGGTTCAGGTATCGGCTGTATGAACACCGCACGCATCGAACGACGGCTGGCTTGTCGGATCGCGGTCAAGCCGAGTTACACCCCCGTAAAAGCGCGTCCGCGCCTAGTGTGCGCGTTTTGAATGTGAACATTTGCATCTTTGCGGTATGTTTGAGCGCTTGCGATTCGGCGGGCACAGCAGCGCCATAACCTCACGGATGGGTCTACCACTATGGAAATTTCCAACCCCACTTACACGCCACCCGGATTGTCCTTCATCATGATTTACAGCGCGGCGCTGCATGGTCGCGCCGACATGACGGTCTACATGCCCGCTGGTCACGAACAAACGCCCGATTTGCCGATGGTCACGCTGCTGCACGGCGCAAATGCCAGTCATTGGGCGTGGGCATACACGATGGGCGCACATGTGACGCTGCAACGGCTGATCGACGCGGGCGATGTGCCGCCGATGGCGCTGATCATGCCGTCGGACGGGTTGGTGGCGCTGGGGTCGGCATATGTGGCGCACGCTGACGCCGATTATGAAGCCTGGATACTCGATGATGCACCACACGAGGCGATGGCGGCATTTCCGCATGCGCTGACGGATAACTCGATACGCATGATCGCCGGGTTATCGATGGGCGGGTTCGGCGCGCTGCGACTCGCCGCCAAATACCCCGACCGTTTCGCTGCGTCCGCCGCGCATTCCAGCGTGACGATGATCAACCAAATCGCAATGTTGACGGGTGAGATTGTTCCATCGGCAAGCGCGCATCCCGACGATCACGCACTGTTATATTGGCTGATGCTGAACAAAAATCGGCTGCCGCCGTTCCGCTTCGACTGTGGGATCGATGATTTTTTGATCGCGCAAAACCGCACACTGCATCAAGCGCTGATAACGCATGAGATCGGCCATATCTACGAAGAATTTGACGGCGCGCACAATTCGGCGTACTGGACAGCGCATATCGAAGATACGCTGCGGTTTTTCGGCGGGATATTGAAAGAAGCGGCGGAAAAGCGAAAGATTTAACGCAAAAGCAAACGTAGTACCTCATCACAGCGGTATTTAGCTTTTCTCCCCTCAGCCGTTTGCGTGGGAGAGAGGTCGGGGGTGAGGGGGAAACTGCAATTATCGTAGTGGTCGGGTACTAGCGGCAGGACTCAAACCTGCCCAAATCGGCGTTCAAGCGGCATACACGCCACTCTATAATCGGTTATACACGACGTGTCCGTCGATGACCGTGAGATAGACGGTGTAGTATTCATCGACGATGACAAAATCGGCGTCCGATTGAATGCCACCGCGCGCGTCCAAGTGTCCTTTATGCGCGTGGATACCGAGCAAGCGCGCCGGGTTGATAGTCGCGTAATCGACGGCACGATGCCAGAATGCCTCGTCGGTATCGGGCGTCGCGCTGTCGAGATCGACTTTGGAGACGACACGCATGACGCGGTTCATGGTCGAAGAACTTCCGGCTAAAGTGCCATCGGGCAAGCGCACCGCCCCATCGCGCAAAATGACTTCGCGGTCATCGAATGGATACACGCCGTCGGGCATTCCGGCAGGACGCACCGCGTCGGTGATGACGATGGGGTTGCGCTTGACGTTGAACAGCAGTTTGATCACCATCGGATGCACATGCACGCCATCGCCCAAGACTTCGGCGGATAGAGTGTCGGTTGTCAGCACCGCGCCGACCACGCCCGGCTCGCGTTGATGCAGTGGACTTTGCGCGTTGAAGGTGTGCGTCGAATGGCTCAAGCCGAGCGTGTGCGCGCGCAGCACTTGATCCGCCGTCGCATTGGAGTGCGCGACCGACGTGATGATGCCGCGCCGCGCGCATTCTGCGATCAAGGCATCCGCGCCGGGAATTTCGGGCGCGACATCGACGATCTTGATCACGTCGAGATCGAGATACTGAAGAAATTCGTCTGGGTGTGGCTCACGGATATACTGCGGGTTTTGCGCGCCGGCTTTGGCACGGTTGAGGTAAGGTCCCTCCAGCCGTGCGCCGATCACCTGCGCGCCGTCGGTCGGCTGATGTTGCATATAGGCTTTGATATTGAGCAGCGCCGCCATCAAGTGCTGGTGGGTATGGGTGAGCGTGGTTGGCAGCCATGCGGTGACGCCGTACTGCGCGAAAAACCGCGACATTTCGTGCAGCGCGGTCGGCGTCGCATCCATCACATCGTGTCCGGCGGAACCGTGTATATGAATATCGATCATGCCAGGAATGATGGTCAAACGCGGCTGTGCGCTCAGATCGAGCACAAGATCGAAATCGGCGTCGGGGCGGTACGGTTGACCGATGCCAATATCTTCGACAGTGCGCCCGTCCCACGCGATCCAACGATGATACTGCTGCCAGGCATCGATATAGACGTTCACATTTTTGATCAGTCCGTGCATGAGCGTTACACCGTGTTCGTGACTTTGGTCAAGCCGATGGGTGCATCGACATCGCCGCCGCGCGCCACCGCTAAATGCATCGCCATTACCTGACCAGGGATGACCGCCGCAATCGGGCTAAGCCAATCTACGAGCGGCGCGATCGGCATATACTGCCGAGCGATGCTGCCGAACGTCTCGTCATCGCTGATCACGAGACAATCTGCGCCTTTGACGTTGAGTTTTTCGACCAACTCGCGCATTTTTTCGACGGTCGCATCGCGCGGCGCGACGATGATCACCGGAATACCGGGCTGCACGACGGCGATTGGTCCGTGCCGGAAATCGGCTTCGCTGTATTCTTCACCGATGACCGAACACAACTCTTTAATCTTCAGGCTGATCTCATAGGCGGTGCAGTAGTTATAACCGCGCCCGATGACCGCGTACTGTGTCATGTCCTTCAAATACCCCGCCCAGGCGTGGATCGGCGTGGTCAGTTCCAGCGTCGCCCGCAGCGCCGCCGGAATGGTGTCTAACGCCGCTGTAAGCGTCGTATCCGTGCTGACCGCCGCCGTGATCAACGCCAGCGCGATCAATTCGGCGGTGTAGGTTTTGGTCGCTGCGACGGCGAGCTCTGCGCCCGCGTGGATATATAGGTGATGATCGGCGTTTTGCGCGAGCGGCGAGTCGGGCGCGTTGGTGATGCTGACAGTGAGCGCGCCGTGCGCGCGCGCGTCGGTGATGACCTGACGCACATCTTCGCTTTGTCCGCTCTGCGAAATGCCGATGACGAGCGCGCGGTGATAACGCGGTGGCTTGCGATACAGCGTGTGCAGCGATGGCGCGGCGAGCGCGACCGTCAAGCCTAAGTGTGCGCCCATGATGTATTGGGCATAACGGGCGGCGTTATCGCTGGTGCCGCGCGCGGCGATGCACACATACGCCGGGTCATATTCGCGGATGGCGGCAGCAATCCGAACGGCGTGCGCGCGTTCGGCATCGAGCAAGCGCGCGGCGGCGGCGGGTTGTTCGTGAATTTCGCGTTCGATATTGAGTGTCATGATTAATCTTCCAGCAATTTTTGCCTATTTGATATTATGTCGAAAATTGTACTCAAAATACACAAACGCATCCCATTTGTGAATTTAATAAAGACTTAAATAAATGCCACTTGACCTAAATATTAAATGTAATTATCCTTGAAGTATCGTTGAACAGAATGGACAGCACATGACAAATCTGTTTTTTCATGTCAGACGGTTGAGCATCTTTGTATTCTTCCTCGTTGCAACCACTTTGGTTTCCGCGCAAGATATTCAGGATATTCCAACTGATCCTGGAGTATTGGCTAACGGCGATTTAGACCCTTCCTATCGACAACAATATCCATCGCAGGGTTCAGCCACAATCACGAACCCAAATTCCAGTGATATGTTTCGGGGTGGAAACTGCCAGACAATCAGATTCCTTTACAGTTCTGGTCTCTCCTTCATGAACGGTACGCAGTTCCATAGTGCTCAATCTTCATCAGTTGATGGACAGAGCTACGCTTATTGCAATATTCAACGTATTGGAACCCGTGCTCGCCTGTGGATTTCAGGTAATCTACAAAACGACTCCGGTGTAGTGAATGTATACAACAATTCGTTTGGTACTGCATCCGCCTCCAGCCCACAAATCGCATGTCAGTCAAGCTCTTTTGGGAGAGGAAATCACGAATTTCAACAAGGTGTGAGTCTGTTCACCTATGTTACAGAAGATTCGGTCTGTTGACAAAACGAAGACAAGTACCTAAAGGAGTATCGAGTGATGAAAAGCCGATTTTATCTCGCGTTAGGTTTGCTGATATTGGTTGCGATCACCGCTTCAAATGTCATGAGTCAAGAGGACATCGACACGGATGTGGGCGTATTACCCAATGGTAATCTTATGCCCGATTATGTATCGCAATTTCCAGAACAAGGAAAAGCTATCGTCTGGATTTTTACACCCGCGAGCCGTTACAACTCCAATTGTCAGGCGGTCGTATTTTCATATGTAAGCGCGTTAGCTTCGCCCGGTGGTCTGTCTGAATATGCAGATTCGCGCGTCAGAGATTACGCCAATTCAACTTACCCCTGTGATATTCAACGTTTGACAGTAACCGCGCGTTTATGGACAAACAGCGTACTTCGGTCAACCAGTATTGCTAATCGATACAACAGCGCGGATGCGCTCGCTACTGCTTCATCTTCAATCGATTCGTGTAGTACGAGTAACAAATTAGGTCGGGGTGACCATGAATTTCAGCAGGGTGCTTCGGTCTACGCTTATACCACTGAAGATACAAGCTGCTGACCAGTCGTTGAAATGGGATAGGGATGCTTCACCCGAAGCATCCCTATTAAAAATGTTTACAAATTTGCGAGGAAGTTGTAATGACACGCTTTCGGGTTATCAGTTTACTTATTTCGTTCACAGTTATGATGTCCTTGAATGGCAAAATAAGTAATGCACAGGAATTAGGTGGCTATGTCGGCATTGGTATCCGAAGTGAGTCGGGTGAAAATTGGCAAACCTATGTACTTCAACCCGATACACGGTTTAGTGGAAGCCTGTTTCTGACCAATCAGGTTGAAGCGCGTGATTATTTGCTGATGTGTCTGCTCGATTATGTGCAAGTAGAATGCGATTGGGAAGGTGAGCAAACGGACTCTTTGCTCATAAGCCTCGAAGCAGGTGAAGAGGTCAATATTCCGTTTTCAACGCCTGTCATCGCCAGTGGGTTTCATGATTTCATCATTTTGGCATTCGCAAACCCGTTTTCGAGCGATTTGACAGAGGCGTATCGCTTCAATACTGATCTCAATTATTTGTACTCGTCACGACTTGTTTTACTGGCTGAACCTTATGACCTTGACATGCCAACCCCCACTATCGATTACACAGGAGAAACAGCGACCTCAGAAGTTGCCTTTCAAGGCGTAGTCGTCAATCAAAATCCAAGCCGTGATGTGTTGAATGGGTGGACGAATTATGATACTGAGACGAGCGAGCCTATCGATTTTTTCATTCATTTAGGCAACAATGCCGTTAGTCCTCCAGAAGCGATGAGGGTTATATTACTCACGTTTTTGAATTATTCGCAGGTCAACATCGATCATGCCGATGACTTTGAAACGTCAGCTTTGATAACCGATATGGGCGAAGGAACACAACTTTCAATTGCCGCAGCAGTGGATGCACCAGATGAACCCGGTGTATACGAACTCATGGTGGTGACCGTCGATAATCCATATACACTTTTGGAACAGCCGCCTTTTGACGAAGATCGATTGGCAAACCCGATTTCAGCAAGGATTTCGCCTTCTATTCGGGTTGCCATCGTCGTTGATGACTAATTAAATCAGATGTTTGTACTTTTCAGCGTCAGCGCGCCCGCGCCGAGTGCCTGACGCGGACAGCCGGGTCGATGCAGTGTGATCGATTCGACCAATGCAGGCAAAATCCAGCCGCGCGCTTGCGTGATGATGCCGTTGGTAATCAAATCCCATGCGGCTAAGCCGAAGCCGCCGCCAATGATGATACGCTGCGGCTGAAACATGCCCGCACACAGCGCAATCGTGCGTGCCAAGCCGTCGCGCGCCTCGTCGATCATACGTAAACCGACCACATCGCCCCCGCGCGCCGCCGACAACATGGCATCGGCGGTCATGTTTGCGCCGCGTGCCAAGCCTGAGCCGCTCAACACGGTTTCGATGCAGCCGTGCTGCCCGCACGTACACGCACGTCCATTGTCATCGGGGTATAGGCGATAATGCCCGATCTCCATTGCGACGACATGACCATCGACGAGTGCCGCCGCGCCTAATCCGGTGCCAATCGATAGATAGACCAGCGAACGTGCGCCGACGCCCGCGCCGAAAACGGATTCGCCGGTGATCGCGGCTTTCAAGTCGTTCTCGATGATGATAGTGGATTTGAACGAGAGCCGCCGCGCGATTTCATCGCGGAGTTCGACGTTCTTCCAGCGCAAATGCACCGACATTTCGACGACTCCCGCCGTTTGATCGACGATGCCCGTGCAGCCGACGCCAACGGCATGAACAGGCTTCGTCGATTGATGCGTTAGCGTCTCGATCATGTCGGCGATCCGGTCGATGACGGCATTCGCGCCGTCGGCGGCGTCGGTTGGGCGCATCACATCGGCGTGGATCGTTCCGTCGGCGTCCATCAAAACGGCGTCGATTTTCGTGCCGCCGACATCGACGCCGATCACGCGGTGAATTGATTCAAAAGACATCGCGGCTCTTTTCAGTGGCGATCAACGAGGAAGCACTGAAACCATTGCCCTGAGCATACCATAGGGCAACAGCGCCTGTATCTTGGGGGGGAGTGGTGAATATCCTGGTGTTTTTCGGATAAAGTGTGCCTTGTCACTATGAAAGATGTCCACGATATTCAGCACTCCCCAGCGATCAGGCGGTGATTAGACAAACTGCTGGAGCGCGTCGCCTTTATAAGCGCCGATGCGCGCGATTTCGAGCGCGAACGTGCCTTTTTGCTTGTCTTCGATGATGACGGTGAACGCGGAGATATGTCTGGTATTGATCGGCAGCGCAGGTATTGACTGTCCGTACCACTGCGGGCGCAGCGATGCGAACGCGATATACGCGTCGATCCATTCGTCGGCGCGCGTCATAAACGTCGCTTGATACACGACGGGACCGAGGGTAGCGCGATCTTTGAGATGAATGCGGTAGCGTTTGCCATCACCACGCACGCGCAGCCACATCCCGTCGAAGCCGCTCAAATCGACGGACTCAAAGCGTGACGACATCGACGAAAAACCACCGTTGTTTTCAAGACGGACCGTGCCAGAGAACACCAGCGTGCCATCGCCGCGCCGCAGGTTGCCCTGGCTGACGCCGCCCATGACGCCATCATCGACGTTATAGAAGGCGGTGTACGCACGGTTGTCGCTGAAGTCGAAGAGCGTTTGCGTCGTGATTAGTGGAGTCATCGTGGTTAGCCTGTCATTCTACCAATTGGTAGAAGTTTACCCGAAAAGCGCCGTAAAGCCCCTGTCTTTAGACATGGGGATATAAGGGCGTAGCATTGTGCCTATCGCTCAATTGTGCTACAATACGAGGAATGTCAGTCGCGGAGTTGACGCTCCCACTATCTCTCCAACCTAGTGGGGTAAGAGCATGAGAGAGTCTAACACACACTTCAAAGCATTCAAATACCGTCTGTATCCGACGCCCGCGCAAGCGCGACAGATGCTGCTTGTGCTGAAGGTTTGTCGCAATTGGTATAACATGTGCGTTTCCGAACGTACATGGGCGTACAAGTTGGAAGGGCGCAGCGTCACCAAACACGAACAACAAAAGACGGGTATTCACTACCGCAAGACGTTCGCGTGGGCAGCCAAATCGGTAGCCAGTCAAACCATGCAATCCGTCGCCGCTGATGTGGATAAGGCATATCAAGCCTTCTTTCGTCGCGTCAAAGCGGGTGAAAAGGCGGGTTATCCGCGTTTCAAGGGACGCAACCGCTTCCACAGCTTCCACTTTCCGCAATACGGAGCGGGCGTGAAAGTGGACGGACGACGACTGAAGCTGTTCGGTATCGGGCGCGTTCCTGTCCGCTGGCATCGTCGCATCGAAGGCACGATCAAGACCGTTCGCATCATCCACAAGGCGGGGTGTTGGTATGCCGTTTTTGCCTGTGAAGTCGAAACCAAACCCGAACTTCCCAAGACGGGGCGCGTTGTCGGCATTGACGTGGGTATTTCCGCCCTGCTCACCACGAGCGACGGCGATAAGGTTGAGAACCCCAAGTTCTATCGTGCCAACCAAATCAGGTTGCGGGTTTTGCAGCGCAAGCTGGCGCGCGCACACAAAGATAGCAAAAACCGACGCAAGGCGCTCTTGCGCGTGCAGCCGCCAATAGGAACATGTCGCCAATCAGCGCCACGATGTCTTGCACAAGCTGAGTACGTCGCTCGTGCAGGAATACGACTTGATCGCCGTCGAGAGTCTGCGCGTCAAGAATATGGTCAAAAACCGCCACCTGAGTAAAAGCATTCTGGATAGTGGATGGAGTACCTTCCGCCAATTCCTCACGTACAAGGCTGTAAGCGCCGGACGTGAAGTGATTGCGGTAAAGCCTGCCTACACATCCAAATGCTGCTCGAACTGCGGCATGCTGTTTCAAGACTTCGACCTTTCGACCCGTTGGGTTGACTGTGCTTGTGGTCTTAGTCTAGACCGCGATCACAACGCGGCTATCAACATTCTCAATCGTGCTTTAATGCAAGACGGATGGGACGCATCCGTGAACGATAACGTAGCGCCTCTACCAACGCCGTAAGGCGACGGTAAGCGCAAGCGTCGTTCGGAAGCCCCTGCCTTTAGGCATGGGGAGCGTCACGATGAAAGCACATTATGATCAAGCCGCACCGCGTGAATACTTATGGTGTATTAAATTTTGAACTGAAAATCGAGCGTCGTGCAAGCGACCAAACCGAACGATGCGCCCCAGAACGATAACTTCAGCCAGCAAAAACATCGAGTAGTTTTTGTCCGCGTTCGGTAAGCATGTAATACACGAAATACCCTTGTCGGCGCGCGCGTACCAAGCCCGCTTCGCCCAGTCGTTTGAGATGTTGACTGGTCGCGCCCGCCGTCATATTGAGCATACGCGCCAGTTCGCTGGTGTTGGCGGGGGTGCGTAAACCCAGCAGGACTCTGGCACGTCCTTCGCCCAATGTCAGCACGAGATCGCGTTCTGGGTCGGGCAAATCGGCGTGATACCACAAGCCGCCGCCAAACGCGCCGTAAATGACCATCGGCGCAAATTCTGGCACGACCTGCCACGAACTTCCATTCGGGCTGCGAAACACGTTCGGCACCAGCACCAAACCCTGACCATCAAGCCCGCACTCGGTTTTTTCGTCTGGGTGGGGCGCACGATCCTTATCGATATGGAGTGTCATGGCTTCAAAACGAATGTTGCTCGTCAATTGATTGAGCATCGACCCAGTGCCGTGTAATCCCATGTGGCGTGTGTGCAGCATAATATCATCGTCGAGCTTCGCGACAATACGATTCCAGTGATGCGCTAAGGCGCGATCCCAATACAGGCGAATTTCGTCAAGCAAGCATTCGAGTGTTTCGAGCGGGTACATCAGAAACTGCTGACGTTCGGGCGTATGCCCGTGAATATCAATGATGAGCTGGATATTTTTTCGGATCACGTCGGGTGGCGTGGCGCGGATCGCGTCGAAGTCATCTTGTAAATCAAGGGTCGGTCGCAGCGGAGTCGGCGTGACAAAATCCGCCAGGTAGCGTTTGGGCGGAATGACAGCCTTTATATAGGGCAGATCGATGTTGTGCAATGCACGCTTCGATTCTTCCAACCAGCGTTGATGCGGCATGATCCCGTCGGCATCGCACGCGAACAAGCTGAACGCGATTTCCATCATTGGGCTGTAAGCAAACCGGATCGATGCCAGATCGTGCGGCGTGACATGAATATCAATGACGTGCTGCATATGCTGCATCCTCCCCAACCACTCTCTACATGATACGCTGATTGACTCGAAAAACAGAGCGATTTAGAAAATTCGAAATCAGTTCACGAAGGGTCACGACTGATATAGGATGGAGCAAATTCAGGATCATCACTTTGTGGAGACGAGCCTGAATAAGGGCATGTGAAGGAGCAAGCGCATGAACGAATACACTCATTTATTGTTGCATGAAGCCCGCCAGCGCGATTGGGAACGAGCGCGCGTCCAGCACGATTTGGTCAGATTGAGCACGCGTCGGCGCATTATCGTAAACGTGGCTATAATCGCGCGTTTGAGATCGATGATCACACGCGAAAGATCAACATATGAACGCCGATATCGACGCGACGCGGGCGGCGATTGCCGCGATGGGCGCGCGCTTATTTGAACGTCATTTACTCGATTTAGCAGGGGGCAATATCAGCGTGCGGGCGGGTGATGTGATATGCCTGACGCCGCGTTATACGGGCGCAACGCATCACTGGCAGTTGACGCCCGACCAGGTTTTGGTCGTCTCGCCCGACGGCGAACGCATCGCAGGCAGCGGCGATCTCTCGCGCGAAAGCAAAGTTCATTTACGGCTGCACAGAGAAAATTCTGACAACGGCACGGCGGTGATCCACGCGCACGCGCGCAATATCCTGGTGTTCGCCGCCGCCCGCCGCCCGATTCCGCCCGTGCTGGAAGCGACGCGCAAGTTTGGCACGATCCCGGTCACAGATTACGCGCCGGCGCACAGTGCCGAGCTAAGCGAGTATGTCGCGGCAGGAATCGCGGGTCAAGCGGAACGTATCAAGGTGCAAGCCGCCGCTGTGATCGCAGCCTATCACGGCTTATTCTGCGTCGGCAAAACGCTTGACGCGGCGGCGGACGCGGTGGAACGCATCGACACGAACGCGTATTGTGTGCTGATGGGTGGGCAGATCGGTGCGAGCATGATGCTTGACGATGAACGTGCGCGCATGGAAGCGGAGATCAACAATTTCAAGCCAAATGGGTAAGCGCCGTGCTGATTTCCCAAAGGCGGCGTTTGGCATCCGCATCGAGTGTTTGCGGTGGCGGTGTCCACTCGACTTTATCACCACCATAACGACCGCTGACAGATATACAGAGGACAGGTCTGAGACCCGCCCCTCGCGTGTCATTGATCGAACACGACCCTGAATCGTGGTGAAATCTTTAGCCGATGTACAGCGTAACATGCCTGCATGTGCGTTACGCATCCGCCTTGACGAGCGGTTGATATTCGGGATGACGCTTGATATAGGTGGCGATATAGGGGCATGAGGGAATCACCGAGAGGTTGTTGTCACGCGCATAATCCAAGGCTGCCGCCGCGACTTTGCCCGAAATCCCTTTGCCTTCGAGCGCGGGCGACACTTCGGTATGCGTCAGGTTGATGCTGCCGACTCCGAGTTTGTAGTCGATATAGCCGACATTTTCACCGACCCATATTTCAAACCGCTGTTCAGCTTCGTTATTGACGACTTGTTGTTCGCTCATGATTTTATCCTGTGTACGCGCTAAATCCGACTCAACTGGTTAAAATGGTATGCAACCACGTATGATCGCCAGGGGCTTCGGGCGCATACGTGACGACGCTGACGCGGCGGGCGAAACCGGGAATTTGATCGTCGGTTTCGTTGATCAACAAGCTGAGCACCAGCACGAAATTCTGGATTTCCATCCGTTCAATCTCGCGCCATTCCGGTGATGTGCGCGGCGTATTGGGCTGGAGCATCCGCCGACGCACTGCATCGTTGATGCCGATCACCGTCGTTGGTATATCGACGATGCTAAGCGCGCTGTTCTTATCATCGGCGCGATAATAAGCGGATAAGCCGCGCCCGCGCTCTAAAATGCAGCGTAATAAACTGCCGCCGAGTTTGTTGACATTATCGCGGTTGCACAACTGCACATCCGACGGGACGACAACGTGTAAATTGACGCGCCCGCGTTCGTCGGCGGTGAGCAGTCGTTCCGAGTCCAATGTGCCCGCCTTTTGCGCGATCTCGCTGCCGACTTTGAGGTCGTACAGATAGCTGCCTTTTTCGCGTGCGATCATGCTTTCGACGAACGGACGCACAAAATTGACGAAATAACCGTTCGCCAGCGAAAACGCCGGTGAAATATACGTGATCGGCGCTCTAAAGAAGTCGATGACCGGATTTTGCCAGGTCTTCCAGTTCGAGATGTCTTTGTGCGCCCGTTCGATGACGGGACGCATGATCTCTTTATCTATGACGTAATTGCGGTCGTTCAGGGTAATTTTGGTGACGCGATACGCGGCGACATCGAACAGAATTTTGGCGTCGGCGGTGTCTTCCATGACAGGAATACAGGCGCGACCGAGTGCGTGGGTGATGCCGAGTTCGTAAAAGACATTGCCGTTGTTACCCGTTAAATCGGCGATGACAAGATGTGCCCGGTCGATCTCGTACAAAATTTCGTCGGTGATGCGGTTTGCCGCGCCGCCAAAATCCCACGGTGTTTTGGCGATGTAGCGAATACCATCACGGCGTTCAATTTCATCGAAGATTGGCTGTACGATTTCACGCTTGAGAATACGTAAGCGGGCGTCTTGTTTGAGGTTGTCATCCGACATGGGTCCAATAATGAAGCAGTTGCGCGTTTCTGTCGCCATGAAATGCCTCCATACGCAAGCATGTTGTTTAAGCAAATAATAAATAAGAATTGAACGCTCGTCAAAAATTGCCCGTCGATGACATTCGCACAAACGTATCAATTATCAGAAAAGTGCCGCAAAACCCCTGCCTTCAGGCATGGGGAATATAAGGCGTCGGTCTTGTGTTTTTTCTGCTGAAATAGCGTATAATAGGGGAGGTTGATGTGGGAGGTACGAGACGTAAAAATCCGACCTCGATCATAATCTCGTAATATCGCAACACCGCAGTTAACGTCAAACACAGCGGGGCATCGCTGTGCTACCGGAGCGACGATAAGACGAAGGTTCGCCTTCGCAGTCGCGCTGAGGGTAGAAGCCCCCGCCTTTAGGCGTGGGGAGTATGTCACGAAATCCTCTTTATATTCTGTTGTCGGTTCATGAAAAAACGTTGTAGACTGACAACATTGATGTTTACAGATGGGTGCTGGTGAAAGAGGCGCGTGTGACCGATCAAGTGCTGTTGAGCGCAGGACGCAAAAATATCGAAGCGTGTCTCGAACTGGCGGCAGAATTTCGGCTTGGGATCGAAGTAATGGCGTTCGCTTTTCCCGATGTGTTGGATGGCGATTGGCAGCGCGAAGTGGCGTGGTATCAAAACGCGCTTAAAGAGGTGTCGCTTGTCACCATGCACGGTCCTTTTTTCGATATGTCCCCCGGCAGCCCGGATAAACGCATCGAGGCGCTGGTACGCGAGCGGTATCAGCACGCGCTCGATATTGCACCGATGATCAAAGCACACACGGTCGTGTTACATGCAAATTTTATCGGATCGCTGCACAACGAAGATTATCGAGCGGGTTGGCACGCGCGCAATCTCGATTTTTGGCGCGATATGGCGAGCTACGCGGCGGATCGTCAGGTGACGATTGCGATGGAAAATATGTGGGAATTTGACCCGCACATTATTGGCGACATCATTAAAGAGATCGATCACCCGAATTTACGCGGGTGCATCGATGTCGGTCATGCACACTTATTCAGCGCTGTCCCGTTCGATCACTGGCTGGCAGTCAATGCGCCGTACATCGTGCATACGCATATGAACAACAACGTCGGCATTCTCGATATTCACGGCGCGCTCCCCGATGGGGTACTGGATTACGCGGCGATTTTGCCAAAAATTCGCGCTTTGCCACACCCCCCAACGATGACGCTAGAGATGGACACGCCCGATATGATGCGGCGCAGCTTGTCGTATTTTGAATTGGAGAAAATCGACGCGGTAGGCGAACCGAGCGCTGCCGATGTGCAACCGATTGACGTGCCTGGTTCTAAAGATGATACCGCCGAACATCCGCGCGTGATGCAGCCCGCTGATGGGTAGCAGCGGAGGCGTTCGATCTGCAACTTCTTGTCGATTATTCACTCACCTTACGCAAGACCCTCGTTTTCAGCCCTCATCCTAAGGTGAGTTAAATAAGCGATTTGTGTTCCATCAGGCGAAACGGCGGGTGAACCTGCACAGCGACCAAGGCGTTATTTCCACACAGGAAACAGGTCGTTCGCAGGATTATTCGTCAGGTTGACGCGCGTGGCGTCGCGCGCCGTCACGTTGATTTCCCAATCGCCCGTCTCGTTGAACATCTCCAGCCAATGCGTGCCATCGGCGTTCATCACATAGCCGCCGCGCATGGTCATGCCCTCGGCGTCCTGCGCGGGCGGGATACCGCTGCCCGCTTCGGTCACATCGATTACGTACAAACCGAGTGCCGCCCCTTCAAAACCGATGTCGCGTTCAGAGGCGAAGACGATCCGGTTGTCGTCGATCCACAACGGCGACCAATCATCGGCGGGATGATCGGTCAAACGGCGCAAGTTGTCGCCGTCGATGCCCATGACATAAATATCATGCTGACCATCGACCCGATCCGACGCGAACGCGATCCGCTCACCGTCGGGCGCAAGCTGTGCATACCAGTCAATCGCGCCGTTGTTGGTCAGGTTGGTCTGGGCTTCGCGTGAGGCGAAATACACTTCCAGATTGAGATCGCGCAGGCTGATGATCGTCGCCGCGCCATTTTCGCCGCGTCGATCCCAATCACCACGCCCATTAAGCAAGATGTTGACGAACGTGCCGACATCGGTGGTCGCCTGTACCTGATTGCTGCCGTCGGCGTTCATCAAATAGCCGCCGAGTTCGCCGCCATCGCGCCGCGAGACGAAACTGATTTGTTCGCCGTCGGTCGAATACGACGCGAAACCGTCGGCGTAATCGTTATTGGTCAGATTGGTCACGGTATCACCGGACGCGGCATAAATATCCCAGTCGCCGTCACGGTCGGACATGAACAGGTACTCAAAGGCGGGCGCGTTCGTTTCGGTGGTGCTGTCGATGGTGGCTTCGGACGTCGTTTCAGTTTGACCAGGCGCACTGACAGGCTGGCTGAGCAAAAAGACAAGCACAATCACGACAAAAACGACCAGCGCCAACGTGATCAATACGCGCAGTACAACACGGCGCTTGCGGGGTTCGGCTGGGGTGGACATAAGCGGTGTCCTTTCGATATGCCACTGATTGTACTTTGTGCTACTCTTGTGTGCGAACATCGGCAGTGAGGAAAGTGAGCCATTATGCGCCTGATCGCGCTTTCGGATATACACGGCAATTTGACCGCTTTCGAGACGGTGTTGAACGATATTCAGCGTCTTGGTGCCTATGATCATTTGTGGATTCTGGGCGATGTCGCGGCGTTCGGCGCGCGCCCGGCAGAATGCTTGCGTCATGTCAAGGCGCTGCTCGATCAAGTAGAAACGGATCAGAAAAATGGCATCAAGCGCGGCGTGCGCGCGATCCGTGGCAACACTGATCGCTACCTGGTCAACGGTTCACGGCATACGGTGAAGCCCGCCGAAGACGCCGACGGGCTGGATAAAATCCGCCAAAAAATCGAGCGCGACGATAAGTCGCTGCAATGGAGTATGGCGCAGTTGACGTATGAAGATTACGAAGTCTTGAAAAAGCTCGGCGGTGAGTGTGATTTGACCGTGCCAGATTACGGCGCTGTCATCGGGTATCACGCCGTGCCGGGTGACGACGAAGGCTATTTGAAATTCGATACGCCAGACGACGAAGCGATTGATGTGCTGCTCGACCGCGAAGGACGTTTAGGCATCGGCGGACATTTACACGTGCAGTTCGACCGCCCACTGGCGAACTCGTTGTGGCGTGTGATCAATATCGGCAGCGTCGGCATGTCGAACGACAAGCCGGGTTACGCCCAGTACGGCGTGTTTACGTTCGAGGATGGCGCGCTCAGCGTCGATCTGCGCGCGATCCCTTATGACGTGGAAGCAGCGATCCAGGATGCACACGACATGAAATTCCCCGCGCTCGATTGGCTGACGAATTTGTACCGGAACGGAAAGTAGGCGCGCGACTCAAACCCGCCGTTGATCACAATATGCCCGCCAACGGGCAAAAAGCATCACACCAAGGCACAAGGCATCGAGACACAAAGGGAAAGACATGCCAGAACGCAGTCAACTTTTAGCCGACCTGGACGGCTTGCGCCGTTATGGGGTGCTGCTCGCGGTACAAATGGGCGGCACGCCCGAAGAAATTCAACTGATTTTCGAGATCGCAGAGTTCGATGAAGCGGCGGGCGGGCTGCGCCGTTTGAACAATTACATCATTCGCGCGCTGGGCGTGCGTGACCACCAAATCGGTGTCGGCTTGTTCGGGCGGCTGGCGTTCATCGATGAACATCCGCTGCTGTATCACCACAACATGCCGCGCGTCGCTGTCACCTTCGATGGTGCGCCCGCCGATGTGAACGAAGCAATATTGGATATCCAGCAGGCGTATATCAGTACGTTCACGATCTGGCGGCATCTGGTGACGACCAACGACCTGAACACCACTCAGGCACTGGATAAACTGTTGTCTAAAACCGATGTCGATGGCAGCAAACTGCTCGGTGTGATGCCACAACCGCTCGCCGAACGGATGGCGCGTGTGTTGGCACATCATCATTTGGCGGTTCAACTGACACCTGACCCGGATTGGGCGGAGAGCGACGAACACGGGCGGTCACGGCTTGCCAAATTGCTGATGATCGACAACAGCTATGTCATCGCGCTCGATTTCAACGTCGAGTTAATGGGCAAAGCGAAAAACTAAAAGTAAAACTTTCACTCAATCGGGAATGTCTATGCTTACGTCGATACGTCAAAATTTGCGCGATCTGCCGTCCGCGCTCACGCCATCCGCCGTGTTATCGGGCTTGTTGGTCATCGTGATCGGCTATGCGTCGTCGCTGGTGATTGTGTTTCAAGCTGCCCGCACCGCGCAGTTATCACCCGCACAAATCTCGTCGTGGGTGCTGGCGATCACGGTCGGTACGGGGGTATGCAGTATCATCATGAGTTTATGGTTTCGGCAGCCGATCACGTCGGCATGGTCAACGCCGGGCGTGGCGCTGCTCGCCACCAGTTTAGCGCCGAGTATTTATACGTATGGCGAGGCAATCGGCGCGTACATACTGGTCGGCGCGGCGATCACGCTGTTAGGTTTTTCGGGGTTGTTCGGGCGGATCATGGCGTTGATCCCGACGCCGATCGTATTGGGGATGCTGGCAGGGATTTTGATCCGCTTCGGCATTGGCTTGTTCACAGCGATCCCGACCAGTCCGATCATCGTGCTGCCGATGATCCTGGTGTATTTCGCGCTGCGACGCTTTCAGTTTCGCGCGCCCGCCGCGCTCGCACTGGTGGTCGGCGTGATCGTCGCAGCACTGACGGGCGCGATCCAGACGACAGGGCTGGAATTAGCGCTCGCCGCGCCGCAGTGGACAATTCCAGTGTTCACACCGCAAGCCGCGTTAGGCTTGGCGCTGCCGTTGTTCGCGCTGGCGCTGACCGGACAATATGCGCCTGGTTTTGCGGTGCTGCGCGGGGCGGGCTATGACACGCCCGTCAATAAGGCACTGATCGTGACCGGGATCGCGTCGGTGATCACTGCGCCATTCGGCGGACACGGCTTGACACTGGCAGCGATCACGGCGGCATTGGTGACCAGTCCCGACGCACACCGCGACCCGGATAAACGATATTCGGCGGGCGTGGCGGCGGGATTCTGGTATATCATCACTGGCATATTTGGCGCGACGATCGTCGCGTTGTTCACTGCGCTCCCGTCGGCGTTGATCGCGGCAACTGCTGGACTGGGGTTGTTCAGCGCGATCATGACCTCGCTTGCAGGCGCAATGAACGAGACGCATGGGCGCGAAGGCGCGCTGGTGGCGTTCATGTGTACAGCGGGCAACTTTACGCTGTTCGATATTGGCGCGCCGTTCTGGGGATTGGTGTTCGGCGTAGCTGTGTATGTGGTGATGACAGTACGCGCAAGCCGCGAAAACTTTTAACGCAAAGTCGCAAAGAAAATATACAGGCGCAAGGGGCGAAAAATGAACTTACAGACGAGTGTGGCGCTGGTGACAGGCGGCGCGTCGGGGTTGGGCGCGGCGGTCGTGCGGCGTTTCATCGAAGCGGGCGCAAAGGTCGTGATCGCAGACCGCGACGCCGACAAAGGTGCAGCGCTCGCGGCTGAACTGGGCGCGTCCGCCGCGTTCGCGCCGACCGACGTGACCGATGAAACACAGGTACAAGCCGCCGTCGATCTGGCGCGCTCGTCGTTTGGCGGGCTGACGATCAACATCAACTGCGCGGGCATCGGCATGGCGCTCCGCACCACGAGCAAGAATGGCGCGCATCCGCTCGACGTGTTCGAGACGGTCATTCGTATCAATTTGATCGGGACTTTCAACGTGATTCGCCTGTGCGCGACCGCGATGGTCATGAACGAGCCAAACGCGGGTGGCGAACGCGGCGTGATCATCAATACGGCGAGCGTTGCGGCGTTCGATGGACAGATCGGTCAAGCGGCGTACAGCGCGAGCAAGGGCGGCATCGTTGGCATGACGCTGCCGATTGCGCGGGACTTGGCGCGCGACGGAATCCGCGTGGTGACGATTGCGCCGGGCATTTTCGATACGCCGCTGCTGGCGGGCTTATCAGAACCAGCGCGCGTCAGTTTGGGTCAACAAGTGCCGTTTCCGCCGCGCTTGGGCAGACCGGAAGAATACGCGCATCTGGCACAGCACATCGTCGAAAACGAGATGTTGAATGGCGAAGTGATAAGGTTAGATGGGGCGATACGCATGAGTCCGAAATAAATAAGTTAACAAGTTTCCTTGTTAACACTTGAAAGGATAGTTGTCAAAGATACACTTTCAGTATATGACGAATTCTGTCAAGTTTGCTGAGAGGTGTTTGTATATGATTCGGCGTATTTCGAGAATAATGAATGTGGGGCAGTTTGTCAATTATGTTGATGCGGGTCCCTTATATCCCCATGTCTAAAGACAGGGGCTTTACGGCGCTTTTCTGGTAAAATGAGGGCAATTGAGTTGGAGTAAATGCTGATGACATTGACGGACGTAATGGGCGCTGTTGAAAACTTATCGAGCGACGAACTCGATGAATTATTCAGTCACCTTACGCAGATTGCCCTCATCCTAAGTCCCTCGCCCTGTAGGAGAAGGATTTAGGATGAGGGCTGAGCAGTTACGTCGTGTTATAATATTTTCCCCGAACCTTCTCTACAATCCCTCACCCGTCTGTGGTTAAATTGCATATCACATCATCATGGTCGTGGAAAGTAGTACAAATCCCAGTATGTTCAAAAATCTCTCGCGCCTGAACGTTCCGCAGCGCCGTTTCGTGTTCTTCGCCGTCGTCATCGGTGTGGTGTTACTGTTTATCGGTGCCGCCGCGTTTTTGATCAACGCCGCCGTCAACACGAGCGAGCGCATGATCTCGGTCGCGCTTGACCCCGCGATCAGTGTGCGCGAATATGCGGCGCTGCCGGACGACAATGCGTATCCCGCCGCCCTGGCAGTCGCGCCCGATGGTACAGTGGTGACAGGGAGTTATTCAACAGGCGCCGTGTGGCGGATCGCGCTCGACGGCGTGGTCACCGAAATTCTCGGCGCGCGCGATTTGATCGGCGCGGTGAGCGGTTTCGCCATTGGCGCGGATAACAGTGTGTATGTGGTCGATCAAATGGATACCGACCCGCGTTCTACGGGCGGCGTCATCTGGGTGATTGTGGGGGATCAGGTGACCGATCTCGGCTTACAGCCCGACGCGACTGGCTGGATAACCCCCAACGACATCACACTCGATTTAACCAATACGCTGTATATCACCGACAGTGGACGCGGTGAAATCTGGCGGTTTCTACCCGGCTCGACGGAAGGGCAGTTATGGTGGGCAGTACCGCGTCCGGCTCAAAATGCGGATAATCAACGACGCGCGCTGACCGGAATCGCTTTTGACGCACAAACCAGCGCGATCATTGCCGCTGACGGCGAACAAAACACCCTGTATCGCATCCCCATCGCCAGCGCCGACGAGGAAATCGTATACGCACATGGCAACGCAGCAAATCCGCCCGGCTTCGATGGCGTCACGGTCGCCCCAGATGGCACGATTTACGTGACGGCGCTTGGTCAAAATGGCGTCGCGCGCGTCGATGGCGATGGTCAGTTGACCTACATCGCCGGCTTGTTTCGCGGCGCGTCCGATCTGGAGATTACAGGCGACGGGCTGATCTACGTGACCAACTTCGATCAAGCGTCGATTGTGCTGCCGTTTATCGCGCCACAGCTCCCGTTCGCCATCGATGTGATCGATTTGAATACGCCGAGCGCGACGCCGACCCCATAGCGTTATAATGGTGTGCGAATGACAGTAGACTAACCCCGAAGGATAAACGTCTGTGACCCTCAACATCGTACTCGCAGGGTGCGGCAGCATCAGCCGCGCATGGCTCGACCCGATTACTCAGCACCCAGAATGGAATGCGCGTATCGTCGGGCTGGTCGATTTGGATATGAACGCGGTAGACGCGCAAATTTTGCATTATGGCTTGACCGATGTCGTGACTGGGACGGATATCGACGCCGTGTTGACGCAGACCAAGCCCGACATCGTGTTCGACTGCACGATCCCCGACGCACACCACAGCATCGCGCACGCCGCATTCGCGCATGGCTGTCATTTATTGGGCGAAAAACCGCTTGCGCCGTCGCTCGAAACCGCCCGCGACATGATCACCGCTGGGCGCGCGGCAGGCGTGCAGTATGCGATCATGCAAAATCGCCGCTACGACCCAAATATCCGCCGCCTGAAACAGGTGATCGAGTCCGGCGTTCTGGGCGTGGTGACGACGCTCAACAGTGATTTCTACATGGGCGTACATATCGGCGGGTATCGGCTGCATATGCGCTATCCGCTTTTAGTCGATATGGCGATCCACACCTTCGATGCCGCCCGTTATATCCTGAATGCCGACCCGGTCGCGGTATATTGCAAGGCTTGGAATCCACCCGGTTCGTGGTGGGATCATGAAGCGTCGGCGCTGGCGATCTTCGACATGTCCGACGGCGGCGTGTATACGTATCGCGGCAGTTGGAGCGCTGAAGGAATGCCGACGACGTGGGAATCTGACTGGCGTGCGATCGGCACGCGCGGCAGCGCGGTATGGGATGGTGCGACCGATTTACGCGCGCAAGAGATCGGTGTGACGGGCGCGTGGCTTTCAGAACTGCTCGATGTTACGATCCCCGATGCGCCGACGCTGACCGCGAGCGGACACGCGGGCTGCATCGAGGACTTTTTGGGCTGTGTGCGCGAAAACCGCACGCCGCTGACGAACGCCACCGATAATATCAAGTCGTTGGCGATGGTCTACGCGGCGATTGCGAGCGCGGAAAGCGGATCAAGAGTGGCGGTGGACTGGTAATGGTTCGCGCAGCGGCTGACCTGTGACCCATGCGCGAATCATGTCGGTGAATAACTGTGGGTGCTCGCCGTTCCAGCCATGATGCGCGTTCGGGATCAGGCTGGTGATCGCGGTCGGCATCAGCGCAGGAAAATCTGCCAACCCGCTTTTGACCATGTCGGCTTCATCAGCGCCCGCCACCGCGAGTAATCGCCGCGGGCGCTGTGATAAAACAGGCGGCAGCGTGAAATTGAACAATGCCGCGTAAATGCGCCGAAGGATAACGCCGGTCAATCGCTTGGAATCGCGCTTGTACAGTGGGATGACATCGGGTGGAAGCTGCATCAGTTTGACATTCAAATTGATGAACGGATCGAATTTCATCAGCGTGGGCATGGCACGCATGACGCCGACGCTGCCCGCCATCGGCACGATCCAGCTCGGCGGCGTCCCGGCGACGATGCAGCTCAACGAGACGACGCGCGCATGGTTGACGTATACATTCACGCTCAGTCAGCGCCCCGTGCCGACGACGGGATCATCGCACGCGGCGTTCCGACTCAGCGTCACCGATCCAACGGGCATCATGGGTGTGTCGAACCTCCGCATCAGCGGCACAAATGACCCGTGGGTGAGTAACAATTACACCATCGATCAAAGCAACTGGAATCAAACGTTCGAAATCCGCATCCGCGCGCTGAATAATACGACCAACACGAACGGCGTGCAGGGGTATATGGTGCATCGCGTCATCGAAACGACCGCGCCCGTGTTCATCCCCGATAATTTCCCGCTCAACGTGACGCTGGCATCAGGGACGTATCGGCGCACCGATGGCACGTATTTCACAGGCAGCAACGACACGAGCGCGGCGGCGACCAGCCGCAATGTGATCCGCTTCACGGTGGTTGGGGAGAACGATTAGCCATTGTCAAAAAACGGGCGGGTGTGAGTCCCGCCCGTACGGATTATTCGTAACGTGCTGTCGGTTTAGCTGCCCGACAACTGATCGCGCAGTTCGCGCGCGCCGACGAAATTCGGGTTGAAGGAGACGACAAAATTGAGATTGTCGATCGCGCGGTCGCGTTCACCCATCGCTTCACGCGCCAGCGCCGCGTAATAATAGGTTTCTTCGACAAATTGACCGCCGCCGTCGTTGAGCGTCGCCTGTGCCAGCGCGATCACGTCGTCGTAGCGTCCGGTTTCGAGATACGCCTGATACCAGCCAAACTGATACCACGACATGCGAAACGGCAAGCCCGCGTTGCGCGCTTCGTTGTAAGCGATGACTGCTTCTTCATATAAGCCAAGTCTGTTAAAGTTTGTGCCCATGTTGAACCACGCATACGCGTCCGCGCGATTAGCGACGGCTTCGGTGCGCGCGGTTTCGAGCGCGTTCATCAGGTTTTGTTGGTCGTCGGCGTCATCGCCCAGCAGCGCCATTAGTTCGGCTTCGCGGCGCACATCGTAGACGACCAGATACACGCGGTTGAAATGCCGCCAATAACCATCGAAATAGTCGTATTCGTAGGTGTAATTCGCGCCTTCAAAGCTGTCTTGTGTGGTGAACAGATTGCGCCCGTCGTCGTAGCCGCTCACGAATAAATAATGCCCCATCCAGCCTTGATCGTCGTTCGGCGGGTCGTAGCCTGCTTCGACCAGTACCGGAAAATTGTTAGCGATCAACCGCTTGAGCAAATCGACCGAGCCGCCCTGTCGTTCGATGGCGCGCAGCGTGCCGGGAAGCTGTGTATTGACGTAATCGACAAGCTGCGACGGGCTGACATTTTTGTCTTCGTAGTTCGGCTTCAACCACTGCGCCGCCGGTACTTGATCCGCCGTCACGCCGAAATACGTCAGCGCCATTGTCAGTGTGGCGGGTCCGCAATTATTCCAGTCCTGATAGATGTGGGTAATCCCATTCAGCGCGTAACTGGCGGGGATGCTGATGGGCGCGGCGGGCGTTGAGACCGCGTCTTGCGCCAGCGCAGGCGCAATCGTCGTGACCAACAGCGCGATCATACCCGCGAGAATGATCCGTTTCATGCCAAATCCTTCATACTCAACCATCACTAACCTATTGCATGATTATACACGGGCTGGAGGCATCTTTTGCGGGCGCGCATACGACGATTATCCACCGACACGTCAACGTGATTTTTCGCAATATTGCGTTATACTCGCATTGAATTTATTTCAGAGACCCCACCTTATGCAAACGGACTCCTTCATCGGTAGAAAAATCAACGATTACACGATTCAGGAACGAATCGGCATTGGCGGCATGGCGACTGTGTACCGGGCGCATCAGGCATCGGTCAATCGGTCAGTCGCGTTCAAAATCATCCGGCTTGACCCGAACGCGGGCGAGACCTCCGAATTCGCACGCCGCTTCGAACAAGAAGCCAAAGTGATCGCGGCGCTCGAAAACCTGCACATCCTGCCGATCTATGATTACGGTATCTTCAACAACGAACTCGCCTATATTGCGATGCGGCTGCTGCGCGGCGGCTCACTCAGCCAGCAGTTGAGCGATGGCGCACTCGATTTAGATCGCACATGCGATGTATTCACGCAAATCGCGCGCGGCTTGAGCTACGCGCACCAGCACGATGTGATTCACCGCGATTTGAAGCCGAGCAATATCCTGATGGATAACGACGGTAACGCTTACCTGACCGATTTTGGGCTGGCGAAATCGTTGGTCGACAGCCAGGATTTGACCAAGACCGGCACGATTGTCGGCACGCCCGTGTACATGTCGCCAGAACAGCTTCGTGGTGAGGGCGCGTTGGGTACACGCAGTGATCTGTACAGCATGGGTGTGATTTTGTATCACATGCTGGTCGGCAGACCGCCGTTCGATTCGTCTGAAAGCAATATGATCTCGATCATCTATAAGCATTTGGAAGAACTGCCAAAACCGCCGCGCGAGATCAACCCGACGATCCCCATTGAAGTCGAAGCGGTGATCATGAAGGCGCTCAAGAAGAACCCGGCGGAGCGCTTCGCGACAGCGGACGAAATGTCAATCGCGCTCAATAATGCGTTGGGGCGGCGCATCAGCACATCGAGCTTTACCGTACCCACTGGCAGTCGTCCTGCTATACGTCCGCCATCGCAGCCGACCATCACGCTGCCGACTGAACAGGTCAAACGCCCGACGTGGCTGCCGGTGGCGTTGATCGCGGCGGTGATCGCGCTGATCGTAATCAGCGTCGGCACCGTTTTGTTGACTGCGAACCCGTCACCGACGCCGATGGTGCTGGCGACAGTCATCCCCGATACAACTGGGGTTCCGGCGGATATCGTGCCGACTGAAGATGATATCGTACGGGCACTGGCTCGGCTGGGCTCCAACGGATTTATGGGATATATCGCCTGCAACCAGAATACCGAATATCACGCAGCACAAGCGCGCGAAATGCGCGAATTCGCCACCGCATATGGCATCACGCTGCGCATTTACGATGGTGACAATGATGAATATCGACAGATTACCGAGATCGAGCGCGCGCGCGCCGATGGCGTTGGCGCGTTGATTATTTGTCCGCTGGCAATCGATCTGCTTGCGGAAACGCTGACGAGCGCCGAAAGCGCCAATCTGCCGCTTGCATTCATGGCAGGTGGCATCCCCACATACGGCGGCGTTTTGATCGGTGGCGACGATTATTTGCTCGGTTTGGAAGGCGGTCGCGGGGCAGGGCGCGTGATCCGCGATGAGATGGATGGCGAAGCGAACGTCATCGTGTTAGATTTTCCGACGATGCCTGTGATCGTCGTTCGCGCCGATGGCATGGTCGATGGTGTACTCGAATACGCGCCGGATGCCAATATCGTGGGGCGTTATATCGGTGGTACACGCGACAATGGTTATAACTCTGTCAATCAACTGCTGGAAGAAGGCGTCGAGTTCGATGCGATCATCAGCATCAACGACGCGGGCACTTATGGCGCGATTGACGCGCTGGTGGAAGCTGAGATCGACCCTGCAAGTGTGATTATTGGCAGCGTCGATGCCGAAGCGCTGGCGCGTCAGTATATCCGCGACGGTTATTATTTACGGTCATCGGTCGCGGTCAGCCGCGAGGTTTCGTCCCAGACGGGCGTCGATGTGCTGGTCAAGCTGCTGGCAGGCGCGACCATGCCCGAATTGATCCTCGTGCCACCGGGCAGCGTCGTCACGCAGGAAACACTGACAACATTGGAGTAGGCGTCATGTCGAACATAGAGCGCGCACGTTATATCTTCATCTCATGTGCGCGCCCTGATCGTCCAAAAGCACATCACCGCGGATCAAATTTGCCAACCCGCGCGCGCGTTCTGGCGCATCGCCGATATACGCCGACGCATCGAGCAAGTCACGCACACGCGCCGAGTCCAGCCCGATGCGTGCATCAGCGCTCAACAAATCTGCAAGGGGATTGGCGTTGCCGCGCTGGATCGCCGCCCATGCTGCCAGACTGTGTTCGCGGATGATTTCGTGTAAGAGTTGACGATCCCCGCCCGCCCGCGCCGCTTCCATCAACAGGCGTTCGGTCGCCGCGAACACACCATACGTCGCCAGATTGCGCTGGATCGCCGCGTCGTCGATGCGTAAGCCGCTCAGGATACGCGCGGCGCGCATCAGAATTTCGTCGGTCGCCAAAAATGCTTCGGGCAGTATCACGCGCCGATTGGCACTGTCATCGAGCGTGCGTTCGAGTAAATTATGCGCGGCGTTATCCCATGCCACGCGCGGCAGCGCCGCGACATAACGCGCCAGACTATCGATGTTTTCGGCGTTGATTGGGTTACGCTTGAACGGCATCGCGCTCGACCCGACCTGTGCGCGCCCGAACGGTTCCGCCCATTCACCGATCATCGGCGCTTGCAGCAGACGGATATCGAACGCCATGTGATACAGCGAAAGCGCGATCCCAGCTAACAAATTCAAGATATCCCATTCCTGACGGCGCGGCGCGGTTTGCGTGGTCACACGATACGCCACCAACCCGACCGACTCCATGATGCGCGTTTCCAACTGTGCCGGCGTCATGCCCGTCCCCGCCAACAAAACGTGATAACTCGCCGCCGTGCCGACCGCGCCTTTGAAACCTTTGCCGTAAATGCCCATACGCGTCAAGCGCAGTTGTTCGAGATCAGTCATCAAATCCTGCGCGTAGCCCGCCAATCGATAGCCGACGGTCGTTGGTTCGGCAGGCTGTAAATGCGTGAATCCCATGCACATATGATCGGCTTCACGCTCGATCAAGTCCGCCAAAATCAACAGTACCCGCTCCACTTTGTCATGGATCATTTCAATCGAGTCGCTTAAGCGCATCACATCGGCGTTGTCTTCGATATCCATGCTGGTCGCGCCCAAATGGATAATGCCGCCGCCGATGGCGCATTGTTCGGCATACGCGCGGACTTCCGCCATCAAATCGTGCTGGATTTCAGCTTCGATTTGCGCGGCACGGTCAAGATCGATGTCATCGACGTGCGCGCGTAAATCATCGACTTGATCGGCGCGCACCAAGCCCGCTTCTTGCTGCGCCTGTGCCAATGCTACCCACAAGCGCCGCCATAAACGTCGCTTGTGGGCCTCTGACCACAACGCGCGCATCGCGTCCGAGCCATAACGCCACGAAAACGGTGATTGAAAAATTTCATCAAGCATAGAAGTCCCGTTATCAGCGATTAACCGCTCCCCCGCAGCTTAAGGCTGTGGGGGAGCGGTATTTTGACGGTTTAATTTCTCAAGGTTCTAGTCTACCATCCTTCGACGGCACTCGTCACCAACGGAGTCCGGATCCCCATGCACCCCACTTATCAACCCGCGCCCATCGATGGCGCGTATAACGGCAAGCATATCGTCACCGTCGAGCAGTTCACGCGCGCCGATCTCGATTTGCTCTTTCACGCCACATCGGATTTGCGCGCGCGTGTGCGGCGCGGTGATTTGAGCGTCCTGGATAGTTGTCGCGGCAAAATCATGGCGACGCTGTTTTTTGAAGCCAGCACGCGCACCGATATGTCGTTTCAGGCGGCGATGCTGCGCCTGGGCGGTGAGGTCATCGCTACGAGCGGCGGCGTGCAATTCTCATCGGTGTATAAAGGCGAGAATCTGGCGGATACAGTGCGCGCGGTCGGCGCGTATGCCAATGTGATCGTGCTGCGTCACCCCGAAGTGCGCTCGTCGTTTGAAGCCGCCTATCAACTCGATAAACTGGCGGCGCGGCTTGGTCAGCGCTGTGTGGTGGTGAGCGGCGGCGATGGCGTAGGCGAACACCCGACGCAAGCGCTGCTCGATTTATATACCATCGTCGATTTTAAGCGTAAGCTCGATCACCTGCACATCACGCTCGTCGGAGATTTACGCAACGGACGCACCGTGCATTCGCTGGCAAAACTGATCGGCTTATATGGCGCGCGTGATACCTCGCTCTCGTTCGTGTCGCCGCCGTCGCTTGTCATGCCGCCCTCGATTTTGGAGTTTCTGTCTGCGCGCGGAATCATTGTCACCCAGACTGACCATCTCGATAACGTGTTGAGCACTACCGATGTCATTTACTGGACGCGCATTCAGGAAGAACGCTTTGAAGAGCGCGCCGATTATGATGCGATTGCTGATCAGTTCATCATGACGCCGGACGTGCTGGCACGCGCCAAAACCGACGCGATTTTGATGCACCCGCTCCCACGTAAGCACGAGATGGGTATGACCGACGACCACGCGCTTTTGGATGACGACCCGCGCAGCGTGTATTTTCATCAGATGCAAAATGGCATGTACATCCGCATGGCGCTGCTGGCGGGCATTCTGGGGGCGCTGTGATCCTGACGATTCCTGCTGCGCTTGACCCGCATGTGCATTTGCGCGATCTCGATTGGGTGCATAAGGCAAGCATCGCCAGCGAGACCAGCGCTGCGCTGGCGGGTGGTTACTGGGCGGTGTTCGATATGCCAAACACCCCGCCCGCGACCATCAACCGCGCCGCGCTCGATCTCAAGCTGGAGCGCTTCGAAGCATCGGCGTGCTGTGATTGGGGCGTGTACGCGGGCGCGTCGCAGCGCGATAACACGGCGGACTACGCCGCAATGATCGACGACGTTGTCGGGCTAAAAATCTATAACAATGCCACCACGGGCGACCTTCTGATCGTCGATCAGGATGAAAGAAACAAGCATTATCAAGCATGGGCTGAAGTCGCGGTAACCTTACCCCTTATCCCTCGCTCCGTACGGAAAGGGGGAATCACACGCCCTATCGCCGTCCACGCCGAAGATGAAACGGTCGCGCAGATTTTGGAACTTGTGCGCCGTCACCGCGTGCCGACGCATTTTTGTCATATCAGCACGGGCGGCGAAATCGATCTGCTGCGCGCCGCCAAACGCGAAGGGCTGCCGATCAGCGTTGGCGTCACGCCGCATCATCTGTATTTGAACGACGATGATTTACCGCGACTGGGTGCGTATGGCTTGATGAAACCCGAACTTAAAACGCGCGCTGATCAAACCGCTTTATGGGCGGGACTCGCGGATGGCACGGTCGATATCGTTGAATCCGATCATGCGCCGCACACGCGCGCCGAAAAAGACTCGGATCGACCGCCGTATGGTGTGCCGGGTTTGGAGACGACGATTCCGTTACTCGCGCTGGCTGTTCATGAGCGGCGCATCACACCCGAACGCTTGATCGAACTGGTCGCGGTCAATCCGCGTCGCATTTTCGGCGTGACGCCGCCCGCCGATACGTGGGCGCGCGTGGATTTAAGTGCGTCGGTTGTGATTGGAGACGCGCCATTTTACAGCGCGGCGGGCGTATCGCCGTTTGCGGGGCTGCGCGTTTATGGTCGGGTAATCGAAAATGTGATACGTGGGCGTGTTGTGTATGACGGGGAACGGATCATCGCCGCGCCGGGTGATGGGCGGCGTGTGCGCTAAACGTTGGGGCGGTTGATGCGGATTAACTGCCCGGCAAAATCTTGTTGGCTCGATAATTTTTCATGAATGCGCGTGGTGAGCGCAGCAAAATCATCGTCGAAGGTACAAATCATGATGCCGTGATGAACAGCATTTTGGGCGTGAATTTTGATGAAATGTTTTCGATTGTGCGTGACAAGCAACCGTTTTGTCGCTACTGCGCGAGCAAATACATGCGAATCAGGTGTTTTCTTCCCCGCTAAATCTTCATCCAGCATCGTAAGAACGTCATGACCGCGTTCACGCAGCGCCAAAATCAGCTTACCTTCGGTGTTTTCATCCGCGTAAATGGCTGCCACAGCGACTACGCCGTTTCATTTTCGTAAATTGCTGTCTCAATCTCTTCAGAATGAGCGTCTGCGTATGCCCAAGCATCCACCAAATCTTGTGCTTTAAGGCTAGGATAGTTCATCAATATAACGGCGTCACTGGTTCCCAATTGACGCATTCTGACCAACATCCAAACACCAATGCGCGTATTTCCAATGCGTGCATCACCCCCCAATACGTCCGGATCACTGGCGATGCCGGGATACATATCGCTCAGTTCGCGGATCAACATATCGATGAGTCGCACTTTGTCGGCGCGCGATAAGCGCGCGATCTTGTCCTCGATGTCCGAGAGCGTTACTTCTGTCACCGCGTCATTGACGGTCTCTTTTACAGAGTCCATTGTCGTTCTCCTAACACTCAATACGCTGAATTATAGCTCACCTTACGCAAGCCTCTCGTTTTCAGCCCTCATCCCCCGACATGACAGGGGTAGGTAATTTATGGAAGGGTAGATAGAACACGACAAATCAGGTAGAAATTAAGTCGCCAAACGAAACCCTACCTGGAGCAAAGTCATGTTCTATCCGCCAGAATTGTTGTCATGGACA